>Ga0302322_100002432_pt1 | contig 15709 bp, 13 predicted proteins | sample Fen_T0_2_FD_203757 | JGI IMG/M metagenome (GOLD analysis project Ga0302322, IMG submission 203757) | Peat permafrost microbial communities from Stordalen Mire near Abisko, Sweden - Fen_T0_2 | ecosystem: Environmental > Terrestrial > Soil > Wetlands > Permafrost | place: Sweden: Abisko... | reverse complement strand
CATGCGACCGGCTGGTATCGGCCCTGTTTGAATTGCCGCATGGCCAGTTTAAGCGTGGATTTTTGCCCCGTTTGCCAGGAAACCCTCGTGCTGGCGGTCTATGGTAAAATCCGCCCGCTGGAAGGCCGGTCACCCGCCACCAACAGCCTCGCTGTCACCTCTGCGCAGATGCTGACCTTCACCCTGAATCTCCTCCCGCCCGCGACGCACGCGCTGAATGTCCAGTGGCGCACCAATAACATCGCGGTGGCCGGCGCGACCAACCCGGTTTTTAACCTCTGGCCGGCGCAAGTGGGCAATGGCACCAACCGCGTGACCGCCGAGATTTGGGATGCCACCACGCTGGTGCGGACCGATGCCAAAAGCCTGCTCAAACAGACGAATCTTTGGACGCTCACCGTGGCCGTGCCCTCGCTGCAAATTGACCCGCCCAAATGGTTGACCAACGGGAGCTTTTCGTTCCGCGTGACCGGCACCGCCCCCGCCGGGGTGGTCATTCAAGTTTCCACCAACCTGACCCAATGGACCCCGGCTTACACCAATGCGTTTACGACCGGGGAATTGCTTTACACCAACGTCGGGGCGCGCACCAATATAGCTCGCTTTTACCGCGCCCTGACCCCGCCCTGAGCGGAACGTCCAAGTGGATGGTCGTGGCATCTCCAGCATTTCCTCACCAGCAACCAGTGCCTCGGTGGCGCGTGGCCCTCGCACCCCCAAACGCTCCGTTTTCGCCGGGCGTAAGAAGCCGCGCGTCAGCGTCCTGGAGTGCGGCGGCCCTCCGCCGCTTTGGCCAGGGCCGATCAAACTCATGGTTGCGTTCTACTGGCGTCAGCCCGGCGCGCGCCTACGGTTCAGGGAAAGGCATGCCCAACCGCCCTCCCCGCCGTTGCGCCTTCAAGCGGCGTAATAATCTGCGCGCCAGCGTCATAGCAGTGCAGTGGCACTCCGCCGCTTTGGCCGGGGCCGATCGAACCCGCGGTTGCGTTCTACTGGCGTCAGACCGAAGTGCGCCCGCAGTTCAGTGAAAAGAAAAAACCGCCGGAGAACCGGCGGTTTTTCTTTGGAGAGATTATTAGTTCAGGCTTTCCGCTTCAACTTGCGGGCGCCCAAAAGCATCGCCGTGCCCGCGATACCCAGATAAATCAGGGAGGGTTCGGGAACCTCATTGGCGGTGACCGTGACCATCAAGTTATTTTTGGCAGCTGAATTGGTCAACAACGACCAACCGCTTCCGCTGTTGAACCAGTAGTCACCAAAGGTGGCGCTAACTCCAGCGGTAGGATTGCTGGCCAGCGGCAGCTCCACTTGATTGCTGCCGTCCAACCCTTTGAAAGTCACCGAGAAAGTAAAGTCGGCTGGCAGAATAATGGTGGTGGGAAAATCGGCACCAGTATACGTCACCGTATGAGTTCCGTTGGCAAGCAGACTGCCGAAAAGCGTGGTATTATACCAATCGCTGTCATAAATCAGCGTTCCCGGTGAGGCATAACCATTATACGCCACGCCGTCGTTTTCATAGAGGCGGATTTTCAAACTGACGTCCGTGCTCAGGGTCGCACTGGGGCTCATATACGTGAGGGTAAAACTCGTGAGCGACCAAATGCCGGAATTTAAGATGATTTCGTTGCCGATTTCCTGGTTGCTGGTCAGCGAAAACGCGTTGCCGTTGTAACTCGCTGACGTGTCGTAAATCGTGTCGCCCAAAGCGCTGAAGCCAAGGGCTAAAAATGCTCCTGCACAGGCCAAATTTTTAATGTTTTGTTTCATATCACCCTTCCAATAATTTGCGTTTAAATTCCGACTTTGATTAAGCAGCAATTATGCTGGCCTGTCAACCACTTTTTCTCGTTTATATCGGTCAGTTTTTTAATCTGCTGGAGCGTTTGTTTGGCCGTTTCTGCCTTCAAAGATTCCTTGAGTCTGACGAAATTTGATCGCAAACTCAAAGGCATTCAGATCCTTAATCAATATGGAGTGGAGTAAGCTATTCATCGGCGGAGCCGTGGGGCTCATCGCCAGCCTCAGCCTGATCAAAATAATCCTGAAAGCAAGCGATCGTTACGGCTTGGCTGCGCGGGCTCCTGAGGCGCACCATACCCACCAGGTACCGGTGCCGAGATTGGGCGGGGTCGGCCTGGCGGGAGCCATGGTTTCCGTACTGGCGGTGTTCTTTTTTTGGCAGGGATCCGGCTTTTTGCTTTTGAATGAACGCTGGCTGGTCATTCCCTGTTCGCTGGCCATGTTCGGGCTGGGATTGTGGGACGATTTGTTTTCCCTGGGTGCCCGGCGCAAATTCTGCGGGCAGTTGCTGATTGCCAGTGTCACCTTTTTTTGCGGCATCGGCATTTTTCACTTCCGCATTCCCGTGACGGGACAAATTATTGACCTCGGCTCTTGGGCTTGGCCGGTCACCGTGTTTTGGCTGGTGGCCATGACCAACCTGATCAATTTGATTGATGGCGTGGACGGCTTGGCCGGCGGCATTTGCCTGATGTTGATGACGCTGTTGATGTATGTTTCGCTGCAAGCGGGGCTGCTGCCGGTGGTGGCGGCCGGCATGGTGGGGGCTTTGGTCGGTTTTTTGCGGTTTAACTTCCCGCCCGCCCGGATTTATCTGGGCGATGGCGGCGCTTATTTCCTCGGGTTTTTCATCGGTTGCAGCACGATTGTCACTTCGCAAAAAGGGGCCATTGCGGCCGCCTTGGTCGCGCCGCTGTTTGTGCTCGCGCTGCCGATTATTGACACCTCCCTGGCCATTTTGCGCCGGGGGGTTCGCGGGCTGCCCCTGTTCCGGCCGGATCGCAAACACATTCATCACCGGCTGCTGGCCGCCGGGCATTCCCGGAAGAACGTCGTGCTGGGACTTTACGCCTTCACCGCTGTCTTCCTGGCGCTGGGGTTCGCCACTTTTTGCTTCCATGGCGAATATTTCCCGTTGTTCTTTGGCGTCGGGGTCTTGATCATTATCCTGGCGGCGGGAAAATTCAATTTCAGCCGCGAATGGTTTTCCGTCGGGCGCGTGCTCGGAAATTCCCGGGAAGAGCGCGCGAATGTCCAATATGCCATGTCCATGGCCCACTGGCTGGTGCTGGAAGGCCCCCGCGCCAGTTCCCTTGCGAATCTGGCCGAAGATGCCGCTTTCATTGCCCGCAAACTGGGTTTTGTCAGCGTACGAATCCGGTTGGAAGACGAAGAAAAAATGTGGCAGCTAACCGCCCCGGTGGCGGCACCAGCCGTCTATTTTAAGCATGAATTGCCCGGCCAACAGCAATGCTTTATTGAATTGGGGGCGGTCCGCCTTGAGCCCGGCAAAACGACGGCGATCGGAGGTTCCAGCGATGCGTGTTTGGATATTTTGGCCGACTTGCTCGCCGAAGGCTGGGCCAAGGCCGTCGCCGACTGGAAACGCCGCAATCAACTGCCCCTGCGTTTCGATTCCCGGCTGAAAACCTCACCAGCAAAAGCGGCCGGTTTGCCCGCCTAAAAATCGCTCTTCGTTTCAGAAACCACCAGGCGTGAGGTAAGGAGGCGGAAATCAATTAATGTGGCAGACTGGCACCGGGATTTTGGGCTGCTTATCATTGGGATGGGGGATGGAGTTGTTTTGTTATTTACCCCCCGCGTATTTTATGGGGCAGCTTGACCGCACGCGGTGGGGCACGTGCATCCCCGGACCGCGAGTTGTCCCAACTCGCAGCGCGTGGCCAGTCCGGTTTGCCCGGCACCATCCCAACCCCGCTATCCCGCTCTGCGTGGAGTCGTCCGCCTCCCCGCTTAACTTCCAGTCTGGTCAACCCGTTTCCGCCGCCGCCGCTTTCGACCTTCGTCATTCGTCATTCGTCATTAAAAAACCCACTCCCGCCTGAGCGAGAATGGGTTGAATAGGATTAAAGGGGGCTTACGGCGTGGCGTAGTTATGGCCGCCAGTCGGGACAGGATTGCCGCTGCTAGGAGTCAGCAGCACCGGAGCTGGTAGTTGAACCACTGGGGTTCCAACCGTCGGGCCTTGGGGCAAGCTCGGCGCCGTGGTGTCGGTCTGAGCAATCTGCGCCACCATGGTGTTCACCGAGGAGACTTTTCCATCGTAGCTGACCAGAGTTTGATTCACCGCGTCCTTTAATGCGGGAACGGCCATTGCAATGGCGGTTAAAATTTCCTTGCCCGCACCCGGCACCACTTCGGCCACCGCGTTGGCGATGCTTTGATACTGGGTCGGCAGCACGCGGCAAAGGGCTTCAACAATCGCGCCTGCTTTGGTCGGCGCCGCCGCCGCCGCCGCCCGCGCAATCACCGCCGCTTGGTTCGGCACCAAGGTGACCGCCGTTGCGGCCGCCGTCGCCGCCATGGCCGGGGAGGATTGGGCGATGCTGCCGACAATGACCGGAGCCGCCGCCGGGTTCAAGCCCACGGCTGCTTTGACCACCGCGATGGTCGTCTGCTTCATTTCTTTCGCGTCCGCCTTTGCTACCAAACTGGCCGCTTTGGCGGGCAGCTCGGCGGAAGTGGCCGTCGTCAAAACACCGAGGAACGGACTGGAAGCGGCACTGTCGGTCGCGCTTGCATTTACCGCGGCCGCCAAGGCCACCGCCACCGCTAAAGACATGGTATATTTCATAGGTTTCATAGATTTTGGAGCTTCCAGCCCGATTACTTAAATGGACTGTTCAAGTCTTCCCCAAGCCTGGTTTGCTGTCAATAGTAAATAAGATAAAACACTGCCAGGCACAGGGCAAACTCTGATCCAGTGATGGTTGCGTCAGGTTCGGACTTCCGCGCCCCGCGCGCAACGGGCGCGGCGTGATTTCCTCGAAAAGGTTCGAGCTGTAAACCCCTGAGTTGGAGCGCCCGGCTGCCTTCGGGCGCAGCCACGAGGCGAAGTCACCCGCCTCCGGATTGAGTTTTTGCCCGGTCAGTTGGGTCATGGTTGTGCCCGCAGCCGAACTCACTCCGCCATCGAACCGATGGCGTTTGCCGGTTTGCCAAAGCGTGAAATCCTCAATTGGGCTGCGAAACCGTATTCGTGGTGAAATTGTCTCAGGAGCCGCTGGTGATTCACCAAAATAACGCCTGAAAATCCAGCGAGCCGCTGTGGTGGATATTTGTTTTGGTGCTTGGCTATTTTCGTTGGCATCGGCGATTTGGATTTCAGTTTTCGAGGACTGGCCGGAAGGAATCCAAGGCTGAGCCCGAGCTAAGGTCGCCTCCACCTTGGCTGACAATTGGCGACCATCCCGCCAGCGGTTTGACGTCAGCCACACCGACCTCAAGCAGGTCATGGAGTTGCGCCTTGCCAACTGCCCTCCGACCAGCGGTTTGATGGCCGCAACTGCTGCAGCTTAAAAAAGCTCGCCTACCGGCATTGAATGCGGGCAATGCCGGTAGGCTGAGTTTACCCAGGAACAATGGGTTTGGCCAGCGAATTTTCCAAGGTGCCAAGATTTTCCGCGTACGGCAACGGTCAGATAGCCCCGTCAGGGGCGATATCTTTGTAGCCGCACCGTCCCCTTTGATTTTCCAGCTCCGGAGGAGCGACATCGGCTCACCTCTCCGTCCCAAAACTTCACGCTGTTCAAATCTCTTGATTGCCGATTCCACTTAAAAACAGCAGCGAACTTTTGTTTTGGGTTGGCCGGCGCCGAGTCTAGTGCCTGATTACTAGCCACCCACTGCACAAGAAACATCCTCTGACCGGCTTGGAAGTCAGGTGGCATGTAATTTTTATTTGCCGCGCTGCGGTCATCAGGCATTATGTGTCTCCTATTGGGTCAGGGAATAGTGTGAGTTGTCATAAATTCAATCAATTGAAGTCGCGCGCTGGGTTTTCGTCGCTGCTGCTGGCAGGGGCTTCTCTGCTGCTGGCCGTGAACCATGTTCAAGGACAGGAAGCACTGCGTATTTCCATGGCTGGCGACTTGGCGGCGTCGATGCGCCAGCAGGCCATGAGCTCGATTGGCTACTATAATTTGTTGCTGGGGCCGACGGCCTGGAAATTCTCCTCCGGTCTGGGCGTGTCCTATAATGACAACGTGCGTTTGCAGCCCAAGGCCGAAAGCGACGTGATTTTTCGCCCGAACCTGGATACCCAGATGCACTGGCCTGTCTCCTTAAAGAACAGCTTCGATGTTTCGCTGGGGGCCGGCTATTCGGCCTATGTTCAGCATTCGGATCTGAGCCAGTTTTTTCTTACTCCTGGCACCGGACTTTCGTTTGATGTCTATCTGGGCGATTTTAAAATCAACCTGCATGACCGGGCCACCATTACTCAAAACACCTATGAAAATCCCGGCACGAGCGGCAACAACCGGAATCTGGTGAGTTTGGAAAATGCCTTGGGAACCAGTGTGTTGTGGGACTTGGACGAGACCGTTTTCAACCTTGGCTACGACCACGTTAATTACGTCGCTTTATCCAGCGGACAAGGGGGGCAGCCCAACGCTGCCTCGGAAAACCTCTCGGCCAATGCGGCTCTCCGTCTCCGACCGGAACTATTGGTGGGACTGGAAGCCGGCGGGACGCTGATCAATTATAGCCGGCGTGATGCGAGCATCCCCTTGGTGGTACCGGGCGCGGTGCAATGGAATGCCGGGTTTTTTGGCAGCGCCCAGATCACGGATTATATCAGCGCCCGGCTGGATGCCGGCTACACCGTTTACACCCCGGACAACACAGCGACCAATTTGGTTACTAGTGGCAGTTCCGGCCTGTATTTTTCACTCTCCCTTTCCCACCGGGTCAATCAGTGGGTGAATTATACCCTGTCCGCCGGTCGCAGCACCGACCTGTCCGCCTATGGGCAGGCCCAAAGCTACTATACGGTGCGGGTGGACCCCAACTGGATTTTGTTTAAAAAGTTTTCTCTCAGCACGCCGTTTTGGTGGCGGGAAGCCTCCTTGGCTTATAACAGCACGGCCTATCAAAATCAGAATTACGATCAATTTGGCCTGGGGGCAAGTTTGGGCCGCAGCCTGTCGCAAAAACTTACCGGCACAATTTCGTATCAATGGATCAAGGAAACCTCCGATCAGGCAAATTTGAACTACACCGTCAATATTGTTAGCTTGAATTTTACCTATCGTTTCTGAACACTACGTTAGCCCTTTTATGCAAAAATTCATCGTTTTACTGTTAGCCGGCTTTTTTGCGTCGGTGGCATTGGCGCAAATTCCTACACCTGTACCATTTAAAGCCCCGGCGTTGGGCCAGCCGCCGGTGGTGGCCGCCGCTCCGCCGGTCGCGAATGGCACCGCCGCCGCTCCCGGCCTGCTCAACGGCTATATACCGGACGACAGCTATAAATTGCGCACCGGGGACACCGTCAGCTTTCAAGTTCTGGAAGACCGGGTCTGGAACTCCCTGGACCTGCCCAAACCGCTGGTGGTGACGGATTCGGGCGAACTGGACGTGCCCTACATCGGCCGCGTCATGGCCGTGGATAAAACGAGCAAACAACTGGCCGAGGAGATCCGGACGGCGCTGGAAAAGGAGTATTATCAGAAAGCCACCGTGGTTTTGTCGCTGAACGTGGCCAACCGAATTTTAGGCAAGGTTTACATCTGGGGGCAGGTGCGCAACCAGGGGGGGCTGGAATTGCAGATGAATGAAAACCTCACCGCCGGACAGGCGATTTTGCGGGCGGGTGGTTTCGCGGATTTTGCCAACAAGACGAAAATCAAAGTCGTGCGGGCCACGGTGGATGCGAAGGGCGAAAAGCAAATCGTTGACCTGGACATGGAGCAGATTCTGGAAAAGGGGAAAACCGAAAAAGACATCACCCTGCTGCCCGGTGATCTCATCATTGTGCCTTCGCGCCTGATCAATTTTTAAACCTCAGGAATATTTTTCATGAACGAATCAGCGATTTCAACGGAAGACCGTCATATCAGAACCGGCAAATTCTTTGCCCGGCTGTATCGTTACCGGAGCCTGCTTTTAAAGCGTTGGTGGGTGCTCCTCGTCTGCGCCGCGCTGGCCTTGGGCGCCCAGTTTGCCTACCTGCGCTACACTCCGCCGGTCTTCATTTCCGTGGGCCAAATGATCGTCAGCATCAAACTGAATATTCAGCAGGGGGCGATGGTGACCGAAGAACTGAGCAACTTTTTAGGCACCCAGGCGGCCTTGATGCAGGGGGCGGAAGTGGTGCAACGGGCTCGTGATCGCGTGGCCAGCGAGAACCCCAATTTGTTGCGGCCGGTGAAGCCGGTGGTGTTGACGGTCAGTGTCCTGCCTAAAACCACGATTTTTGTTCTGCGCGCCACGGGTGAAAACCCGGAATACACCAAGGCGTATCTGCAAGCTTGCATGGAGGAATATACGAATCTCAAAAAGCAGATGGTGGCTCGCACCTCGGACACCACGATTGCCGGTTTGACCGAACAGGTGCTGCGGCTGGAGCCGGAATTACAGAAGTGCGACGTTCAGTTGCAGTCCTTTTTGAGCACCAATGACGTCACCCTTTTGGAGCAGGCCAGTGGTTTGGGAGTATATCTGACGTCGCTCTATCAGCAACTCGCCATGGCGCAGGCGGATGCCGACCTGCTCGAGACCATGACCTTGGATCAAAACTTGTTGCTGGAACAAGGCCGGGCCTCGGCGATCACGGCAAACCCGGGAACGGCGCTGGGCAATGGCATTCTGATCAACGCTGGCTTGGCGGGGCAATCCAGTCTGCTGGCTCCGAATACAATCGGCACCGAGTATCTGGCCATTAAGCAACAAATCCTGCTCTATAAAGCCGATCGCGATCACTATGCGGAATACCTCAAGCCCAAGCATCCGCAGATGGTGGCGCTGGACCGAGAAATCGAAAAACTTGGACGGATGCTCGACATTTACCGGCAGCAAAGCGTGGAGCAACTGGAGGCGAAGAAAGGCGCGCTGGCGTTACGGATCAAGAATCTTGAAACCCAGCTCAATGAGCGGAGCAAGGAAAACCTCGTGGTCAGCCGCAAGGCCTCCCAATACGAGCGCTTGAAGGCCAAGTCCGCCCGCGTCCAGTCGCTTTATGACCAATTGCTCGCCACGTTGCAGACTTTGGACGTCAACAAGGAGATCAACCCGGAAAGTGTGACCATCTATCAGCCGGCCACCGAAGGGTTCCCGGATGAATCCCGCTTCAAGAAAGGCATGTTGTTGGCCGGATTCCTCGGTCTGGGCCTGGGGCTGATCATTCTGATCATGCTGGACCGGGTGGATGACCGGATGAACTCTTTCACCGAGCTGGAAGAATTGTTTGATGAAGAAGTGCTCGGGCAGATTCCGCGCGAACGGAAGAACCGCAAAAACGCCATCATTCCCGCCTTGGAGCCCAACGACCAGCGCCATCCGTTTGTTGAGGCGTACCGCAATCTCCGCTCCTCCCTGCTTTACATGACGAGCACGGAGCCGCGACCGCGCACTCTGCTCATCACAAGTTCCGTTCCGGGCGACGGCAAATCCATGACCGCCACGAATTTGGCCATCACCATGGCCATGGGCGGTTCCCGCGTGTTGCTGGTGGACGCCGACTTACGCAAGGGCAGTCTGCGCAACCGGTTGGGGGTGGAGGCGGACACCGGCTTTTCCGAAGTGTTTCTCGCGGGCAACGACTGGCGGAAGGCCGTCAAGCCAACGACCGTACCCAATCTCAGCCTGTTGCCGCGCGGCACCACCACCCAGCGGTCCAGTGAATTTTTTATCGGGCCGATCATGGATCAATTTCTGAAGGATTCCGCTGCGGAATATGATTATGTGTTGATTGACACCGCGCCGGTGATGGCGGCGGACGATGTGACCAGCCTGGCGCCGCGCGTGGATGGCGTCATCTTTGTCGTACGCGCCGAATACACGTCTTCGCGCGTGGCCCATGCCGCGCTCAACATGCTGTATCAACGCAAAGCCAATGTGCTGGGCCTGGTCTTTAACTCCGTGCATGTGAGCACTGGCGACTACTACTATTACTATCGCTATCAGGATTACCACAAGGCCTGACGCCGGACAGCCGCGGTCGCAACCTCAATTTTATGACGAGCACGGGAAACTGGTTCTGTCTGCGTTCCCGGCCCAAGCACGAGCACATCGCAGCGGCGCACCTCCGAATGATGGCGGGCGTCGAAGTTTTTCTGCCGCGCGTGCGGTTCAAGCGCTCCACGCGCCAGGGGCTGGCCTGGGTGACCGAAGCATTGTTTCCAAATTACCTCTTCGCCCGGTTTGACTGGCAGCAGTCCTTGCGGCAGGTGCAGGCGGCGCGCGGGGTCGCTGGCGTGGTCCATTTCGGTGATCGTTGGCCGGTTGTTGAAACTGCCGTCATTGTTGATTTGCAGTCCTCGGTCGGGGCGGACGAACCTTACCTCATTTCCGCCGGGCTCATTTCCGGCGACACCGTGGAGATAGCCGAGGGTGCCATGCGCGGACTGCACGCCGTGGTGACGCGGGTCATGCCCAGCCGGGAGCGCGTGGCCGTGCTGATGGATTTCCTTGGGCGCCAGACCACCATTGAGGTGTCAGAAAGTGCCGTTATCAAGGAAGGCGATGTGCGGACGAAGGCGTTTGGAACAGATTTACCGGTGTGAACCGCCGGCATGGCGGCTCAGGCCGAACAGCATGGCACAGAGCACCAGAAAAAGCAGGAGCGTGGAGTGAATCTGAAACGGGAAATCAAACCGCGCGTGCACCAAGCAGCCGCCCAGCGCCAGCCAGACCAAGACCACAAACCGGCGGCTGCCCCGAATGCCGCCCGGCACGAACCACCGCAACCCCACGCACACCAGTGCCGCAAGCAGTAATCCTAACCCTGTCCAGCCAAAGGTGATGCGTGTTTCCAACCAGTCATTGTGCAACTGCTCCGGCCAATAGGTTTCGTCGGAAAAAAGGTAAAGCTGGAACACCGTGGCGAACGTGCCCGGCCCGGTGCCGAACACCGGATAATCTTTCGCCATTGGTTCGGCGGCTACATACATTTCCTGCCGGTTTTGGTAGCCCTCGCCGATTTGTTCCAGCCGCGGTGCCAGCGTGCCCCAGCCAAAATACCAGCCCAGCGAAAGTGTGGCGGTCAGGAACAGTACCAGCAATCCGATCGTGCCCCAGCGGAAGGAGCCCTGTCGACCGCGCCCGGCGAAGGTGAAGAAGGTGGTCAGCGCCAGGTAACCCAGCGCCAGGATTAAAATACCGGCCGCCACCATGGCGCCGCCCCGGCTCGCGGAAATGAGCGGGCAGGCGGCCATGATCGCCGCGCACAGCAGGAGCCAATGCTGCGCCTTGCCGCGCAGACCGCCGGTGCGTTGCAGGGTCCACCAAAAGCCAAGACAGACCGGCCAGAGCAGATTGAAATATTGCGCCGCGTTGGAGCGGTAGGCGTACGGGCCGAATTGCGTGATGCCTTCCGGATTCACCCGGGGTTGCACCAGAAACAAAAGCTGGCTGGAACCGCTGGCCCGCTGGACGATCCCCTCAATGCCCAGCAGCGCGCCATTCAGGCACAGCAGCCAGAGCAGGGTGCGCAAGCGCGCCGGCAACAGCGGCACCGGTTTTTCCACCTCGCTTTTGGCGCCGACTTGCAGGTGCCGCTCCTCCGTGGAGGTCATGCCCAGCAACCAGTCGCCCACCGCCCAAAACGAGCCGGCCAGCCCCAGATACATCCAGAAATAGAACCAGGTGCGCCGAGCGTCCAAGCTATACGGCAACCAATCCAAGTGCGGTTGCGACTGAAACAAGCGCGTGGTGGGATTGTAACTGGAGCCCGCATTCAGGGCGCTGACCAAGATTTCCGCCAGCACTGCCAGCGTCAGGCCGGCCAGGGTGTGGCTGAGCCAGCGGGTGAACGGATGGCTGCGGCGCGAAAAGGTGCCGGTGCGGGCTGAATAGCGATCCCAGCGCGGCGCCGGAAAGCCCTTGGCCTGGCGGATAAATAGTTTGAGCAGCAGCAGCAGGCCGAGCGTGAAACCGGCGAAGTTCATGCACCAGATGGCCCACGGCTGGGTGGTGCCCAGCGCCCACGGACTGAAGATCAGCATGGGCAAAATCAACGCCCCGCTCAAATCATCGGCCACGCGATACAATTGAACATCCAATGCCCGCAATGTAAGGAATGGCTTCACTTTGATCTGCCCGCCGAGAGTGGTTCCCGGCAACGGATGGATGTTGGTGGATGACTTTGGTTTTGTCCATTCCCGACCAGACCTGCCCGGCGCCCCGGGCGCAACGGGACACAGTAATCCGTTTTACGATGCCCGGCGGGGTATGATTTGGGTTAAAATTGGGTTTGTTGTGGGTTTGAAGTGGGTCTTATTGGGTTCGTTTTCAACTTTTGATTTTTCGTAAAATCACCGTATGCATTTTAAATACAGCGTCTTGTATGAAAAATAATTTGGGTTCGTTTCGTAATTTTTAATATTTCAGCGGAGACTAAGCTTGGAGGAATAGGAAAAATTTTCCCGTTCCGCTGGCGCGGCTATTGGCCGGGGTTGGCTCCTGAATTTTTGAAAAATTTAAGGTTCTGTTTTTCATGGTCAAAAAAGAATCTTGCCTGGCACGGACAGACAAAAGTGAGCGGGCTATTCCCGGTTCGGGTTGTGGCGCAGATTTCTGCTTTAGAAGAAATTTTTAATCCGACTTTGTGTGGATGTAAAGTTATTTCAAAAACTATTTTTGGGATGGTTTTCACGGGGGGGAATGCCATTTATTCGGGGGGCGAGCGCTGCGGGAGGGGACGCGGGGCAGGACGCGGTGAAAAGTGCGGTTTTGAGCCTCGCCCGGCTTGGCGGCTCCGACGCTGGAAAAGCCATCCGACGGGAACCCGGATGTGCGGGTTTGCAGGCGGTGATCATCGCGGGGGCAAGGTGCCCAGCGGCTTGGCGGAATCGAATATCTCGTTGACAGCGTTATGGTCAGATTGATATAAAATCACGCCTATAAAGCGATTTATGAACAAAACCCTAATGCTGGCGCTCATCGGCTGTCTCTCAGAAGGACTGCTGACACTTCAGGCGCAAGACACTAATATTGCCGGCCTGTTTAGCACGGGGCAGGGGCAAACCCCTGCGGGTCAAGTGGATTTACATTACACTTTGAATTCGGCTCCCATTGGTTACACCGATGTGTTTGTGGCCAGTGCCACGCCGGCCGCGTGGAATACGCTTTCCTTTGCCAATGCTCATTGGGTCTCGGCCATAGCGAATGCGAATCTCGATGTTGCTACTGGCGACTACACTTATCGTCTGACTTTTAATTTGGAAAATGCCGGCAGCGAGGCATTGGACCCGCTGACCGCGCACATTATCGGCAGTTGGTGCGTGGATAATTACGGGATGCTCCTGCTCAATGGCAATTTGGTGGGCACCTGCGGCAGTTTGGATACCGCAGATTATTCCGGCTTTAGCACGCCGGCCGTGATCGACCTCGCCTCAGGTTTTGTTTCCGGGGTCAACACCTTGGATTTCAAGGTGAGCAATTTGACCGCCACTCCGAATCCTTCCGGGCTCGTGGTTCAATTTTCCTCGGCCACGGCCACGCTGGTTCCTGAACCCGGCACGCTGGCTTTATCTGTTGCCGGCGTAGCCTTGCTGGGGGTGTGGCGCGGTCGGAAGCGTTTGTCGTAAGCAAGGGCCTTGGAGTTGATCGAGGCTGACAGCCATTGGCTGCCCTTGTCTGCCCGAGCTCATCTTACTTTCTACTTTCTTGCCTTGGCCAGGCCAGCCGTGTCTGGTTGAAGTACCGCGATGGAATCCGCCTGAGAATCCGCGTCAAAGGACGACGAAAACGGTGGGGGATTTCGTGAGGTGAATGATTCCGACATGCCGCCGGGACGGATGATTTTTTGCGCGGTTACCCGACCGTGCCTGGCTGGCGACGGTGGTGAGATTTTTGGCAGGCTAAAATTCTAAAACACTTCAGCCCGCAGACCGGTGGTTTGGCGCACGGTTTGGGCGATTTGAGAGAGGACGCGCAGGGGCAGGTGGCCCCACTCGGCGTTGGTGCCGGGCCGGGCGGCCGAATAGATCTGGACGAGGGAAATTTGGGCGCCGCCGGCCTTGAGTTCTTTCAAGCGCTGGGCGTATTCGCGAATCTCTTCATGCGGCGGTTCTTCGCCGTGAATGGACGGGAACAGGCTCTGGATGATCACCGGCCGCAGGCGGCCGATCAACAGGATCTTGGACAGGATTTTTTCCAGCGGCACATCCGGCCGGTTGACCTTATCAATGTATTCCTGCGTGCCGCCGTCCAGTTTGATCCAGACCTCGTCGGATTTGGTCAGGTATTCCAAGCCGCGCAAGACTTCCGGCTTGTCCAGCCCGGTGCCATTGGTGAGCAGCACAATCTTGAAAAAGCGGCCCAGCGCGCGCACGCGCACCACGGCCTGCACCACCTCCATGAAATTGGGGGCCAGGGTGGGTTCGCCGTCACCGCTCAGGGCCACCTGGCGCAATTGCAAGAGTTCCGGAGGCATCGAGGCAAAATGGGGCCGGTCTTCCATCCGGCCGCTGTTGATAAAGGCGATGGTCTTGCGCAATTCCGTGGCGAGTACCTCCACCTCCAGATGGGTTTCGCGGGCCGGCGTGCGCCGGTCCACTTCGCAATAGGAACATTCGAAGTTGCAGACCTTGTCCGGGTTGCAATTAATCCCCAGTGACAGTCCGCCCGCCCGCGGAGAAATCACGGCATACACAAAGCGGTTGCCGAGGAAATCGCGCGGCCGGTCAAATGACGTTTCACGCGCCGACACATGAAAGGAAACACTGGGTTTCCTTTTGGATGACGCGGCTGTCACTGGTGGTTGATCGCTGACCTGCCCCATAAATATGGTTGAAATCTAAGACAAGCCGAACGACTAGACCACACAACCATTGCTTAATGATTGACAATTCTTGTGCGATGGCAGGGACGAATTAAGTGAACTAACCTGAATATGGCGGCGCCCCAACATTAGATTCCGCCGGGATTGAAACGCAAAACACCCGCGATAAACCAAGGTGTTCAGCAGATCCGGGGGAGCTGTTCACCGCTCGGCATATCGAGAATCCGGCTGGCGCCGATGGCGCTCCGCAGCGTGACCAGCGGCGAGGCGCTGGCGGCCACGGTGCCGATGACGGCGGCCCCGGCGCTGACGTCGCTGCGGCGGAGGATTTGCAGGGCCCGCTCGGAGTCCTGGGCGGCAATGAAGGCGACAAACCGGCCTTCGTTGGCGACGTGGAGGGGGTCGAGCCCCAGCATTTCGCAGGCGGCGTGGACATCTTCGCGCACGGGCACGGCTTTCTGTTCGATGGCAATTTTCACCCCGGCGGCTTCGGCGATTTCGTTCAGGGCACTGGCCAGTCCGCCCCGGGTCAGGTCGCGGAGGCAGTGGATTTCAATGCCGGCCTGGAGCAGTTGCAGGATGGGCTCCACCACCGGCGCGGAATCGCTGGCGATGGTGCTCTCAAATTGCAGGCCTTCGCGCAGCGCCATGATGGCCATGCCATGGCGGCCCAGGTCGCCGCTCACGATGACGGCGTCGCCGGGCCGGACATTTTGCGGGGCGATGTTCAACGAATGCTCCAGCACGCCAATGCCCGCCGTGTTGATGAACAGGCCGTCGCCCTTGCCTTTGTCCACGACCTTGGTGTCGCCGGTGACGATTTGGACGCCGCATTTTTTTGCCGCCGCGCTCATGGAACAGACGACGCGCCACAGGGTTTCCATCGGCAGGCCTTCCTCGATGATGAACGCGCTCGTCAAATAGAGCGGCCGCGCGCCG
>Ga0302322_100002431_pt1 | contig 15712 bp, 12 predicted proteins | sample Fen_T0_2_FD_203757 | JGI IMG/M metagenome (GOLD analysis project Ga0302322, IMG submission 203757) | Peat permafrost microbial communities from Stordalen Mire near Abisko, Sweden - Fen_T0_2 | ecosystem: Environmental > Terrestrial > Soil > Wetlands > Permafrost | place: Sweden: Abisko... | reverse complement strand
GAAGCTCCTTGGCGACCTCACGCTCGAATACAACAAAGCCCGCCAGGCCGGCATCACCGCGGAAATCCTCGAGATCGCCGCCGCCCAGTTCGCCGCCGTTTGATCTTAACGCCCCACCTCTACTTTTCCCCTGTCACCCTCCCTTTTAAAAATGAGCAACACCGGCAAAATCGTCCAAGTCATCGGCCCCGTGGTCGACGTGCAGTTCGCCGAAAATACCATTCCGCCCATCTACCAGGCGCTCACCATTGAGTTCACTGTCTCGGGGAAAAAAGAAGTGCTCACGCTCGAAGTCGAGCAGCACCTCGGCGGCGGCGTCGCCCGCACGATCGCCATGTCCTCCTCCGAGGGTTTGGTGCGCGGTATGGACGTTGTGGATACCGGCGGGCCAATCTCAGTCCCGGTCGGCAACGGCGTTCTCGGGCGCATCTTCGATGTCACGGGCAACCCGGTGGACGGCAAGGGCCCGGTCATTTTCGACAAAAAGTATCCAATTCACCGTCCCGCTCCCGCACTCGTCGATCAGGACACCAAAGCGCAGATCCTCGAAACCGGCATCAAGGTCATCGATTTGATTTGTCCCTTTATCAAGGGCGGCAAAGCCGGTGCGTTCGGTGGTGCTGGCGTCGGCAAGACCGTCGTCATTCTCGAACTCATCAACAACATCGCCAAAGCTCATGGCGGTTTCTCGGTGTTCGCTGGTGTCGGTGAGCGTTCCCGTGAGGGCAACGATCTCTACCACGAAATGTCCGAAGCGGGCGTTATCGACCAAAAAGATCTCAGCAAATCGAAGGTCGCGCTTGTGTACGGCCAGATGAACGAACCCCCGGGCGCTCGTATGCGTGTCGCGCTCTCGGCTCTCGCGATGACCGAATATTTCCGCGACGAGAAAAACCAGGACGTGTTGCTCTTCATCGACAACATTTTCCGCTTCTCGCAGGCCGGCTCTGAAGTATCCGCTTTGTTGGGACGCTCGCCGTCCGCCGTCGGTTATCAACCGACCCTCGCGAATGAAATGGGCCTGCTCCAGGAGCGCATCACCTCGACGAAGAAGGGTTCGATCACCTCCGTGCAAGCCGTCTATGTTCCCGCTGACGATCTCACCGATCCGGCGCCTGCGAATACCTTTGCTCACTTGGACTCAACAATCGTGCTCGAGCGTTCCATCGCCGAACTCGGCATTTATCCGGCGGTCGATCCGCTGGCTTCGGTTTCCAAGGCACTCGAACCCGCCATCGTCGGCGAAGAGCATTACCTCGTTGCCCGTGAAGTGCAGCGCGTGCTCCAACGCTACAAGGATCTGCAGGACATCATCGCCATTCTCGGCCTCGACGAACTATCTCCTGAGGACAAACTCACCGTTTATCGCGCCCGCAAGCTCCAGCGCTTCCTCTCCCAACCGTTCGCGGTCGCCGAAGTGTTCACCGGCACGCCCGGCAAATACGTTCCGGTCAAAGACACCGTCCGCGGTTTCAAGATGATCCTCGACGGTGAACTCGACAACGTTCCCGAAGGCGATTTCTACATGAAAGGCGGCATCGATGAAGTCATTTCCTCCGGGAAGAAATAATTTTGAACTACTAAGAAGCAAAGAATCGAAGTCCAAATCCACCTTAGTTTCTTCCGTTCTTCGCTGTTTAATACCACATGGCCTTAACCCTCGAAATCGTCACTCCTGAAGCCCGCGTCTATTCCGACACGGTTGATACCGTCGTGATCCCGACCGTCGAGGGTGAGATCGGCATTCTGCCCGGCCACATTCCACTGTTAACCCAAGTCGGGGCAGGGGAATTGCGCGTTTTTAAAAACGGGAAAACCGAACTTCTCGCTGTCGGTAACGGTTTTGTCGAGATCGATGGCGACAAAGTCTCGATTCTCGCCGAAAGCGCCATCAGCGAAGAGAAGATCGATTTGGACGCCGCTGAAAAAGCCATGCAACGCGCCGAGGAAGCGTTGCGCGGAAAAGACTCACTCGATGCGGCTGAAGTCGAGCGTCTCGAAAGCATCGTCCGTTTAGCCATTGCGCAGATCGACCTGAAGCGGCGCCGGCGCTAAGAAGAAAGATTTCTGGTCCCCTCAAGCGCGGTTTCAAACGACCGCGCTTTTTTAGCGGAGCAAGGCGCGCCAGCAGCCGCGCAAGTGGAAGCAAAGTTTTTCGATTTCACATCCCACGAGATCACGCCACACCGCACGTCCATTGAGGAGGAGTTGCTTTGATCGAGGGAGGCTGGCGACGATGATCATATTTTGCTCTCAGTATAGCCGAACAACCGGACAAGCGTTATGGGGCCTTTCCTGGCTTTACGTAAACGACCGGACGGGGCGGACCCGCGGAACGCTTGTGCGGTAAATGGGGATAAATCTGTTTAGAAATCCGTCACTGGCACTTCTCAAGCTAAAGCTCCTTGTGTACAATTTGCAACCGGCTGAATTAATGGCCAATTACACCGAACCCTTTTCCAATTCGCGTCTTACATCAACAACCAGAACAAACTCAATTTTGACATTGAAACCCAATCTCATTTAGCTTTCTCTATAATCCGATGTCCTCGCCTGACAACAACACACCTCAGCCACTCGTGCGCTTAACCGAATTGCCGGCCGGTTCCGCTGGGCGGGTGCAAGAGCTCGCGGGGAAAACTGAGATCTGCCAGCGCCTCCGCGAGATGGGATTTTGCGAGTCAGCTGTGATCGAAAAAGTCTCAGGAGTACACACCGTGCTCTGCCAGGTTTGCGGTACCCGCGTCGCGCTCAGCGACAAGGCCGCAGAACATATCCTAGTCGAACAAATCCGCCGCACCGCGTGATCGGCGTGTCGAACGGTCGCTTTGTCGATATGCCTGCGTTTTCAAAACTTTCCGAGCTGCCAGTCGGCACTCAAGCCTTGGTCCGCGAATTCCCCAAACAGGGCTCGGCTTTCCTGCGTCTCCGTGAAATGGGTCTCATGCCCGGAACGTCCGTGACGCTCGTCCGCACCGCTCCACTCGGCGATCCCATCGAAGTCAAAGTCCGCGGTTACAACCTCACTCTGCGCAAAAGCGAAGCCGAACATATCCTGGTCGAACCGACTGTCACCACCAAACCATGAGCGCGGAAACGAGATCACCCGTTGGCTCGCGCACGCCGATTTACGCCTTCGTCGGCAATCCAAATTGCGGCAAAAGCACGCTTTTCAACGCGCTCACCGGCCTCAAACAGAAAGTCGGCAATTATCCCGGCGTCACCGTCGAAAAAAAGATCGGCGAAACGTATTCACAACATGGACACCCGATCAAGATCATCGATTTACCTGGTGCTTATTCGCTTGCCGCGCGATCGCCTGACGAAGCCGTCCTGCGCGACGTGCTGCTCGGTCGCCGTGAAGACACGCCGCAACCCGATCGCATTGTCTGCATTCTCGACGCTTCAAATCTCGAACGAAACCTTTACCTCGTTCATCAGATTCTAGACCTCGGCCGACCGGTCATTCTTGCTCTCAACATGATGGATCTCGCGGCCAAGGCTGGCCTCGAAATCCGCGTGGCACGTCTGGAAAAAGAACTCGGCATTCCAGTAATCCCGTGCGAAGCCGCCAATGGCAAAGGCATTGTCGAACTGCGACTGGCCATGAGCCGCAGCGACCTCCCACTCGCCAAACATGCGTGGGAAATTCCCCCGCCGATCGCACCCGCCGTTTCCGAACTAGCCGCCAGTCTTCAAGAAAACGACGGCAAAGCTCCGCTCAGCGCCCGAGCCGAAGCTCTCTTGTTGCTGACGGATCAGGATACGGTGCGTGTGACTGGATCACAGCCTTTACATCCGCGCACCAGCGAGATTTTCCGCAACTGGCAGAAGCGTTGGGAAGGCGAGGGGACTGACTGGGCTGGAGCGTTAGTGAGCAGCCGCTACGACGCCATTGGCAAAATTTGCAGCCGGGTGGTGGAACGGAAAACCAACCTCGGCCCCAATGTCAGCGACCGTATCGACCAAGTGGTGACACATCCGGTTTGGGGCTGGGTGTCACTGGCTGGCATCATGGCGTTGCTCTTTGTTTCAATTTTCACTCTGGCCGAATATCCGATGAACTTCATCGACGGCCGGATTGCCGCGCTGGGTGATTGGGTCAAGGCCGCGATGCTGCCAGGCGATTTCCGCGATCTGATCACGGACGGCGCAATCGCCGGCGTCGGTGGTGTGCTGGTTTTTCTGCCGCAGATTTTGATTTTGTTTTTGTTCATCGGCCTGCTCGAAAGCACCGGCTACATGGCGCGCGCCGCCTTCATCATGGACCGCATGATGAGCCGCGTCGGTTTGAACGGGAAAAGTTTTATTCCGCTCCTGAGTTCCTACGCCTGTGCGATCCCCGGCATCATGGCGACGCGGACAATCGAGGACCACAAGGACCGGCTCACGACCATTCTCGTGGCACCGCTCATGAGCTGTTCCGCGCGTTTGCCGGTTTATTTGTTGATGATGGCCGCGCTGGTGCCGGGCGAACGCGTGCCGCTCCTGACCAAGGTTGGCATCATGCTGCTCATGTATGCACTTGGTACTTTCGGTGCGTTCGGCTTTGCGTGGCTTTTCAAACGCACTTTGCTTAAAGGCGAACCACCGCTTATGATCATGGAGTTGCCGCCCTACCGGCTGCCGCGTCTCCGCGACATCGGCTTTCACATGGTCGAACGCGCCTGGATGTTTCTAAAAAACGCCGGCACCGTGATCCTCGCCATTTCAATCGTGCTCTGGTTCCTCTCCGCGTATCCAAGAGCTCCCGACGGCGCGACACCCACGCAGCAGCTGGCGCAAAGTTTTGCGGGAAGGGCCGGCCACGCATTGGAACCCGTGATCAAGCCCATCGGCTTCGACTGGCAAATCGGCATCGGGCTCATCACGTCTTTCGCCGCGCGCGAAGTCTTTGTGAGCACGATGGGCGTGGTTTTTAACAGCGAAGGCTCAAGCGAAAATACTCTGCCGCTCCGCCAGTCCCTGCTCAAGGCGAGCTGGCCTGATGGCCGTCCGCTTTTCACCCCCCTCGTTTGCTTCACGCTGATGATTTTCTATGTCTTCGCCATGCAATGCATGAGCACGCTCGCGGTGGTGAAGCGCGAAACGAATTCGTGGCGCTGGCCGGCTTTTCAAATCGCCTATATGACCGGCACCGCTTGGGTCGTGTCTTTTGTTGTCTATCAAGGCGGACACCTGCTCGGGTTCTAGGGACGCCAAATTTATGGTTTCTGACTGGCAAACTCCGATCGCTTTCACCGTGGTGCTAATCGCTCTGACTGCTCTTGTCCGTGGTGTCTATTTGAAGCGAAAAAAGCCAGGCTGCGGCATGGGTTGCGGCTGTTCGACCGACGCCTTCAAAGCGAAGCTGAAACACTAGGAGTACAGCTAGTAAAACTCTGGCCGTAGCCGCTGCCATTATGCAGCGGTTGATCGTAGGAGCGCGCATCCCCGCGCCATACGTGGCGCGGCTACGATTTTCCTGCAAATGCTCTAACCTGCCGGCTGGTCCGTTTTGCGCAGCCTATGCTGTTTTGAGTCACGCGGTGCTGCCAACCGAATCGCCACCACCAACAAACCCACCAACAAGATCAGCAGCGCGGGATTTCTCAGAATATGGTCCAGGTAACCGTGGAGAACAATGCCGGCTGCACCTAAACCGAGAAACAGCGGCAAACCCGGGGCCCAGCCGCACCACCGCCACCATGCCACGGCGAGCAAAACGCCGGCCGCAACAAAGAGTGAAAACCCAACGACGCCGTATTCGACGAGAAATTCCACCCAATCCGAGTCCGCGCTGACCATATAAAAGCGGTTGAGATTGGGTTGTTCGCGATAGATGTGCGCAGCAATTTGCGGCACTTGTTTCTCGTAGGTATTAAACAAATACAGATACGAGCCTCCGCCCCAGCCCCAGGCCGGTTCGTCGAGCCACATATTAATCCCAACCTGGCGCAGCAAACCTCGGTACTCGCCGCCTTGTACAAAATCCAGCGGTGAGGACAGCGCCGGTGAAAAACGCTGGATCGCTTTTCGCCCGCCCGTTAGCCCGAACACCACAGCCAGAACCAAGGCGGTAGCGCCAACCAGAAACCATTTGCGCGGTCCGATTGCCGACCGATCTTCTCGTGCTGTCCTTTGCCAGCGCAGAACAAAATAAACAATGCCCCACAGTGTCGCGAACCCGGTGGCGGCGCGCGAATTCACCGCCACGGTCGCCGCCCAAAGAATCAGTGCGACAACTTCCCACCCAAAGCGCCGGCGTTTCGGCTCAGCCGTCCAGGCCAACCCCAGCACCACCGCCAAAGAGGCCGCGAGATAAGCGCCGTTGTGATTCTTATAGAAGAAGACCGGCGAACCCGTGAAGCTCACGGTATCCGAGAAATGCCAGAGCGTGAGCCGCTCTCCCAACGCGCGGTGCACCAGGCAAACCGTCGCCAAAACCGCAGCATTTACGCCGACCACCAGAACCCATCGGCGGGCGTCGGCGCGTTCAACCAAACCGAAAACCAAACCGGCGACGTAGAGCCAGCACGTTCCGAAGATCAGCAGAAAGCGCCACGCATTTTTATAGGGCAGCCAGTCGCCTGGGACGGAATCGAAAGGTGCCTCGATCGAGTGGGGGCCAGGAATAGTATCTTGCAGAGGGGAAAGAATCCAAAGTTTCCCGACGAAGCTCACGTTGAGCGATGGATTGCGCGCCTGCAGATAAATGTAGCCCACGAACAAAAGCCCGAACAGCAGAGCCCCCGCCTGCACGCGCCAAGCAGCCCGGCTGCCCGGGGTCGATGGCGACGTCAGCCGAACCACAGCGCCACTAACAAAAGTCACCGCGGCACCCCACAGCAGCCACCATTGCGCCCCGAGCGGCTCGCCGCCGAGCATCCAAGGCGCCGCTAATGTGGTAAAAATCGCGCCAGCCCAAAAAACAATCAGGCTGGCCATGGTTCCCGATCGAACCGGCTTGGTTTCATCCCGGGAGCGCGATGGTAAAAACATGGAACCTCAAGCTGCGGCAAAACGTTCGCCAACGACTCAGCCCAGCGGTTGCACGCCGAGCGTGCCGTCGAGCTTTTCGCGGTAGGCAGGTGACTGCACCTCTTGAAGCTTGCTGCGGGTGTGAGCCAAACGACCTTTTAGATCCAAACGCGTGACGGTGTCGGCGTAACTCGGTCGGTCGAGATAGGCTTCCAGATAGGTGACGTGACGTTTCCAGAGGTTCGTCTCGATCTTCTGCTTGGCTTCAAGACGCTCTTTATACCATGGACTCACGAGCAAGTTCTCCCGCGTGAAGAGCGCGCGGATTTCAGGCGAGTTGAGGTTCTTTCCTTCAAATTGCCCATAGGCCATAATATGAAGCAGGGCCTTGAGCGGCGGGCAGGCAAGCTCCACGCCACCATCGGCAAAATAACTTTCGGCCACGCGGCGGTGGGTTGCACAGATGTTGTCCATGCCGTCGACAAACACATCCATGCCCTGCAACTCGGGCTTGAGCATCTCGTCCGTGAAGACCACGTGCGGGTGATTGAAAACGCGTCCGAAATAAATACGAACGAAACGGGTGGTGATGCGATAGCCGAGGCGGCTGGCGAGTACCGGTTTCCCGTCGTAGGTGAAGTCCGCGCATTTCTCGAGACAGCCGTCGGCGATCAAAGCGCGTGCGTCGCGTTCGGCCACCGTCATGCGTGAAAACACTTCGGGCACCAGAAGGCTCACGTCGTGATCGACGCGGGTTTTGGGTCCAACATAACCAGCCGCTGAGAGAAAAACGTCGTGCCCGGTGAGGATGAGTGAAATGAGCGCGGCGTTGACATCGATGACCGGCGGCAGCGCGTTGAACGGACCTTTGGTGAGTGCACCTTCGGAACCGGCGCCCGTCGTCGAGGGCGATTTACCCGTCATGCTGCTGATAAACTCCATGAACGCCTCGGGAAGATCGAGGTAGTGAATGGGGTTGAAGACTGCGAGCGAGCGAATGCCTTTTTCCGGCGGGTTATTGCGACGGCCGGGGACGACTATGCTCACCGGCGAATGCACGGCCTCGTTGGTGGTGATGCAACGATGCAGGCGCGCGGAGATCTGCGCCAGATAAGTGCCCCGGGCGTCGGTTACATCAGGTCGAACTTGGAGATAGCGGGGGTTTTTAGTCGGTTTGCCATCGACAATGCGCGGGTGTGCGGACGAAACAAAATAGCGTGGCGTGGCACCGGGAGCGGCCGCGGCTTTGATGAGCTGCCGCATGGGCTCGGTGTAGGCGGTATAACCAATCGCTTCCTCCATGATCGCGCGGGCGTCGTCACCCGTCAGCGGTTCGTAATTGGAGAGAAACGTACCGGGCGAGGCCATGTCGGCTTCCGCCTGATGATCGTAGCCGCGGTGAATCGCGTCGTCGGGCCGCTGGAAGAGCCGGGCTTCACAATTTTGCACGAACTTTAGCGATGGTGCCAAGGTCGGCAACGGAATGCTCGGGCGAGACTCCACCGTCTGTGTGGGCGCCACGACGGAGGCGGTGATGTCGTCCTCCATCTGGACTTTTGCGGCGGGATGGAAATCGGCGCGCAGACCGAAAACGCGCCAGGAGCCGTCTTCCTCGAAGCCAACACGGAGGTAGTTGGTCACGAGCTTGCGTCCGTCGAGCTTGAGTTCGTTACCAAGGCGACCGTTGATCGTGTCGACCGAGAAATGGTGCAGCCAGCGATCCTGCCACTCGGGCTGGTAGTAGCGTTTCAGGACGAAGATGAGCTCCTTGATGTGCTGCGGAATCGCGCGGAGCCACGCGTTGTATTCCTCGCTATATTCGCGACGGGAAGGGGTGAGGAGTTTGATTACGCTGCCGAGCGAACGTCCGGCGCTGAGAATCGGACGCTTGTCTTTGCCGTTGCGCGATGGTTCGCGAAACCGGTTTGATGTATCGCGGTTGAGGATCGCGTGGACCTGATCGAAATCGCGATCGAAGTCGGAAACAAAAACGTGGCCGGGGAAAATCGCGTAGGCGATCGCCTTGGAGATTTCGGATTTGCCGCCGCCGGAAACTGTGCAGGGTTTGTGGCAAAGCGTGCCCTCGGGCACGGTCCCAACCAGACGCCAGACACCTTTCGCGCCGGGCACAGGCTCCATGTGAACCCGGTAGCCGCTCGGGCGCACGTAAGTTTTGTCGGCGAGCAATTTGATGGAGCACGCTTTGCCTTCGGCGTTGGCCCAGGTAATCGTTTGTTTGTGCAGGTCGAAACGCGTGTCTTCGCGCACATAAATGACGTCGGGATGCTTTCGATCGACCGCGTAACCTTCCGGTAAAACCTGCAAACGATCACCAAGCCTCGCGGTCATTTCGCTGAAGGAAAATTCCCGCGTCGTCGGGTACTTGATAAACTCCTCGCCCAAGTCATAGCTCGGGTAAACGAGCGCGCCGCCGGCATGTTCTTCCTCGGCAAGACCGTAGAGATTGGCCGAAAAACTGATCTGCGTCTTAACCTCTTTCTTGCAGTAACCAAAATAGTTGTCGGCGATGATCGTCACCATCACGCCACGTGCATCGCGAGCGGTGATTTTGAAGGCGGAGCCGCCGTTGTAGATTTCCGCCTCGTCCTTCCAGCACATGCCGTCGCGGCGCTGGCGCGGCGTAGCGAGATCCCAATGCGGCAGGCCGACGAGATGCTTTGGTACGGTCGTCAGGTGGGGTGCAAGAATCACGCAGCCGGTGTGGCCGGTCCAGTGATCGACATCGAGACCAGCGTCGTTCTCCGGCAAATACGGATCGCCGGCATTGCCAAAAATCGACTCGACGAAATCGAGATTGCTCACGAGCGAACCGGGCGCGAGGAAACGGATTTCCATGCGTTTCTCCTCAATGAAGCCCGGCACTTCCGGGCACACCAGCGGGCGTAACAGCAGCGAGACAAAACACTCCGCTTGCTCGGCGCGTCCCGCCGTGAACGGCAGACGCAGCAATTCTCGCGGCGGCCGCAAAGCAAGATCGAGCAACTTTGAATACACGGCCTTGGGCACGACGAGTTTGTCGTCCGGCACCGGCAAACCGCCATCGGCAATATGAAACACCCCTTGCGTCGTGCGTCGGTCGTTGGCCGGATTGTGCAGCACACCCTGGCGCACGCGATAGCTCTTGAGCAGCGAAGAACTAAAATCGTCGCCTTCCGCCGGCAGCGAAAGCGTCCGTGCGAGTCCCGCTTCGTCCAAAATAAAAGTGCGCGCAGGCAGGCGCGGAGAAGGGCCGATGTCGGTGAGATAGCCTTCGAGCCAGGCCTGTATGCGGTGATCGACCGGGCTGAGCGGATCGATCAGCTGGCGCGTGGTTTCACGGTAGCGGGAAAAAATCGGCGCGGCGAGCGAGGTCCAGGCGGCTCCCTCGGCGTCGGCTACCGTTGGGCAGCCCAGCAAGGCAAGGCGGAGGTTGATCGCATGGCGAAGCTTCTCGGTGATCTGGTCGGCAGTGGGCGAGGACATGGTGGCGCGTTAAATTGACTGCGGTTGGAGGAAATCCATTCCGTCAGTAAAATTTATCTGAGCTCTCGGGCATTTCGGCAACGCAAGGTTTTCATAAAAAAGCCGACGCCGTTTTCACTGGACCCGGCGTCTCATCTGCTTTGCCACCATGAAATAACATGATGCACCAGTTCGACGAACATAGCAGCAAACGTTCCAAAATAGATGATCGTCGCCACCAGCAAGGCGTAGCCGACCAGTATCGCGAGTCCGTCCCGTTCCATAATGCCGAGCATGCCGATGAAAACTGCAAGCCCGGGCAGGGTATTGGTAAAGGGGATACCTCCGAGCGGGAGAGCCAGTAACAAAGCAGCAAAGCAAACATTCCAACTATGAAAACGCAGCCGGGCCGGTGTGTTCGTCAACCAGTTCCAGCGCACATGCAGTCGTCGCTCGATCCAGCCCACCAGACGTTCGGTTGCGCCGATCACGGTCTTGAAAAACCGCGGCGGCAGCTTCAACGCCAGCAGACGTTTTGGCAGCCAGGGCGCCAACCCGAGCGCATGGCGTCCGGCGATAAACGCGATCACCAGCCCGAAAGGCGTCGACAATCCCGGGATCATTATCGGCGCGCAAAAAGGCAGCCCCAAAATCAACACGAGCAAAGCCGAAGCTCTTGCGCCCAGCCGCTCCATCAACTCGGACAAAGTCACTTCGCGCTCGGCAAACACCTCCGCCAACGCCTTCAATTCCATTGAAAGTGTCGGCGCCGAGCGGGGCAGGGCAGTGCCCGCACCTTCAGGTGCCACGTCGGTTGCCATAAAGTGCGATGTGAAGGCGCGGCGCGTAGCGATAGCCCCGGTTTTTGCACAGCTCAGCCAGCCAGATCGCCCGCGAATGCAATACCTCCAGCGATGTTCCCTCGGGCATGAGCAAAATCTTGGCCCTTGGCACAGGTTCTGCCAATTCGCACAACAAGCCTTCGATTTCCTCCACGTCGGCAGCAGACGCGACGACGAATTTGAGTTGATAGGGATATTGAGTGAGCCACCCGCGCACCACCTCCGGCTGCCAGCGCAACCGTTCATGTTTTTCCCGCCACGATGCCGGCAGGCGGTCATCGGGCGCTGAATTGGCCAGCTTCGGGCTGAGTGACGCGAGATCGCAGGGGATGCCTTCGGGTAATACCGTGGCCGCGGTTTCGATCGTAATGTGATGTCCGAGTCCTTTGATTTCTGTCGCCAGTTCATGAATACCGCTGGCAATCATCGGTTCGCCACCGGTCAACACGACGTGCCGGACCGGGAAAGTCGAAACCTGCGCGATAATTTGGTCGATAGAGAGCGTATCCCCCTCCGGATTCCACGAGGCGTATGGCGTGTCGCACCAGTTGCAACGGAGATTGCAGCCCGACAACCGCACAAAAACCGAGGGCACGCCGGCCAGCTCGCCCTCGCCCTGCAAGGAATGAAATATTTCGGAAATCAGCATCGGGACGGTCGCGCTCAATGGCGTGAGGGTTTTGGCGGTAGGGCAGCACGCGAAAAATATTCCGTCGGATCGGTCAGGCCGGCCTCGATAAAGGCTTCCCGCCGCTCTACGCAGGTGCCGCAGGTGCCGCAGTGAATCGCACCGCCTTTGTAGCAGGACCAGGTTCGCGCGTAATCCACGCCAAGTCTCACCCCTTCGGCTGCAATCTGGCTCTTGCTCATGGCGATGAAAGGCCGCAGCAACTTTATTCCTTCGTAGGTGCCGAGCCGCATCGCGTCGCCCATCGCCTGCATGAAAACTTCGCGGCAATCGGGGTAAATCACGTGGTCGCCGCTGTGTGCAGCTATAACCAGTCCGTCAGCGCCAACGCTTTCAGCAAAACCCGTTGCGATCGAGAGCATGATCGCGTTGCGAAAAGGCACGACGGTTTGCTTCATGTTGGCCGCAGCGTAATGGCCGTCCGGGATGTCGCCGCCCGAAGCGAGAAGATCCGACGCAAAAAGCCGGTTCATAAAATCCAACGAAACCACCTCGTGTCGCACGCCGAGTTTGGCGGCATGTTCGGCGGCGAACGGCAGCTCGCGGGGGTTGTGCTTGGAGCCGTAGTTGAAACTCAACGACGCCACCACGCCATGCTCGCGCCGCGCCCGATAAAGAGCGGTCACCGAGTCCATGCCACCGGAACAGAGTACAACGACTTTCATTGTCATCGCGCAGAAAAGCATAAGAGTAGCGGAAAACAAAGCTTCTCCGTCGGTCTCCCCCCCGCCGGCCCTTTCCTTTTTGCCCTCTCCCGTCCTGTTCATGATCATTTTTCACGATCCCCAATGCGCCGATTACGGTGCAACTGCGCAGTACGAGCAGCCGGCCCGGACGGGAACAACCGTAGCTTTGCTCCGCGCCAAGCACCTCGACTGGCAATGGCGTCTGCCCCCGGTCGCCGAGGAAGCCGTGTTGAAACTGGTTCATTCGCCACAATATCTCGAACGTCTGCAGTACGCCGCCGATTTTGACGAGGACACGCCCTACTTCGAAGGCATTTACACCCATGCCCGTCGGTCGGTCGGCGCCGCGCTCGCTGCGATGACGGCCGCGCTCGACGAAAAACAAAAGGCTTTCGCGCTCATGCGTCCGCCCGGGCACCACGCACTGCCTTCGCAGGCGATGGGATTTTGCTATCTCAACCAAATCGCCATTACCGCGCTGGCCGCCCAAAAACGCGGCATCGCCCGCGTCGCAATTTGGGATTTTGACGCCCATCACGGAAATGGCACCGAGGATATTCTGCATGACCACGAGGGAATCCTTTTTGTCGATGTCCACGAGGATCCGGCGTATCCGCACACCGGCAAAGTGACTTCGGGCAACTGCCGCAACTACTGCGTCGCCCCACACTCGCCGCGCGAAGAACACATGGCCGCGCTCCGGCGGTCGTGGAGCGAAGTGCTGGCGTTTCGTCCCGAGCTGGTGCTGGTTTCAGCGGGCTTCGATGCCTACGCGCGCGATCCGATCACGAAGATGTCACTTGAAGCCGAAGATTTTGCCGAACTCGGACGCTGGCTGGCCGCAGCGCAGATACCCGCGGCCGCCCTGCTCGAAGGCGGTTACAGCCCGGATCTGCCACACCTCGTTGATTCGTTTTTGACCACGTGGGGGATGTAGGTTTGCTGATACCCCTCCGTGAACGCCACTCCTGTCTATCAGCTTGTTGAAAACTCTGCGCAACTTGCGCCTCTGCTGGCCGCTTTGGACCGGTCGGAGGAAGCAGCCCTCGATACCGAGGCGGATAACCTCTATCATTATCGAACGCGCGTTTGCCTGCTGCAATTTCTAGTGGCTGGAGAAATCTACCTCGTCGACGTGCTCGCGCCGGTCGATCTTGCACCGCTGTGGGAGCGCCTGGCGAAAAAACACCTGCTGATGCACGGCAGCGATTTCGACGTTCGTCTGCTCTTTGACCTCTGCGGCTTCCGCGCGCACAGCTTGTTCGACACGATGCTCGCGGCCCAGCTGCTCAACCGCCAGCGCATCGGCCTCGCGGCTTTGCTTGAAGAACATTTCGGCGTAGCCCTCGACAAGGACTCGCAAAAAGCTAACTGGTCGAAACGTCCCCTCACCAAGAAGCTGCTCGATTACGCCGCACTCGACGTTTTCCACCTGCCAAAACTCCGCAACATCCTCACGCACGAACTCGCGAAACTCGATCGTCTCGACTGGCTCGACCAACAATGCCAGCGGCAGATCGAATCGGGCATGAACGGCTTCCCACGCGATGACGAAAACGCGTGGCGCATCGGCCGCTCGGAACGGTTGCACGCCCAAGGGCTCGCCGTGCTGCACGCCGTCTGGCACTGGCGCGAGGACTGCGCGCGCAAGCTCGACGTGCCGCCCTTCAAAGTTACCGGTAACGATATGTTGATGAAGATCGCCGAGGCCGCGGATCACGGCATCTCCCCTCAGGCCATCATGGAAAATACCAACCTCGGCCGCCGCCACGAACGACTCGCGCCGAGTTTGTTTGCCGCGCTCGAAGCGGGCTTCGCCCGCGATCCGCACACCTTGCCGCGGCGCCGCGGTCGCAACGCCGACCACCAGCCGCTCACCGCCAATGAACTTGCCCTGCAAGATCGCTTGAAGGCTGACCGCGATCGCGTCGCAGCGCGCATTCAACTCGATCCTACGCTTATCGCTAATCGTGCCCAACTGGCTCTGATCGCCCGCACTCCTGACAAAATCGACGAAGTTCTTCTGCCCTGGCAGGCCAACCTTCTACGTAACGAACCTTCGCTCAACCCTAACGCCGGGCCTGCCTCCGCTCCGGCCTGAGCATGCCCGTTTCAGCCAATATCGCGCAGCATCTGCCATTGATGGCTGCGCGTCAGCCAGACCGGCCCGCGCTGAAAGTACCGCGCGGGCGGACTGCCTCCGGCGGCATCGACTACCTTTCCCTTTCGTTCATCGAGCTCGATACCGAAGTCGAGGCCTGGGCGGCGCATTTGCGGGCGCGCGGCGTTTCACGGGGCGATCGTACCCTGGTTATGGTTCGACAGGGCCTGCCGCTCATCGCGGCGGCGTTCGCCCTTTTTAAAATTGGCGCAGTACCGGTCGTGATCGATCCCGGCATGGGATTAAAGAGCTTTCTCACCTGCGTCGCTCGCTCGCGTCCAAGGGTCCTGCTGGGCATACCCTTTGCTCAAATCGTCAGTCGTGTCGCCCGTAGTTCATTTCGCAGCGTCGAAACACGGGTGGCCACAAGTACCAGCCCGCTGGCACGGCGGGCAGTGGCGACGCCGCTACCGTTCGCCCTTAGCCCTTCGCCCGTCGAGTGCAATCCGACCGATCTCGCCGCCATCCTTTTCACCTCCGGCTCAACCGGCGCGCCCAAGGGTGTGTGCTACGAACATGGCATGTTCGCAGCGCAAGTACGTCTGATTCGTGAGGCCTACTCGATCGCACCAGGCGAAATCGACCTTCCGATGTTGCCGGTCTTCGCGCTTTTTAATCCCGCGCTCGGCATGACGACGATCGTGCCCGAGATTGACCCCAGCCACCCGGCAAGAGTCGACCCAGTTAAAATCGTCCAAGCAATCCAGCAGGAGCAGGTGACCAACTCCTTCGGCTCGCCGACGCTCTGGGGGAAAATCGCCGACCACTGTCTCGCCGGCAACATCACCTTGCCCAGCCTCCGGCGCGTACTCTGCGCCGGCGCGCCCGTGCCTGCCGGGCTTTGGGAAAAATCCCGTCACTTCCTGCCCAACGGAAAACTCCACAGCCCCTACGGAGCAACCGAGGCCCTGCC
>Ga0302322_100002430_pt1 | contig 15721 bp, 17 predicted proteins | sample Fen_T0_2_FD_203757 | JGI IMG/M metagenome (GOLD analysis project Ga0302322, IMG submission 203757) | Peat permafrost microbial communities from Stordalen Mire near Abisko, Sweden - Fen_T0_2 | ecosystem: Environmental > Terrestrial > Soil > Wetlands > Permafrost | place: Sweden: Abisko... | reverse complement strand
CCGCCGGTTCTGAGCGAATCCTTGGCCGGAACTTCGCCGTCCGTTGGCAGGCGCGTCCGCGCCCCGATGGGAAGCCATCGCGACGATCTCGTGCTGGTCGTCGCCGGCTATCGCCCTGAGGCGGGCTAGACCGCGATGGTCAGCCGTCTGGCGTCCATGACGGCGGAGAGATCGCCCAGAAGGCCGAGAACCATAAGGTATCTCGTCGGGGCCGTAGCTCAGTGGTCAGAGCAGGGGACTCATAATCCCTCGGTCGGTGGTTCGATCCCACCCGGCCCCACTACCGCCGGCGGCCTTCGCCCCGGTTGGTCAGGCGGAACACCACGACCGCGAGCAGGGTCCCGCCCACGAGGACGCCCGCCCCGATCCACAGCATGTGGTTCGAGCCGGAATCGGCTCGGCTGGCGCACACGTCGGTGGCGTCGAACATGCACGACATCGAGCGGACGAAGCGGCCGGCGAGGAACGTGATCACGATGCCGACCACCCAGAACACCGCCAGGCCGATGCCCAGGCGGCCCCGGGGGGAGATGGGAAGGCGCCGGGAGGAGATCGGGACGGGCGCACGCAGGTCCGACCGGTCGGTCGGGGTGCTGAGCGTTGAGCGCACGTCGAGGAAGCGGTCTGATGATCCCGTCACGAGAGGGACATCGGCTGCCCGGGCGTCGATCTGGAGGGCCAGGAGACCCGTCTGGTGGGATCTCCCGGCCCCGGTGTCACGGTTGGTCGGCCGGGGGGCCCCGGCGGTCAGACCGCGATCGTCAGGTTCGACAACATGCCTGCGGTGGGAGTGCCGGTGACGGTCGCCATCTGCTGGGACACGCCGTCGCTGAAGACAACGTCGCGGTTGAGCGGGGTCTGCGGGAAGTTGCGTTGGCTCGCCGAGTAGCCGTTCGTCGCGTACGCGAGGGTGCACGCGTCCTCCGGCATCGCGAGTTGGGACGTCGTGAGCTTCGTCCCTGCGCTCGTGGCGGCGGCGAGGGTGGGGTAGACCTCGAAGTGGACGTGGGGCCACCGACCCAGGTACGCCCCGGGGAAGATCGTCGTGAACGTGACGGTGCCGTTCGCGTCGGTGGCCTGCACGCCGCGCAGCCAGTTCTCGTTGGTCGCGCCCTGCGAGTACATCGAGTACCGGCCGTCCGCGTCGCAGTGCCACGCGTAGAGCGCGGCACCGGCGAGGGGCTTGCAGCCGTTCTTGAGATCCAGCACGGTGACCTTCAGGGTGAGCGGCACGCCGCTGACGCTCCCGTTCGCGGAGCCAAAGCTCGACCGGAGGTCGGAACGCACCACGCCGTTCTGCGTCAGTACGTTGGGGCCGTTCGTGCCGTCGCCGGGGTAGGGGCCGGCCGTCTCCTGGGGGACCTGGGCGCAGGAGGTTGCGTCGGTCGCGGTGGTGCCGGTCGACGCGCCCGAGCCGGTGCTCTTCGTCGCGCCGGTCGTGGCCGCGCTCGACGAGTCACTGCCGCCGCAGCCGGCGATCGTCAGCAGGCCGAGTCCGCCGAGTCCGCCGAGCAGGGTGAGGACCCGACGCCGGGTGGGATCGGGGGGAAGGGGAGTGGGCATGGGGTGGCTCCTGGTGGGGTGGGCGGTTGCCCGTGATCCTGCCCGACGACGACGCGGAGAAACGTGCGAGGGGGGTACGAACCCCGCGAGAACGCTTGGATCAGGCGGAGCCGTCGGCGCCGTCCTCCACGACCGGTCGGACCATCTCGACGATCGGTGCGTCCGACTCGGGGCCTCCCTACCGAGATGGGACAGGTACTATCAGCCGGCTCCATTCCGGGGTAGCTCAATCGGCAGAGCAGCCGGCTGTTAACCGGCAGGTTGAGAGTTCGAGTCTCTCCCCCGGAGCCGATCCAGTGCATGCGGCAGCGCCCGGGGTTCTCCCCGGGCGCCGCTAGATTCCGCACCTGATGATCATCGCCGTGACGCCGTCGAACGCGCTCGGGAACTCGCTGTTCAACCACGCCAACCTGATGGCAGCAGGGTGGGAGTACGAGACGCGCTTCGTGAACCCGTGCTTCGGGAAGCACGCGGAGCTGTTCCCACGACTGCGCTCCGACCCGCTGTGCGCCGGCCTGCCAGGGTTCATGCCCGCCGGCGCCGCCCGCACAGCCCGCGGCTACCTCGCCCGGGCCGCGGTCCGGCTGGGCAAGGAGCAGACCGCGCGCGAGGCCAACGGGCGCTCGCTCCCGGGCACGCGACTGATCGCGTCGGGATGGTCGTCGACGCTCGAAGACGACGGCGGAATTGTCCACGTCGACGGCGATGAGTTCCGGGAGCTCGTGCGTTCGAACCGGTTCGTGCTTGTCAGCGGCCCGCTGTTCCGGTTCGGGGATCAGGAGCGGTACCTCCGCCACCGGCCGCGCATCATCGAATACTTCCGGTTCCCCCCGGCGGTCCTGCAACAAGGCTCGGCGCGCGCCTCGGCAGCACGGCGCGATCGGGAGATCCTCGTCGGAGTGCACGTCCGACGCCGCGACTACGCGGGCTTCGTCGGCGGCAAGTACTTCTACGACTGGGAGACCTACGAGCGCCTCATGCGCGAGATCGCCCGTTCCTGGGGCTCGGACCGGGTGGCGTTCCTCGTCACCAGCGACGAGCCCTTCCCCGGGGAATTCGCCGTCGGGCTCCAGTGGGGTGGCGGCCCCGGTGACATCTCGGGCGACCTTGCCTCGCTGGCCGCATGTGACATGGTGATGGGGCCGCCGAGTACGTTCAGCAAGTGGGCGGCGTTCAGTGCCAAGATCCCGTTCTATCGGATCAAGGATTCGGCGAACGTTCCCGATCGCGACGAGTTCGTGTCCGTCGCGGGATGACGGGCACCGTGGTGGCCGTCTGGAAGCAGACCGCCTCCCGACACCAGTGGGGATACGACCATGGATCTCCAGATGCAGCGTGACGCCAGCATCTACGTCGCGGGCCACGGAGGGCTCGTCGGCTCGGCCCTCGTCCGGCGACTCGAGCGTGCGGGGTTCACCAACATCGTGACCGCGACCCGCGCGGAAGTGGACCTCCGCGATCAGGCCGCGGTCGCGGCGTGGTTCGAGGCCAACCGTCCTGAGTACGTGGTGCTCGCCGCGGGCACGGTCGGCGGCATCCTGGCCAACAGCACGCGTCCGGTGGACTTCATCTACGACAACTTGATGATCCACGCGAATGTCGTGCACTCGGCACACGAGGTCGGGGTGCGCAAGCTCCTCTACCTGGGGTCGTCGTGCATCTACCCGCGCGAGGCCCACCAGCCCATCTCCGAAGACGAGCTGCTCGCCGGCCCGCTCGAGCCGACGAACGAGTGGTACGCCATCGCCAAGATTGCGGGCGTGAAGCTCTGCCAGGCCTACCGGCGTCAGGACGGCAGCGACTACATCTCGGCGATGCCCACCAACCTGTACGGACCGAACGACAACTTCGATCTCGGATCGAGTCACGTGCTTCCAGCGTTGATCCGCAAGTTCTACGACGCGAAGGAGTCGGGTGCGGGCGATGTCGAGATCTGGGGCTCCGGCCGTCCCCTCCGTGAGTTCCTGCACGTCGACGACCTCGCCGACGCCTGCCTCTTTCTTCTCGAGCACTACAGCGAGGATCCTCCGATCAACGTCGGCACCGGCGTCGACCTCTCGATCCGCGAGCTGGCCGAGAAGGTCCGGGATGTCGTGTACCAGGAGGCGGAGCTGCGCTTCGACCCCACCAAGCCGGACGGCACGCCGCGCAAGCTCCTCGACACCAGTCGAATCCAGGCGCTGGGCTGGAGACCGTCGATCGATCTCGAGGCTGGGATTCGCAGCACGTACGAGTGGTTCCTCGAGCAGCAGAATCGCGCCCGGGACGGCCTCCGGGGCTACGCCGCGGGGTAGGTATCCGGCCTAGGGTGGCGGCGTGTCCTACGACGCCCGCCTGACCGAGCTGGGGATCGTCCTCCCCGGCCCCTTCGCCCCGCATGCCCCGCTCGTCGGCGTGGTCGTGCACGACGGCGTCGCCCGTACGTCGGGTTCGTTGCCGCGCGACGCAGAGGGGAAGTTGGCGGCCACCGGACTGTGCGGGCGCGACGTGGCCACCGCGGTCGGCGCCGAGTGCGCAGGGCTCGCGGCGCTGAACGCGCTCTCGGTGCTGCGCGCGGAAGTTGGCTCGCTCGACGCCGTGGAGCGCATCCTCTCGATCATGGTCTATGTGGCGTGCACCGGCGACTTCATCGAGCAGCCCGCGGTGGCCGACGGCGCGAGCGCGGTGCTCGTCGACGTGTTCGGTGACGCCGGCCGCCACACCCGCTCGGCCATCGGCGTTGCGGCACTGCCTCGCGGTGCGTGCGTGGAGGTCGAGCTGACTGCGGCGCTGCGCCCGTCACCGTGAGCGGCCCGCGCCCCGTGCCCGAGATCGTCGTCCTGACGTTTCCGAGCGGACGCGAGCTCGCGCGGCGGCTGCCGCGTCTGATCCTGGGGATCGTGCTGTTGGGCTGCGGCATCGCGCCGGTGCTCCGTGCCGAGCTCGGGGTCGCGCCGTGGGACGTGTTCCACCAGGGCCTCTCCGACCTCACCGGGCTCTCGTTCGGTGTGGTCACCGTGCTCGTCGGCCTGGTGGTGCTGCTCTCGTGGATCCCGTTGCGCCAACGCATGGGGCTCGGCACGATCGTCAACACCCTCACGCTGGGCTTCGTGATCAACGCCATGCTCGGGGTGATCCCGCACGTCGAGTCGCTCCCGGTGCGGTGGGCGATGCTGCTCGGCGGGATCGTCGTGAGCGCGGCCGGGATGGCGCTCTACATCGGTGCCGGGCTCGGCCCCGGGCCGCGCGACGGGCTGATGACGGCGTTGGCGGCCCGCGGTCACCCGCTGTGGCTGGTGCGCACAGCCATCGAGGTGCTGGTCCTCGCGGCCGGCCTCGCGCTCGGCGGCAACGTCGGCATCGGGACCGTGCTGTTCGCGTTCGGGATCGGGCCGATCGGCCACTGGTTCCTCGTCCGCTTCCACCTCGGCGTGGGCGGCGTGGACCCCGATCCCGCGGCGACGATCGGCGAGTAGCAGAGGGGGACGTGATGGAAGGCGAGCAGACGGTGCGGGTCGGGGTGATCGGCCGCGGGTTCGGCGGGCGGATCGTGGCGCCGGTGTTCGCCGAGACCGAGGGGTGCGCAATCGTGGACGTCGTGTCACCGCGCGACGATGCCGCGGTGCGCGCGTTGTGCGCCCGCGACGACGTCGACGTCGTCGCGGTGCACTCGCCGCCCTTCCTGCACGCCGATCACGTCCACTACGCGGTGGAAGCGGGCCGTGCGGTGCTGTGCGACAAACCGTTCGGTCGCAATGCCGACGACGCCGTGGCAATGCACGACCTCGCCGTGGACGCGGGCGTCCTGGCCCTGTGCAACTTCGAGTTCCGATGCCACCCGGCGCGTGAGCAGCTGCGCGCGCTCGTGCTCGAAAGTGCGATCGGCACGGTGGAGCACGTCCAGTGGAGCGCGTTCAGCTCCGGGTCGCGGCTGCCGCTGCGCCGGTACGGGTGGCTGTTCGACAAGGAGCTCGGCGGCGGGTGGGTGGGGGCCTGGGGCTCGCACGTGATCGACTTCCTGCGCTGGACGCTGGGCGAGATCCCCGATGCCACCGCCGAGCTGCGGACCACGATCGCCGAGCGGTCCGACGCCGACGGGCGGCTTCACCGCTGCACGGCCGAGGACGGCTTCACCGCGTCGCTTCGGTCCGCGGGCGGGGTGACGGTTGCGATCGACACCACGTTCGTCGCTCCGGTCAACGTGCCGTCCCGGGTCACGGTGATCGGCGCCGACGGCGTGCTCGAGTGCGTGAGCGACCACCGGATCACGTTGCGCACCGACGAGGGCCTGCGCGAGGAGTTCGAGCTCGACCACGGCAGCGGCGACCCGCACCTGCTCCCGATGCGGCGCTGGGCCGTCGTCGTGCGCGACGCCGTGCGCCGCGGTGCGGTCGAACCCGGCACCCCGACCTTCGCCGACGGCCTCGCCTGCGCCCAGGTGATGGACCGCCTCCGCGCCTGACGCCCGAGACCCTCGACGCTCCCGTTTTGGCGTCGTTTGACCCCGCATCCGGTGGTCAGGCGGCGCCAAGAGGAGAATGGGGAGGGGTTACGTGCCGGCGGCGAGGAGGAAGGTCGTCTCCCAGCCGGGCATGGCGATGTCGACGGCCGTGAGCGCTCGGTCGGCGTCGGCCCGGGTCTCGGCTGCACGCGGTGACCCCGCGGCGGCGTGCGCGTGGGCGCGCGCGATCCGGGTGATCACCTGCTCGAGCACGGCCTCGGAGTCGTCCATGCGGGCGACGAGCTCGTCGAAACGGTCGAGAGCGTCGGGCTCACCGCGGCGGAGCGCGAGGAACGCGGCGCCGAGATCGAGCTGGAGCTCGTCGAGGTAGGAGCCTTGCACGCCGGCGCGCACGTGCTCGTCGGCGTCCTCGAGCCGGCCGCCCGCGACGAACGCGAGGGCGAGCGCGGCCCGCAGCGCCGCGCCACCGCCGGTGTCGAGCGCGGAGAACAGCTCGGCGATGTCGCCGAACTCGGCGATGGCCTCGTCGACCCGACCGGCCTGGAGCAGTGCCCGGGCCAGGCAGACCCGGCGCTCGTACGCATACGGCGCGGCGTTGTCGCGGTCGGTCGGTGGGGCGAGGTGGAGTGCGGCGGGGAGCGCGTCGGTCGCGCCGGCGGCGGTGAGCACCTGCACGCGCGTGGTGTGGGCGAACGCGTCCATCTGCTCGCCCGTGGTGTCGTGGAGCTCGCCGATCTGAGCCTCGATCGCGTCGGTGGCTTCCGCGACGCGGCCTGCGGCCGCGAGGGCGCGGATGTGGATCGCGGTGGCCTGTCCGGTGCCCCACGGATCGCCGAGCTCGCGCATGGCCGCGACCGCAGCCGCGCCGCGGTCGACCGCGGTGACGGCCCGGCCCGACCACAGTGCGATGTTCCCGAGCAGCATCTGCAGGATCGCGGTCACCCACCGGTTGCCGGTGGTCTCGCTCTCGGGCAGCTGCTCGAGAGCGAGGCGCTCGGCGTCGTCGCGGCGACCCTGCATGAACCGCACCCACGCGAGGACCGCGAACGTCCAGTTGAGACCGCCATAGTCGCCGAGGTCGCGGAACGTGGCCTCGGCCCGGCCCAGTCGTTCCTCGGCCTTGGGCGCGTCGCCCTGGAAGAAGGAGATCGTGGCCAGGTTCTGGAGGGCCCAGGCCTCGCCCCGACGGTCGCCGGCGTCGCGGTAGCGGGCGAGGGCCTCCACGAGGTCGGCCTCGGCCTTCGCCATGCTGCCGCTGAACATCGACGTGCGACCCCGGGCCCGGATCGCCTCCGCCTCACCGTGGACGTCGCCGAGCACCCGCCACGCGGCGATGGCGCCCTCGACGGTCTCGAGGGCGCTCGGGTAGTCGCCCTCCATGGTCTGCAGGTCGGCGAGGAGCGTGAGCGCCTCGGCGTGGGCGCGGGATTCCTCGTCGGCCGCCGTGAGCACGATGTCGACGTCACGCCGGGCCCCGCCGATCTCGCGTTGCTCGGCCGCCGACCGGGCCCGGCCGAGGAGCAGGCGGAGCCGGGTGGTGTCGTCGGTGAGCGGGCCCGCGGCCGCGAGCGCCTGGTCGTAGAGGCGGTGCGCACTGCGCCACATCTCGGCGTTGCGGGCCTGCAGTGCGGCGGTCTCGATCGCACCGACGGCGCGGGGCTCGAGATCGGCGGGGAGGTCGACGGCGTGGCCGAGCTCGCGGGCGATGCTCGTGGCGACGGCGTAGTGGTAGGCGATGCGCTCGTGCGCGTTGGTGTCGTCGGCGTCGGCCCGCTCGATGAGCCAGTCGGCGAGGATCGCGTGGCGCCGGGCACGCTCGCCCTTCGTGATCGTTGCGTACGCGACCTCGCGGATCACCTCGGAGGTGAATGCGAACTCGGAGTCGCCGTCGGGTACGTCGATCAGCTCGCGCTCCGCGAGCACGCGCAGCAGGCGGTGGTCGGACGCGAAGCCCCGGGCTTGGCCGAGCGCGTACGCGGCGTGCGGCGATCCGCTCGAGCCGACCACCGCGCAGTCCTCGAGGAGGGCGCGGGCGTCGAGGCCCAGCGCGTCGAGCCGTGCTGCGACGAGCCCTTGCAGGGTGACGGGCACGCCGCCGGCGTCGAGGAAGGCGAGGGGGTCGGCTGCCGCGGCGGGGGACTCGCGCAGCAACGCCCCGAGCTCCTCGACGAAGAACGGGTTGCCGCCGCTGCGTTCGTACAGCGCGCCGGCCAGCCGCTCGTCGACCTCTTCGCCCAGCAGTGCGGTCGCGAGCTCGCGCACCGACCCCACGTCGAGCGGCTCCACGCCGACCATTGTGAGGTTGCCCCGGGCCGCGTCGACGAGCGCGTGGGGCCGGGCATCGGGGAGTGCCGTGCCCACGACGATGAACGGGAGCGCGCGCAGACGGATGAGCAGCCGCTCCACGAGGTGCAGCACCAGCTCGTCGGCCCACTGCAGCTCGGAAAGCACGAGCACGAGCGGTGTCTTGCGCGCGATGTGCTGGAACAGGATGCGGGCGGACCGCGCGGAGTCGTCGCGGGCCCGGCCGGGGTCGACGTCGGCGAGGTCGCCCACGTGGCCGAGGAGGTAGAGCAGGCCGTTGACGACGCGCGTCACCTCGTCGCTGTCGCAGTCGTCGCTCGCCGCGGCCACCACCTCGGTCAGCTTCTTGCGGGCCGCCGGTGCGCTCTCGTCGGCCCCGAGACCGCACGCACCGCGGATGGCCTCGGCGATCGGCCACCACACGTCGGCGCCGTAGGGCACGCACTGGCCGCCGAGCACCTTGGCGTCGTGCGCCTGGCGCGCGTAGGACGCGATCTCGCCCGCGAGTCGGCTCTTGCCGATGCCCGCGTCCCCCGAGAGGACGACGAAGTGCGCGCGGCTGCGGAGCACCGCGCTGTCGACGATGCTGCGGAGCAGGCGGATCTCGGGGTCGCGCCCGATGAGTGGGGTGCGGGTGTGACGGCGCCGCTGGCCCGGAGGCGCGACGGCCTCGACGGCCCGCCACGTGTCGACCGGCTCCTCGCGACCTTTCACGGTGATCGCGCCGCGGTCCTCGTAGCGGATGGCGTGGCGGGAGGCCTCGTGCGTGTGCGCGCCCACGAGGATCTCGTCGGGGTCCGCCGCGGTCTGCAGGCGGTGCGCGGTGTTCACGGCGTCGCCGAGGGCCGTGTAGTCGCCGCCCGCGCGGAGCGCGCCCACGATGACCTCGCCGGTGTTGACGCCGACGCGTAGGTGGGCGTCGATCGGCTCCTCGTGGCGCAGCCGGGCCAGCGTCTCCTGCATGCGCAGTGCCGCCCGAACGGCCCGCTCGGCGTCATCCTCGTGGGCCACGGGCGCCCCGAAGAGGGCCACGATGGCGTCTCCCACGATCTTGTCGACCCGGCCGCCGAACGCCGTCACGTCGTTGCACAGCTCGGCGAAGCACCGGTCGAGGAGGGCCTTGACCTGCTCGGGGTCGGCCGCCTCGGAGAAGGTGGTGAAGCCGACGAGGTCGGCGAAGAGGACGGTCGCGATGCGCCGCTCGTCCTTCACGTTGACGAGCGTGTACCCGCAGGAGGAGCAGAAACGGGCCCCGGTTTGATACGGGGCGCCGCACGCCGGGCAGTTCACGGGGCCAGCCTACGGACCCGGCCAACCCCCGGGCATCTTCCTTCCGAGTGGCGTGCGTCGCATCCGGGCCGTTGGTGGGGGCCCGCCTTGGCGGCCCGGGCGCCGGGCGGCGACAATGCGGTCGTGCCCAAGCTCACGGACGACCAGGTCAGCGGCGCCCTCGCGGGGCTCCCCGGGTGGGAGCGGGAGGGCGACATGATCGTCAAGACGTTCGAGCTTGCCACGTTCCCCGCCGCGATCGAGTTCGTGGTGGTGATCGCCGACCGGGCCGAAGCCGAGAACCACCACCCCGACATCGATATCCGGTGGCGGCGGGTGCGGATCGCGTTGACGACGCACGACGACGGTGGGCTCAGCGAGAAGGACGTGGCCCTCGCCGGTGAGATCGAGGCACGAGCCGGGGCGTACTCGTGATCTCCGGGATCGTCGCCATCACCGTGTTCGCGGTGGTCATCGCGGTGATCGTGCTCTTCGCCCGCGATCCCGGGCCTCTGCCGGCCGACATCGCGGTGTCGTACGAGCTGGCCTGGGACCGCTTCGACTTCGACACGCTCTACTCGCTCTCGGGCGACGAGATGCGCGACGGCCTCGACAAGTCCGCGTACATCAGGGTGAAGACCTTGGCGTATGCAGGACGTGCGGAGCTGGGCCACCTCGCGTCCCGCGTCGACGTCGAGGAGATCACGGGCGGCCTCGCGCACGCGCTCGTCCGGACGCGGGTCACGCTGCACAACGGTGACGTGGTCCACAACCACGTCGCGCTGACGAAACGCAACTCGTCGTGGTGGGTCACCGGCTACGAGCTGGTCGCGAGCCCGCCCCAGCCCGTGTGAGCACCGCACCCTGCGCGGCGCTGCTGCTCACCGGTGGGGCCAGCCGCCGGTTCGGTGCGCCGAAGGCGGAGGTGCAGGTCGAGGGCGAGCGGCTCGCCGACCGGAACGCGCGCGTGCTCACGACCATGGCGGCGCCGGTGCTCGAGGTCGGCCCGGGCTATTCGACGCTCGATGCAGTGTGCGAGGCCGAGCCCGGTGCGGGGCCGCTCGCGGGCGTGGCTGCGGGCGGTGCTGAACTCGTGGCGCGTGAGGCCGGCGACCTGCCCGTGCTCGTGCTCGCGGTCGATCTGCCCTTCGTGGACCCCGCGCTGCTGCGCGCGCTGGCGACGGCGCCCGCCGCCGACGCGGTGGTGCCGCGCGTCGACGGGCACGCGCAGCCGCTGTGCGCGCGGTACTCGCCGACCGCGCTGGCGCGCGCGGCGCAGCTGGTGGCGGCGGGGGAGCGGTCGATGCGGGCGCTGCTCGACGCGCTGGTCGTGCTCTGGATCGACGAGCCCGAGTGGTCGGCGGTCACCACGGCGCGGTGCTTCGTCGACGTCGACACCCCCGGCGACGCTCGGCGGGCCGGCCTCCAGGGCCCCGGGTAGCCTCGCCGCGTGCACGAGTCGTCCGCGCGTCGCCCCACGACGCCGACGCGGATCCGGGTGGTCGACGGCTTGCAGTCCCGCGAGCAGCCCGACCGGCTGGTCACCGAGGAACCGATGGAGATCCGGGTCCAGGGTCCGGGCCAGGCCGCCGCGCCGGTCACCGTCACCATGCGCACCCCGGGCCACGACTTCGAGCTGGCCGTCGGCTTCTGCATCAGCGAGCACGTGGTGGAACGTTCCGAGGACGTCGCGTCGGTGGCGTATTGCCTGCGGGGCGATGCACCCCAGGAGTACAACGTCGTGACCGTCACGACGCGCACGCCGGTCGACCTCGAGGCCCACCGGCGCAACTTCGTGAGCAACGCGAGCTGCGGGCTCTGCGGCAAGACCACGCTCGACCAGGTGGAGGCCGCGTGCCCCGTTGTCACCTCGGGCCTGCGGGTGCCGGCGTCGGCGCTCACCGCGATGCCCGCCGCGCTCCGGTCGGGTCAGGCCGTGTTCGACGCCACGGGTGGCGTGCACGCATCGGGCTGCTTCACACCCGGGGCCGACCTGCGGGTGGTGCGTGAGGACGTGGGCCGGCACAACGCGATCGACAAGGTGATCGGCTGGGCTGCGCTCGCCGGTGCGCTGCCGCTGTCCGACACCGTCTGCATCGTGTCGGGGAGGGTGAGCTTCGAGATCGTGCAGAAGGCGGCGATGGCGGGCATCCCCGTGGTGGGCGCGGTGTCCGCGCCGTCGAGCCTGGCGGTGCAGACCGCGGATCGACTCGGGGTCACGGTGGTTGGCTTCCTACGGGGCGAGCGGTTCAACGTGTACTCGCACACGGAGCGGGTGGAGGTGGGCGCGTGAGTGCTTCGCTGTCGGCCGACGCGCTGCTCGCGCTGTTCGACGCCGCGGCCGACGCGCACCGCGAGGCGCTCGTGCCGTTGACAGGGGATCGGCGGCGCGCGCGCACCGACCGTCCGGGGCAGTACGCGCTCGACTTGGTGGTCGACGAAGCCGTGCTGCGCGTGCTGCACGGCGCGTCGGTCGCGGTGGTGAGCGAGGAGTCGGGCCGGTCGGGCGACGCGTCGTCGCCGATCACGGTGGTCGTCGATCCCGTCGACGGGTCCACCAACTGCTCGCGCGAGATCCCGTACTGGGGTATCTCGATCTGCGCGCTCGACGCCGACGGGCCGCTGTGCGCTCTCGTCACCAACACGCCGCTCGACGAGCGCATCACCGCGGTGCGCGGCGAGGGCGCGTGGCGCGGTGGGAAGCGGCTCGCGCCGTCGTCGGTCGAGCGGGTTGAGGACGCGGTGGTCGCGATCTCGGGGATGCCGAAGCAGGTGCTGCCCTGGAAGCAGTTCCGCGCGATGGGGTCGGCGGCGTTGTCGCTGTGCGACGTCGCGTCCGGACGGCTCGACGGCATGCTCGACGCCCTGCCCGACCGGCACGGCCCGTGGGACTACCTCGGTGGGCTGCTCGTGTGCACCGAGGCCGGCGCGTCCGTGCGCGACATCCACTACCGGGAGCTCGCCGTGGCCGACTATGACGCCCGCCGCCAGCTGATCGCTGGGTCCACGCCCGAGCTCGTGGAGGCGCTCGTGCCCGCCATCGCCGACGAGGAGCCGGCCGCATGACCACCGGAGATCTCGACCTGCCGCGACTGCTCGAGGTCGCGTTGCGCGCGGCGCGCGCGGGCGGCGACATCGTGCGCGACGCGTTCGGCGCGGCGCGCGACATCCGGTCGAAGGGTCCGGGAGACTGGGTGAGCGCCACCGACACCGCGAGCGAGCGGGCCGTGCGCGCGGTGCTGCTCGCCGGCGCGCCCGACCTGCCCGTGTTCGGCGAGGAGGAGGGCGGCGAGCGGGCCGAGGTCGGCTGGCTCGTCGACCCGCTCGACGGCACCGCCAACTTCCTGCACCGCTACCCGGTGGTGGGGGTGTCGATCGGACTGGTGGTGGGCCACGAGCCGGTGGTGGGCGTGGTGCACGCCCCGCTGCTCGGCGACACGTACTGGGCCACCGCGGGCGGGGGAGCGTTCCGCGACGGCGAGCGGCTCGCGGTCTCCGAGCGCAGCGTGGAGGAGTCCATCTGCGCGACGGGCTTCCCGTTTCGGGCCAAGCGCGAGCGCCTGCCCGAGTACCTCCCGGTGTTCGAGCGCGCGCTCAGGAAGTTCGAGGATCTGCGCCGCGCCGGCGCTGCGAGCCTGGACCTCGCGTGGACCGCGGCGGGCGTGTACGACGGGTACTTCGAGCAGGGCCTCGGCCCGTGGGACGTCGCCGCCGGCGCGCTGCTCGTGCGTGAGGCCGGGGGCGTTGTGACCGACTGGCAGGGCGACCCCGACGCCTGGCTCCGCTCCGGCGACATCGTCGCCGCCCCACCCCAGGTCCACCACCAGATCCGCGCCCTCCTCTGACCCTTGATGCGTCCCCCACCCACGCTGCGCGTGAGGTGGAGGACGCACAGACGCACTATGCGTCCGGCGCGAGGCTCCGCACCGGGTGGGCTCGAGTGGAGAGGCGGAAGCCGGCGCCGAGGTCCTCGACGGGCTTGCGGTAGGGAGCGACCTCGTCGCCGAGGGCGGTGTAGATGGCGTCGGTCACCTCGAGAGCGCGGCGCTCGGCGTCGACGAATCCGGCGAGCCCGTTGGCCACGACCGCGATGACCAGCCCGCACTCCCGGTCGGCCAGCCCGCGCGAGCTCGCCATGCCGCCGTGGCCGAACGCACGGCGCGTCGTGCCGCCCGTGAACTCGACCTGCACGCCGAGCCCCCACGGCGTGCGCAGCCCGAGGACGCCGTCCTTCAGCCCGTACCGATGCACCGCGGTCATCATCTCGACCGACTTCGGGTCGAGCATCGGCGGCCCGTACCCGAGCAGCGACTCGTAGAACCGTCCGAGCGAACGCGCCGGCCCGCGCATCCCGCCGCCCGGCTCCACCTTCGCGATGTGCCACGGCTCGTTGTGCACGCGGTCGATCCGGTAGGGGACCATGCTCAGCGCGCCGTCGGCGTCGACCTTGGGGAGCGTGTGCCCCTTCCACGCGACGCGAACGATGCGGTCGCCGAGCCCGGCCTGCTCGTCGAGCGGGATGCCGAGGTACGTGTCGTCGAGCGCGAGCGGCGTCACGATCTCGTCGTGGACGTACTCCGCGATCGGCCGTCCGTCGATGCGCTCGACGATCGCGCCGAGGATCCGCCATGCGCTCGACGCGTGGTAGCCCGCGAGCGTCCCCGGGACCCAGTCGGCCGGGGACGCGGCGACCGTCGCCACCGCCTCCGCGTACGTGACGTCGCGGTCGAACGGGTCGGCGCCGAACATCGGGAACCCGCCGGTGTGCGTGAGCAGGTGGCGGATCGTCGCGGCCTCCTTGCCGGCGCCCCAGCCGTCGACGTACTCGCCGACCTGGTCGTCGAGCCCGAGCCGCCCCTGTTCCCAGAGCTGCACCACGGCGACGGTCGTGAACGGCTTTCCCGACGAGTACCACAGCATGAGGTCGTCGGTCCGCAGTGCCCGTCCGGGAGTCGATTCGCCCACCGACTCGCCCACCGCCACGTCGAGCAGCGGCTCGCCCCGGAGTGACACGTAGCACTGGGCGCCGTCGTGCCAGTCGGCGGCTCGGCCCTGTTCCAGCAAGGCCACAACGGGGGTCAAGTCGGGCGGGGGCACACCCGAAAGCTAATTGCGTTGAACGATCGCCTCGACACCTGCCACAATGTCTCGGTCGCCCGCCGTGGGCGCAGCCGTACCGAGGCACCCAGCAACAACAGGACCCAGTGAGCCTTCCGATGCGCAACCTCTCGACCAACAGCCGGAACCAGGGCTTTGTCGACGTCGCGCGCGCCTCGTACGCCTGCGTGATGCCGGCAGCCGTGTGGTCGCTCCCGACGATTCTCGTCGCGACCGGCCACAAGCCCGGGCCCCGGCGGCACCGTGTGACTCTGCTCTAGCGCCTCGGCGCAAGCGAGACACCAGGCCGCCGGGGCACCCCGGCGGCCTTTCTGCATTTCCGGTCGCAACCCCCGGGCCCGAACCCGCCCGTTCCCGCCCTGTCCGACCGATGATCCGCCAACTGACCAACCGCCACCGACCAACCGCCACCGACCAACCGCCACCGACCGACCGACCGATCCACCAACGATCCCGACGAGCCAACCCAGAGTCACACGCCACAGAGGGGGCACGGCGATGTACGCCATCCAGCTCGAGACAACCCAGGACACCGAAGACCCCTGGAGGGTCGACGCCCGCTGCCGTGACGGCAGTGCGTCGCTCACCGATCTCTTCTTCTCGGAGGACATCGGCGACATCGCGCGGGCGAAGTCGTTCTGCGCCGGCTGCCCGGTGCGGAGCGAGTGCCTGACCTCGGCGATGGCCCGTCACGAGCCGTGGGGCGTCTGGGGCGGGGAGCTGTTCGTCAACGGCCGGGTCGTCGCCAACAAGCGGCGCCGGGGCCGCCCGCCGAAGGTGGCTCGGGTCGAGGCCACCCTGCACTGGGAGATCGCCGTTGCCGACATCGCGTGACCCCGCCAAGAGTGACCCACCATGTGAACTTCCCACCGGCCTGCCGCAACGGGCGGACCGGGGTGACGTCGACGCACCCGCCTGGACCTGGGCTCTACCCCCCGGGGCCTGGTGCCTCACGGCTGCGTTCCGTGCGAGCCCCGGTCTGCCCGCGGTGACCCCGCCGGTGCGCGGGACCTGAACTCGGGCCGG
>Ga0302322_100002429_pt1 | contig 15727 bp, 35 predicted proteins | sample Fen_T0_2_FD_203757 | JGI IMG/M metagenome (GOLD analysis project Ga0302322, IMG submission 203757) | Peat permafrost microbial communities from Stordalen Mire near Abisko, Sweden - Fen_T0_2 | ecosystem: Environmental > Terrestrial > Soil > Wetlands > Permafrost | place: Sweden: Abisko... | reverse complement strand
CCGCCTTATAATCCAGACTTCACGGACGGTCTCTTATGTTCTGGCTTCGCCTCCGTCATTCACATCCGGCCGGAGTCACCCTCGCCGAAATGAATGCCATCCTTGGGGGTGGGGGTCTCCTGACCACCCATCGGGATGCCGTCGGGTTCGGTCATCTTCGGGTTGTTCCCGTACCGACCACCCTTCTTGCCCGGACCGGGACCGGAGCTGTGAGCGGTGCCGCTCTCCCCACCCTGCATACCGTCAGCGTCAGACTCCATTAGTAGGACTTCCCTTCGTTCTTCGCGGACTCCATCGACTTGCCGACACCGAACCACTTGTCATACTGGTCCTTGCTCAGTCCGGAGTGAGCCGTACCCGACTCGCCACCCTGCATACCGTCAGCGTCAGATTCCATGTTCAGTCGTCTCCGTCCATCACTGAGTCGATGGCACTCTGCCATCCGTGACTTTCGTTGTCGTACCCACCGGTTGAACCGATGGCATCGGTGACGGCGGAAGAATCTCCGCCGTCACCGGGGCCAATGATCGTCACGCGGAAACGGTCTCCGAAGCGGCGGCCGGAACGTCCGACTTCTTCGACTTCTCGATGAGGGCCGGAACGTTCTTGCCGTCACGCTCCACCGAGTGAATCCAGAAGGTGACGAGCGTGGTCGGGATCGTCTTCGCGGTCGCACCCTTGCCGACGACGGTCGAAGAAACGTCCGTCTTCGTGCGAACGGTGTACGGCTGGGTGGCGTTCGCACCGACCTGACGAAGCTGACGGAGGATCTTGCCGGACTCCGCCTGAACGTCCTTCTCGGACTTCTCGAACGCGGACACGTGGAACTTCAGAGCCTCCACGTTGCCGGTCTCGACGAGCTTCGCGTGAAGCCCGGTCACGACGTCGGTGTACGGGTTCGGGTCAGCCTTGCGGCCACCGCGCGTCTCGGCGGGAACCTCGGCGGACTCGAAGACGAAGGGGAGGGAAGCGGTCGTGGTCACGGTGACTCCTGAAGGAGAGGGGGGGCCGGACCCTGTGTCCGACTCACAAGACCCACCTTACGCCTTCATGGCCTGAACGTGCAACTCGTAGGCGTAACGATCCAGACGCTCGGTCGAGACGTGCCCCACACCGAGACAGACCTGACAGAACGGCGAAGGGTTCAGGGTCACCCCGCACTCGGGACATGCGTGCCTGACGTCACCGATGCGCTCACCGAGCACATGCTGAGCGAGGGTCGGGGGGATCACCTCTCCCCGGAAGTCGCGCCGGGAACCGTCCGCCGTCACACCGAATGTGCGGTTCGTTGCCATGATGAATCAGCCTCTCAGAAATTCGAGCGAGTTGCCCGGATTGAACGGAACGTTGATGGTGACCCCATCGAGAATACCGGGGCGGATGTTGTTCCCCGGATTCGCTGCCTGAAGCTGGTCGATGGTAACACCGAACCGGCGCGCGACCGAATCGGCGGTGTACGTGCTACCGGCCGTCCACCGCTTAGTACCGGCCGGAGCACCCGCGTTCTGAACGAGAGTCAGGTACACATCCCACGGAAAGTTGACTCCGGGGTCAGTGTGGTCCGTCTGATGCCATGCGTTCGACACGTCCGCGTGACCGCAGATTCCGTGATGACCGGCGAGAAGGTCAGACACAGAAAGCTTGACGATCGGAAGTCCGTACATGTCGCACAGACGCGCCGTGAGGATTGCCGAACGAGTCAGCATCGCCATTCCGTACGTGTCCACCCACTGAGCGCGCGTCTGACGAGCGTAACCCGCGTGTTCGATACCGATTGAACCCGCGTTCGGCGGAGCGTGCCACGCCTTACAGTCGAGCGGCACGCACTGAATCACCGAGTCACTGTCGACCACGAAGTGAGCGGAAGCCTCGCGAGTAGTGGTGTGGAACATCTGAGCGCACGACTCAGCCGTAGTGCCAGCCTCCGCCATTTCCATATCGTGAATGACGATACGGGTAACGGTGCCGTTCGAACCGGCCGCCTTCGTGTACTGAGCCGCTTCGAGGAACGTGTATCCGGACAGACGAGAAACCGTCATTACTGCCTCACTTCGTGTACGTAATTGTAATCTTCGGGGGATACGTATACCCAGCACCATCGAAACGCCCGTAGTAAGCGGCGCCATTGTTCGGAGCGTGAAGGTTGATTCCCTTATAGGCTCCGGAGATGAAGCTAGCATACGCGGATGACGGAACAGTGAATGTCTTCGTCTGTCCGCCTGTCATGGAACCCGTGATGTTCGGCCACGCTCCGATGTTGAATGATCCGGGGAGCGAAGAGTTTCCGTGAAACCCAATTTCAGCGGTTCCGCCCGCGTTGTTCCACCAATGGTGATTGTGGATCGTGACTGACATACCGGTAATGGTTGCCCCGGCAAGGTCGGCAGTCATGTTCGGGAAGATTGCCATTGACTGTTGAGCGCCGTAGTTGCCGCCCGTACCCTGGTTATACCCCTGGTTCATCTCTGACCCGAAGCCAGAAATGACACTTCCACCCGAATCATACGTGGCGGACGCGGTACACACGTAAGTCTTCGTGTAGTTGTGTGTCGGAGTGGCGGAACTTCCCGCTCCGACGTCAAGGAATCCAGACGTGGCAGGAATGATCGGGCCGACGTCGTAAACATCGAAGCGCGCGAAGTAGGGGAACGTCGCGGCAGGTTGATTGTACGTAACCGTCTGAGTTCCGGCCGTGAGGTCAATCGCAAGCTGAACCGTACCGGCGAACGGAATTTCCAACCCAGCACCACAACGGATCGGGCCGATGTCCCCGTAAATGTCGTACGTGGAAGCAAGGTGCGGCACGCGGAGATATCCCGCGAACAACGCTCCTCCACCGACCGGGGGTGAAAGCTGAGACGAATCACCGCTGAAAGCCGGAACGTTGGCACGAAGGGAAACCGTCGTGAATCCACCTGACACGGTTCCAACGACCTTGATGTGAGTAAGACGAATGACGTACATCCGTCCTTCTTCAGCCTGAAACGCCTGAGAACACAGACCCCAGACAACACCTGGCGCGACAGTACGTCCACCGCTCACAAGGAACGGACCGGACGCAACCAATCCGTACGGAAGAGAGTCAATGATTCCACCGCCGACGCCATTCTGACCACCACCCGGAATACGCGGAATGTTCGGCGAAGAGACTGCCGTACCATCGACCGCGAGACCCTGGATAAAGACGTCATCGGAGAAGAACCCATCCGGTCCGGTGTAATCGCCGTTGACGTCAATGCCGCCGAGGGTGTTGCCGTTTCCGTCCGTCACCGTGACGGCGCCACGGAATGCGCCACCCGCGAACTCTGCCGTTCCGTCCCGGTTGATTGACCAACCGGAGACACCGGGCACGTAGTTCGGTGACTTGATAGATGGACGAATCAAGTTCGACTGTCCACCGATGATCGGGTTACCGAACGGCATCGTGGACCCCCCTCAGACGAGCCCGGAGGCTCCCCGGGCGGTTGGGCACACCCGGACGAACCGGGGCCGTGGCGGGCACATGGTGACGTGTGGGAGCCACTTCCGCCCCTAGCCGATCGTCCCGGCGGCCCGGAAGGTCGCACGTGCTCCGGGGTCGCCATCGGTCCACACGCAAGTCAGCGGTTCTCCCTGCTGAACCTGGTAAACCGTGTCGGATGTATCAGAGTCACCGGAGTTCGTACCTTCGATGAATCCGCTATCACCCACAACGGCAAGGTAAATCTTCGCCATCGGCTGATTAGGCGGAGTGTTGACGGACACCGACACGGAAGTAACGGTCACGGTGAACAGACCACCCTGAGGCGTGAGGGTAACCTGCCCGAATCCGTTCGAGTCAAGAACAACACTGTCGACCATGATGACGCGCTGAGACATGATTCACCACCACTGAATCGGGCGAAGAATACGCGGGGTATCCTTCCCCTTCTCGGCCGTGGCACGCTTCAGGAAATACCAGAACCCACCGAGACAGGCAACGGCTGCCAGAACGTCAGGATCAGTCAACTTCGCGTCGCGCTTCATTGGAACCCTTTCCGTTCGACTGAGCGTTGATTTCGGCGAGTGCACGTGCAACGTACGCGATTGCGCGTGTACGTTCGTAACCCCGACGGCGTGTCGTTGTCCACAACTTCCGACGGAGCATCTTCGGAGGCATCAGGAACCGCCGTTCCTTCCACCATCCGCGAAGACCTGGAACGAAACCCGAGAGGCAGCCGTTCCGTAAAGCGTGAAGTCAGTGCTACTGATATTCACGACCTGAACCTTACCGGCCGGAATGACGTAGGTACCGACACCGTTCAGCGGAACAGAACCCGCCATCGGTCCGCCCACGGTCAGCGTGACCGCATTCGTAGCGTCGAGATTCCGAACTTCCACGCAACCGGCCGTCGCCTGATACTGCCGAGTCAGGTAACCGGTAGCGTCGAAGGTTGCGGTTTCGACCGCGAGAACCTTGTTAATCACGTTCCCGAAGTAACGCGACGCGAACTCAGTTGTCGTGGTCCGGAACGCCTGCATCTCTTCGATGAGAGAACACAGAAGCTCCTTCTCATCGGCGCGCGTGGCACGCCGCACAATCTCACTCATGATGCACCATCCTTGTTAGCGAAGGCACGATACGCACCGTACCCGACGAGACCGATTCCGAGAAGAACGAAAACACCTTCGACAACGATATTCTTCGCACCCGTGATGTACGTCTGAGGGTCAACCGAACTCGGAAGACCGAGCCCGACGTTCTGAGCGAGTGCGCCGAGTGGTGCCGTTGTCGTATTTCCGAGCCCGGAAATGCGACCGTAGGTAGGGGAGCCGTACACCTTCTCCACCTTCACGACGTCACCGGTATGTGGTGCGGCAAGGATGTAACCATTCCCCAGATAAAGCGCGACATGCTGCGCCGGGTTCCCCCAGAATACCAGGTCACCCGCGACGGGGTTCGTCACGGGAATTGTCGCCTTCATCTGTGCGTCAGCCGTTCTCGGAAGACTGATGCCGTTCTGTCCGAAGATGAACTGCATCAGCCCCGAACAATCGAACGTGTTCGGACCCTCGGCGCCGTAGACGTACGGCTTTCCGAGTTCGCCGCGACCGGTAGCAATCACCCGGTCGAGAAGAGACGTCACCACTTCACCCCACGACGGTTCGGAGCATTACTCTCCGGAGGGTGGTCATCGTGCCACTGTTCATGCCTGATCTGCCACGCGCGGTTTTCGGTAACACGATCGTCAATGATGCCGATGCGGATTCGTGTCTTGATTCCGTCGATGATGACTGCGGACAGAACCGTGATCCCAACACCGAGCATTATCGCGATTAAGCTAGCCATCGTCATGTCACCCCTTCTTCTTACTAGCGGCCGCAATTGCCGGAGCCGCTTCGGGTGCCGCGACGGATGCCGCAACCTTCGCGCCAGATTCCACCTTTTCCTTAGTCGCCTGAATCTGTGGCTTGAATGCGCGCGCAATCCCGAAGCCAACGAGACCGACTCCGAGAATAACGAACAGACCTTCGAGTACGATGTTCTTCGCACCTGTCAGGTATGTCTGAGGGTTGACCGCATCGAGAAGTCCGGTCGGCTGAGCGTTCGTCGTACCGGCCGCCGTAGCGGTCCCGAGGAACTTCTGATACGCACCGTTCGTGAACGTAGACCATGGGGTGAAGTCCGTTCCACCCTTCGAAATGTCGAAGGCTGCCTTCGCCTGATTCGCGTCCGACGCTGACAACCAATTGACGTCACGATCGTGACCGGTTCCCGTATCCTGCTTCACGGTCCGAACCTGAAAAAGGCCGTAAGAAGGACCCCATACGGACGTCTGAATACCGAGGTCACCCCGCGCCGCATCATTCAACGTCGACTCAGCCTGAGCAATAGCCGTCATTGTAGTTGCGGCCGCCGGGGTGAACCCTGCGCCGATGAGGTCCTGATAGACCTGAGATGACGAAAGTGTCGCCACTTCGCATCACCCCTTCTGGAACTGTGACGTATTCGTGGAAGTCAGCGGAACATTGATGGCGACGTTCTTCAGGATGCCTGCCTTGATGTTGTTACCGGGGTTCGCGGCCTGAAGCTGGTCGATGGTGATTCCGAAGCGACGAGCCACAGAATCGGCAGAGTACGTGCTACCCGCCTTCCACGTCTTCACGGGAATGACTGTCGGAGCCTTCGGCGTACCGGAAGTCATACCGGCGAGAGAACCTGTGAGCTGATCCTGATACGCCTTCAGTGCGGCAGCCTGGTCGGAACTGTACTGACCGAGGGCAGTCTGAAGACCGGTCTGATACTGACCCAACTGATTCGCCACGTCGGACGAAGTCGAGTCGTACACACCGGTTCCGGTCGAACCTGTCTGGATTCCCTGACCGGCCGCCGAAGCGGAACCGGTACCCGAACCCTTGTTCTTCATGAGGATGACGAGACCGGCGACACCACCGACGCCGCCGACAACCCACACGGTCTTGTTCTTCAGGATCTCCTGAACGTCCATGTCTCAGCCTCCGTAACCAACACCGACGGTGTTCTGAAGGGACATCCAAGCCAGAGGATTGGAAGTCGCCAGAGCACCACCGTTCGCGGTCGGGAGATACTTCGACGAAAGGTCGCCACTCATCCGGTCCACACCGGCGCCCGTGATGGTACGAACGTCCACACCGGCGAAGTGCTGATGCGGCGCAGTGTCGTACTCGAACGCATTGACACCGACACCCGGAAGACCCTGATTACCGAATCCCTGAGCGCCGATCGAAGCGGGGGATGACGTGTTCATGTAAACCGCCATCGTGGCGGCAAGGTCGCGAGACTGCTCTTCGACGATGCCGACGAGCGAACGAACCCACCGCGCGTTGTTCTTGAACACGCGACCCATGACGATTACCCCCGACCCTGAAGCGTCTTCACGGCCGAAGAGTACGCGGATGCGCCGGAAGTCAGAACCGTACCCGCATTCGTCGCATTCGCAACGACCAGGTAGGTACCGACGAGAGCCGCCGTATACCAGAGAATCTTCTTACCCATGACGCGGTCTCCTTTCAGACCTGAGCGATGTACGGGTTCGGCATTACCTGAGTCGAAGACATCGGCACACCGGAACTTGAACCGGACGGAGCGGGAACAGGTGCTCCCTGAGCACCTGACTTCGCGACATGATTCGGGATACCCGCGACGTCCGGTGCGAGCAATCGCTTCAGCCCACGACTGAAGAGATCCGTACCGTTCTGAAGATTGTTGATGCCGTACGACGAAGTCAACAGAACTTCGAGACCGACGAGAACAACTGTGCCGAGAAGAAATCCCTTCATCAGTACGGCCTTCCCTGAGGGTCACGAAGCAACGGCTTGTTCGGGTCCTGATTCGGAACGCCAGTGTTCGGGTCAACGTTCCAATTCGCGGTACTCTGATCCGAAGCAATGACACCCGTACGCTGAAGCGCGTCGCCACCGAGAACCTGAGCCGCAACCCAGATTCCCGCAATGACGAGAACGATTCCAGCACTCACGGCAACCACTCACCCTTCGGACCCTTGTTAAAGAACTTCGCACGAAGCGTGTTCTTCATCCGCTCCGGTCCACCCTGAAGAATCGGGAGGACCACCCACGACCAGAAGACGAGCGCGAGAACCGCTCCCCCGGCATCGCTGACTCCGAACTTTCCACCGAAACGAGAATCCGAAGAACTCGACGGTGTTTCCTTCGGAGACGATGCCGGAGGAGTAGCGGGCTCGGACGGCTGAGCGGATTCGGCTTCCTTCGCCTTATCACGCTCAGCCGCCCGACGAGCGAGTTCGTCAGCGGCCTTCGGACGACCCTTGTTCACTCCACGCGAACCGGGACCGAAACGAGGCTGCGGAACGTCACCCACTTGAGATCACACCTTCCCGACAGAACCCGAAGCGCGAACCGGACCGACGCGACCCGCACCCGCGACGCCGACGGCGCCGAGGGTCACGGCCAGAACGAGCCCGAAGACGAACAGAGGATTCCGAGGGTTGATGAGTGTCTGCCATGAGTTCCCACCCATGTCATCCGCCATCGCACCTTCGAGAGGCGAAGCCACCTGAGAGGGAACCTGAGGCGTAGCGCCGTACATCGACTGAGCGGTGTACATGACGGTTCACCTTCCCTTCTGAACTCAGGCCCCCACGACGCCGGAGAACAGGTTCTCCTGAGCGACGGGAAGACGGCCGGTAGTCGGGTTGTTGACGAGACCGACCTGAAGACGAAGGTTCGCGGTCGAACCCTCATCGACAACGTCACGGAGCGCGAACTGAGAAGCGAAGTCCCACATGCCGAGACCCCAGTTCTTCCCGTAGTCGACGCCGGTCTGACGCTCGTTCAGCGCGCGAAGCTTGCCGCCCGCCGAGTACGACTCAGGAACGGTGTTGCCGCCGTAGGCCCACCCGACCGTGTTGTAGTTCGTGTCCGTCAGCGCGTACGGAGTTCCCGGGAACGCACCGGAGTAGACGTTGAACCACGCGCGGAGCAACTTACGACCCGCACCGACACCCGGAAGCTGAGGCTCGTTCGTACCGGCAGCCGGAGTCGGGGCCAGAGCCTCAGTGAGCGAGTGGAACTGAGTCAGGTCGGGAATGACGTACTTCCCGCCGACGTTCGGAATCGAGTAGACGATACCGGTGACGTCGTACGACAGAGTCGAGAAGTCAGCGGTAACGCCACCACCGAGGGTGATGACATCGGTCGCAGCCGCGTACTGAATCCCGAGAGTCAGGTTCGTCGCGGACGACTGAGCGTAGACGGAACCGATCAGCGAAACCTGGTCAGCGGCAACCGGGACGAAGTACGTGATGTCCACGGTGAACACCTGACCGGCCGCGACGGTGGTCGGAGTACCGGGGGCGAGAATACCGCCCGCGTTGGTACCCCAGTCATCGCACGAAAGACCGAGCGTGCCCTGAGTCTGAGTGTTCGCGGCAGCCGTACCGCCGAACTGATGAGCGATCCCACGGTCGTTGATGTCGTTGTTCGACGCGAACTCAGCCGCACGAATGACGAGACCGCGAGCGTTGATGAGGGTGCTCTGACCGTTCGCGGACAGAGTGAACGCCTTCACGAAGTTGAACGGCCACTCATACGTCATGGTCGTCGCGGCGTAGGTACCGTTCAGCGTGACGGTACCGCTGATCCGAACTTCGAGACCGGCGACGATGCCGGACTGACGAAGCGACACCGAATCGGACGAACCGATACCCGTGATCTTCGTCTTCGAAGCCATCGGATACCGAAGACGCCGAGTGTTCGCGTAGAACGAGTTCGGGTCGACAGTGACGTCAGGCGTAAGCGCGTTCCCCTGAATCAGGGGCGCATTGGCAACAGAGGTAGCCATGATTGGGTCAGGCCCCCTTTCCGGGTCCGTTGTGTGTGAACTCGACGAAACGAGCAAGGCCGATGCTGGGGACCTTGCGGGCAAAGAGTTCGAGCGCGAACTGACTCACGATCGAAACGCCACCGACGGCCACCCAGAAGGCGACCTTCTTCCCCATCATTGGGTTCAGCCCTTCTTCGCCGCGTAGGCGTTGAAACCGATCACGACGGCGAGCGCAACGGCAGCCGTGATGGCAATCTGCTTCGGGCGCATGATGCGCTCCTTCCGATCCGAATTGATGCGGTCACCTTGCATAGTACGGCACTGTCAAGCCACCTTGCGAACGACTTCTTCCGGCAACGGAGGGAAGTGCAAGAGCCGGATGTCATCCTCTCCCGGCAACGGCTTGTCTTCGTTCGCGTCGAACCGAAGATACTCGTGAAGTTCCAACTCATGACAAGCATCGTCGAACGTACGAAGGTCCCACCCGATCGTTTCAGCTACGCGCTTCCGGTCATACGGGTTCATCATTTCGAACACGTAGATAAGGTCCGCCTGCTGAAGTACCAACGGGTCAACTCTCTGCGGTCGAGGACCACAGAAGATTGCCGTTGTATGGTTGTGACGGTTGTGAGCGAGAAGACGCTTCATGTGCGACTGTGTCTTGTGATCCGGGGCAACTACTCCGATTTCGTGAACGAGGATGCAACAACCCACGCGACCGGCCGCGAACTCACGGTTTCCATGCTGAAGACCGAGACCAATCATGTGGTCCATGTCTTCGAGGAATGTTTCGGAACCGGCATCCGGAACGTAGCGAACCGTCATCGGTCGCCATTCGTTGTTCGGTCCGTACTTCCGATGATTCTCCGGCCACCTACGCGGGAGAGTCGTCACGTCACCGGTGATGGTATAGACGTCATCACCCATCGGTCCGTCATCACCGGCGACGTCAATAACGATCCGGTCACCCGGATACGTCATGAAGAAAAGCTTTCCGAGAATGCTCTTCCCGGAACGCTTCTTTCCAACGGCGACAATGATACGTCCGTCAGAGATGACGAGCGTGCCGTCATCGTCGAAGGAACCTGACATGTCAGACGTTCTCCTCTCCGGCGTCCATGTCGAACAACTTCTCGAACTCGACGTCCGAAACGTTCGGCTCCGGCTCACTCGGAGAAGTCGTCTGAATCCGAACCTCGTTCAGAAACGCCAGAGCCTCCGACTCGGCAGCCTGAATCATTGCCAGACGCTCGGCTGCCTCATCGACAACCGCCTGAATAGTCTTCAGACCCCATGCGATTGCCAGCGTGGCAACGATGACCTTCGCGCCACCGATGGAAGCGAGACCCGCGCGCATGTTCTTCAGCATGATGAATCATTCCCCTTCAGGGATATCGAGACCGTTGTTCGGGATGGGACGACGCCGGAGCGGTCCGGCTGTCACGTACGAATGCGTTGCCGCGCCGGATTCTGCGATGTCCTTCAGATCCGGACCAATCATGTGCATGGGAAGGTGACGAACCGCGATCCTGCCGAGAGGAACCGTGATGTCGTCACGTTCGTCTTCGGTCGGCATCCGGAAGTATCCACCGCGCTTCTTCAGGAGACCCGCGTACGCACCGAGTGCGAGAACGAGCAATCCGCCGAACAGTGCGGCAACCTGTTCCGGGTCGCCTCCGGGAACCCAACTAGTAAAGGTCCCCGTATCCGCCGAGGATGCCGTTCCGCTTCCCTTCCGACGGAACCGGCCGAGAAGACTTCCGCCCCCATCTACGGGTCCTGCCTGGTAAGGCGTGTTCTCCCCCGGAGGAATCAGGGGCGGTTCCTGCCCCGGGTGCCCCGGAAGGTCCGGGTTCGGGTTCCCTAACGGGCTCGGTTCCGGAACCTGAAACGTCGGGAGTGCGTTCACTACCCTTGTCCTTGACGGGCTTTCCTTCGGCGTAGCCATCGACCTTGATTACCTTCCGTGTGCGCCTACGGGGCGACGGACGATCGTCCGCGTCTGTTTCGGATGAACCTTCCGGAGTGTCAGGCTTCTCGTCACGAACGCGACGCGCAATGATCCGGCCGTCACATCCGCGCTTCGGACACTCGCCACGCCACGTGACCTTTCCGGTATCCGCGACGGTTGAATGTTCGGCCTTGCACTTCGGGCATCGTCCGCGAACCGGGATGCTTGCCACCTTGAACCCTCCGTTTCCCTACTGTGGAAATCCAGAGTACCCTGACACCCTGGCACTAACCAACGTCGCAGGTGAGAGGGTGTTTTCCATGAGTGAAAGCCGCACCACATACGGCCGGAGGGTTCGGGCTCTCGGCATCGCATCAAGGGAATCAGAGAAGGTTTATCTCGAAGATAGGGATACCTTCCACCTTGAAATCTACCGCGCGTATGAGACCGGAGAGTGGATTCTCGAAGACCTTGCACGTGAGGCAGGACTCTCCGTTTCATACGTTCACAAGGTTATCCGTCAGCAGGCAGAGCGCGGCCCCGGTCACGATGATCTGTGACCGGGGCCGGACGTTCAGCGGTTCGTGTGGTCCTTCGGGAAGACCGTTGTGATTTCACGTGACACGAAGCGGCAGTGAACGCACTCCCACATGCCGCACACGTTGATGAAGTGATGTCCGATCGTGCCGCAGAGCTTCACCGTGTCGTCACGATGGCGATGCAGTAGCCGATGGCGTACCCCGTGACAGGCCACACGAGGGCCGCCACGGCCCACGCGCGAACCCGATGCACCTTCGGAGCCGGAACGGGCTTCGGGTCGCTCACGGGGAGCATGAGGGTTACCCCGTCCCCCTGGTCGATGTCGGCCGACGTGACACGGAAGTTGAACACGCGACGCTTCGGGGTGAGGTTCCCGAACGCCTCCGTCTCTCCGATTTCCGTGACGCGACCGTGAACAGTGAACGTCGGTTCGTCACCGAGTTCGTACGTCATGACGTCCGGAAGACCTGACGTCCCCATGAACTGAAGAACCTGATCCATGTCAGTTACTCTCCTTCGGGGTAGCGGTGGCGTTCGGCATGGCCCACACTGCGGCAGCCGCGACGATCGTTGCGACGGCTACGAAAACCCACTCGGCGCCGTCCACGGTCTTGTCCGCGTAGGCGGTAAGGAACGCACCACCGAACGCGGTAGCTCCGGCCGTGATGGCCTTCGCAATCGTAGGGATGAACTTCACGACTTCTCTCCTTCAGATGGTGATGTTGATGGAAGAACCGGGACCGGGGCGGACCACGTCGAAGATCCGAGCGATCCATGGACCAATGGCTTCGGGTGTGTCAACGGTTGCGTAGTCCTGACCGTTAATCCACACGTGGATTGACATGAGCTTAGGCATTCGTTCCCCTTCTGAGTCTGTCCTTACAGTCCGGACAGATTGTCCACGGGCATGTCGGAGAATCACAGTGGAGCTTCAGGGTTACGGTCTTGAAATCCTTCCCGCACCCGTCGCACGAAAGATGAAAGAGCGTCACCGGTACTCGCACACCTGAGTCGTTGCGGACGTCAGGTGACACTCGGTCGAACCGTGAAGCTGAAGAACGCCACACAGAACGAAGATGAGAAGCGCGGCGATTGCGAGAAGGACTCCGAAGATGAACTTCAGAAGGTCGTTGTCACTCATGTCAGTACCTTTCCGGCTTGATGGTGCGACGCCAGTAACGGGTGATCTCCCGGTCATTCCACCCGAGAACCTTCGTCAGAAGCTTCGGGGTCACGAGCCGGAAGGTTAGTGTTGACCTTCTTCGTGAGCAGAATGCTAAGCGGCGTAGCCTTCATGACTTCCCCTTCTCGATGAATCCGCCACGTTTCAGGGCAGACATTCCGTTCTTGTCACTTCGCCAGTCACTAGTCGTTCCGGCGAAAGTCGTGATGAATCTTCCGTCAGGTGCGTACACCATATGATGACCTGACTTCCGCGTCTTCACGGTGAAGCCTTGACGTCGGGCTTCACCGAGAAGTTTCCGGAGATCCTTCGCGTTCACTTCGTAACTTCACGCACCTTCGGCGGTCGACCGGTCGGGCGCGGCCCTTCGTGAATGCGACCTTCGCGCCGGTAGATTCCACCCCATACACCATGCTTCTCGTTACGAAGTTCAGCTTCGAGCGCGCACTGATTCATGAACGGGCATGTACGACAGTAAGCCTTCGCGGCGGCAACTTCGTCCGGCACGTACGAAAACCACATGTCGGGGTATCCCTCGGTGCGGCACGGGGTTACCGCATCGTTCGGAATCTCAGACTTCACGAACGCGAAAGACTTCCGAGCAATTGGCTTGTTCTTCGTGGTTCCGATGGAACCGAGATTCTGAACGATCGTCCTACTGTGACGCATGAACTCATCCCTTCGCCGGTCCGGCGGGCACGGGATTCGCACCCATGCCCGCCGGAGGTTACGTACGATCGAACGTCACGCGATGTAGTACGTCTTCGCCTTCTTCGACTTGCCGCGAAGGTCGACGACGTCGTACTCACTGACGCGAAGACCGTTCGCCGCGAAGAGCTTCAGGTCGGAGACCTTGCCGTTCTCGATGCTGAACGGCTGAGCGAGTTCCAGAACCTTCGTGAGAAGGTCGAGAACCTGCTTCCGAACACCGGTCGTGGACGAGTCCGCGATCGTCTTGAAACCGTCGTTCTCGGTCTCGACGCTCATGTACAGGAACTCGACAACCGAAGCGTTGATGACGACCCACGCCTCACGGATGATGAACGGAACACCGAGAAGTTCGGCCTTGTCATGCTGAGCCTGAACTTCGATGACGATGGCGTCCGAGCCGAACGTTCCGGCGGTCTTGCGTGCAACCATTTCGGGTCTCCTCTGGATTCCCTTCCCGGAGCTTCCGGGGTAGTGGTGCCCACCTTACACGTCGGTACACCGGACGTCAACACGATCATGAAGCGAGTGGATCATGGCTCCCACCTGGTAAGATGGGCACCTGACCGGCCCTTCTGCTACAGTGTGTGACATGACTGAGACCCCCGACACCACGACCGGCCGGAAGGTCCACGTTGCGGTTCACCTTGACCGTGATGTGGTCGAACTTCTCGACAGGTACGCGAAGGACAATGACCGGAGCCGTAGCGCGGCCGGAGCGTTCCTCATCGCTCGCGCGTTGCGCATGTTCTCAGAGGGAAGGTGAAGCGTTGATTACTCAGCATCAGAGGAGACCGTGTCGGAAGTGTCGGACGGACGCTAATCAGTTCAATCACTGTGCGTTCTGTGGGGGTGATTTCGCAGACGGTGACGAACTTCTGAATCACCTTGATGACTGCGAATCCTATTCGGAGGTTATGCGCCATGCCCGCACCGCGTCAGTGGAAGCGTTCGGACTTCGCGGACGCTCAGGCGTTCCGGGCATGGAAGGCGAAGGGTAGTCCGAAGGCTAAGCCGTTCGAACGTGCGGGTTTCGCAACGGACTATCAGTATCGCAAGGCACGGAAGTCGTACGCGGGTTACGTGAAGAACACGAAGGCTCACCCCGTACCGGAACCGACGAAGATTCGCAAGGCCGTTCAGTCTCAGCAGAAGTCAGCGAAGGCGGGAAGGATTGACCGTTCGTTGGTCAAGTCTCGTCGTCCGTCCGGCAAGAGCCCGAACTTCGCGGTAGCGGTTCGGGTAACTTTCACGGACGGAACAACTCGTGACTTCAGCCGGAAGTTTCCTACACTCCCGACAGTGAAGAAGGTGGAACGGGAGGTTATTCGACTCTTCACGAACGCTGATTACTTCCGCGCTATCTACGGTTCTAAGTCTGATCCTGCACATTCGGGGAGCAGTATCGAAAGTGTCGTGATTCAGAACGTGACCGCACCCGCCGTCAAGAAGGCCGCGTGATTCATGCCCGTACTTAAGAGGCTCGGACCCTCGCGCGAGAATGGGGGTTCGAGATACCTTCAGACGAAGGCGGACGAGTTCAAGCCGCTCCGTCACGTGGCATTCTTCGACAGTGAGACCCTTCCGGAAAGTGAAACGTCCGACGTACATCGGACGTTCATGTCATGTGCAATCTTCCGTACCCCGTCCGTCAGTAAGATTGGATGGAACTACTCGGAGAAGACGTACGGTCGCGGAGGCTCGGACTTCATCGACGATGTTGTGGGGATGTTCGTCAAGAACTCTCACAAGGTCGAGAAGGTTACAGTCATCGCGCACAACGCACAGTTCGACTTCATGGCGTCCGGGTTCCATGACGAAATGGTGGCACGTGGATTCGACTTCGTCCCCGGTAAGTCAATCGTCTCTGAGACGTCACGTCCGTTCTTCTATGTGTACATGCGGGAACTCGAAAAGACCGGCAAGGGTGGTCGCAAGTATTATCACACGGTCACGTTCCTCGACTCAATGAACTACTTCACTTCGAGCCTGGCACAGTTGGGAAAGCAGTTCGGATTCCCGAAGACGGAGTTCAAGTTCCACG
>Ga0302322_100002428_pt1 | contig 15729 bp, 15 predicted proteins | sample Fen_T0_2_FD_203757 | JGI IMG/M metagenome (GOLD analysis project Ga0302322, IMG submission 203757) | Peat permafrost microbial communities from Stordalen Mire near Abisko, Sweden - Fen_T0_2 | ecosystem: Environmental > Terrestrial > Soil > Wetlands > Permafrost | place: Sweden: Abisko... | reverse complement strand
GCTTATACAATAATACTTACAGGGATAATGCTTATCGTTACAAGCATTAGTATAATTACGAAAAAATTTGTGAAATTATCCACACTTCTGCTGGCAGGTCTGCTATTTCTCTTTATAATCACAATTCATATTCCTCATCTCATAAGCGACATTGACAAAAGTGCTACAATAATTGCTTTGCTAAAAGACATCTCACTTATGGGAGGTTCATTAATGATATCCGGCATATACACTGAAGAAGATAAACCAGTGAATAAATAGAAAAGATTTTACCTTTATAACAAATATTTTGCAATGAGTCAATTTAAACTGCTTCTCACACTATTTTTAATCCTGATAAGTTTTAAATCATTTTCTCAATCATCTCTTTTTAATCAGCAGATGCAGGTGGGGTTCGAGGAAAAACAAGGAAAGTATGCCGATCTGTCTGTTAAATTGGTTAATGAGGCGGGGGATACCGTGCTATTAAAAGATGTTATCAACAAACCTGCAATTTTAAATCTGGTCTATTATCAATGTCCGGGAACTTGTAGTCCCCTGATGTGGGGAGTGTCCAAATTTATTGATGACATGGATCTCCAGCTTGGGAAGGACTATGAAGTTATTACAATAAGTTTCGATCCTTCAGAAAAAATTGATTTAGGCATTAAGAAGAAAGCCAGTTATATCAGTACAATGAAGAAAAAGGATTCAGCAAAGGGCTGGTTATTTTTTGTCAGCGACAGTTTAAATATTGCGAAATTAACTCAATCTGTTGGTTTCAATTATAAGATAATAAACAAGCAGATTGTTCATCCGACCGGACTGATTGCCCTTGCTTCAGATGGTAAGATTGTAAGGTACCTGCGTGGAATTGATTTTCTGCCATTTGATATAAAGATCACAATGGTAGAAGCAGCCAAAGGGAAAATTGGCCCCAGTATCAATCGTCTTCTTGCAATCTGTTATTCCTATGATGATCAGGGTAATAAATTTGTATTTAATGTTACAAGAGTTTCGGCAATTGTTATTTTGTTTTTTGTAATTCTAATATTTTTAGTCCTGGCATTTTCAAAGGTAATATTTAAAAAGACTGTTAGTAAATGAGTAATCAGAAAGAAATTACGGAGCCCAGCTATCTTGAATATAAAGGAAAATATAAAGGCGTCTTTTCGTGGATTTTATCCACTGATCATAAGAGAATAGCCTTACTTTACCTGTTTTCCATTCTTTCATTCTTCGTAATAGGGGCTACTCTGGGGTTATTAATGAAGTTTGAGCTTATTGCTCCGGGCAAAACCATAATGGATGCCCAGACTTATAATGCATTCTTCACTCTTCACGGAATAATAATGATCTTTGCTGTTGTTATTCCAGGATTACCTGCTGTGTTTGGCAATTTTCTCTTACCAATTATGATAGGAGCAAAAGATGTGGCATTTCCAAGGCTAAACCTCTTTTCCTGGTACCTTTATGTTGCAGGGGTATCTCTGGTTATAGTTTCTCAATTTGCCGGAGACGGACCTCCTGATACCGGATGGACATTTTATGCCCCATATAGTTTCAGAACAGCGGGTACAATGCTTCCCGCAGTATTCGGTGCATTTGTTCTGGGATTTTCATCTATTCTTACAGGATTGAACTTCCTTGTTACCATGCATAGGATGCGTGCTCCGGGAATGACCTGGTTAAAAATGCCATTATTCCCCTGGACACTTTATGCCACAGGATGGGTACAGTTGCTTGCTACTCCGATTATTGGGATTACTTTATTAATGATTGTTGCTGAAAGGACATTGCATATAGGATTCTTTGACCCATCACTGGGTGGCGACCCTCTTCTGTATCAACATCTGTTCTGGACTTACAGTCATCCTGCAGTTTATATTATGATTTTGCCAGCCATGGGAGCAATTTCTGAGATAATTACAACTTTCTCCCATAAAACAATATTCGGATATAAATTTATGGTTGCCTCTGTTTTAGCAATTGCTTTTGTAGGCTATTTTGTGTGGGGCCATCATATGTTTACCTCAGGAATGAGTGGGACAGCTCTTTACACATTTTCTCTTCTGACATTTCTCGTAGCCGTTCCCAGTTCAATAAAAGTATTTAACTGGATTTCCACAATGCATCAGGGATCAATTGATCTTCAAACGCCATTCTACTGGGCAATGGCTTTCATTTTCGTTTTCATGATCGGAGGATTCTCCGGACTGGTTCTTGGCTCTCTTGCAGCTAATGTGCATCTTCATAATACCCATTATGTAGTTGCACATTTCCATTTTATAGTATTCGGAGGAACCGGATTCGCTTTTTTTGGAGCAGTGCACTACTGGTATCCTAAAATCACCGGTAAAATGTATGATACAAAATGGGCTAATATTGGGCTTGTTCTTTTTTTTGTAGGATTTATCACTCTTTATGGTCCGATGTTTTATCTGGGATTTAAAGGCATGCCAAGAAGGTATTTCGATTATGATGAGGTATTTCACGCGGGGAATATTATTTCGACAATGGGGTCTTGGATCCTTTACTCAGGACTGGGTATAATTATTATTAATTTGTTTTCCTCATTAAAAGGTGGTGTTAAAGCTCCGGCTGATCCCTGGGGTGGAAAGACATTAGAATGGACGATTCCCTCTCCCCCTCCGGTGGAAAATTTTGACGAAATTCCTTTAATTACCAAAGGTCCATACGATTATAAATAATTATGGCAGCAGAAACACATCGCGACGATTTGGCTTCAAAAACTGGAATGTGGCTGTTCCTGTTTACAGAAATGCTTTTTTTTGCAGGGCTCTTTGTAGTCTATTCTGTTTACAGATTCAGAAATCCTGAAGCATTTCATCTTGCTGCGAAGGAATTGAGCGTACCAATCGGTACAATTAATACTATTATTCTATTAATCAGCAGCACAACAATTGCAATGTCCATTACAGCTCTACAGAAGAAAAATAAAAAATTTGCTCTTCTTCTGATTGGCATTACGATCTTTCTTGGAATAGCTTTTCTTGTAAATAAATACTTTGAATGGGGAGAACACATTAAGGAACATATTTACCCGGGTTCCCCGGTACTCGCTCTGCGCGGCCAGGGAGATGTTCTTTTCTATGGTTTATACTTTTTTATGACAGGGCTACATGCATTACATATAATTATCGGCTTGGTCTTTATTGGGTTTATTGCAGCAAAGATTGTGAAAAATAAAATTGACTCGGAAAGTTTTGTTTTACTTGAAAACAGTGGCCTGTACTGGCATCTGGTTGACCTAATCTGGATTTTTCTGTTTCCTCTCTTTTACCTTATCACATAAAATTTCAGACAACAATGGAGAATGAAAAAAATCATATAATCCCTTACAGGACATTTCTGTATGTATTAGCATTACTAATTGTGCTTACTCTTACATCTGTAACTCTTACACAAATATCCCTCGGTGCCTTTACTGTTGCTGCCGCCCTTATTATAGCCGGAATTAAATCCACTTTTGTTCTGGCAATTTTTATGCATCTTAAATTTGAAAATAAAATGTTTTCAAGAGCAGTAGTCGGTGTCATTTTGCTTTTAGCTGCTGTAATAACTATAACACTCCTTGATTACCTCAATAGATAATCTGTATGTATTCAACTACCGGACTTGAAGCTTCAAATTATGTATCAACGTACAATACAGCGTTTTACTTTATTGCCGGAGTATCACTATTGCTCCTGATCGGACTCACTGTTACGATGCTGTATTTCATCTTCAGATACAATAAGAAAAAGAATGCTGTTGCTACCCAGATTGAAGGAAATACTGCTCTGGAAGTAACATGGACGGTAATTCCGCTTATTCTTGCTATGGTAATGTTCGCTCTGGGATGGGCAGGCTGGAAACCTACAACCAAACCTCCAAAAGATGCAATGAATATTACTGTAGTTGCCAGGATGTGGAACTTTTTATTTCTCTATGAAAATGGGAAACAGAGTCCCGATCTTGTTGTGCCGAGGAATCAGGCCATTAAAATTAATCTCGTCTCCTTAGATGTCATCCATAGTCTTTTTATTCCTGATTTCAGGATAAAAGCCGATATCGTTCCGGGCAGGCAAAAATTTATGTGGTTTCTTCCTGGGCTGGAAGGTAAGTATAAAATTTTCTGTGCCGAATATTGCGGATTGCAACACTCTTACATGCATGCTAACGTTAATGTTATGACACCTGATAAGTTCAGGACATGGTATGCTGAAGCCGCCAAGCCTGTCGCTGTAACGGGAACCGGACCAGGTGCTATAGGAGAGGCTATCATGAGAGCTCAGGGTTGTTTCGCCTGCCATACTCCTGACGGGACAAAACTGATCGGTCCAAGTTATTTCAATCTCTGGGGCTCACAACAAGTGGTGCTAAGAGATGGCAAGGAAGTCACGGTAACTGTGGATCCGGAATACGTAAAAAGATCCATTCTTGAGCCTAATGCTGATATTACAAAGGGATTCCCTGCAAACCTGATGCAGAGTTACAGAAGCACCATAACCGATGATGATATCGCAAAAATAATTGAGTACCTTAAAACCCTAAATGATAAATAAGCCCGGATATAATCTTAAGGCATGGCTGGAATTCTCAAAGCTAAAAATTATGATCCCGGTAAGCCTGACCGGATTTACCGGTTATTTTGCATTCAATCCCCATTTTTCTTCAGGAGTTTTCATTCTTAGTTTCGGAGTCCTTATGATGGCAATCGCCGCCTCGGCTCTCAATCAGATCCAGGAGGTTGAACTGGATCAGAAGATGACCAGGACGTGCAAACGACCTCTCCCATCTGAAAGGATTACCATTAATCAGGCCCTGCTTTTCTTCCTTTTCAATCTTATTATTGGTGCCTCAGCAATTTATTATGCCGGTAACCTTAAAGCCTTAATTATCGGTTTCCTTACACTGATCTGGTATAACGGTGTTTATACTTATTCCAAAAGAATGACTGCGTTTGCGGTAGTTCCGGGTGCCTTGACAGGTGCACTGCCTCCTCTTATCGGATGGGTTGCAGCCGGGGGAGGCGTGTGGGAAAAACCAATCGTTTTTATTCAATTTCTGATCTTTATCGGGCAGATTCCGCATTTCTGGCTGTTAATCCTTAAGTATGGAGAGGAGTACAAGCATGCCGGGCTACCAAGTCTGACAGACATTTTTAACGGGATCCAGATTAAATGGTTAACTTTTAGCTGGGTAGCGGCATCCGTAGTTGCGGCTCTTTTCCTGTGTTATTTTGAAATCATTAAGAATCCGGTAATCATTGTGATTCTCATTGTAATTTCAGGATATATTATCTGGCAATTTCTTGATTTGCTCAAAAACCAGGCCGATAATATGAACTATAAAAGATATTCAATCTTTCTTGATTCATACTTTTTACTGGTATTACTTCTGCTTATTTCGGATAAGATCATAAGCTGAAACCGCCTACTTACTCTTGCCCCCTGACGGAATTGTATCTCTTGCCCCCTGCGTTTCCTTTTGCAGCTCTCTAACATATAAGACTAGCTTCCATCTGTCCTCAGGTCTTATCTGTGCACTGTGGGGCATCATAGAGCCAAATCCGAGGGTGATAGTATGATAAATCTGACCATCCTTGAGCCTGGCTGTAGGTCCTGCAGAAATATCACGGGGTTTTAACGGATACAAACCGCTGCTGAACAGCTGGCCATCGCCCTTTCCATGACTCCCATGGCAACCTATGCAAAAAGTAGTGAACATAAGTTTCCCTCTGGCCAGAACATCTTCAGTAGGCAAATAAGGGTTGACAAGCTCATTCCCTGCCTTAGCACGTGATACTGAATCAATTGTATATCTGAATGGGGTAAAGCCTATAGGCACTGTTCCACTTACCGGAACTCTCATTGTCATGCTGTCAGTAAAATTCGGGTTTTGAGAATAGGTATCATAAGCCCTTGAATATACCATATCAGGTATATAGTCATAACCCCTCATGCTCTTCTGTCTGTCACACGACAAAAGAAATGTACCGGCCAGCAGAAGAACGATTATCCTGTTTGATATTTGTCTTACAGTATGCATATTCAGCTATGATTATCTTTCATGATTCATAATTCAGACTTTCTTTAATAAATGGATCATTCTTTACTACCAGAGGTCTTGCCGAAAGGGATTTGAGTACAATGAACAAGAACAGACAGGCATACATTATCGTCATGCAAATCTCAAATACACCTATTGTGGCTTTTTCACCCGCTCCTGCCGGCATTATCATCAGCCAGTAATCAAGCCAGTGTCCCACGAGCAGAATTGCTGCGATTAAAGCTACCCAGTTAAGATTTCGTTTTGAATTATAGGTAATAAGACCAAAGAATGGAACAAGAAAATTAACCCCAAGATTAATGAAGAAGATCACATTAAAGTGGTGAACCCTCGTTATATAATATGATGTTTCCTCAGGAAGGTGTCCGTACCATATAAGCTCATACTGCGCAAACCATTGATATGTCCAGAATATGCTGAAGGCAAACATGTAGATTGCCATATCATGTACATGGTCAATCCTTACAAACTTAAGGTAACCAAGCCGTTTGAGAAACCATATCATCAATGTAATGAATGCCAGAGATGTTACAAACATTCCGATTAATACATACCATCCGAAAAGAGTACTATACCAACGGGCATCAAGAGACATTATCCAGTCCCAGCTGCTTGCTGAAACTGTAATTGCATAAAAAGCAAGGAAAAGTCCGGCAAACATTCTTCCACGGTTATAATACTTAATATCTGATGATGTCATAAGTGAACTATAGTTCTGCCTCATCAGCCATGAAAAGGCAATCCAGCCTATAAAGTATAGCACGATCCGTGTAAAGAAAAATGGTATATTAAGCCAGCCTTTTTTCCCTTCTATAACTGCATCCGCTAAAGTATTATCTGTCCAGATATATAAATGATGCATTCCAAAATAAATCAGAAGCATAAGAATAAATGCAACAGGAATGAATGTTGTCATTGCATCCGGTATTCTTTGAATTAACGTGTGCCAGCCCGAGAGAGCCAGCCGGTGAATTGCAAGGAAAAAACCTGCACCAAGGGAAAGCCCCAGAAAATATTGATTATTCAGTAAAACATTTGCCCAGATACGCGAGGCTCCAGGTTTTGCAATTAAAATAATTCCCAGGGAAATAAAAAAACAAGCCCCTAATACGATTAAAAGAATATTACGGTACCGGGTTTTAAAGTCAAATTGTTCATCCATGGTTGCTGCTTTCTTATTTTATTTCCACAGTTTGGATTCCTGATAAAATTGATTTAACTCGTTCCAGCGAAGCATCATTATCCGGAGTATCCACAAGTATTACAAATCTGTCATCGGTGATTCTCACGTCTAACGGGGTAAAAGTTATTTCCGGCTTCAATCTCGACCTTATAAGAAGTGCCGCTACCATTGACAATCCGGCAAAAAGAACAGTAACTTCAAAAGTAATCGGAACGAAAGTAGGTACGGAAAAGAATGGCTTCCCTCCAATTATCAGGGGATAACTCACAGTGAAAACCCATGCCTGAAAACCAAATGCCAGGACTGCTCCGAGTGCTCCGAAAATGAAACCAACTACAGGTATCCTGGTTCTCTTCATTGACAGTGCTTCATCAAGTCCATGCACCGGAAACGGCGACAGGACATCTTTTATAATTTCTTTGTTTTCACGTAGTTTCCTTACCGCCTGAAGCAAAGGAATTTCATCTTCAAAAGAAATTGTAATATAGCTTGTATCACTCATGGTGTGAATCTCCTTTAGGTTGATTTCTGCTTCCCGTTTTCAAAATTGATTTCACTTCAGCAATTGAAATAACAGGAAAGATCCTGATAAATAAAAGGAACGCTGTAAAGAAGATACCTAAGGTCCCTATTAACAATCCATACTCAACAATTGTAGGTTTATACATCGTCCAGCTTGATGTCAGAAAATCCCGGTGAAGAGAGGTTACGATAATCACAAACCTTTCAAACCACATTCCGATATTAATTACAATTGAAAGGAAGAAAGTAAATACCAAACTTGTCCGCAACTTCTTGAGCCAAAGAAGCTGTGAGGATAACACATTACAGGTGATCATTATCACATATGCCCACCAGTATGGGCCGGTAGCCCTGTTCATAAATGCATAATGTTCATATTCATTCCCTGAATACCACGACATGAACATCTCAGTCCCATATGCAAGTGCCACAATGGAACCTGTGGCAATCAGAATCTTATTCATGTTCTCAATGTGGCTTTTTGTAATAAAGTCCTCCAGGCCCATTGCTTTTCTTGCGATTATCAGAAGAGTCTGAACCATAGCAAATCCAGAGAATATTGCCCCTGCAACAAAATACGGTGGAAAAATTGTGGTATGCCACCCGGGAACAATTGATGAGGCGAAGTCCATACTTACGATGCTGTGTACTGATAATACGAGCGGCGTTGCAATGGCTGCCAGCATTATCGAAGATACTTCATGGCGGTGCCAGTCTCTGGCTGATCCTTTCCATCCGAAACTCAGAAAAGTGTAGATGGTTTTTTTCACACCTTTACCTATTTTATCCCGTAGTGTGCCAATATCCGGAATAAGCCCTACATACCAGAATACAAGCGAAATAGTAAAATAAGTTGATATGGCAAAAACGTCCCAGACCAATGGTGAATTAAAGTTGACCCACAGACCCCTGGTATTAGGATAAGGAAAGATGAAAAAAGTAAGAAGTGGACGGCCAAGGTGAATCAGAGGAAAAAGTGCTGCGCAGATCACTGCAAATATTGTCATAGCCTCTGCTGAACGGTTAATGCTGTTTCTCCATTTCTGCCTGAATAGAAGTAAAATCGCAGAAATGAATGTACCCGCATGACCGATACCTATCCACCAAACAAATGTGGTTATTTCAAAGGCCCAGCCAACTGTTCTGTTTTCTCCCCAGGTTCCGATTCCCTGCCAGACAGTCCAGAAAATCATGAATAAACCAAAAAACATAGCCATGGTGGCTAATGTCATCCCCATATACCAGTACTTACTGGCCTTATTCATCATCGGGTTAAGAATGTCGCTTGTAATACTCTTATAAGTATTGCTGCCTTCAATTAGAGGATCCCGTACAGGAGATTGAAACATATTAATAAGAATTACTACTTACAATATTTTGTTTTTTATTTTGGTCAGATAATTAACAGATGGCATTGTGAACAACTCTTCAAGAAGATTATATCGTCTGCCGCTGTTGATGAGTTTGACAAGCTCGCTCTCATGATCATTCATATCTCCGAAAACTATCGCTTGTGCAGGACAACTCTGTGAACATGCAGTTTGAATTTCATTCTCATAAAGTGCCCGGTTATCATATTTTGCCTTTAATTTGGCTGCCTGGATCCGCTGAATACAGAAGGAACATTTTTCAATAACTCCTTGTGCACGAACCGTAACATCAGGATTAAGTACCATTTTGCGCAGATCCCCGGTCATTCCTTCTTTGTCTCTCAGATTACCCGTTAGTGTCCCGGCTGCACTGTAGTTGAACCAGTTAAATCTACGGACCTTATATGGACAGTTATTATTGCAATACCTTGTACCGAAACAACGGTTATATATCATCTGATTTAATCCTTCGGAACTATGATTTGTAGCAGCAACAGGGCAAACATTCTCGCATGGTGCATTCTGACAATGCTGACACAATACGGGCTGGAAAACTACTTCAGGATTGTCTTCATCACCGGTAAAATATCTGTCAATTCGCATCCAGTGCATTTCATGTACCCTGTGTACTTCCTCTTTACCTACCACAGGCACGTTATTTTCTGCCTGACAGGCTATAACACAGGTTGCACATCCTGTACATCTGCTCAGATCGATTGCCATTCCCCAGTGATGATGAGGATATGTCCTCATCTTATACAAACTTTCGTTATGTTCAACATTGTATGCATGCAACTCATTACCGGCAGCAGGATTCTTTTTGAACTCATCCAATTCAGCTTCGCGTACCAAGGCTCTGCCTTCCATGCTATGATGAGTCTGTGTCTGTGCAAAAAGGTATATTTTAGCAGTCTTTTCAATGTGATCAAACTTGGTCCTATGAACAATATTTCCATTTTCGGATGTCAGTAATGGCCAGACATTTACCCCTACGCCATCACCTGCTTTGCCGCAATTTGTACGACCGTAACCCAGAGCAACACCTATAGTCCCATATGCCTGTCCGGGTTGAATATGCACAGGCAATTCAATCGTACCGAATCTTAAGACATCTCCGTCAGTCCAGTTGTTTTCTTTAGCCTGTGCAGGCGAGACAGACGCAAAATTGTCCCAGCAGATTTTCGTTACGGAATCAGGTAATTCCTGCAGCCACGGGTTATTGGATTGTCTTCCCTCTCCCAGAGCTACAGATTCATATAAAACAATTTCAGTAATATTCTTATCGCTATTCCCGGTGACATTTACAGCTGCAGGATAAAACGGAACAGAAACCTGTCCGCTTTCTTTTTCTGCAGCAGAAGCCGGTTCAAAGATGCCTTTCTGAATCATATGATCAAAGAAGGCTACAGGGTCATGGAACTCTGATTGGCGTTTCATCATGTTTTCAACCCAGTACGCACGCAGAAAATCGTAGGAAAGAAGAGTTGAACCTGACCATTTCAAAAGGGAATCAGTCATTTGCCTTGTATTAAATATCGGACTGATTGCCGGTTGCATCAAACTGAAATATTCTCTCTTAGCTTCAGCGTCATTCCAGCTTTCCAGGTAATGGTTGTCAGGACAGATATATTGCACCAGGCTGCTTGTTTCATCAGGAGAACCTGATAACCCTATTGTAAGTCCTACCTTTTTCAACCCTTCAACAAATGTTTCATTTTTATACAAGTTGTAAGCAGGATTTACATTCCAGATGAGGATTCCTTTCACCTTACCATTCTCCATTCTTCCGATAAGCTTGTCCATGTCGGAATCTATTCCTGCATGAGTTCTCAGATATGAATTAAACAAAATTGTCTGCCCGATATTTCCAAGAAGGCGGTTGATCTCGTTAACAAGCAATTGAACCTGTTTAATATTTGACCCCGATACAACGAGGGATTTACCTTTCGATAACAGTAGCTTTCCGGATATCTTACTTACATCCAAAACGGAAGCAGGAACATCAATATTCCTGTTTTCAACCGATTTGACAATCTCTTTATAAATATTAAGCAAAATGGCAGACTCCTGAGAGGGTTTTATCTGAATTCTTTTATCAGCGTTACTGCCTGTGAGGCTGAGATTAGATTCCAGCTGTATCAGCCAGTTCATATCATTCTCAGGAATCCTTCTGGAGCTAAATTGTCGTGTGTATTCAATAGGAGAAAGCCAGGTTCCGAGGAAATCAGCTCCGAAACTCAAAACCAGATCAGCTTTGTCAAATCGGTATTCTGGTATAACTTGTTTACCGAAGCTTATCTTATTGGCTTCCAGCATCGCAGAATAGGAGATCGCATCATATTGAACCCATTCTGAAGAGGGGAATTTTTTCAGAAAACCACTTATAATTGCTTCCGTGGCCGGACTGAAGATAGTAGGCGTGAGAAGAACTATTGTGCCTTTTTCTTCAGCTATTTTTTCAAGTTTTCCAGCTATATCAGTATCAATTGAATCCCAGGAAACTGGTTTCCCGTCAACCAAAGGGCCGGTGAAACGGTGACCATCATACAGATCAAGCACTGAAGCCTGTACCCTAGCACTCGTGCCTCCTCTTGTAATATGAGATTCCGGATTTCCTTCTATCTTAATCGGCCTGCCATCCCTTGTTTTGACAATTATGCTGCAATAGTCATTTCCATTAACATAACTTGATGCGTAATAGAGGGCTTCACCCGGTATCATTTCAGGAGGGGCAGTTACATATGGTACTGCTTTACTTATCTGCTGACGGCATGAAGCAAGAGCAGTTACTGCAAAACTGAAACCACACAATTTCAGAAAGTCCCTTCTGGAAGCATGCAGCTCCATATTCTGATCACTCACCAGGTCGAGTAATGGGGTCCCATTCTCTGCCGTCGCTTTGATTAAGGCAACTTCATTCGACTTGTTTCTTGACTCAATATCTTTCCAATATTTTCTCATTCCTCAGGAATTCTATTGCTATTATTAGTAATGACATTTACCGCAATCCCTGCCGCCAATTCCGACAACCCTAATGCTGTCAACCTTCCCGGCCCGTAAAGAATCATAAAAAGTCGGATAGTATGCTTTGTAATATCCGTTTGAAATATTCACTTTCCTGGTTTTGTGACAATCAATACACCATCCCATAGACAGGTCAGCTACCTGGTAAAGCCTGTTCATTTCCTTTACATTTCCGTGGCAGGCTTCGCAATTAATCTGACCGGCACTCACATGTTGTTCATGGCTGAAAAAAACAAAATCAGGAAGTTTATATATTCTCACCCATTCAACAGCTTTCTTCTGTTCAAGGTGGGCTATTATTTTAGCTATCTCGGTAGCCCCTGACCGGGTTCCGTTTCTGACAAGGAAGTGGCAATTATAACAGATACTGCCGGCAGGTATTCCTGCTGTTTTGCTGGTTTTCGCAGTATAATGACAATAATTGCAATCTGTTTTGTTCTGTCCGGCATGTACATAATGCGAAAATTTTATCGGCTGAGCCGGAGCAAAACCTTTCGCCCTTCCTAATGCTATGGCATTAACGGCAAGGATCCACGTTATAAAAACTCCTGTAATGGTAAGAATGGCCCAGTTAATCCGTTGATTTTTAAATATCCTCTTGATTACAATATCAACAGCTGATATAAAGAATAATACGAAGGCAATAATGAGTAATAAAAGGTTAGTAATAACCGGCTTATTTTCTTTAAGTCCGATATTCACAAATTTATCCATATATGCCTTGATCAGAACAATATCTTCTGCCGTTAGCTGAAGTCCCTTATGAACCACTTTCATCTTGGCCCCTGCTGGCTTAAGCAGAACCCTGCTGAGAGCATAGGCGTTCTTTCCGAGATATTTTCTGGAAATTTCCAGTGCGTCCGGATTCCAGTTCAGGGTATCTGAAACCTGTGTATTATGACAAGATGCACAACTGATCGATTTATCCCCTAAATAGACCAGGCCGTAAAAGAGCCTTTCGCCACGAATAAGATCCTCAGCCGTGAAATCCGTCCGTTTGTATATAATTGAATCGGGCACCTGACGGTTTACTGTGTCTTTTGCCTGTAAATTCAGACTGTCTTTTTTCTGAATTTTTGTTGTGTCCCGGCCCTGAGCTTTGGTTGTGTCATTTCCCTGAGCTTTGGTTGTATTACTAACCTGAACTTTAGTAGTGTCTTTCTTCTGTTCTTTATTTATAGCTTTTGTCTGAACATTAGTTTTACCACCTACCTGCGGTGAATTTGAAAGACCCGGACTGACAGAAGAGAAAAGGAAAATAAAAGGAAATAAAAGTCTGATTATTCCTGCATGAAAATTCCTGTACATGGTAGCAAAATCTAGAGTATTTAATACTTAACTATCAGAATTAAATCAGCTGCTCCCTCCAAAATCCATCAAACTCAAAAATATAAAATTGATCGATATATTTTAATATCAGGCTTATTTTTATTCAGTTCTATAAAATAATTAGATAAAGATAGTTAAACACGCGATCATTCCTCTATACTTTCAAAAATTCCGGCGAAAGACCTGGTTTGAATACAAATCTTAACTCTCAGTTTCATTAATAACAACAAAATCATAGATAAAGTTTTTACTCATATAATTTCTCATATAATAAATAAAATGAATAGATGCAATTTTTAGATTTTGACTTTATATCTTTGCAAATAACCTGTAATATATTAAGTTCAAAAACGTTTAAATATTAAACTTAATCTGTTTCCCTATGAAAAAGATAATTCCTATTTTATTTATACTTGCTGTTTCCACAGGTTTTTTCACCGGATGTAAAAAAGACAAAGGAGAGCCACCCACCTTGCCACCTGCAGAATCTATGACAATTGATTTCAGCAACTTTGCCACTGCAAAAAAGTCACTGGAATTTGTGTCCGACGATAAAGGCAATGCAAACAGTAACTGGGCATTTGCTGCAACAGCCGCTGGTGTCTGGAAGATTATAATAAATTCAACACTTGCCATTCCTGTTCTTGCCTTTCAGACGGCAATCGGCAAAACACCTGCCTATGTTTCAACAAAAAACTGGGAATGGAGTTATACTGTCACTTATTTAAATGATGTCTATAAAGCAAGACTTACAGGACTGATCAGGACTAGTGATGTTCAGTGGAAAATGTATATTTCCAAAGACGGCACCAATAGTTTTACAGATTTTCTCTGGTTTGAAGGCACCTCCAAACTTGATGGAACCTTAGGATCATGGACCCTGTATCAAAGCCCGCTGGTTACTGATGCCCTGCTTCAGATTGACTGGACAAAAAGCGCCACTGGAATTGGAACTATAAAATATTCCTATGTCAAAAACGACACTTACAAAGGTGGATTTATTATATATGGCTTAACATCCAATGCTTTAAATGCCTATTATACAATTCATTACTTTAATAATGTGAAGTTTTCAGACATAAGTGTCGAATGGAATTCAACAACTCATGAAGGTCATGTAAAATCAGAAGATTATCTTGGAGATTCTAACTGGTACTGCTGGGATTCCAATAAGATAAATACTGTATGCCAGTAAATGATAAAGAAAGCCCGGCCCGACCGGGTTTTTTTATGCCTTCTATACGACATGGATTTATTATTTCTGCTAATAAAATTTTGATCTTTGAATAATTCTGTTTTACTTTGTAAGGCAAAGTACTTTTAACATACTCCTATGGAAAAGAAAATAGATTATTCTGATGACATAAAAACCATCAAAAAGATCATGGAAGAATCTTCCCGGTTTCTTTCTTTGAGCGGATTGTCAGGGATTTTTGCCGGGGTGACTGCTATCGCAGGCGCTTGTGTTGCTCAATATGGAATACTTAAAAGCAGGACTTTCTTTATCAATGATATGGTTTCAACACTTTCAGATAAAGAGTTCTCATCCGTGAAAATACAAATAGTGGCAGATGCACTTATTGTGCTCTCTATCGCACTTGCCGGATCATTTTACTTTTCTTTCAGGAAGGCCCGTGAAAGTGGTCAGAAGATATGGACCCCTGTATCAAAAAGACTTCTACTTAATCTTTTTATACCGCTTATAGCGGGATCCATTTTTATAATTGTTCTGTATTTTCAGAATCAGTGGCAACTCATTGTGCCTGCTATGCTTATTTTTTATGGCCTTGCTCTTATAAATGCCGGTAAATTTACCTATAGTGAAGTCTTTTATCTAGGGTTGGCTGAATTAATCACAGGATTCGCTTCCGCATTTTTTCCCACAATAACACTCCTTTTCTGGCTTATAGGTTTTGGAGCTCTTCATATCTGTTATGGACTGATCATGTATAGAAAATACAAATGATGAAAGAAGCAATTTCCAGATTAAACAAGTTATTTGAGAACAGGGTCAGGCTTGGAATTATGTCGGTTCTTATTGTAAATGAATCGTATGATTTTATCAGTCTCAAGGAAACACTGGGTGTAACAGACGGGAATCTCGCAAGTCATTTGAAAGCTCTGGAAGAAAACGCCCTCATCACAGTAAATAAACAGTTTATAGGAAGACGGCCAAATACCAGTTATTCAATAACAGAAACCGGCGCTTCGCTGTTCCGCGATCATATTAAGGCTCTTGAAGATATC
>Ga0302322_100002427_pt1 | contig 15729 bp, 14 predicted proteins | sample Fen_T0_2_FD_203757 | JGI IMG/M metagenome (GOLD analysis project Ga0302322, IMG submission 203757) | Peat permafrost microbial communities from Stordalen Mire near Abisko, Sweden - Fen_T0_2 | ecosystem: Environmental > Terrestrial > Soil > Wetlands > Permafrost | place: Sweden: Abisko... | reverse complement strand
ACGAACTCACGGAGGACTACGGCGAGGAAGGCCGTGCCGCCGTCGCCGAGCTGCTCCGGCGCGGCGAGGCGATCGGGGCGTTCCCGCAACCCGTCTCGCTCGACTTCGTGTAACGAAACGGCGGCGAAGCCGCTCGACTCTGGGGAGAGGCTTCAGCCTCTCTCCCGGGCTTCACTCCTCGGTGAACACGATCTCCTGCGCGCCTTCCCAGAGGAACTTCTTCCCGAGCGGTCGCAGGTTCTCGTTGCCCTCCACGATCGTCGCGAAGTGATTGCCCGCCAGCGCGCCGGCCTTCGAGGCGAAGCTCACGTAGCCGTAGGCGAGGAGGATCTCCGTTTCGGAGACGCCGCCGGGGTAGAAGATGAGCTCGCCCGGGCTCGGGTAGCAGGTGGCGTTCTCGGGGCCGAAGCCGAGGTCGAGGTCGCCGAACGGGATCCAGCCGCCCTCCCCGCTCCAGCGCACGTGGATGATCCGCGACTCGAGCGGTAGGAGCCGCCGGAAGGCCGCCACTGTCTCCGGGGCGTGCTCCTCCTCGAGCCGGGCCGTGAACGAGAACCCTCCTGCCGTGATCTTCAGCATGTTCCCCCTACTTTCCCGTGGGCGCGCCCTGGGTGACCCATGCGATGACGAGGGCGCGCTCCTCGCTCGTCATCTTGGTGAGGTTGCCGAGCGGCATCGCCTTCGACGAGACGACCTGCTGGATGTCCTGCGCCCGGGCTGCGATCTGCTCGGGTGTCTCGAGCACGACACCCGCCGGCGGGCTCGAGAAGCCCGGCTCGGTCGGAGTCTGTGAGTGACACGGGGCGCAGCGCTGTGCGATGACGGGGGCCACGCTCGCGAAGGCAACCGGCTTCGCACCCGCGCTGCCGCCGCTCTCGTCCGGGCGGATCGCGATGCCGAGCACGACGAGCACGACCGCTCCGAGCACCGGAATCGCCCAGATCGTCCGACCCTGATGGCGCAGGTTGAAGAAGAGCCGCGCCAGGGCGCCCACGAACATGATCACGAGGAGGACGATCCAGGCCCGGCTCGCCCCGTACGTGAAGGCGAAGTGGCCGGCAATCATCGTGAACAGCACCGGTAGCGTGAAGTAGTTGTTGTGCACCGAGCGCTGCTTGGCGACGATGCCCGGTGTCGGGTCGGGATCGCGGCCCGCGCGCTTGGCGTTGATCAGCTCCCAGTGCGCCGGGATGATGTTGAAGAACACGTTCCCGGCCATGATCGTGCCCAGCATCGCGCCGACCTGGAGAAACGCGGCGCGGGGCTGGAAGAGCTGGGTGCAGCCCCAGGCGGCGACGGCGGTCAGCGCCACGATCAGGAGCCAGAGCACGATTCCGTGGCCGACGAGCAGGCGGCACAGGATGTCGTAGGCGACCCACGCGGCGACGAGCAGCCCGACGCTGATGCCGACGGCCTGCCACGGCGTCAGGTCGGCCACGGACGGGTCGATCAGGTAGGTACGCGCATTGAAGTAGTAGAGGACGACCATCAGCGTGAAGCCCGACAGCCAGGTCGTGTACGCCTCCCACTTGAACCAGGCGAGGTGCTCGGGCAGCACCGGCGGCGCGACCTTGTACTTCTTCACGTGGTAGAAGCCGCCGCCGTGCACCTCCCAGAGCTCGCCGCCGACCCCGTCCCGCAGATCGTCGACCTTCGTCGGCGCGTCGAGCGACTGGTCGAGCAGGACGAAGTAGAACGACGCGCCGATCCAGGCGATGGCTGCGATCACGTGCAGCCAGCGGATCAGCAGGTTGAGCCAGTCCGTGATGTAGGGGTCGAGGAACGCCGCGACGAGGCTCATGAGCGCTGCCACCGGTCGGTCGCGATCGCGACGAGCTCCGTGAGCGCCGTCTCGAGCTCCTCGTCGTTGGGGTTGTCGATCCGCACCTTCAGCACCTCGAGGATCTCCGCCTTGGGTCGCCGGTTCACGAAGACGACGAACCGAAAGCCGTGCCGCGCCTCGTACTCCGCGTTCAGGCGCGCGAGCTCGGCCAGCACCTCGGGATCGTCGTCGGTTCCCTGCTCGGCGGCCGACCGCGGCGAGAGCCCTTTCCTCTGGCCGATCGCCGGGTGGGCGTCGAGCACCTCGTGCTTCTCCTCGTCGGAGAGCCCGGCGATGACCGCAGGAGCGCTGCCGAGCGGATCGTCGCGCTCGGCGAGGAGCTCTACGAACCGCGTTCTCCCCTCGAAGAGCCCGGCGAGCTCTTCGACGCTCAGCTGCCGCGGTAGCTCGCGCACGAGAAGGGGGAGACGAGGAGCGGTACGTGGTAGTGGCCGGCGTCGAGCTCGAGCTCGAGCTCGACCCGGCGGAAGAACGGTGACGGGGGATGGAAGACGAGGCTGTAGACACCGGGCTCGATCGCCTCGGCGAGGCGTGCCCGCCCGTCGGCGTCGGTCGTCGAGCTCGCGATCTCGTCCGCGCCGCGCCGCAGCTCGACCGACACCCCGGCAGCCGGCCCGCCGGCCGCGGTATCGAGGACATGGGTCGAGAGGGAGACGCTCATGCGGAGAACGTTCGCGCTCGGGCACGATGGGCCTGCGCGATCTCGGCCTCGTCGGCGTTCACGAGGGCGCCGTCGCGGACGACGGTCTCGCCGCCCACGACCAGCCGGTCGACGCGGTGTGGGCCTGCAAACACGACGCCCGCGACGCGGTCGTCGGCGCCGCCGAGCTCGAGGCCGTCGGTGCGCCAGACGGCGAAGTCGGCGCACTTGCCGGGCTCGAGCGAGCCGATATCGTCTCGCCGGAGCACCGCTGCGCCACCGCGCGTGCCGAGCCGGATCGCATCCCGGGCCGTCATGGCGCCACCGCCGCCACGCCCGCGCGCGACGAGCAGCGCCTGCTTGACCTCGAAGAAGAGGTCACTGCGCTCGTTCGATGCGGAGCCGTCCACGCCGAGCCCCACCCGGACGCCCGCGTCGAGCATCTCGCGGACCGGCGCGACCCCGGCGCCGAGCCGGAGATTCGAGGTGGGGCAATGGGCGACGCCGGTGCCGGTGCTCGCGAACTGGGCGATGTCCGTCTCCGAGAGGTGGACGCAGTGCGCACACCAGACGTCTTCCGCCAGCCAGCCCAGCCGGTCGAGGTATTCGACGGGACGGCAGCCGTAGAGCTCGATGCAGTACGCCTCCTCCTCGAGCGTCTCCGCGAGGTGGGTGTGGAGCGGCAGGCCGAGCCGCCGCGCGAGGGCTGCGGATTCCTCCATCAGGCGTCCCGTGACCGAGAACGGCGAGCAGGGTGCGACCGCCAGCTGCACGCGCGCGCCCGGGCCCGGCTCGTGGAGCAAGGCGGCGAGCCGCTCGGTCTCCGCGAGCACTGCGTCGAGCACTTCCACGAGCTCGTCCGGCGGCAGGCCGCCGTCCGACTCACCGAGGTCCATCGAGCCGCGTGACGCGACGATGCGCACGCCGATCTCGCGGGCCGCCTGCACCTCGGCCTCGATCAGGCCCTCGCGGCCGCGCGGGAAGACGTAGTGGTGGTCGAAGACGGTGGTGCAGCCCGAGAGCGCGAGCTCCGCCAGGCCGGTGCGCGCGGCGGCGTACTCCGCCTCGGCGTCGATCCGCGACCAGACCGGGTACAGCTCGCGCAGCCAGGTGAACAGGTCGGCCTCCTGGGCGCGGGCACGGGTGAGGGTCTGGTAGAGGTGGTGGTGCGTGTTGACGAGGCCGGGGGTGACAACGGCGCCTTTCAGGTCGACCGCCTCCTCGGCATCCGGCTCGGGCCCCGCTCCGACGGAGGTGATCGTCGCACCGTCGACGAGCAGCCAGCCGTCTGCGTACTCGGTGCCGGCGTCGTCCATCGTGACGATGACGCCGTTGCGGTAGAGCGTCGTCATGCCGACCCGGGGTGGGACTCGCGCTCGCCGGCCTCGGTCTGGCGGACGAAGCTCACCTTGTCCCAGAGCTCCGGGATCGTGGCGGCGTCGACGTAGCTCATACCGCTGCGGAGGCCACCGTGCAGCTCCTCGACGATGTCGGCCACCGACCCGCGGAGCGGGAACTCCATCTCCTCTCCCTCGGCGACGTATTGGTCGAGCGAGTCGCCGCGGCCCTCGATCGCGAGCCTGGCGGCCGCGGCCGAGCGCGAGGCCATGCCGCGGTAGACCTTGAAAAGCTGGCCGCGCCGGCGGACGACGTCGCCGGGGCTCTCCACGCGACCGGCGAACAGGCTTCCCACCATGACCGTGCTCGCACCCGCGCCCATCGCGGTCGCGACGTGGCCCGCGCGGCGGATGCCGCCGTCCGCGATCAGCGGCACGCCGGTCTCGCGAGCGGCGGCGGCGCAGTCGAGCACGGCCGTCAGCTGCGGCACCCCGACGCCTGCCACGAGCCGCGTCGTGCAGGCGAAGCCCGGGCCGATCCCGACCTTGACCGCGTCGGCTCCGGCGGCGACGAGGTCGGTGACCCCGTCCCCGGTCGCGACGTTGCCGGCGACGACCTCGACGTCGGGCCAGGCCGACTTCAGCTCCCGCACCGCCTCGATCGCAGCATCGGCATGGCCGTGAGCGATGTCGAGCACGAGCGCGTCCACCTCGGCGGTGATCAGCGCCTCCGAGCGGATCAGGTAGTCGCCGCGGATCCCGATCGCGGCGGCGACGCGGAGTCGTCCCTTGTCGTCGCGGGTGGCGCGCGGGTAGCGGTCGGCGAGCGAGAGGTCGCGCAGGGTGACGAGGCCGGTCACCCGGTCGTCCGCGTCGACGAGTGGCAGCTTCTCGACCCGATTCGCGGTCAGGAGGCGCCGGGCCGATTCGAGCTCAATGTCGGGTGCGGCGGTGACGAGCCGCTCGCGGGGGGTCATCAGCTCGTCGACCCTCTGGCCGTCCTCGCCCGCGAGCATGTCCCGCGCGGTGAGCAGGCCGAGCAGCCGCTGCTCGGGGCCGACGACGATGAACCCGGTGACCTGGAGCCGATTCGCCTCGACGCGGGCCTGCGCGACCGTCTTGCCGCCGTCGATCACATAGGGCTCGGCCACCACGTGGGTGAGGTAGCGCTTGACGCGGCGCACCTCGGCCGCCTCGTCCTCGACCGGGAGGAAGCGGTGAAGCACGCCGATGCCGCCGAGCTGCGCCATCGCGACCGCCATCGGCGCCATCGTGACCGTGTCCATGTTGGCCGACACGATCGGAACCTCGAGCTCGATCCCGGGGGTGAAGCCGGAGCGGGTCGAGACGTCCTGTCGTGAGCGCACCCGCGAGCGGCGCGGGACGAGCAGCACGTCGTCGTACGTCAGACCGGTGCGGATCTCGGTCATGCCGCCTCCGCGCGCGAAACGCGCCCCTTCAGGATCACGCCCGTCAGGGCGTAGAGCAAGCATTGGCTGGCGCTTGCTGCGACGATCATTGTTTCTCATTCGTCGCAGCAAGCGCCAGCGGCACGATCTCGAACCGGTCGACGTCGACGAGGCCGCGGTCGGTGATCTTGAGCGACGGGATCACCGAGAGCGCGAGGAACGCCATCGTCAGAAAGGGGGACGCGCCGGTCCAGCCGAGGTCGTGGGCGGCTGCGTTCGTGGCGGCGCTCTGGGCGACCACGTCGGCGAGCGGCGCGTCGGAGAGCAGGCCGGCGACGGGCAGCGGGCACTCGGCGATCACGCGGCCGCGCTCGACGACGGCGATGCCGCCGCCGTTGGCGGCGAGGTGCTGGACGGCGAAGGCCATGTCCTCGTCGGTCATGCCGACAACGACGAGGTTGTGCGCATCGTGGGCCACCGACGAGACGAGCGCGCCACTGCGGAGCCCCGAGCCGCTCACGAAGCCGTGGCCGATGCGGCCGGTCGCGAGGTGGCGCTCGACGACGGCGATCTTGGCCAGGTCTGCGGCGGCGTCCGCAACCGCCTGCCCGCCGACCACCACCGGCTCCCGCTCGAGACACGTCGTCACGACCTGGTCCTCGATCAGCCCGATCGTGCGGATCCGAGCGCCGTCGGAGGGGATCGCGAAGTCGGCCGCGGCGACGGGCTTGATCCGCACCGTCTGGCGCACCCACTCGGGCACGGGGACGGAGGGGACGTCTGCGATCGGCCTCCCGCGCTTGAGCACGAGGTCTGGCACGAAGCCGACGAGGTCGGGCAGCAGGAGCAGGTCGGCCTGGTAGCCGGCCGCGACCGCGCCGAGATGGTCGAGCCCGTGCCACTGGGCCGGGTGGAACGACGCCAGCAGGAGCGCGTCCTCGGGCGTGACGCCGTGCGCCACCGCCTCGCGAACCATCCCGTTGATGTGCCCGTTCTCGGCGATGTCGTCGGGGTCGCGGTCGTCGGTGCAGAAGGCGATCCGGTCGGGGCCGTACTCGAGGACGAGCGGCAGCAGCGCCTGCAGGTTGCGCGCCATCGATGCCTCCCGGATCAGCAGCCACATCCCGGCGCGCAGCCGCTCGCGGCCCTCCTCGGCAGTCAGGGCCTCGTGGTCCGAGCGGATCCCGGATGCGGCATAGGCCTGCAGGCCCTTCCCGAGCAGCCCGGGCGCGTGCCCGTCGACGTGCTCCGCGCCCTCGAGCTGGAGCTTCTCGAGCTCCGACGGCAGCCCGTTGACGACGCCGGGGAAGTTCATCATCTCGGCCAGCCCGAGCACCCGGCTGCGGCGCATCAGGGCCTCGAGGTCGCCGGGCGTGAGCGCGCGGCGGGGCGACTCGAACTGTGACGCGGGCACGCAGGACGGGGCCATGAAGTAGACCTCGAGCTGCAGGTCCTCGGACGCGTCGAGCAGCCAGTGGACGCCGTCGGAGCCGAGCACGTTCGCGATCTCGTGCGGGTCGGCCACCACCGCGGTCGTCCCGAGCGGGAGCACGAGGCGCGCGAACTCGTCGACGAGGAGCTTGACCGACTCGAGGTGCATGTGGGCGTCGATGAAACCCGGCACGACGAAGCGGCCTGTCGCGTCGATCACCTCGGCGCCGTCGTAGGCGCCGATGCCGGCGATGACGCCGTCGGCGATCGCCACGTCGGCATCGAGCCATTCGCGCGTGAAGACGCAGAACACACGGCCGCCGCGGACGACGGTGTCGGCGGGCGCGTCTCCGCGAGCGACCGCTAGGCGTCTCGAGAGGTCGGTCATGATGCGAGCGTAACCTGTCGTGGGGACGCGTGTGACTGCGGCAGGGGGAGAGGCTTCAACCTCTTCCCCTGCCCTCGTCGCACGTCATCCCTAGTCCGCTGTGATGTGCGTCCCCGTCTCCCCGGCGAGCGCGCGCTCGACGTTCTCCGGGTCGGTGATGATCGCCGTGCCGCCGCCGCGCTCGAGGAAGCTCACGACGGCCTCCATCTTCGGTGCCATGCTGCCCGGCAGGAAGTGCGTGCCCTCGGCCAGGTACTCCTTCGCCTGCGACAGCGTCATCCGGTCGAGCCAGCGCTGGGTCGGCTGGCCGAAGTCGAGCGCGACCTTCTCGACCGCGGTCGTGATCAGCAGCAGCTCCGCCTCGATCTCGTTCGCGAGCAGCGAGCAGGCGTGGTCCTTGTCGATCACGGCTGCGATACCGGTGAGCTCGCCCTTCTCGTCGGCGACGACCGGGATGCCTCCGCCGCCGACCGAGATCACCACGAAGCGGTTCTCGATCAGGGAGCGGATCGCGTCGACCTCGACGATGCGAGTCGGCTCGGGGGAGGCGACGACCCGGCGCCAGCCGCGGCCAGCGTCCTCCTTCACCGACCAGCCGTCCTGGTCGCGCCGCCGCGTCGCCTCCGCCTCGTCCATGAACGAGCCGATCGGCTTCGACGGCGCCTCGAAGGCCGGGTCGCCGGCCGACACCTCGACCTGGGTCACGACCGCCACCGCGTGGCGGTCGATCTCCAGGCGATGGAAGTCGTTCTCCAGGTTCTGGGCCAGGGCGTAGCCGATCGCGCCCTGGCTGTCGGCGCCGCAGACGTCGAGCGGCACCTCGTGCAACTCGTGCGCGGCGAGCTCGGAGCGCCGCAGGATGAAGCCGACCTGCGGCCCGTTGCCGTGCCCGATCGCCACGTCCCAGCCATCCTTGATCATCGAGGCGACGTGCCAGCAGGTCTCGCCGGCCGCGATGTACTGGTCGCGCACCGACTGGTGCTGCTTGTCCTTGATCAGCGAGTTGCCGCCGATCGCGACCACGGCGCTCTTGCGGCTCATGCGAAGCCGCCCATCGTGAGGGCCATCAGCGCCTTGCCGGTGTGCATCCGGTTCTCGGCCTCGTCGAAGACGACCGACTGCGGGCCGTCGATGACCTCGTCCGTGACCTCGCGGCCGCGGTCGGCGGGCAGGCAGTGCATGTAGAGCGCGTCGGGCGCTGCGAGCGACATGCGGCGGGCGTCGCAGATCCAGTCGGCGAACGCGCCGGACTCGGCCAGCGCCTTCGACTCGTCGCTGAACGCGTCGAGCCTGCCCCACGACTTCGGGTAGACGGCGTCGGCGCCCCGGAAGGCCTCGTCCATGTCGTCCATGAACGTGATCGTCGAGCCGGCCTCGGCCGCAGCGGCCTGTGCCTTCTCGATCACCTCCGGCATCAGCTCAAAGCCGGGCGGATGGGCGATCACGACGTCCATGCCGAAGCGCGGGAACAGCGTCGCGACGCCCTGCGGCACCGAGAGCGGCCGTGCGTAGGAGGGCGCATAGGCCCACGTCATCGCGACCTTCATCCCGCGCAGGTTGTCGCCTCGGTGCTCCTTGAGTGTCATCACGTCGGCGATCGTCTGGGTCGGATGGTCGATGTCGCACTGAAGGTTGATCAGCGGGACGTCGGCCCACTCGGCCACCTGGCGCATCCACGCGCTGCCCTCGTACGGCGCCAGGTCGTGCCGGATCGCGATGCCCTCGCCGTAGCGGCCGAGGATGATCCCCATGTCCTTCGGGCTCTCGCCGTGAGAGACCTGCGTCTTGTCGGCGTCGAGGAAGATCGCGTGGCCGCCGAGCTGGGTCATGCCCGTCTCGAAGGCGTTGCGGGTGCGCGTCGACTTGTCGAGGAAGAGCATGTAGAGCGTCTTCTGCGGGAGCAGCAGATGCGACTTGCCGGCGTTGCGCTCCGCCTTCAGCTCCAGCGAGACCGCGAGCACCTCCTCGAGCTCCTCGACGGTCCAGTCGATCGTCTCGATGTAGTCCTTGCCGACGAGCGCCTGCTTGACGGCGGCCCTGTCGGTCAGCGTGGTGCCTTCCATGGTTCCCTTCCTTTCAGAACTGTCCGTTTGGCTGAAACATCAGAACTTGCCGTCGGCAAACGCGTCGATCATCGCCGGCACGTCGTCGCCGAGCGGGTAGAGCACCGGGCAGGTGCAGCCGTGTGCGACGTACTCGCGCACCTTGGCGCGGCACTCGTCGGCTGTCCCCGAGGCGGTGATGAGCTGGACGACCTCGTCGGGGACGAGGTGCATCGCCTTCTCGATCTGTTCCGCCGTCGCCGGCCAGGTCAGGATCGAGCCGATCTCCTCGAGCAGCTCGGGTGCGACGCCGCTCGCCTTCATGATGTGCGGCTGCTGGCCGAGGTACTGGGTGACGAGCTCGCGCGCCCGGTCGAGCGCGAGCGAGCGGTCGTCGTCGAGCGAGCAGACGACGAGCTGCGGCCGGTCGACGTCGTCGATCGTGCGGCCGGCGCGCGCGGCGCCGATCGCGAGGTGCTCCATCGCCTCCTGGTTGTAGCCGGGCCCGACGAGGTAGTTGAGGACGACGCCGTCACCGATCTCGCCGGCGAGCTCCATCATCTTCATCGCGGTCGCGCCGATGTAGATCGGCACGTCCTTCGGCGAGCGGTCGCCGTGGACGATGTCGATCTCGACGTCGTCGAGGTGCACGAACTCGCCGTCGTAGGTGACGCGCTCCATCGCGAGGAGCCGCCGTACCGCCTCGACCGTCTCACGCATCGCCTTCAGGTTCTTGTGCCGGTGGATGCCGACCTTCGCCGCGAGCGGGTCCCACCACGCGCCGATGCCGAGCTTGACGCGGCCCGGGGCGAGGTCGTCGAGGGTGGAGAAGGTCGCGGCGAGGAGCCCGACGTTGCGGGTCCAGTTGTTGACCACGCCCGACCCGACCGCGATGCGGTCGGTGACCGCCGCGAAGGCAGCCATCGGCACGGTGGCCTCCCGGACGAGCCTGCTCTCGGCCTGCCAGACGGCCTCGAAGCCATTCTCCTCCGCGAGCTTGACGCACTCCATCCCCTCGCGGATCGGGTGCTTGTCCTGCAGGTAGAGCGCCACGCGGCCTTTGCTCGTGACGGCCATCACTTTCCTCCCTCCGGTTCGAACGTGTGAGCGGGGATCTCGTCCAGTCGCCGCCACAGCCGCTCTGCCTCGACCGCGGCCCCGGCGGCGAGCTCTCGCTGGTCGGCCCGGGCGAGCTGACGGTCGAGCACGGTCCACTCGCCGCCGACCATCACGTCGCGAACGTTCCGCGAAGAGAGGCCGAAGACCCAGTGCCCGGCGAAGCTGCCGTCGTGCACCGGCGTCGGCGCCGCGTAGTCGAGCACCACGAGGTCGGCCGGGGCACCCTCCACGAGCGTGCCGAGCAGCGGCTCCGCGAAAGCGCGGCCGGCGAGGTGCGCGCTCCGGGCGAGGCGCTGCAGCGGCCAGTCGCCGCCGGTGCCGGAGTCGTCCTCGCGCAGGCGGAAGAACGCGGCGCGGGACTCCTCGAACATGTCCGAGCCGATGCCGTCGGTGCCGAGGGAGACCTGCTCCCCCAGCGCTCCGAGCCGCACGCGTCCAATCGAGTTGTTCATGTTGGAGCGGGCGTTGTGGGCAATCGACGCGTGCGCGGCGTGGACCAGCACGATCTCGTCGTCGTCGAGATGGACGCCGTGGGCGAGGAGCGTGCGCTCGTCGAGAGCGCCCGCACGCTGCAAACGGTCGGCGACACGATGGCCGCAACGCGCGACTGCGTCGCGCTCGTCGGCTCCGTCCTCGGCGGCGTGAATGTGGAGGCCGACGCCGAAGTCGTGCGCGGCCTCGGCGCAGGCAGCGAGGGTCTCGTCGGAGAGCGTGAACGAGGCATGCGCGCCGACCATCGCGCGAGCGAGCGGCAGGTCGTGACCGCGAACGCGGTTCAGGAACCGCCTGTTCTCGAGCACGCCGGCCGCCGCGTGGGCGAGTCCGTCACGGTCGGACGTCTCGTAGCACAGCACCGAGCGGACGCCGAGGCTCGCGAGGGCCTCCGCGACGATGTCGAGCGAGCCGTCGATCGCGTTCGGCGAGGCGTGGTGATCGACCAGCGTCGTCGTCCCGGAGAGCAGCGCCTCCATGCCACCGACGAGGGCGGAGGCCCGGATGCTCTCCTCGTCGAGGGCACGGTCGAGCCGCCACCAGATGCGCTGCAGGATCTGGGTGAAGTTTGCCGGAGGCTCGAGGGCGTAAGGCATGCCGCGGGCGAGCGCCGAATAGAGATGCGTGTGGGCACAGACGTTGCCCGGCACCACGAGGCAGCCCGAGCAGTCGCGGCGGGCGCCGCCGCCCGAGGCGGCGATTCGCCCGCCCACGACGTGAACCTCCTCGCGCGTGACCCGGACCGGGTCGAGCGACCTGACGACGGTCGCGCCGCCGAGGATCATCAGTGCTCACCTCCGTGGCCGTGGTGCACGAGGTGTGGCACGGCGGCGAGCGCAGCCGGCGACTCCTTCATCGGCAGGCGGGTCCGATGGATGCCGTCGAAGGCGTGGAGCGCGCCCGCCACCGCGGCGGCGGTGGGAACGAGCGCCGCCTCGCCGACGCCCTTGGCGCCGTACGGGCCCTCCGGCTGGTGCTCCTCGACGAGGATGCACTCGACCTCGGGCATCCCGGTCGGCGGGATGATGTGGAGCGACTTCAGGGTCTGCGTCACGGGGAACCCGCCCTCGACGACGAACTCCTCGGACAGCGCCTGCCCGAGCCCCATGTGCACCGCGCCCTCGATCTGGCCTTCCACGAGGGTCGGGTTGATCGTCCTGCCGACATCGTGCGCGGCGATGACCTTCGCCAGCCGCCCCTCGTCGTCGACGATCGCGACCTGGGTCGCCCAGGCGTAGGCGAGATGCGTGACCGGCTCGTCGATCCCCGGCCCGAGCTTCGTCGTCCAGTCGACGACGAACTCGCCGCGGAACTCCTCGCCCGCGAGCTCCTCGAGTGTCCGGTCGGCGAGTGCGGCCTTCAACTTCTGCGCCGCGGCGATCACGGCGCGGCCGCCGAGGACGGTCGAGCGGGACGCGGTCGTCTGACCGGTCTCGAGGTCGCGGTCCGTGTCGACGGCGACCCGGATCTTCTCGGGCGGCAAGCCGAGCTCCTCGCAGGCGATCTGCTGCAGGATCGTGTGGACGCCCTGGCCCATCTCCGTCCAGGAGTGGAAGAGGCTGATCGAGCCGCCGGGCTCGACGCGCAGCACTGCCCGGCCGTACTCGGTCATGCCGTTGCCGATGCCGGTGTTCTTGACGCCGCAGGCGATGCCGGCGAACTCCGCCTCGCGGTAGGCGTCGCGCACGGCGAGGAGCGTCTTCTTCAGCCCGACACCGGGGCCGAGCTTCTGCCCGGTGCCGAAGCGCTTGCCCTCCTCCAGGGCATTGCGCCAGCGGATCTCCCAACCGTCGATTCCGACCCGCTCGGCGAGCATGTCGAGCACGCCCTCGATTGCGAAGTTCGACTGGTTGACGCCGAAACCGCGCATCGCGCCGCAGGGCGGATTATTGGTATAGACCGCTTGGCCCTCGACGTCGACGTTCTCGACCTCGTAGGCGCCGCAGGCGTGGCCGACCGCACGCTCGATCACCTTGTCGCCGACGCTCGCATACGCGCCGGTGTCGCCGATGATGCGCGCGCGCACGGCGAGCAGGCGGCCCTCCTCGTCGCAACCGACCGTGTAGTCGAGCCACATCGGGTGGCGCTTGGCGTGGAAGCGGAGGCTCTCCTTGCGCGTCAGCGTCAGCAGCACCGGGCGGCCGAGGTGGGTCGCGAGCAGTGCGGCATGGCTCTGGACGTTGAGGTCCTCCTTCGCCCCGAACGCCCCGCCGGTCGGTACGTGCGTGACCCGGACGCCGTCGTCGGCGAGACCGAGGAACGAGGCGATCTGGCGGCGGTCGTCCCACACGCCCTGCCCCTGTGAGTAGACCTCGAGCGGCCCGTCCCCGTCCGGCACGGCGAGCGCCGACTCCGGCTCGAGGAATGCGTGCTCGATGAACTGCGTCCGGAACGACTCCGTGACGACGTGCGCCGCTCCGGCGAGCGCGGCATCGACGTCGCCGCGCTCGACCTTCGAGACGGACAGGACGTTGCCGCCCTCGTGCAGCTCGGGAGCGCCGTCGGCCAGGGAGGCGAACGGATCCGTCACCGGCTCGAGCACCTCGTACTCGACCTCGACGAGAGCCGCGGCGGCGCGGGCAGCGTGGCGCGTGTCGGCGGCGACGGCGGCGACGACGTCACCGACGTATGCGGTGACCTCGCCCTCCGCCACGAGCTGTCGCCAGTCCCGCTTGATCGAGCCCTGGACACGGTTTCCGGGCACGTCCGCGGCCGTGAGGACGGCCGCCACGCCCGGGGCGGTGAGGGCCTTCGCGACGTCGATCCGGAGGATCCGCGCCCGCGGGTGATCCGAGAACCGCAGGGCGCCGTGAAGCATTTCGGGCGCTGTCATGTCGCCGACGAAGACGTTGTCCCCGAGGGCGAGCTCCGTGCCGCGGTAGCGGGCCGTGCGGGAGCCGACGCGGCCGCTGCGATCGGGCTCGGGAAGCGGCTCGCCCCTGCGGGCACCGGCTGCCAGCTCGATCGCGTCGATGATCTTGACGTAGCCGGTGCAGCGGCACAGGTTGCCGAGCAGCGCGTGGGAGATCTCGTCCCGTGTCGGCTCGGGGTGCTTGTGCAGCAGGGCCTCGGCCTTCATCACGATGCCGGGCGAGCAGTACCCGCACTGGGAGGCGCCTGCGGCGACGAAGCTCTCGCTCCACAGGCGCCGCTCCTCCGCGGAGAGGCCCTCGTGGGTCGTGATGTGCTTTCCCTCGAACCGCGTCGCCTTCTGCGCACAGGAGACGACCGCCCTGCCTTCGACCATCACCGTGCAGGCACCGCAGGAGCCTTCGGGGGCGCAGCCGTCCTTGACCGACCGCACCCCCAGCTCCTCGCGCAGGAGCTCGAGCAGGCTCGTGCCCTCGCCCGGCTCCGCCGACACCACGTTCCCGTTGAGGGTGAACTCCACGGCTCCCGCCTCCTTTCGCTATTCCATTGCGCCGAGGACGAGGGAGATGAGGGCCATCCTCATCACGACGCCGTTGAAAGCCTCGGTCCAGTACCTGGCGTGTCGCGTCCCGTCGACGTCCTCGGGCAGCTCGTCCATGCGGGGCAGGCTGTGGAGGACGATCGACTCGGGCTTCGCGCGATCGCGCAACAGTTCGCGGGTCACCCGGTAGGCGTCGGGTGTCAGCGCGACCGTCTCGCCACGCTCGTCGCGCGATTTCGTGTAGTCGGGCTGGACGACGGGCTCCATGTAGATCACGTCGCAGTCGTCGATCACGTCGGCGACGGAGGGAGCCTCCTCGTAGCGCACGTTCAGCTCGTCGAGCTCGGCCTTGAACTCCGGCAGCAGCGACATGTCGGGCGGCCCGACGACGTAGGCCTTCGCGTCGAACTGCGACATTGCATAGAGGATCGAGTGCATCGTCCGCATGCGCATGTCGCCGACGAGCAGGAAGGTGAGGCCGTCGATCGAGCCCATCTCGCACCGCGTCGTATAGAGGTCGGTTAGCACCTGGGTCGGGTGCTCGCCCCAGCCGTCGCCGCAGTTGATCACCGGCACCGACGCCCACCTGGCCGCCTCCGCCGGCGCGCCCTGCTGGAAGTGGCGCATCGCGATGACGTCGCCGTAGTACTCCAGCATGTGCACCGTGTCCTTGATCGACTCCTGGTAGAAGTCGCCGGCGCGCGTGTTCTTCGCGTCGGAGAAGCCGAGCACGTGCCCGCCGAGGCGGTGCATGGCGGCTTCGGTCGCGAGGCGCGTACGGGTGCTCGGCTGGTAGAAGGCCGTCAGCAGGGTCTTGCCGCTGAGCAGGTCAGCGTTCTTGCGGTTGCGCGCGATCGGCGCCAGCTCGTCGGCGACCTCGAACACGCGCTCGAACTCGTTGCGCTCAAAGCCCTTGAGCGACAGGATGTCGCGCCCGGCAAAGCTCCTCATCTCGATTCCTTCCGTCTGGGGGTTGTTGTCGAATCACTCCGGTGAACAGCACGGCCACGCGCTCGTCGTCGGCGACGCGGCCGGAGTCGCGCAGCGCGAGCAGGCCGGCGAGCCCCGAGGAGCCGGTCGGATCGACCCGTATGCCGGTCGCCTCGAGCGCGAGGGCGTTGGCCTCGGCGAGCGCGAGCTCGTCGACGACCAGCGGCTCGCCGTCGGTGGCGAGCATCTCCTCGACGACCGCGAGCCAGTCGTAGGTCTCGTCGTCGAGGATGCCGTGCGCGATGCTGTGCGGCTCGCTCTCCCACGGCCACATGAACTCGGAGCGGTGGTGGGCCGCGTAGGCGACGGCGCTGCGGATGTCGGCCGGAGCGCGGCTCGCGCAGATGGCGGCGACTGCGTCGTAGGCCCGCCGGAGCGGCCCGGCACCCTCGGTCTGCACGGTCTGAAGGCGAGGTGGGGCAGGGATGGCACCGAGCGCCGCTGCCTCGCGCAGTGCCTCGGCGCAGGCGCTCGCGAGCGCTCCACCCCCGACCTGGACGACCAGGTGGTCGACGGTCGTGCCGGTGGCGGCGAGCTCGGCCGCGATCTCGTAACCGAGGGTCTCGCCACCCTCGACGGCGAGGCCATTGAGGTTTCCCTGGCAGGTGAAGGGGAGAGCTCCCCCG
>Ga0302322_100002426_pt1 | contig 15730 bp, 10 predicted proteins | sample Fen_T0_2_FD_203757 | JGI IMG/M metagenome (GOLD analysis project Ga0302322, IMG submission 203757) | Peat permafrost microbial communities from Stordalen Mire near Abisko, Sweden - Fen_T0_2 | ecosystem: Environmental > Terrestrial > Soil > Wetlands > Permafrost | place: Sweden: Abisko... | reverse complement strand
CTCGCGATGGACTCCTGTCGCTCGGAGGCGCGTCTTGATCTCCGCGGACTCCGCGGTGCCGTCCAGGTGGAGTTCCACCGTCAAGTCGCCCCGCCACCCGGCATCGGTACCGAGCAGCAGGCGGGTGAGCTGTCCCAATTGCGCCTGCCGCCATTCCAGGTCGAGGTGCAGGGGCATCTGGCGAAGTTGGGTACCCTGGCCTGCGCTCGCATCCAGGCGAACGACGCCCATGTCGGCGAGGTCGAGGCTCAGGTCGGTGCGGGCCGGCTGTGCGCGCAGACGGAGCCGCCATTCGCCAGGATTCGGCTGAGAAAAGCTGAGGTCGGCATTCACCAATGAGAAAGGCAGCTTCTCCGTTCCGTTCTTTATGTTAATGCGGGAGCTGGTGGCTTCCAGATTGGGCATCTGAACCGAACTGCCCAGCGGGCTTCCTCGTCCCGTCTGTGCTCGCGCGGTCGCGTTGCGGAAGAGCGAGTCGATATTCCAACGGCCTGCCGGAGTGCGCACCAGGTTCAGGCTGGCCTCGTCCACGCTGATGGTGCCAATCTCCAGACGGCCCCGCCAAAGCGATAGCAGGCGGATGGAGGCTGTGACCGTGTTTGCGTGAAGCAGCGGCTCGGCGCCGAAGGCCGGGTCCTCCTGGACGGAAAGATCGGTCAGGACAAAGCCGGGACTCGGCAACAGGCGAACCTCGACCGAGGAGAGGCGCACCGGCCTGCCCAGCGAGGTGGAGATCAGCTGCGTGATGCGGCTCTTGTATCTGCTTACGCTCACCAGCGGGGGCACAATCAGAATGGCCAGCAGGACTGCCAGCAACGCCAGGGCCTGCCAAAGCCGCTTGTCCTTGAGTCGTCGGCCTTGCTTCTCTTCGGTCATGTTCTTATCGGTCGACAGATGGGTGTTGAAAGTGAAAAGTCGCCCGCGTCTCGAACGGGCAACGAGGGGCTGCCCCCGTCAGATCATCGCACTGGATGCAATGTCCGCGCCCAGCGAGTTTGAGTAAAGAAGTGCAGCGCCACATGGCCCATCCAGCGGACAGTATGCGCCAGCCCAGGCGTTTCGTATTCGGTCTCGGGAGTTTCAAACGACCAGTAGTTGAATAGCGGTCTTCCTACAATGTTCTCCCTGGGAACAAAGCCCCAGTAGCGCGAGTCTAGGCTGTTGTGGCGGTGGTCGCCCATCATGAAATACCTGCCGGGCGGAACCACGAGATCGCCGTTCTCCATGTGCGACGGGAACTCGACCGACCAGGCTTCCGTTGCTCCAGGTTGGGTGGCAGGAGGAAGCGTCGGAAACTCGTCGAGAAATTCGATGTGGTTTTCCGGGGTGGTCGGTTCCGCGTGTGGCTGCGCCTGGGCCACGCCGTTGATGCTCACGATGCCGTTGTGCAGATGAATATGGTCGCCTGGCACCCCGACCAGCCGCTTGACAAGGAAGTTATACACCGGGTTGCCCTCGGCATCTAGGTCCGGAACTGGCTTGAGAAAGACGATGATATCGCCGCGCTGAGGTTCACGATAGCGAACAAGCGGCATCCATTTGGCTGGAGGGGCTAGCGTGATGCGATCAACCACCAGGTGATCGCCTACCAGCAACGTCTTCTCCATCGAGCCGGACGGGATGACGAAGTTCTGACCGAGAAAGGTCAGGATGTACAGCCCCACCACGAGCACCGAGCAGATGCTTGCCAGTGCCTCCCAGGGCGTTTCCTCCACGCGGCTATCAGCTGGAGCTGCCTGATCCTCCGATTGGGACTGAGCCGGATTTTTGAGTGAAGGCGAGTTGGCGGTAGGCGTGTTTTTCTTCGTCATCCTGTCGCTCATTGAAGAGGTGGCCAGCAGTTGCTATGAACCCTCACGGCCGCTGGGTCGCCTTAGTGCACCACGCGGAAGATGCGCTTCCAGCGCGCAAACCCGGCAAATCGGGCCGAAAGTTCCCTGTCGTGTCCGAGTCTATCATCCGCGGCCTGTTGTACATCGGTCGCGGAGCGGCGTGAGAGCGAGAAGTAAATGACCAGAGGGCGGGCCACGATGGCTTGTCGCGGCACGAAGCCCCAGAAGCGGGAGTCCTTGCTGTGATTGCGGTTGTCACCAAGCACAAAGTAAGCGTCCGCGGGCACCACAAGTTCGCCGTCCCGCACCAGTCCCTGCATCTGCTTCCACCAACCCAGGTCAACCTCGGGGTCTGTATAGACTCGGGCGGGAAAATCGTCGCGGAAAGGGTTGTACGCCGCTGGCTCGAAGGCCGCATAGGGCTCGTCGAGCAAATTGCCGTTCAGGGTCACCCTGCCGTCCTCAATGCGCAGCCGGTCGCCCGGAACGCCAACCACTCGCTTGACCAGGTAGGAGGGCTGCGGGTGATGGAAGACGATGATGTCGCCGCGAGCTACATCGCGATATGGCAGCAGCCATCGCGCCAGCCTGCCGGATGAGGAGTAGACCTGCTTGTTGACAAGAAGGAAATCCCCAGCCAACAGGGTCTTTTCCATGCTCTCAGAGGGGATAAGGTACGGTTGCAACACAAACGTAAGAAGAAACAGCGCCACGACCACTGTGCGCAGCAGCGAGGCGAGTGCCTCCGGCACTGTGGGCAAGTGGAGACGCAGCATGGCAACCGGGCGAAGGAGGGATCCAGGTGCCTGGTAGCTCATGGGCCTGAATTCTCCTCTCCGCTACGTTCAAGGGCGGCTTCCAAGCCCCCCCCTTTCTGCGCGGCTGCCGCAAGCCGTTCCAGGGCATGGCGAGCCGCGTCCTGCTCGGCGTGCTTCTTTGAGCTTCCCATGCCGCGGGCCAGCGCCTTGCCCGGCTCGCCGTCGCCCACGTTGAGCCGCACTTCGACCAGGAAACGTTTGCGATTGTCAGGCCCGCTTTCGCTCTGGACACGATAGATAGGAGTTCCTGCCTTTTCTGCCTGCAAATACTCCTGCAGCGCGGCCTTATAGTTGCCGAGCGCGGCCCAGGTGCGCGACCCCATCGCAACCTCCTCAGCCGCTTCACCCATCACCCAGCGCCGTGCAAAGGCTCTGACCGGTTCGACTCCGCCGTCCAGAAACAGCGCGCCGAGGACTGCTTCCATGGTATTGGAAAGTACATTGGGCTTGTTTCTCAGCCCGCTCCGCTCTTCGCCCCGGCTCAGGCGGATATGCGGACCAAGGCCAAAAGCCGCAGCCACCTCGCCCACATGCTTGCGGCTCACCAGGTGGGCGCGCACGCGAGTCAGTTCGCCCTCCTGCCACTCAGGATGGAGAAGAAACAGCGCCTCGGCCACTACCAGCCCCAGCACCGCGTCGCCGAGGAACTCCAGGCGTTCATTGTCCAATGCTCCAGAGACGTCGCCTGCGGCCTGAAGGCTCAATTCGTAGGCAAGGGAGCGGTGGGTCAGAGCACGCACTAGCAACTCAGGACTATCAAACCGATGTCCCAATGAATCTTCCAATTCTGCCAGAACTCGCTCCACGACCGCCTCACTCGTGTCCAATGTCGCACCAGGCCCAAGCCTGGCAGCCCAGGCCATCGGCTCCGGGCAAGCGATGGGCCCCTTGCCATGATTAGACGATACAGGCCTTCTTTCGAGCCTGGCGCGGATTATTGAGGCTTTGCCGTCACAGCCGGCGAGGCCAAGTCGGTCCCCGGCTTCTTTCCCCGGGGGTCAGTCGAGTGCGGGGAGGGAGCATCGTCATCGGCATCCGCGTCGCAACTGTGGCCGTTCATGGCGTAGGCCGATTTGGCGCCGCGCTCGGCAGCCAGCCGTGTGTCCTGCTGCCCGTCCCGCACCTTCAGAGCCTCGTTATATTCGCTCACAGCCTGATCGCGCTTGCAGTCGAGATCGAGCATGCGGCCGAGATAAATGTGCGACCAGGCCAGCAGGCGCGGCTCCTTGCTCGTCGCAAGGGTCTTCTGGAAGTCGTCGATGGCCTGGGCCGGGTGGCCGGTCAGGATTGCCGCCCGCGCCAGAATGAAATGCGCCCGCGCCTGATCGGCCGCCGACTCCAGTGTGTCGGAGTGCACGGTTAGCGCCTGCCGGGCCATCGCACTGGCCGTATTCACGTCTCCAGCAGACAAGCGCGCCTCGGCCAGATCCAGTCCGCTCAGCTTGTGGGGCTTGCTGCGCATCAGCACGTCCCCGTCGGCGCTCTTGTCAAAGTCGATCTGCCGGGCGCGGTGAACCTGCTGGTCCACATCCATGCTGTAGACCATCTCGCCGATCGTGTCGCGCAGACCGGCCGGATCCTTCTCAAACTCGATCATCTGCTCATAGAAGTACTGAGCCAGCACGAAGCCCTGGGTCATGTCGTGGCGCACCGTGGCCACCCGCACCGCGTCCACCTTCTGCTGCCAGTTCTGGCGCTCGCGCTCGTAGCGGGGCAGATCGGAGCGGTCTATGCCGGCTGGAATCTTGAATTCCGGAACTCCGGTCTCCATCGTGCGTGCTTCAATCGCCTTGATGAGGCACTCGATCGTCAACGGAACCGTGTCCGAGCGGTAACGGAACTCGAGTGGAGCCTCACGAACCTCCTTGAGAATGGGCTGCATTCGGTCCACGGCATTGGCGCGGGCGTACAGCAGCGGCTCGATGATGTAATGCAGGTATGTGTGACGCACATCACTCATCCGGATCCGTCCATCCACCGGCGAAGCCACGACGACGTAGTCCGTTCCGTAAACCCGGGCGTTGACCGCATGGGGTGACAGCAGGGGCTCGATAACCACCACAAATCGCCTGCCATCGTAGGTCGAGGCAGGCGTCTTGAGGTAGAGGTTGGTCGAAACGATCATCTTCGACAACGGATCGTGCAGCTTTTCAGCTTCGGCGTCGTAGATGCGATGCACCGAAAGCCAAATTCCGTGCAAATCCACAGCCGCCGCAAAATCCCGCAGCAGCGGCACGATCTCGACCACCTGTGTCGAGTCGGGGGGCATCTCCGTCAGCTCAACTGAAGTCTCCAGCGCTGGCGGCGGGGTTAAATAAAGAGCAAGGGAAATGTATTGGGCAATGTCGCGCGCGTCGCCCGTCATCCGGTGCTGGGTCACATAAAGGCACACTTTGTCCCGTTTGTCGCGTGCTTCCTCGCTCTTCGAAAGACCGAGGTTGATCTCCTCGCGCACGCGCTTTCGGACTGGAGCGCTTTCCTCCAGGCCTTCGTCGTACCCGCATGAATTCAGAGCAGCAGCCATCAGGAAGACCGGCTCCGAGCTGACCAGAGAGATGGTGGGACCGGCCGGATCCACCAGCGAGGGAGCCTTCTCCTGCGTTTGCCCTTGGGGGACCGAGGAGGAGCTCTGTCCCTTGTCGGAAGCGGCCTGGGCGCCAGCCGCGCGCGGCGGATGAGCCAACCCCAAGCACAGCGATGCGGCCGAAAACACGGCGATCGATCTTAGAATGCGGAAAGTCATTGCGAACCCTGCCTGCAAGTCTAGTTAGACGCGCTGACAGGGTCAAACGAGAGGGTTGCCTTCAGGGAACCATTCGTAGGGCTCGCCCGATCTTCGCACTTTTGGATGCTTTTTGTCGCATTACAGGCATGGAATCCGCTAAGCTCTCGGAGTTCAATCCTCACTGGGCACCATCCGAAGGTTGAAGAAACGACCCAAAAGCCAGCCCGGAATCACCAAAATAAACAACTTAAAACAATATGTTGACAAGGCCCAACAAATCTGTCCTAATGTGACCAAGATCACATATTAAATCTGCAGAACGTGATCGTGCAGAATTCACACCCCGCTGAAGGAAACTTCGTTTGACGTCGTTCCTTGGGGCACTTTGCTTTTCGAGGCCGGTTGCCTCGTAAGAGCGCTTATGCTTTGGGTTCTCGATTTGTGAAGAGGGTTTGGTTGCGGCCATGCCGGCCTTGAACTGTCCCTTTTCAATCGGAATGCGCCAGATGATTGGAAGCTAGACACGCGCGTTTCAGGCAGCTCGACTCGGTTGTGTAGAGGGATTCATGGCGACAGCAAGTTTGCAACCCCTGCGAGAGGCCCCGTCCGGGCAATCCGCCTCAGAATTCAACATTGCGCAGCGCGCCTCGTTGATGAGCACTTCCCCGCTCTTCACAGGCCTGACTGCAAGCGAATGCAAGACGATAGCCTGGTCTGCGCGACCGCGAATTTTCATGCGCGACGAGCTTCTCTTCATGCAGGGACATCCGGTCAGGAACCTCGTTCTCCTTCAGACTGGCTGCGTCAAATTGACCCAGCTCAGCCCAAATGGCTGTGAAGTCATTCTCTGGATGAATGGAACTGGACAGACGGTGGGCGTACCCGCTGAAGCTCCTGCCTGTAGCCATACCTGTTCCGCTCGCGCCATGGAGCAATGCCAGGCGCTCACCTGGGAATACAAGCAACTCCAATCCCTACTCTCCGACTTCCCGCAGATTAGAAAAAACATCATCCAGATTCAGACTGCCCGGCTGCAGGAACTCGAGGAACGGTTCCGTGAAGTTGCCTCGGAACGGGTGGCAAAGCGCGTGGCCCTGGCCCTGATTCGGCTGATGAAACATATCGGCAAAAAGGCCCGCGGGGGCATCGAGGTTTCGCTCTCTCGCGAAGAACTGGCACAGATCACCGGCACTACCCTTTTCACGGTGAGCCGCCTGTTGTCGAAGTGGGCCGAAGAGGGCCTGGTTCTGCCACTCCGCGAGGCGGTTGTTATCCGCGATGCGCAGCGGCTCGAATTGGTCGGCGACTTGGCCGAATAGAGAGCTTCGGCTTGACCCTGAAGAACGCCTGGCCGGACGGATGGTGCTGTTCCTCGACCCGGCAACCAAACGGACCCCAGCGGTTTGCCCCGAGGTTAAGACGGGATCAATATCACAGGTGACCCGAAAGAGAAGGCCGGGCATGGCTCCCGCCAGCCTGGCCATTCAATCCGGATCCTCTCAAGATCTTAGCCGCGTACTGAAACCCCCGAGAAAGACAGCACCGCCAGGCCGGAAACTGGCTGGCCGAAGCGCCTTGCCGGCTCGAAGCGGCTCCACAGGAGAAGGTTCTCCACCTGGTTGCGAGTAACCTCGTCGGTCGGGCCAGAGACGATGCGATAGTCGTACACCTCACCCGCGCCGTTAATATAAGCCTCCACCACCACCGGCCCCGACACCGAGCCCATCTGAGTGTCGCCCACCACGCTCGACAGATACATGAAGCGCGGCGCTGTGGCCATGCCCAGCGGCTCATCCGTATTGGCCCGCGCCGACTCTGGCTGTGCAAACATCGTCACCAGCACGATCACAGTGCCCATCAAAAGCACCGCACTGGCAAAACCTGCCGTGGCCTGAAAAAGAAACGGACCAACGGTGTTTCTCCATGCCAGGCTCACTGCCTCGAATGGCCTCTGGCGGCGGCGCGCACGCTCCTGGCTGATTGCCACCCGGATGCGCAACTGCATGCCCTCTGGCTCCGGGACCGGCCCCAGCGACGCCAACGACGACTGCACATGCTGAAGTCCTCGCCACTCCGCGGCGCACTCTCCGCAGCGCCCCAAATGGGAGGCAATGAGATGCATATCACGTCCGCTCAATTGACCGTCCAGGTATTCCGTAAACCTCGCCTGCATTGACTTGCAGCCGCTCATCGCGCCTCCTCTCCAAGGGGCATTTCAAATCCAGTTCGGGCCGGAATTGCATTGGGCTGCGCGGTCAAGATAGCCTTCAGGCTGGCGCGTCCCCGCACTAGCCGCGACTTTACCGTTCCCAGATTCACTCCCTGCATCTCCGCCACTTCCTCATACACGAATCCTTCGATGTCACGCAGGATAAGCGTAGTGCGAAACGGCTCCGGAACTTGCTGCAGGGCCGTCTCCACACGCACCCGGTTCTCCTCGTGCAATGCCTGCTCATAAGGCGATTCGGACGGGTCTATCAGCATCTCCTTGAGCCGAACAGGCTGTCCGCCTTCGGTTTCCACCATCTCCTGCTCGATGGGGATCTCCTGCTGCTTGTGCCGCATCCACCATCGCCGCTGGTTCGAGGCCTCGCGCAACGCAATGCGGTAAATCCAGGTCCTGAGCGACGACTCACCGTGAAAACTGCCTACCCCCCGGAAGACCTTCACGAATACTTCCTGGGTAATGTCCGCGGCCTCTCCACGGTCGCGTACCGTGCGCGCCACCAGCGAGTAGATGGGTTGGTGGTAACGCGCGATCAGCCACGCGAAGGCTTCCTCGGAACCGGCGCGGAGCTCGTCAATGAGTGCCGCGTCTTCGGATTGAAGCGAAAGCGCGCTGGCAAAATTGCCCATGGTAAGGTCCACCTGCAATTCAGAGTCCTCCCACATTAACGCAACTGAAGCAGAATTTGCACAAGCCAAATCTGCACAAGCCAAAAAGTCATCGCTTCAATTGCCGCCACTCGCCCAAACGGGACAAATACCGCCAGGATTCCGGTCCTGCCATGGAGTGCGCGGGAAACGGGGCACTGGTGATAAACCCAGTGTCCACGCGCGCTCTATTCTCTTAGACACCGGACCCCCCAGCAAGTGTTCCCGGTCACCTTCGTTTTTAGCCCCAGGGCTGTCGCCGTGGGGCGGCGACAAGCGCCAAACCCGATTGCCGAAGCCCCACTTCGAGGCGCTGCAACCGCGGCTTTTTTGTCCGAAAAGCCTTGATTCGCGGCGAATGTTGGAGGCGGTTTGACGAATCCACCCAGAGCGGAGAAAATAGGAGAGTTGCAACCCTGCAGCAAGTGGGCCTGTGGCGCAGCTGGGAGCGCGCTTCCATGGCATGGAAGAGGTCATCGGTTCGATCCCGATCAGGTCCACCAAAGCTTTTCAAGCATTTAGCAAATCCCCATTCTCCCCGTTTGGCAGCAAATTGGCAGCAAATTTCAAAACCTTCTTGGCAGAGGGCTCCGAAGTTGCTTTTCCTCCCTTCCCTGTAGCGCGTTCCCGATCCCGCGTTCTTCCTGTCGTGTTCACTCGATCACTCTGGTTCGGATGTTGCCTCGCTGAAATAGAGGAACGTGTTCCGGATGCTGCGGATTGCCGCCCGCTTGTGCCAGTCCCCATCAACTCCAGGTGAATCGAGTTGACAGTCGCCCGCACGCCTTCCGGGAGTTCCTGCATATAGACATCGGTCGTGGTAGCCGTTCGGGAGTGTCGCATCATCCCCTGAACGTCTTTCACCGTGCCCTTCTTTTGGGCCAGAGTCGCAATCGTGCGCCGGATCACTTGGAACGTCAGCTTCCGCAGTTCCAGTTCCTCGGCCAGTCTGTGCAACACACGGTGACGGAAGTTGCTCGAATCCATGAAGCCCCCAAAGCGGCCTGGAAAGATAAAGGCTTCCGGAGATGGATCCTTGCTTTGGTCCCGCCACTCCGCCAATTCCGCTGCCAATTCCCCGGCGATTGGAACTGTCGTGAGGCTTCCCCGTGTCTTCCCAAAGGAACGAATCTTCCCCTTGTAGGTCGTCTCCTGAATAGAGATGCCCGGTGCGTTCGCATCGAAGCACTTCCACTTCAGCCCGAACAACTCACTGGGACGAAGGGCGTTCGTCATATCGAGTTTGAGCAGAATCCGATCCCGAAGACCCAGCTTCGCCAGGGCAGACCTCAATTGATCCCCCGTCAGAGTCGTTTTGTCGCTCTCCCGCAGATTAGAGGGGGTCTTTAGGGAACGCGCAGGATCTTTCGCGAGGAAGTCCTGATCGACCGCCTCGGCAAAGATGGCCTTCACGTAGGACCGAATCTGCAAAACTCTATCCCTCGAACGAGACCTGGCCAGCTTGTTGAGGTGGGTCTGCAGGGTGAATTTGTCGATGTTTTCCAATCGGATGTCACGGAACTCATCGACGAGATCTGCCTTGATGATGTGCTTCTTCACCTTGGCAGTCTCTTCGCTCCAGTCCGCCTCCTTCAGTGGCAGGTACCGGTGGTTCACGAACCACCCAAAGGTGACAGCTCCATTGATCATGGATTTGTCGCCAGTAGGTTGTCTTCCCAGCCGGCTAATTTCGCACTCCAGCTTTTCCCTGGCCTGGGACTTCGACATTTCAGTCTTCAGTCCCAGGATGACTTGAGCGACGGCTGGTTTTGGTTGGCCGGTTGCAGGGTCAAGCTCCGTTCTCCGGAAATAGCCGTACCATTTCTTTCCGCGGAGCCGGACCCATCCTCTTTGGTATGAACTTCCCATTTATTCCTCAAATTCTGTGTGGGGGAATAAGCATGGCGGCGTAGCGCCCGCAACCGGCTGCCAGGATGCAACCGATGCCGGGAAAACCACCCAGGTCCCATACACCGCGAACTACACCTTCTACGCAGCCCATTAGCCTCACACCACCCGGGTTCGATGAGTGAATTGCTGACGATGCGCTCGTCGAGAAACCGACCCTAGTTACAAACTGCTCCCCATCGGCGCGCTCTTGTCGCCAAGGTAAGGTACGAGATTCCGCCCGACTGTGGTGGGGTTAGGGATGTTGATGTTTTTCAAAGGCCATTCAATCTTTGTAACCCAATACCTAATCCGGTCTGCGCGGACCTTTGGTTGGGGGGTGCAGGAGAATACAAGACTGTGGCGCATGATCCGGGAATAGTGGTACATATCCTGTAGCAGATTGCGACGTGGGAGGGTGACGAACGGATGCAGAGAAATGGAATGTGGTTGGCAATCGCGACGGTCATTTGTGCTTGGAACGGGGCGCACAGCCAAAGAATCCAGAACAGCTTCGGCGCCTATCCACCTCCGCCCCGGGCAGAGTTGATGACGGAGACGGTGCACGGGGTCAATGTGAGTGATCCCTACCGTTGGATGGAGAAGACAGAGCGTCGAGACGAGATGGTGAATTGGATCAAGGCTTCGAGCGCCCAGACGACGGAGACGCTGGGGAAGCTGCCCGGGCGTGCGCCGCTACTGCAAGCTCTCGAAGACGCGTCGCGGGCGAGCGCAAGTCACTCCAACGTCCAGTTGGCGGGTGATCGAGTGTTCTTTATGGAACTCGCGCCGGATGGGAACATCCCCGTTCTGAAGGAACGCGAAAAGGGCCAAGACCGATTGCTTCAGGACCCCATGGCGGGCGCACCTGCAGGTAGCCACCGCACGATCAACAATTACAAGGCGTCCCCGGATGGAAAGCTGATCGCGGTGCATATGGCGGACGGCGGTGGCGAGGTGGGGACGACGCGAATCTATGACGTCGCGACGGGCAAGCCGCTGGACGAGACGCTGGCACCGATTTGGGGCGAGTTTACGGTGAACTGGATTGACGGGAATACCCTAACGTACACGCGAATGAACAGCGGCAACACGCAGGAGGACGCCATGGAAAACATGAGCGTGTACCTCCATCATTTGGGTACTCCGATCAGCGCCGATGTTCCGGTGTTGGGGTCCAAGGTGGGGGCGGGCTTTCCGATGCAAGCTCAGGAGTTCCCGGTTGTGATCACGACTCTGAACTCACGCTGGGCCATTGCGTTTGCAGGAGGAGCGCGGGCGGATCAGCGTGTTGGCTTTACCTCTATTGCTTCGCTAGTGGCCGGCAAACCACAGTGGACGACGGTCGCGAGCTATGACGACAAGCTCAACGACTTAGACATATCAGGTGACACCCTTTTCTATTTGACGACGGCGCATGATCCGAACGGCGAGATCCGGAGTCTGGAGTTGGGCAAGGGAACACTCGCGACGAGTCAGCAGGTGCTCTCTTCGAATGGCGCGGTGCTGAAGGGCCTGAACGCCACCAACGGCGGAATCTATGTGACCACAATGGCGCCCGACGCTTCGAGCCACCTGCTGTTTTTGCCCAGAGGCTCGAGCAAAGCTGTGGAGGTGGCAATGCCGCTGGTGGGATCCATCAGCGACCCTTCCGTGACACCCGACCGGTCGACGTTGACCTTTGGCTTAGATGGTATCGAGAAGAACGTTACCTTCTACCGGGCGGAGGGAGCACGGCTCGTGCCGCTTGGACTCGCCGACGCTACGCTTCCCGCCGCGGCAAGCCTGACGGTGGTGCAGGAGACCGCGACCAGCGCGGACGGAACCAAGGTGCCGCTGACGATTACTGCACCGAAGGGACCAGTGAAGCCGCTGCCGACACTGCTGGGCACTTACGCGAGCTACGGAATCTCGGGGGAGCCGTACTACTCCCCAAGCGTGGTGGTGTGGGTGACGCGCGGCGGGGTGTCGGCGGAGTGCCACGCGCGGGGGGGCGGAGAGAAGGGACGGGCTTGGCACGAGGCGGGCAGGTCGGCAAACAAGGTTAACTCTATGGCGGACGTGATTGCATGTGGGGAGCGGTTGGTGCAACTGGGTTATACGACGCCGAAGCTGATGGGCTTATGGAGCGGCAGTGCGGGCGGGCTGCTGGTGACACCGGTTGGTCTGAAACGGCCCGACCTGTTTGCGGCGGTCGTAACCAGCGTGGGCGTCGTGAACCCAACGCGTCTTGCAGTTGCGAATAACGGGCCAAACCAGTTTGCAGAGATGGGCGACCCAAATACAGACGACGGGTTCAAGGCGCTGGCGGCGCAGGACTCGACGCTGCTGCTGCCTCAGAGCAAGGGCGGAACAGACCAGCTCTTCACCATTGGCTTAAACGATCATCGCGTAGACCCGTGGATGTCAGCCAAGCTGGTGGCGATGATGCGCGCCAAGTGGGGAAACGAGCACTTGGTATTGATCCGCTCGGACGGGGACGCGGGACACGGGATCGGGTCGAGTCGCGATCAGCGTCTGGAGGAACGGGCAGACATATATGCGTTTCTGCTGAATCGCTTTGGGCAGCCCGGCTTTGCGCTACAGGCTCCAACCGGGACCAACTGAGCGTCAGACGCACATGTTGCTTCGAATGATTCTCGCTTGACGCTAATCGCCGGGGCTCGATTCGAGCGCCGTGGAGGCAAATTCCAGGGTTCGGTCCCGATGACCGCCTAACGGAGAAGATGCCACAGGGCGGGTTATCTCAGCCTTGTGACAACCCTGCAACCCGGCTCGTTGGCCTTCCGAGGGCCTCCGGCGGCTTGAACCGGGGATGGACAAACCGAGAGTCAAGCGACTGGATGCACGTTTAGTCGGCATTGGGGCCGCGAAATGCCTGGGTACCTGGAACTTCCCTTCGTCACCCGCGTAAACACCTTCAGTGCCCGGAGGTCCTGAATGCTCTGGTTCTACGAATCTTTCTTTCCCGTGGTCTGGATTCTCTTTCTTCTCTACTGGCAGATCAAAGCCGTCAAGACCAAAACCACCCAGCGTCTCGAGCCGGCTGTGTCGCGCATCCTGCGTGTCTTCATCTTCCTGATCGCGATCATCGTGCTCTCGACAACTCGCGTCCCGCTGCCGTGGCTCTACTTCCCGCTCTGGCCGGAGGGCTTTTGGCCCTTCTGGCTGGGAGCAGCCATCACCATCGCCGGCCTTCTCTTCGCCGTCTGGGCGCGCGAGCACCTCGGCAGCAACTGGAGCCGTTCCGTCACCATAAAGGAGGACCACGAGCTTATCACCACCGGTCCCTACGCGGCGGTCCGTCACCCGATCTACACAGGCATTCTGGCCGGCTTCCTTGGCATGGCCATTGCCATCTCCCAAGTCCGAGGGTTCATTGCTTTCGTTCTGATCTTCCTCGCGCTCTGGATCAAGCTCCGCATGGAGGACAAGTGGATGCGTTCCCAATTCGGCAAGACGTATGCCAGCTACGCTAGTCAGACCGCAGCTCTGGTGCCTTACCTCCTCTGATTGGTACGTCACGATATCAGCCGAAGCGACGATTTCGCGGCTTTTGCCTGTGAGGGGGCTGAGGTCTATCCGGTCGATGAACGATGTCGAGGAGTGCCGGCCCTTTACGCTTATGCGAATGCAAGGAAGCCGCGTCCTGAAGATCGACTGTAAGATGGGGATCAGTCGTAATGCAGCGCTTTCGTCAGGTCCAGGTGAAGCGCGCGTCGAGCCGGCAACAGTGCCGCCACTGCGACAATCATCATCAGCACACCCACCGCTCCCACGTAACTGAGCGGGTCCAGATTGTTGACCCCGTATAGTGCTTTGCGGAGAATCCTGGTCGCCGCTGCCGCGACGCCAGTACCTGTCACAAGGCCAAGAACGACCGGCCATGTGAATTGCTGCAGCACCGCCGCCAACACCTGCGCTCGTTTGGCTCCCAGGGCAATTCGAATCGCAATCTCCTTGGTCCTCTGCGAAACCGTGAAAGCCACCAGACCGATGATGCCGATGCCCGCGACAAGTACCGCTACCATGCCAATCAGGCTCACAACTATGGCGGTCTTCTCAATTCCACTCACATTATCCTGATATAGAAGCTTGAGCTGCCTGATCTCAGGAAATAACTTGGGATCTAGACTTTCGCTGATGGACTTCACAGCGGGAGGAAGGCTATCGGGCGCGCTCGCTGTCCTGGCGATCACTACCATAGCGGGCATATCGTCCTGCTGCGCGGGCCAATATTGCTCCGTTGCGTCGTCGTCGCTGAGCGCGTTGATGCGCGCATTCCCAACCACGCCCACGACCGTGTCTTTGCTGGGCCCGTCTCCAATTTGCTGGCCCACAGGGTTGATTCCCGGCCACCGCTCGCGGGCGAACGACTCGCTCACGACGACAACCTTCTTCTCACTGGGATAAAACGTCCGCCCGAGCAGCACCGGAATGCCCATGGTCTCAAAGAACCCCGGCTCAACCCAATTGGGAAATATGATGACGGTTTGCCCGTTGATGTCGGATTTTTCGCGATCAACTGCGTGCCCCAGCGGCGGCAGCTTGACCAGCGACACTGACCTCACTCCGGGAACGGCCCGCAGTCTGGCTTGCATCTGATCCAGATACGATTTTGCGGCGGCGGGGGTGTAGCCGTGCTGGCCGAGCTGGGAATCGATCGAAAGCAACTGCTGATAACCGAAGCCCGGATCGCTGTAAAGCGCGTGGTGCGTAGCCCGCACGAGCAGACCGGCGACAATTAGCAGCACACAACTGGCGGCTACCTGCGCGCCCACCAGCACTTGCCTCGCGATGGTCTTGTGCTGACGCTGGCGGGCTATCTGCAAGGCAGGCATGAGACCGAAGAAGACTGCAGCCAAAAAAGTCATGCTCACGGTGAATAGCAGTACACGCCAATCGGGCGTCGTGCTGATCCAGGTGGGTGCGTCGAGCTTGTTCAATGCGATGCGGAGCACCGCGCTGCCCAACACCAGCCCCGCCAGCGCCCCCAGCATGGCCAGCAGCACGCTTTCCGTGCACAGTTGCCGGAAGATGCGTCCGCGATTCGCGCCGATGGCCATTCGAATCCTGATCTCTCGCTCGCGCGTCACAGCACGCGCCAGCATCAGCCCGCCCAGGTTCGCGCAAGCCACCGCCAGAATCAGCAACGTCAGCACACCCACCATCGCCGCAACCTGGTACATCTCCGGCTGCATCACTTGCATGTGTCCGCCCGGCGAGCTCTGGATGTACTCATTGTCCCAGATGTCTTTGGGACGCTGGCGGCGCAGCTCGTCCGTCAAGGCACGCAACTCTAGCTCGGCCGTTTTCGCGGAAACGCCCGGTGCCAGCCTTCCCCACATCCGCACAGCGGAGTCGCCCGGGTCGGTCAGCACATGGCTGCCCTCCACAAAATAAGGCTGCTGCGCCATGGGCAGCCAGATGTCGGGCCGTTGGCCGCCGAGACTGGCAAAAGCATAGGGAAGTATGCCGATCACCGTTGCAGGTTTCTTGTTCAGATGGATGGTTCGTCCCACCACGGAAGGGTCTCCGCCGAAGCGCCGCTGCCAGAAACCATAGCTCAACACCACGGCTGGCTCCGCGTCGGG
>Ga0302322_100002425_pt1 | contig 15731 bp, 13 predicted proteins | sample Fen_T0_2_FD_203757 | JGI IMG/M metagenome (GOLD analysis project Ga0302322, IMG submission 203757) | Peat permafrost microbial communities from Stordalen Mire near Abisko, Sweden - Fen_T0_2 | ecosystem: Environmental > Terrestrial > Soil > Wetlands > Permafrost | place: Sweden: Abisko... | reverse complement strand
CGGCGACCCGCCCGCTGCCGCCGGCCCGTGCGCCGGCGCCGACCAGCCCGCTGCCGCCGGCCCGTGCGCCGGCGCCTGTGGCTCCCCCGCAACCGCTGGCGCGCGCAGCGGCGCCGGTGGCGACACCGGTACCGGCCGTGCCAGCCCCCAGGCCCACGCCGTCCCCCACCGCGCCCGCGGCCCTGCGCACACCGCCGACCGACGACTTTGCCGACACCCGGCCGCCCGACCTGCCCGACCTGCCTGGCCTGCACGTCCCCAGGCCGGCCCCGGCGCTGTCCGCCGCAGTCCCCGTGGCCGCCCCGGCGGTCACGGCCACCGTGCGGCCGGCATCGGTGCCCGCCGCGCCGCCGCCACCCGTCCACCCGACGGCCCCGGCCCGCCCAACGGTGCCGTCGGCACCGGTCCACCCACCGGTGCCGACGGCACCGGTGGCACAGCGCAGCACCACCGCTGGGCCGCGCCCGCTGCTGCTGGTGGATGACTCGGCCGTTGTGCGCGCCAAGCTGCGCAAGCTGTTCGAAGGCGCCGGCTACCCGGTGCTGCTGGCCCGCGACGGCCTGGAGGCCCTGGCGGCCGTCGAACAAGGGCAACCGGCCCTGGTGATCACCGACCTGGAGATGCCCAACCTCGACGGCGTGGCCCTGATCGCCGAGCTGCACAGCCGCGGTTTGACCACGCGGCTGCCGGTGCTGGCCATCACCGGCCACGAGGACCTGCAGGCCCGCCTGGCCCTGCTGCCCGGTGTGCAAGGCCTCTACCGCAAGCCCTGGGACGATGCCGAGCTGCTGTCGCGCGTGGTGGCGCTGGTGGCCCAGCCAGCCAGCCTGCTGACGCACTGATCCCACACCCGCCAAGCGGCCCCGGGCGTTGTGCACGTCCGGGGCCGCGGTGTTTTTCAGCGCTGGTTTTCCGCCGCATTTCGGGCTTTTGTTCGGCGAGGCGCTGCCTAGACTGGCGTCACCATCGACAACCTGCCCTGGCCGCAACCCACCACCATGTCACCGCAAACCGCCTGCTGTCTTCAAGGCGCGTCGCCCTGGCCGGGGCACCTCTTTGACCCGCTGCCGGTGATGGCGCGCGGCGGGTCACTTGGTCAGGCGCAGGCCATGCCCCACGCTGCCGACCTCCCCTGCATCACCCGCCCGACGGAGACCCACCGATGACTGCCAACGCTCTGGCCCAGGCCCTGCCCGACACCCTGACCGCGACGGCCGCTCCGGCTCGCCGCCGCGGCACCCAGGTCCGCCAGAATGCTCTGGCCCAGCCTGAATTCGATCCCGCCGACCTGGCCCATACCCAGGACGACGACCTGCGCTTCGAAACCGCCACCGAGGCCATCCGCCAGGCCATCCGCCAAGGCGACCTGCGCAGCGCCAGCGCTGCGGCCGCCGCCGCAATGCCGACGATGGAGCCCTTGGCCACCCGCGCCAGCCTGCTGCAGGCCCTGGCCAACGCCACGCCGGCACCGATGACCACGCCGGACGAGAACCGGCTGTACCTGCTGCACCGGCTGAACGGCGCGCCGATGGCCTTGTTGCGCCTGCGGGACAACGGCCTGGTCAGCGCCAGCGGCGGCAGCGAGATTGCGCGCTGGACCCTGGTCGACGGCCAGATCGAGCTGATCGGCCGCGATGGCCGCGCCGGCAGCCGCTTCTCGCTGGCCGGCGAGCGCAACGCGCTGCGCCTGTTCCTGGGCGAGTCGCTGCGCGACAGCACCCTGCACCTGCTGACCGAGGTGCGCTGCACCTACACCCGGCTGCGCATGCTCGACCCCGAGCTGGCCGGCCCGTTCTGCGGCCTGTACGACATCGAGCAGATGGTGCCGGCCGACCTGCCCGCCACGCCCGTGGTGGTGCTGGCCACGCCACACACCGGCGCCCAGCGCCTGCTGCGCCTGATCAACAGCCAGCCGCAGGTGATGATCGACGGCGAGCTGCTGCACCCGCAGCACATCGGCCTGTACGGCGGCGAGCTGCGCAGCGACGAGGCCGGCGCGCTGTACAGCGTGCGCGCCAAGGACCCGATGTACTTTGCCCGGCTGATGATGGGCCGCAGCCACCACCTGGACGGGCGCGACCTGACCCAGGTGGGCGTGCGCGGCTTCAGCTTCAACCCGATGCACTCGCGCCAGGCCTTCGACTGGGTGATGGACACGCCCCAGGTGCGCGTGGTGCACCTGGTGCGCGACAACCTGCTGGCCGAGTTTGCCTCCATCCTGGCCGGCGGTGCCGACTCACCGCGGCGCCCCCGCATCCCGTTCGAGGCCGAGCGCTTCGAGCGCTTTGTCGAGATGAAACGGCGCTACCTGGCCATGGTGCGCCAGCGCCTGGAAGGCCGCCAAGGCGCCTGGGCCGAGATCGAGACCGGCGCCTTCTCCAAGCCCAACATCCAGGCGCTGATGGGCTTTCTGACCGACCGGCTGGCCGATGTGAACCTGCCCGTCAGCAGCCTGACGCGCCAGCGCGTCGAGCGGCCGATCGAGCGCTTTGACAACCCCGAGGCCGTGCGCCAATGCCTGAGCCGGCTCAACCGCGAGCACTGGGCCGACGGCGAGGGCCAGACCAGCTGACAAGGCGCAGCGACGCAGGGCATAACGCCTGATCGACGCGTCCACATTGAGACGCCCACATTGAGACGTCCACATTGAGACGTCCATTCGGCAGCCTGGGTGCTGCCGCTTGTGTGACGAAGCACCCACGGGGACCACTTGGTCCCCGTGGTCGTTTCAAGCACCCCGCCGGGGTGGCCGATGACAGCCCCAGCGGGGACGGCACAACGCCCCCCGCCTGCGGCAATGCCGGTCAAAACCAGCCGCAGTGGCCAGACTTGAGGCCTGTTTGATGGCGAGTGCGTGAACCACCGCACAAACATCGCACAAACCGGTCTTGACACCGCAAAAAAATGTTTGGCGCAAAACCCTCAAGTGCCAAAAGCCAGGGGCCGATACCCAAACCAACGGGGCGCAGATGCAAACGGCCCCGCGGTCCGGTTAGCCGGCCGATGGACAGATGGACACATCAGTGCCCTGAAGACCAAAGGCGACTAGCGCGGGCGTGTCAGGTGGATGTTCTCCCCCACCTGGCGTGCAACGGTGGTGACGGATTCCGGTTCGCCACCACCCGAGTAACGCCGGCGCTTTCGCCGGGATCACTGGAAACTGAAAGGAATCAATCGTGCCTCAAGTCATCAACACCAACATCTCCTCGTTGAACGCCCAGCGCAACATGGGCACTTCGCAAGGGGCTTTGGCCACGTCCATGCAACGGCTGTCTTCCGGTCTGCGCGTCAACTCTGCCAAGGACGACGCCGCCGGTCTGGGCATCGCCGAACGCATGACCTCTCAAGTACGCGGCATGAACGCCGCCATCCGCAACGCCAACGACGGCATCTCGATGTCGCAGACGGCTGAAGGCGCGATGGGCAAGGTGGCCGATTCGCTGCAGCGCATGCGTGAACTGGCGGTGCAGTCAGCCAACGCCACCAACTCCAACAGCGACAAAGACTCGCTGGACAAGGAATTCGGCGAACTGTCCAAGGAAATCCAGCGCGTGCTGGGCGCCACCAGCTTCAACGGCCACAAGGTGCTGGCCGGCGACGCGGGCACCTTCACCTTCCAGGTGGGCGCCAACACCACCAGCAATGACGCCATCGACATCAACACCACCGACCTGACGCAGGACGCGACGATCACCGCCGTGGCCGGCACCGACAACACCGGCGCAGGCCGTGCGTTGATCGACAACACCGCCGACATCCCGGCGATCAAGACGGTGATCGACAACATCGACACGGCGATCAACACCATCAGCTCGCAGCGTGCCGTGATGGGTGCGTCGCAGTCGCGGTTTGACTCGACGATCTCGAACCTGCAGATTTCGGTGGAAAACCAGTCGGCCGCCAAGAGCCGGATCATGGACACCGACTTCGCCTCGGAAACCGCCAACCTCAGCCGCGCCAACATCCTGCAGCAGGCCGGCAATGCGATGGTGGCCCAGGCCAACCAGCTGCCCCAGCAGGTCCTGTCGCTGCTGCGCTGATGGTGGGCCGGCTCCGCCCGCGGAGCCGGAACTCCTCCAGGCGTCGACAGCCTGGGCGCCGGATTCCGGCTCTGCCCCCTGACGCGCCGCCCCTCACCCAGGCGGCGCGTCTTGTTTTGCGGCATATGCCCTCAAGCGCCCCAGTGATCGGTCGATAAGCCCTGTACAAGCGCGGCAAATCCGCTGCAAGACCCCGATCCTTTCGATTGAAGGAGCAGTTTGTGCCTCAAGTGATCAACACCAACGTCGTGTCGCTGGATGCCCAGCGCAACCTCAGCGGCTCACAGTCCTCGCTGGCCACCAGCATGCAACGCCTGTCCTCCGGCCTGCGCGTGAACTCGGCCAAGGACGACGCCGCCGGCCTGGCCATCGCCGAGCGCATGAGCGCCCAGACGCGCGGCATGAACGTGGCCATCCGCAACGCCAACGATGGCATCTCGCTGACGCAAACGGCCGAAGGCTCGCTGGGCAAAGTGGCCGATTCGCTGCAACGCATGCGCGAGCTGGCCGTGCAGTCGGCCAACGCCACCAACTCGGCCAGCGACAAGGATTCGCTGGACAAGGAGTTTGGCGAGCTGTCCAAGGAAATCCAGCGCGTGCTGGGCGGCACCAGTTTCAACGGCCTGAAGGTGCTGGCAGGCAACGCCGGCGACCTGACCTTCCAGGTGGGCGCCAACACCAGCAGCAATGACTCGATCACGCTGACCACCACCGACATGACGGCTGACGCCGACATCACCGCCGTGGCCGGCACCGACAACACCGGCGCCGGTCGCGCGTTGATCGACAGCTCGGCCACGGCCGGCGACGTGCGCACGGTGATCAGCAACATCGACACCGCCATCGACAAGGTGAGCACCCAGCGCGCCACGCTGGGCGCCTCGCAGTCGCGCTTCGACGCCGTGATCTCGAACCTGCAGATCTCGGTGGAGAACCAGACCGCGGCCAAGAGCCGCATCATGGACACCGACTTTGCGTCGGAAACGGCCAACATGAGTCGCGCCAACATCCTGCAGCAGGCGGGCAACGCCATGGTGGCGCAAGCCAACCAGCTGCCCCAGCAGGTGCTGCAGCTGCTGCGCTGAGGCCCCCGGGGCAGCACGCCCAGGCCAGACACTCCTTTCCAGTTTTCAGCTTCAGGCCCCGCCGGTCGACACCGGCGGGGCCTTTTTTCGTCTGGGCAAAGCAGTTTTGAACTGGCGGTTTTTGGCTTGCATTTCGGGCTTTTGTTTCCTCCGCGTGTTTTCACAATCGAACCCATCGCTTGAGCTGCCGCACAGGCGTTGTCCGGAGGGCCTACCTGCAAAGGCGGGGCTGCCCAGCCGGTCCGAGGAGCGGCAGGCGGACTGAACCCCGCGTACCGCTTTGAAGGCCGGCCAGCCCGCCGGGCGTCGTCAAACCTAGAGGAGTGGCTTCCATGCCCCAGACCATCAACACCAACCTTGCATCGCTGAACGCGCAGCGCAGTCTGAGCACGTCGCAGTCATCGCTGGCCACGTCGATGCAGCGGCTGTCGTCGGGTCTGCGGGTGAACTCGGCCAAGGACGACGCCGCCGGCCTGGCGATCGCCGAACGCATGACCTCTCAGGTGCGCGGCATGACCGCCGCCGCCCGCAACGCCAACGACGGCATCTCGATGGCGCAGACGGCCGAAGGCTCGCTGGGCAAGGTGGCCGACGCCTTGCAGCGGATGCGTGAACTGGCGGTGCAGGCCAGCAACGCCTCCAACTCCAACAGCGACAAGGATTCGCTGGACAAGGAATTTGGCGAGCTGGCCAAGGAAGTGCAGCGGGTGCTGGGCGGCACCACCTTCAACGGCAAGCACATCCTGGGCTCGGAAGCCCAGACGATGAGCTTCCAGATCGGCGCCAACACCACCGCCAGCGACTCGATCGACATCACCACCACCGACATGACGGCGGACGGGACGATCACCGCCGTGGCCGGCACCGACATCGCCGGCACCGGCCGCGCGGTGATCGACAACACCTCGGACATCACCTCCATCCACACGGTGATGGACAACATCGACAAGGCGCTGGACACCATCAGCTCGTCGCGCGCCACGCTGGGTGCGTCGCAGTCGCGTTTTGAATCGGCCATCGCCAACCTGCAGGTCTCAGTGGAGAACCAGACCGCCGCCCGCAGCCGGATCATGGACGCCGACTACGCGATGGAAACCGCCAACCTCAGCCGCAGCCAGATCCTGCAGCAGGCCGGCAACGCGATGGTGGCCCAGGCCAACCAGTTGCCGCAGCAGGTGCTGCGCCTGCTGGGCCAGTAAGCCAGCGGTCGCGGGCGCCAAGCGCCCTGCCCTCTGCGGCCCGGCCTGTCCGGGCCGTTGTCGTTTCTGACATCCGCCTCAAGTCGGCGCAGCGCGCGCCGAAACACCGCACGAGAAGGATCAAAGCACCATGGCCACCTCGATCAGCAGCACCAACGGCAGCCTGTCCTCCACTGGCAGCATCAGCTCGGCAGGACTGGGCAGCGGCCTGGATGTGAACTCCATCGTCACCCAGCTGATGGCGGTGGAGAACCGACCGCTGACGCTGCTGCAGCAGACCGCCACCGACCTCAACACCAAGCTGTCCAACGTGGGCAAGATGCAAAGCCTGTTCGCCACGCTGCGCGACAAGGCCGCGGCGCTGAGCAGCAGCACGCTGTGGGCCGGCACCACCTCCAGCAGCTCGGACGCTGCGTCGGTGAAAGTGAGCACCGGCGCCAACGCCGCGGCCGGCGCCTATGCGGTGACGGTGAACAAGCTGGCCGTGGGGCAGACGGTGATCAGTGCCGCGTTGCCGGCGGCCACCAGCACGCTGGGCCAGGGCACGCTGACGATCGAGCTGGGCAGCTACGGCGCCGGCAGCCCGGCGGCCGATTTCACCGCCAAGGCCGGCAGCACGCCCGTCACCATCGACATCGGCAGTGCCGACACCAGCCTGAGCGCGATCCGCGACAAGATCAACAGCGCCCAGGCCGGCGTCACCGCCGCCATCGTCACCGATGCCTCGGGCGCGCGGCTGTCGCTGCGCTCGGCCGCCACCGGCGCCGAGAACGCCTTCCGCATCAGCGCCAGCGAATCCGGCGCCCCCGGCAGCGGCGGCAGCGGCCTGGCGGCGCTGGCCTACGACGGCACGGCCGCCAGCTCGCCGATGAACCGCAGCATGGCAGCGTCCAACGCCGAGGCCAGCGTCAACGGCATCAGCGTCAGCTCGGCCAGCAACACGCTGGACAACGTGGTCGACGGCCTGACGCTGACACTGCAGAAGGTGACCGCCAGCGAAGTCAACGTCAGCGTGGCGGCCGACACCGACGGCGTCAAAGCCGCCGTCACCGACTTCGTCAGCGCCTTCAACGGCCTGGCCAGCTTCATCAAGACCCAGACCGCCTACAACGCCGACAGCAAGCAGGCCGGTGCGCTGCAGGGCGACCAGGCCACGCTGGCCCTGCAAAGCCAGCTGCGCAACGTGCTCAACGTGGCCAGTTCGGCCTCGGGCACCTGGAGCAAGCTGTCGGACATCGGCCTGACCGTGGCCACCGACGGCACGCTGGCCACCGACAGCACCAAGCTGGGCAATGCACTGGGCAACCTGGGCGAGTTGAAGAAGCTGCTGGCCACCGACGGTGCCACCAACGCCGATTCGGGCTTTGCCCGCCGCTTCAAGAACCTGGCCGACGTGGCGCTGGGCAGCGACGGCAGCTTCAACTCGCGCACCAGCGGCTTGCGCACCAGCCTGGACCGCAATTCCAAGTCACAGGACGCGATGCAGCAGCGGCTGACGCAGACCGAATCCCGGCTGCGCAAGCAGTACCAGTCGCTGGACACCAAGATGTCGCAGCTGACCAGCCTGAGCAACTACATGACCCAGCAGATCACCAAGCTCAACGCCACCGGCTGATCAGGGCACAGGGCGGCCACCGGTCGCCTGCCCCCCCCGGCCCGCCGCCGGTGCGTTGCGAGACGCGCCCCCGGCGGGCCGTGCTGTTCGTGGTGCTGCCAGGGCCTTTGCCGGGCCTTCTTGGTGCTCAAGTCCCCCGGCCTGCAACCGATAAACCTTGCAACGCGACCGACAACCCAACGGACACCCGCCCATGTTCAGCGCTTCGCAAGTCTTCTCCAGCTCCCGAGCCAAGCAGTTCGCCGGCACGTACCACAACGTGGGCGTGCAGACGCAGGTGGCCACGGCCAGCTCGCACGGCCTGGTGGCCCTGCTGTTCGACGGCTACTTCGCCGCGATCAACCGTGCCCGTGGCGCCATGCGCGCCGCCGACACGGCGACCAAGGGCCAGGCCATCGGCCACGCCATCCGCATCATCGACGAGGGCCTGAAGGCTGGCCTGAACCTGACCGACGGCGGCAAGTTGGCGGCCGATCTGTCGGACCTGTACGCCTACGTGGCGGTGCGCCTGACCCAGGCCAACCTGCGCAACGACGAGGCAGCACTGGACGAATGCGCCGCCCTGATCGCCCCGCTGCGCGAAGCCTGGTCCGCCATCGGCGCCCAGGTCGATGCACAAGCTTCCAACTGAACCCGACGCTGGCAGTACCCCCACCATGACAAACAGCCTCCTGAGCTACTACGAAGCCATCGAGAAGGCCAGCGCCGACATGCTCGACGCAGCCCGCGCCGGCGACTGGAACCATGTGATCAAGCTGGAAGGCGCCTGTGTGCTGCTGATCAGCCAGCTGAAGAACGCTGCCCGTGGCAACAACCTCAGCGCCGAGGAAAGCCAGCTGAAGTCGCGCATCCTGCAGCGCGTGCTGGTCAACGACGCCGAGATCCGCCACCTGGCCGAACCCTGGCTCGAAGACATTGACCAGATGATGCAGGGCAACCCCAAGACGCTGCACTGAACGCCACGCCACCGGGTACTGAGATGGGCTTCCTCGACACCCAGCCGGCCCCGGTCGGCGGCGACGGCGACGATCCGTACGCCAGCTTCCGCAGCGACCACCCGCGCGAGGTGCTGGCCTTGCTGCGCGAACTGCGCGACGGCAGCACCCCGGTGACGCTGGCCGGCCCCGGCGGTGCAGCACTGGCCGGCACCGTCTGGTCGGTGGACCCGGACCGCGGCCGCATCGCCTTCGACATCGAACCCAACGACCCGCAGCTGCCGGCGCTGGTGGAGGCCGACGAGGCCAACGCCGTGGCCTACCTCGACAGTGTGAAGGTGCAGTTCGACCTGCAGGACCTGCTGCTGGTGCGCAGCCCGCGCGCCACGGCCCTGCAGGCCCGGCTGCCGCGGCGCATCTACCGCTTCCAGCGCCGCGCGGCCTACCGCGTGCGCACGCTGGAGCGCCATTCGCCCACCGCCGTGCTGCGCCATCCGGCCATGCCCGAGATGAAGCTGGCCCTGCGCGTGGTGGACGTCAGCATCGGCGGTTGCGCCCTGCTGCTGCCCCCCGACGTGCCGCCGCTGCCGCTGGGCAGCCTGGTGCAGGGCGTGATGTTCGAGCTGGACAGCGACACCCGCTTCGACGCCGCACTGCGGCTGCAGCACGTGACCTCGCTGGGCCACAACGACGGCGGTCTGCGCCTGGGCTGCGAGCTGCAGGGCCTGGGCGCCGGCGCCGAGCGCACGCTGCAGCGCTACATCGACCACACCCAGAAACGCCGCCGGCTGCTGTCGCTGGACTGAGCCGCTGTGAGAGCACGCCGGTGAGCGCAGCGAAGGCGCGTACTGCACTCGCGTCCCGGTCCGGGGCCGACGCCCCGCCCTGGCCCGCGGCTGCCCCGGGCCAGCGCCACGGCTTCACCTTGCTGGAGCTGGTGATCGTGATGGCCGTGATGGTGGTGCTGGCGGCCGCCGCCACGCCGTCGCTGGGCGCCTACCTGGCCCGCCACCGGCTGCTGTCGGCGGCCCACCAGTTGGGGGCCGATCTGGACGCCGGCCGCCACGAGGCCGTGCGCCATGGCCGCACGGTGCACCTGGTGGCGCGCTCCGGCACGCCCTGGTGCTATGGCCTGGCCTGGCGCGCCAGCGCCGATTGCCTGGCCACGCCCGACCAGGACAGCGGCCTGCTCAAGGCCGTGCACGGCGAGGACCTGCCCGGCCTGCAGCTGGACAGCGCCACCGCCATGCGGTTTGAGCCGCGTGCCACCAACGGCACCGTGGTGCCGGGCACGCTGCAGCTGCGCAACAAGCGCGGCGAAGCGGTGCAGGTGCGGCTGTCGCCGCTGGGCCGCAGCAGCCTGTGCAGCGCCGGCGCGCGCATCCCGGGCCTGTCGGCCTGCGACGATCCGCCGCCACCGAACTGAGGCCTTGTGGCCCTGTCTGTGGCCCTGTGGCCCTGTGGCCCTGTGGCCCTGGCCGCGCAGCTGGCGCCGGCGCCCGGGCCGGGCTCAGACCTGCATGTTCATGATGTCCGAGTAGGCCTGCACCAGCCGGTTGCGCACCGTGATCGCCGCCTGGAAGCCGATCTGCGACTTGTTCATCGCAATCATCGTCTGTTCCAGGCTGACGCTGGGGTTGTCCAATTGCAGCTCCTGCTGCATGGCCGTGACCTCGTGCTGCGAATCGCTCACCGCCTTCAGCGCATCGGCCATGGCCGTCTGGAAGTTGCCGGCCTCCACCGTCTGCACGCTCGGGCCGATCGGCTGACCGTCGGTGCGCAGGCCGGCGCGGGCCACGGCCTGGGCAAAGTCGAAGGGCTTGATCTGCATGGTGGGGTGGGTGTTGGGCGGCGGCGCAGCACCCATCAGGGGCTTTGCGCACAGCCTGCACTCTAGGGCCCGGCGCTCGGCCATGTTGGCGCGAACTGAAGCCCGAAATGCGGCCTGTTTGTGCCTTGTCTTGCGCCCCCCCTGCCGAACAATGGCTTCCGATGCGGGGCTGCCGTCTGCCCTGCCCTCCTGAGCCGCCGCCCACCCATGGACGCCACCGTCACCGCCCTGACCCCCGCCAACGAAGCAGCGTTGCTGGCCGAAGCCACGCCCGACGGGCCGGCCAAGCCGGAGACCGCGCTGCAGCGGCTGCAGGCCTTGCCCTTGCGCAACAAATGGCTGCTGGGCGTGGGTGTGGCCGGCCTGGTGGCGCTGCTGCTGTCGCTGGCGCTGTTCAACAAGCAAGACACCTACGCGCCGCTGTTCACCGGCAGCGTCTCCGACAAGGACGCCGGCGCCGCCACCGCCCAGCTGACCCAGCTGAACGTGCCCTACCGCGTGGCCGACGGCGGCCGCATCATGGTGCCGGCCGACAAGGCCGGCGAGCTGCGCATGAAGCTGGCCGCCGCCGGCCTGCCCAAGGGCACGGTCAACGGCTTTGAGCTGCTGGACAACCCGCGCTACGGCCAAAGCCAGCAGCAGGAGCGCACCAGCCTGCAACGTGCGCTGGAAGGTGAGCTCACGCGCACCATCGGCACGCTCAGCGCGGTGGAATCGGCCCGTGTGCACCTGGCCATGCCGCAGCAAAACGGCTTCTACCGCGAGCAGGTCAAGCCCAGCGCGTCGGTGGTGCTCAACCTGCACCCGGGCCGCATGCTCGACCGCAGCCAGGTCGCCGGCATCGTGCACCTGGTGTCCTCCAGCGTGCCCGATCTGGCGGTCAAGGCCGTCAGCGTGATCGACCAGAACGGCAACCTGCTCTCAGGCGAGGGCCCGGGCGGCGACAAGCAAGACCTGACGCTGCAGCAGCGCAACCACGTGGCGATGGAAGAGGCCAAGCTGCTCAAGCGCGTGCAGGAGATCCTGGAACCGGCGCTGGGCAAGGACAACCTGCGCGCCACCGTCGCCACCGACTTCGACTTCACCGAGCGCGAGCAGGCCAGCGAGACCTACCGCCCCAACCAGACGCCCGACAGCGCCGCCGTGCGCAGCCAGCGCAACCTGGAAACCGCCAACGGCGGCAACCAGCTGCCCACCGGCGTGCCCGGCGCCGCCACCAACCAGCCGCCGCAGCAGGCCGACGCGCCGCTGACCGGCGCCTCGGCGCCGCTGCGCGCCGCCGGCATGGGCAACAACGGTGGCGGGTTGCGCAAGGAAAACCAGATCAACTACGAGGTCGACAAGACGGTGCAGAACTCGCGCACCCAGTCGCCCGCGCTCAAGCGCGTCAACGTGGCCGTGCTGGTCAACTACCGCATGGGCGTGGCCGACCCCAAATCCAAGGTGGCGGCCAAGCCCGAGGCCCCGTCGGCCGACGAGCTGGCCAAGCTGACCACGCTGGTGCAGGAGGCCGTGGGCTTCAACAAGGAGCGCGGCGATTCGGTCAAGGTCGAGGCCCTGCCGTTCCGCATCGAGCCGCCCAAGGACCTGGAGCTGCCGCTGTGGAAGCAGCCCTGGCTGCTGGACCTGATCAAGGTGGCCGGCATCCCGACGGTGATGACCCTGGTGGCCCTGCTGCTGGTGTTTGCGGTGATCCGCCCGGCGCTGAAGAAGCCCGAGCCCGAGCCCACGGCGGAAGAACTGGCCGCCAAGGCGGCCGAGGAAGCCGGCCTGAACGCGGTGGTGGACGACGCCGAGGCCCTGCCGGGCGAGGCAGCCGTCGACCTGCTGGCGCTGGAAGCCGCCGAGGTGGAAACCAAGCTGGTGGACGCCCGCCAGCTGGTGCGCGACAACCCGGTGGCCGTGGCCAACATCCTGAAATCCTGGATGAGCGGCGAAGACCTGCCAATCGGCGCCGTCAAATGACATTCGCAAGGGGCTGAGACATGGACGACAAGGGCGTTGAGGACGCAGCCATCCTGCTGATGTCGCTGGGCGAGGTGGAGGCGGCCGAGGTCTTCAAGCAACTCGGCCCGAAAGAAGTGCAAAAGCTGGGCGAGACCATCGCGCGGCTGAAGATCGTGCCGCGCGGCCGGCTGGCCGAGGTGCTCAAGCGCTTTTCCGAGACCGCCATCGACCAGAGCGCGCTGGTGGCCGACACCGACGAGTACGTCAAGAGCGTGCTGCGCATGGCCCTGGGCGACGACAAGGCCAACCTGCTGATCGACCGCATCCTGCAGGGCAACGATGTCACCGGCATCGAAGGCCTGAAGTGGATGGACCCGTCCACCGTGGCCGAGCTGCTGCGCAACGAGCACCCGCAGATCGTGGCCGCCATCCTGGTGCACCTGGATGCCGAGCAGGCCGGGCAGATCATCAAGTTCTTCACCGAGCGCCAGCGCAACGAGGTGATGATCCGCATCGCCACGCTGGACGGCATCCAGCCCGCGGCGCTGAAGGACTTGAACGACGTGATGAGCAATGTGCTGGCCGGCAGCGAGCGGGTGCGCAAGAGCACGCTGGGCGGCGTCAAGTCGGCCGCCGAGATCATCAACCTGCTGGGCAGCAACATCGAGACCTCGGTGCTGGACTTTGTGCGCGAGAGCGACGCCGACCTGGCGCAGAAGCTGATGGACAACATGTTCGGCTTCGACGACCTGATCAAGCTCGACGACAAGGGCATCCAGGCCGTGCTCAAGGAAGTGCAGAGCGAATCGCTGGTGCTGGCGCTCAAGGGCGCCACGCCGGAGATGCGCGAGAAGGTCTTCCGCAACATGTCCAGCCGCGCCGCCGAAACGCTGAAGGAAGACCTGGACGGCCGCGGCCCGGTGCGCGTCTCCGACGTCGAGACCGAGCAAAAGGAAATGCTGAAGATCGTCCGCCGCCTGGTCGACGAAGGCACCATCGTGCTGGCCACCGGAGGCGCCGATGAGTTCCTCTAGACGCGAGATGCAGCCGCGCCAGGTGCCGGCGCCACCCAACTCGCGCGCCGGCGTCAGCCTCACCCGCTTCATCCCGCGCGAGGAGCTGCAGGGCTTTGCCAGCTGGACGCCGGGCGTCTTCGACACCCCGCCCAACGAGCAGTTTGTGTACGCCTGCGGCCAGGAGCCCGACCTGTCGGACCCGCGCCTGGCGCCGGCCACGCCGCCGGTGCAGGCCGCCGCGCCGGCCGCGGCCGCCGCCCCGCCCGCGCCCACCGCCGCCGATCCGGCCGCACTGGCCGCGGCCGAACGGGCACGCCTGGAAGCCGAGCTGCAGGACGCTCTGCGCCACGAACTGCAGGCCGACTACGACCAGCGCCTGGCCACCGAGACCGCCGAGCAGGTGCATGCCGCGCGCCAGCAGGGCTACCAGGACGGCTACCGCGACGGCCTGGTGGCGCTGGACAGCTTCAAGCAAAGCTTTGCGCAGCAGACCAGCGCCCAGGTGGCCACGCTGCTGCAGACCATGGACACCGAGCTGCAGGCGCTGGAGCAGCAGCTGGCCCGCACCGTCACCCGCGTGGCCACCGAGCTGGCGCGCCAGGTGGTGCGCAGCGAGCTGGCGATCCGCCCGGCCCTGGTGGCCCAGGTGGCGCAAGAGGCGGTCAACGCCGTGCTGATGAGCGCCCGCCACATCACCGTGCAACTGCACCCCGACGACCACGCCCTGGTGGCCCAGGGCTGCGCCGAAGCCCTGGCCGCCCGTGGTGCCCGCCTGGTGGCCAGCCCCGCGCTGGCACGCGGCGGCTGCCGGGTGGACAGCGACGCCGGCACCATCGACGCCCGCATCGTCGCCCGCTGGGCCCAGGCCACGCAGGCGCTGGGCAGCAACGTCAGCTGGAGCGATGCCGAGACCGGCCCGGGGGGCGATGCATGAGCACGGCCCTGCCGCCAGCAGGCGCTCGCACCGAAGCGCTTCAGCGCGATGCGGCCCCCGGGGCCGCTGGCGGCGCCACGCCGCTGGACGACGAGCTGGCACTGCACAGCGACCTGGACGACGAGATCGCAGCCGCCCAGGCCGCGATGGACGACCAGGCGCTGCCCGACCTGCTGCTGGCCCCCGAGACCGCGCTTGCTGACGCTGGCGAGGCTGGCGACGCCGTGGCAGCGGCCGGGCCCGCAGCCACAACCACAACCACAACCGAAGAAGCCGCAGCCGCCACCGCCGAGCCCCCCCCCAGCCCCCGGCTGCAACGCTGGCAGCACTACCTGGCCGACCTGGAGGCCTACGCCGCGATCAAAACCCCGCTGGCCAGCCATGGCACGCTGGCCCGCGTCACCGGCCTGGTGATGGAGGCCGCCGGCGTGCGCGCGCCGGTGGGCGCGGTGTGCGAGGTGCAGGCCGACGGCGGCCAGCCGGTGCTGGCCGAGGTGGTGGGCTTCCACGGCGACCGCGCCTTTCTGATGGCCACCGGCGAGCTGACCGGCCTGAGCGCCGGCGCCCGCGTGTCGCCGCGCAGCAGCCCGCACACACCGCCGATGCTGGGCCGCGACAACCTGCTGTGGCGCCGCGCCGAAGACCGCGGCCTGCACCTGCCCATGGGCGACGGCCTGCTGGGCCGGGTGATCGACGCCCACGGCGTGCCCATGGACCGGCTGGGCGCACTGGACCACGTGCGCAACGCGCCGATGGTGCGCCGGCCCATCAACGCGATGGACCGCGACCCGGTGCGCACCCCGCTGGACACCGGCGTGCGCGCCATCAACGCCATGCTCACCGTGGGCCGCGGCCAGCGCATCGGCCTGTTTGCCGGCACCGGCGTGGGCAAATCGGTGCTGCTGGGCATGATGGCGCGCTACACCGAGGCCGACGTCATCGTCGTCGGCCTGATCGGCGAACGCGGCCGCGAAGTCAAAGAGTTCATCGAAGACATCCTGGGCGAGGAAGGCCTGGCCCGCAGCGTGGTGGTGGCCGCCCCGGCCGACGCGCCGCCGCTGGTGCGCATGCAGGGCGCCACCTACGCCACGGCCATTGCCGAGCACTTCCGCGACGAAGGCCGCCATGT
>Ga0302322_100002421_pt1 | contig 15735 bp, 13 predicted proteins | sample Fen_T0_2_FD_203757 | JGI IMG/M metagenome (GOLD analysis project Ga0302322, IMG submission 203757) | Peat permafrost microbial communities from Stordalen Mire near Abisko, Sweden - Fen_T0_2 | ecosystem: Environmental > Terrestrial > Soil > Wetlands > Permafrost | place: Sweden: Abisko... | reverse complement strand
CATTGCCCGCGATGATGTTGTCCTGCGCCACGAACCGTGCGGATCGATGCGGACGCACGACCAGCCGGCCTCCGGACAGGCCCTTGCCGACGTAGTCGTTGGCGTCGCCCTCGAGGCGCAGGGTGATACCGCTGGGCAGGAACGCCCCGAAGGACTGTCCGGCGGATCCCACGAAGGTGAGGTCGATCGTCTCGTCGGGCAGCCCGGCGCCGCCGAACCTTCGCGTCACCTCGGAGCCGAGCATCGTCCCGACCGTGCGGTTGACGTTGCGAATGGCCAGCTGCGCACGCACCGGATCGCCCGTCTCGAGCGCGGGACGGCACAGCTCGAGCAGCTGCTGGTCGAGAGCCTTGTCGAGTCCGTGGTCCTGACTAACCATGCGACGACGAGGAGTGGCCTCGTCGGCGAACGGCACGTGCAGGATCGGCGTGAGGTCCAGCCCCTCGGCCTTCCAGTGATCGACCGCGCGCTCGACGTCGAGGAGCTCGGCGTGCCCGATCACCTCGTCGAGGTTGCGGAAGCCGAGCTCGGCAAGGAGCTCGCGCACCTCCTGGGCGATGTACTCGAAGAACGTCTCGACGAATTCAGGCTTGCCCGAGAACTTCGCGCGCAGTTCGGGGTTCTGGGTCGCGACTCCCACGGGGCACGTGTCGAGATGGCACACGCGCATCATGACGCAGCCCATGACCACCAGCGGCGCAGTGGCGAAACCGAACTCCTCGGCACCGAGCAAGGCCGCGATCAGGACGTCGCGCCCGGTCTTGAGCTGGCCATCGGTCTGGACGACGACGCGGTCGCGTAGCCCGTTGAGGATGAGCGTCTGCTGCGTCTCTGCCAGCCCGAGCTCCCACGGCGCCCCCGCGTGCTTCAGCGACGTCAGAGGCGAAGCCCCCGTGCCGCCGTCATGCCCGGAGATCAGCACCACGTCAGCGTGCGCCTTCGCGACGCCGGCAGCGACGGTTCCCACGCCCACCTCGCTGACGAGCTTGACGTGGATACGGGCCTTGGGGTTGGCGTTCTTGAGATCGTGAATCAGCTGGGCCAGGTCCTCGATCGAGTAGATGTCGTGGTGCGGTGGCGGCGAGATGAGACCGACGCCTGGCGTCGAGTGCCGCGTCTTCGCGATCCACGGGTACACCTTGTGACCAGGCAGCTGGCCGCCCTCGCCGGGCTTCGCACCCTGCGCCATCTTGATCTGGATGTCGTCAGCGTTGACGAGGTACTCACTGGTCACGCCGAACCGTCCCGAGGCCACCTGCTTGATGGAGGATCGCTTGGAGTCGCCGTTCGGCAGCGCTACGAACCGCTCCGGGTCCTCGCCGCCCTCACCGGTGTTGGACTTCGCCCCCATCCGGTTCATGGCGATGGCCAGCGTCTCGTGCGCCTCCTGCGAGATCGAGCCGTACGACATGGCACCGGTCGAGAAGCGCTTCACGATGGACTCGATGGACTCGACCTCGTCGATCGGCACAGGAGTGCGGCCGTCGGTCCGGAAGCGGAACAGTCCGCGGAGAGTCATGAGCCGCTCCGACTGCTCGTCGACCCGTGACGTGTACTGACGGAACACGTCGAAGCGCTTGTTGCGCGTGGCGTGCTGCAGCCGGAACACCGTCTCCGGATCGAACAGGTGCGGCTCGCCCTCGCGACGCCACTGGTACTCGCCACCCACCGTGAGCGTGCGGTGAGCCGGGGCGATCCCCGACGGCGGGTACGCGACGCCGTGGCGCAGCGCGACCTCCTGGGCGAGGACGTCGAGGTCGACGCCCCCGAGCTTCGAGGCCGTGCCGGTGAAGTACGCGTCGATGACACCCTGCGAGAGGCCGACGGCCTCGAAGATCTGGGCGCCTCGGTACGACGCGACCGTCGAGACGCCCATCTTGGACATGACCTTGAGCAGGCCCTTGCCGAGCGCCTTGACGATGTTGCGCATCGCCTTTTCGGGTGACACGTCGGTGATGATCCCCCGACGCACGAGGTCCTCGACCGACTCGAGCGCCAGGTACGGGTTGACGGCGGCGGCCCCGTAGCCGACGAGCAGCGCGACGTGATGCACCTCGCGGACGTCGCCGGACTCGACGAGGAGGCCGACCATCGTCCGCGTCTTGGTGCGGACGAGGTGCTGGTGCACCGCGGCGCACAGCAGCAGCGACGGGATGGGCGCGTTCTGCGCGTCGCTGTCGCGGTCCGACAGGACGATGAACCGCTTGCCCTGCCTGATCACCGCGTCGACCTCGTGGAAGATCTCCTTCAGGCGGCGCTCAAGGCCCTCGCCGCCAGCGCCGACCGGGTAGAGGCCCGAGATGCGGACACCCGCGAAGCCGGGCTGGTCGCCGTCATCGTTGATGTGCAGGACCTTGGCGAGCTCGTCGTTGTCGATGACCGGGAACGGAAGCACGACCTGACGGCAGTGCGCCGGGGTCGGCTCGAGCACATTGCCCTCGGGCCCGATGATGCTCGACAGCGAGGTGACGATCTCCTCGCGGATGGCGTCGAGCGGCGGGTTCGTCACCTGGGCGAACAGTTGCGCGAAGTAGTCGAACAGCATGCGGGGCCGCTCCGACAGCACGGCGATCGGAGTGTCTGTGCCCATCGAGCCGAGGGGCTCCCCGCCCGTGCGCGCCATCGGCTCGAGGATGACGCGCAGCTCCTCCTCGGTGTACCCGAAGGTCTGCTGACGGCGGGCCACGGACGCCGCGGTGTGGACGATGTGCTCGCGCTCGGGAAGGGCTCCCAGGTGGATGAGACCCGCGTGGAGCCACTCACCGTACGGACGCTCGGCAGCGAGCTCGGCCTTGATCTCGTCGTCCTCGATGATCCGGCCAGCGGCCGTGTCGACGAGGAACATCAGCCCCGGCTGGAGGCGACCCTTGCGGGTGATCGTCGCCGGGTCGATGTCGAGCACGCCGGCCTCCGAGCCGAGCACGACGAGGCCGTCCTCGGTGACCCAGAACCGTCCGGGGCGCAGTCCATTGCGGTCGAGGACCGCGCCGATCTGCGTGCCGTCGGTGAAGCAGACATTCGCCGGGCCGTCCCACGGCTCCATGAACGTCGCGTGGTACTCGTAGAACGCCCGCCGTGCCGGGTCCATCGTGGGGTTGTTCTCCCACGCCTCGGGGATCATCATCAGCACCGCGTGGGGCAGCGAGCGGCCACCGAGATGCAGCAGCTCCAGGACCTCGTCGAACGAGGCGCTATCGCTGCCACCCGGTGAGCAGATCGGGAACATCCGGGTGACGTCGCCGCTGATCAGCTGCGACGTGAGCATGGCCTCGCGCGCCTGCATCCAGTTGCGGTTTCCGCGCACCGTGTTGATCTCGCCGTTGTGCGAGATATAGCGGTAGGGGTGTGCCAGCGGCCAGGACGGGAAGGTGTTGGTGGAGAAACGCGAGTGCACGAGGGCGAGCGCCGACGCCAGACGAGGGTCGGACAGCTCGGGGTAGAACGGCTCGAGCTGGGAGGTCGTCAGCATGCCCTTGTAGACGATGGTGCGGCTGGAAAGCGATGCGAAGTAGACGCCCAGTTCGTGCTCGACCCGCTTGCGCAGCGGGAAGACGAGCCGGTCCAGTGCGACCCCGCTGAGGGCACCCGTGGCCGAGGTGACGAACAGCTGCCAGAAGGACGGCATGACGCTGCGGGCCGTGATCCCGACGAGGGACGGATCGATCGGCACCTCGCGCCACCCGAGAACGGTCACGTCCTCCTCGGCCGCGAGCGCCTCGATGGCGACCCTGGCCGCGAGCGCCTCGGCCGGGTCGGCGGGAAGGAACGCGATCCCCACCGCATAGTGACCGGCGGCCGGAAGGGCGAAGGGGACGACCGCCTGCAGGAAGGCATCGGGGACCTGGACCAAGATGCCGGCGCCGTCGCCGCTGTCGGGCTCGGCGCCCGAGGCGCCGCGGTGCTCGAGATTGCGCAGGGCGGTGAGGGCCTTGTCGACGATGTCGTGCGAGGCCACGCCGGTGAGCGTCGCGACGAACGCGACTCCGCAGGCATCGTGCTCATGGCGGCCGTCGTAGAGGCCCTGGGGCGCGGGCTGGGCACCTGAGGAGAACATCGGGCATCCATTCGTCGTCGTCACACGACAGTCGCCGGACAGGCTCCGAGCACGGCACGGCCGTACAGGGAACTACCGGGTGATCCACATGGATCGCACTGCCGGAGCGGGACGACGTTGGCCCGTCGCGCGCACTCTACCCGACTGAGGGCGATGCCTCATCGTCGACCGGCGCGTCGGGGGCGCTGGCCGCCGCGACGCCCGGATGGGTGAGGACGGTCTCGCGACCGGGCCGGGCCCGCGAGGAGAACACCAGGTAGGCCAGGGCGCCGATGCCGACCAGGACCGCGGTCCAGATGTTCAGGCGCAGGCCCATGATGTGGTTGGCCTCGTCGATGCGCAGGGCCTCGATCCAGAGCCGTCCGGTGCAGTACAGCAGCACGTACAGCGCGAAGGCACGACCGTGGCCCATGCGGAACCGGCGGTCGGCCCAGACGACCACGACCGCAACCCCGATCAACCACAGCGACTCGTAGAGGAAGGTCGGGTGGAAGGTCGCGAACTGCTCGTAACCTGCAGGCCGATGCGCGGGATCGATCTCCAGGCCCCAGGGGAGGGTTGTCGGCGAGCCGAACAGCTCCTGGTTGAAGTAGTTGCCCCACCGACCGATGGCCTGAGCGAGGGCGATGCCTGGGGCGATGGCGTCGGCGACCGGGGGAAGCAGCACCCCCGCACGGCGCGCACCGATCCAGGCGCCGAGCGCACCCAGGGTGACCGCACCCCAGATGCCGAGGCCGCCGTCCCAGATGCGAAGCGCGGCGCCCAGGCCGGCTCCACCGGGTCCGAAGTACAGCTGGTGGTCGGTGATGACGTGGTAGAGGCGTCCGCCGACGATCCCGAACGGGACCGCCCAGATGGCGATGTCGGTGATGAGGCCCTTCTGGCCGCCCCGCTCCTCGTAGCGGCGATTGCCCCACCACACCGCGACGACGATCCCCGCGATGATGCACAGGGCATAGGCGCGGATCGGGATCGGCCCGAGGTTCCAGACGCCCTGCGACGGGCTAGGAATCGACGCGATGATCGCGGTCACGTGAGGAGGACGAGTCCGGGGCCGTCAGCGCGTCAGGACTTCGTGGGCGATGCCGAGGCGGCGGGTGCCGCCGACGACGAGGCCGCGGGAGCGGCGGACGACGAGGCCGAAGGCGCCTTGCCAGCGGCGGTGTCGGCCACGAGCTTCTCGAGGGCGGCCTGGTTGACGAGGGTCTCGGTCGGGACCTCGACTCCGTTGAGCAGCGCGAAGGGGGTGCCCTGGATGTTGCTGTCGAAGAACACCTGCGTGCTGTTCGTGCCCCAAGGCTGGTACGTCTTGGCGTTGAAGCACTTGGTGAAGGAGTCGAGGGCAGTGCCGGACAGGCCGGCCGTCTTCGCGAATCCGATGAGCTGCTCGTCGGTGAAGCCGTCGCCCTCCTTCGCGGGCGGGTTGGCGAAGACGGTGTTGTGGTACTCCTTCGTCTTGCCCTCATCGATCGCGCAGCCCCAGGCCCCCAGCGCGCGCAGCGAGGCATCGTTGTTGAGGTTGCGGTCGAGGAAGGTGGTGGGGCGCCAGATCAGCGTGATCTTGCCCTGGTCTGCGAGGGTCTGGATCCCGGCGCCGTTCGCCTTCTCGACGGCCTCACATGCCGGGCACTGGAAGTCCTCCCAGACCTCCAGCACCGGGACACCGGCCTTGAGTGAGTTGTACGGCACGCCGTAGGGGTGCTGGTCGGTGGAGGCGAACACGGTCTTGGGCAGCGGCGCATTCGGGTCGGCCGGAGCCGTCGGCGCGGCAGTCGAGCTGCTCGAGGACTGGTTCTTCGCGATGACGGCGACGCCGATGATCCCGGCGACGACGACGACAACGGTGATGGCGCCGACGATGCGGACCATCCGCTCCCGCTTCTTCTCGCCGGCGTTGGCGGCGTCGCGCGCCGCTGCCGCGCGATCGCGTCGGTTCTTGCCGGACTCACTCATGCGCGCTCTCCCAGTGGTCGCGTCCGGCTCGAATCGGCCCGGACCTGCAGCCCTACGATGTCATAGGTTGTTGACGCTTCAATCCGCAGCCCGGTTCCCTGCGTACCCCTCATCCGCGGACCCCCAGCGCCAGTTCGGCAGCGAGCTCGCCGACAGCGTCGATCGCGGCGGACTGATCGGCGGCGTCAAGGATCCGCCGGACGAAGGCCGAGCCGACGATCACGCCGTCCGCATACGCAGCAACCTCCGCGGCCTGAGGACCGGTGGACACGCCCAGGCCGACCGCGATCGGCAGGCTGGTGTGCGCCCGAGTGCGACGAACCAGTTCGGGAGCGGCGGAGCTGACCTGGGCACGGGCGCCGGTGACCCCCATGGTCGACGCTGCGTACACGAAGCCCGACGTGGCCGCGCAGACGGTGTGGATGCGCTGGTCGGTGGACGACGGGGCGACGAGGAAGATGCGATCGAGACCGCGACGCTCGGTTGCGGCGACCCAGGGTCCGGCCTCCTCCGGGGTGAGGTCCGGGGTGATGACACCCACTCCCCCGGCGTCGGCCAGCCGGTCCGCGAAGCGCTCGACGCCGTATCGCTCGACCGGATTCCAGTACGACATGACGACCGTTGCCGCGCCCGTGCCCGACACCTTGCCCACGGTGTCGAGCACGACGTCGGTGGTGGTGCCCGCCCGGAGGGCGAGGTCCACCGCCTCCTGGATCGCCGGACCGTCCATCAGCGGGTCGGAGTACGGCAGGCCCACCTCGACGATGTCGACGCCGGCGGAGACCATCGCGCGGATGAGCTCGACCGACGCCGCCGGCGTGGGAAAGCCCGCGGGCAGATAGCCGATCAGGGCCGCCCGGTCCTGCGAGCGGGCCTTGGCGAAGGCCTCGGCGAGTGTCGTCGTCACATCGACTCCGACTCGCCGAGCGGGATCCCGAACCAGCGGGCCGCCGTCGCGACGTCCTTGTCACCGCGACCGGAGAGGTTGACGATGATGACCGCCTCGGGTCCGAGCTCGCGCCCCAGACGCATGGCGCCCGCGAGGCCGTGGGCGCTCTCGATGGCGGGAATGATGCCCTCGGTGCGGCACAGGGCGGCGAACGCGGCCATCGCCTCGTCGTCATTGACGGGCTCGTAGACCGCACGTCCGGTGTCGTGCAGCCACGCATGCTCCGGACCGACTCCGGGGTAGTCCAGGCCAGCGCTGATGGAGTGCGAGGGCAGCGTCTGCCCCCACTCGTCCTGCATCACGTACGTGCGCGCACCGTGCAGCACGCCGGGCGCGCCGGTGCTGAACCGCGAGGCATGCCGACCGGTCTCGACGCCGTCGCCACCGGCCTCGTAGCCCCGCAGCTGCACCTCGGGGTCGTCCATGAAACCGCTGAACAGGCCGATCGCATTCGACCCACCGCCCACGCACGCGACGACGGCGTCCGGAAGGCGCCCCGTGGCAGCAAGGATCTGCTCGCGCGCCTCGCGTCCGATGACGCCGTGGAAGTAGCGCACCATGGTCGGGAACGGCGAGGGACCCGTGACGGTTCCGAGCAGGTAGTGCGTGCGGTCGACCGTGGTGACCCAGTCGCGCATGGCCTCGTTGATCGCGTCCTTGAGCGTGCGGCTGCCCGCTGTGACCGGAACGACCTCCGCACCGAGCAGCTTCATGCGGGCGACGTTGAGCGCCTGGCGGTGCGTGTCCTCCTCGCCCATGTAGACGGTGCACTCCAGGCCCATCAGCGCGGCGGCGGTGGCGGTGGCCACCCCGTGCTGTCCGGCACCGGTCTCGGCGATCACGCGCGTCTTGCCCATGCGCAGGGTGAGGAGGGCCTGGCCGAGCACGTTGTTGATCTTGTGCGAGCCCGTGTGATTGAGGTCCTCACGCTTGAGGAAGACGCGGGCCCCGCCGCACAGCTCGCCGAACCGCAGCGCGGGCGTGAGCGGATTGGGACGACCGGTGTAGTCGCGCTCCAGCCGGGTCAGCTCGGCACCGAACTCGGGATCGACGATCGCCGCGGTGAACGCCGCCTCCAGCTCGTCGAGGGCGGCGGTGAGCGCCTCAGGAACGAAGCGTCCGCCATAGGGTCCGAAATGGCCGTGCGGGTACGACTCGGAGTCGAGCACGACGGGGCCGCCGGTCACGGGCGACCGTGGCGCAGCGCGGGGTGGGCGCCAGCAGTGACGAGGTCATGGACGGCCTGGCGCGGATCCTTGCCGGTGACCAGACTCTCGCCGACGAGCACGGCATCGGCGCCCGCCTCGGCGTAGACGATCAGGTCGTGCGGGTCGCGGATGCCGGACTCGGCGACCTTCACGCACGAGTCGGGGATGCTGTGCGCCACGCGAGGGAACACGCCTCGATCCACCTCGAGCGTCTTGAGGTTGCGCGCATTGACCCCGATGACGGTGCCCCCGGCGTCGACCGCGCGGGCGATCTCCTCCTCGTCGTGCACCTCGACCAGGGCGGTGAGCCCGAGGCTGTGGGTGCGCTCGATCAGGCTGACGAGGGCGGACTGGTCGAGGGCGGCGACGATGAGCAGGACCATGTCGGCTCCGTATGCCTTCGCCTCCCACAACTGGTAGCTGCTGACGATGAAGTCCTTGCGCAGCACCGGGATGTTGACGGCGGCGCGAACCTCCGCGAGGTCGACCAGGGAGCCGCCGAACCGGCGCTGCTCCGTCAGGACGCTGATGCAGTGCGCGCCGCCGGCCTCGTACTCACGGGCCAGTGCGGCAGGGTCGGCGATCTCGGCGAGCTGCCCGCGGCTGGGACTGGCTCTCTTGACTTCGGCGATGACGCTGACGTCCTCGTCCGCGAGCACCGCGGCCACATCTCGCGCCTTGGGCACCAGCGCGGCCCGCTCCTTGAGCTCATCGAGGGGAACGATCGCCATGCGCTGGGCGATGTCCTCGCGCACGCCTTCGATGATCTCGTCCAGCACGGTCACGCTGCCAAGACTAACGGCGCCGATCAACGCCGATCCGGCTGGGTAATCGTCCGGTCAGCCGATGCCTGAACCGAGGTACGGGACGAAGTTGCGGACGACCCCGAACACCAGCAGGGCCACCAGTCCGACGAGCAGGACGGCGTTGCGACGACGGAACTGGCCATACGTCACTGGGGGTGTCCGGCCCCGCCAGGAGCGCACGAACCAGCGCACCCAGATGAAGACTGCCAACGGTGCGAAGACGGCGATGAGCACGTTGTGGTCCAGCGCCCCCGAGACGTTTCCGGTGACCAGGTCGTGAGTGGCACGCATGAGCCCACAGCCCGGGCAGTCGACGCCGAAGATCGCCCGCGTGGGGCACAGCGGATAGTGCCCCGGCTGATTCGGGTCGACGGCGGCGAGATACGCGAGTGCCGCAGCCGACCCGCCGAGGGTGAGCAGGGGGGCCATGAGCCGACGCCCTCGCGGCCGGTCATCGAGGCGCTCTCGCTCGACGACGTCTTCGGCGGCGAGGGTGGTCACGCGCTCACGATACGCCCGGGACGGATGCTCGCGCGGGGATGCGCACCGTGAAGCGAGCACCGCCTTCGGGGGCCTGGCCGGCCTCGGCGTATCCACCTAGCCCGACCGCGAGCCGGCCCACGAGGGCCAGGCCCAGTCCGGTGCCGACCGGGCGCACCCCGCGGTAGCGCTCGTGCAGGACACCCGGCTCGAAGGCGACGGACACGTCATCGGCGGTCAGGCCCGGTCCGGAGTCGCGCACCTCAACCACACCCCAGGCGCCCTCGCGGCGGACTGCCAGCACGATGACCGACAGCGGCGGCGACACCCGCAGCGCGTTCTCGAGCAGGTTGTCGATGATCTGCCGCACCCGGATCGGATCGGTGTCGACCACGACCGGCTCCACCGACAGTTCGAGGACCATGCGCACGCTCTCCGGCGTGGCGCGATCGACCCACACGGCGCCTGCGTCCTCGCCGATCTCGACGAGGTCCACCGGTACGGGCGCGACGTGGAAGTCGACGGCCCCCAGCCGCGCGAGGTCGAGCAGGTCGCTGACGAGTCTGTCCAGGCGTGACGCCTCCGCCGCGACGATGCCGCCGGTGCGCGAGACGTCATCTGGGGGGATCACACCGTCGGACAGGGCCTCCGCGTATCCCTTGACCGCCGTGAGCGGCGTCCGAAGCTCGTGCGACACCGACAGCAGGAACTCGCGCTGACGACCCTCGGACACCACGAGGGCCGAGTTGAGACGGTTGAGGGACACCGCGATGTCGGCGATCTCGACCGGGCCCTCGGGCGTGAGGGTGACATCGCGCGAGCCCTCGGCCATCTGGTTCGCCGCGTCGCGAGCCGCCCGCAGCGGTCGGGTGAGGCGTCGCGCGGCCCAGACGCCGATGGGCACGGCGATGAGGAGTCCAAGGAGCAGGGCGGCCGCGATGCGGCGCAGCACGGCGGTCGCCTCGCCGCCCACGACCGTGTACGGCTGCTCCAGGAACAGGCCGCCGCCCCCGGACAGGGGGCGACCCTCGATCAGCACCGTGCCGGCCTCGGTCGTCCCCTGGATCGAGACGTCCTGACCCGCGAGCACCGACGCGACCGCGTCGCCCGGGACACCGGGCGGATTCTGGCTGCCCGGCGCGACGAGGTACCCGGTGATCTGGCGGGCCTGAAGCGTCTCGATCAGGGGCCTCGGCAGGGGCTCCCCGCCCATGTGGCCGTCACCCGGGTCGCGATCGAGTGCGGTGGCGGTGAGGTCCGCGAGGCCCACGAGCTCACCGCGCGTCTGGCTCTCCGCCGCCGAGTGCAGGAGGGGATACGACACGAGACCGGCCACGAGGACCGCGATCGCAGCGATCGCCGCAGTGAGCAGGACGGTCCGCGTGACGATGCTCATGCGGCCGACCGACGAGGGGGCGGGCGGTGCCATGTCAGAGGTCGGCCGTTACCTCGGCCGAGTACCCGACACCTCGCACGGTGCGGATCGGGCTGTGGTCGCCGAGCTTGCCGCGCACCTGCGCGACATGGACGTCCACGGTGCGCGTCCCCACGACGGCCGCGTAGCCCCACACCTCGGAGAGCAGTTGCTCGCGTGAGTAGACCCGGCCGGGATGCCGCATGAGGTAGGCGAGCAGGTCGAACTCGGTCGCGGTCAACGACACCGGCTGCCCCGCCATGGTCACGCGGCGGGTCACCAGGTCGACGACGACGTCGCCGATGGCAAGCGGGGCCTCGTCGACGGCGACGAGGGAGGCACGACGGACGACGGACTTGACGCGTGCCACGACCTCGCGAGGGCTGAACGGCTTGGTGATGTAGTCATCGGCCCCGAGTTCGAGCCCCAGCACGCGATCGACCTCGTCGTCGCGGGCGGTGCAGAACAGGATGGGAACCCAGTTCCCGTCGGCTCGCAGCTGGCGGCACACCTCGGTGCCGTCCATGACCGGCAGCCCCACATCCAGGATGATCGCCGCGGGATGCATCGTCCGGGCGGCCGTCAGCGCCGACTGGCCATCCGTGGCGACGTGGACTCCGAAGCCCTCACGCGAGATGTACATGCGCAGGAGATCGGAGATGGCGCGCTCGTCCTCGACGACGAGGATGAGGCCACGGGACGGCTCACTGCTCACAGGAACAGAGTGTCAGACGATCGGCGCACAACGCCGCTGCCCGGTCTGGACCGGATCAGTTTTGCGTCAATTCTGTGTTAAGGCGGTCGTCAGTGGCCCGCGTCGGGCTTCTTGCCCATGCCCATCATGCTCAGGACCTTGCCGGCCACCGCTCCGACGATGACCAGGCCCACGCCGACCCAGAACATCGGCCAGTTGCCCAGGATGACCGCCAGCGTGCCGACGACGAACGCCAGGGCGATGATGATGACAGCGGTCCAGGCCGCCGGGGTCGACCCGTGGTCCTCATGCTGGACGGGGGCGGTCTGCTGCTGCGACATGGGCGTCATTCAACCAGATCGTCGGTCGGATCCTGACCCTTGTCGAGGGCATCCCATGCATTTGTCGCGGGGCGGTCCCCCGCCGACCGCTCGTACCTCGCGCCCAGTGCGGGCCAGGACCGACCGCGGAGCACTGTTGCCGCGGCGGCAAGCGCGACGAGCAGTCCGCCCACGAAAGCCAGCGCCCAGGCCGGGCGCACCTGCACCGGTGCGAAGGGGACTCCCGTTGCCGTCGCCCCCACCGCTGCGGTGACCATGTCCGTCGAGCCGATCGCGAACGCGACCGCCGCCACGGCCCCGACGAGCCCGGCCAGCAGGGCGATCACCGCCACGATCACCCGTCCCCAGGACCGGGTGGCGACGATGCCCGCCGTTGCGGCCAGGGCCACCCAGCCGCACATCGCCGCGCCGGGCAGCAGGTCGCGGCCGGTGAGGGCGCGCTCCTGCAGGGCGTCGTTGGAACCGGCGAGGAGCGGCACCTCGGTGACCGCCCAGGTCAGTCCGTACGCGATGAGGAGCACGGCCCCGCCGGCCGCGAGCAGCACGAGCGCCATCGCATACCCGCGTCGTCGTGGGCTCACCGAATCGGTCATCGACTAGCCCGCGGAGGAGATGGTCTGCGCAGACGCAACCGCGCGCAGCACCGCAGCGGCCTTGTTCACGCACTCCTGGAACTCCGCCTCCGGGACCGAGTCGGCGACCAGTCCGCCGCCAGCCTGGACGTAGGCCACGCCGTCCTTGATCAGCGCCGTCCGGATGGCGATCGCGGCGTCGAGATTGCCGGCGAAGTCGAAGTAGCCCACGCACCCGCCGTAGAGGCCACGTCGAAGCGGCTCGAGCTCGTCGATGATGGCCATCGCGCGCGGCTTCGGGGCGCCGGAGAGCGTGCCCGCCGGGAACGTCGACGCCAGGACGTCGTACGCCGTGCGACCGGCTGCGAGATCGCCGGTGACGGTCGACACCAGGTGCATCACGTGGGAGTACCGCTCGACGCTCATGAAGTCGACGACGGTCACCGAGCCCGGCGCGCACACACGACCGAGGTCGTTGCGGCCGAGGTCGACCAGCATCACGTGCTCCGCCCGCTCCTTGAGGTCCTTGCTCAGCTCGTCCGCGAGCGCCGCATCCTCCTCGGGCGAGGTCCCTCGCGGCCGCGTGCCGGCGATCGGATGGAGGACGCAGTGCCCGTTGGTGACGGTCACGAGGGCCTCGGGCGACGAGCCGACGATCTCGAACGCCACGCGCTCGGAAAGCGAACCGACCACCTCGTCGGGCGTGCCGTGATCGTCCTCGGGCACGCGGATGACGTACATGTACGGACTGGGATTCGTCGCCCGCAGGATGCGGTAGACATCGAAGGCCGAGGCCGCACAGTCCGCCGAGAACCGTTGGGACAGCACGATCTGGAAGGCGTCCCCCGCCCGGATGTACTCCTTGGCCCGCTCCACCTGGTCGAGGTAGTCGCCCTTCGCTGTCGACGACCGCACCTCGACGTGCGCGGACGCGTCATACGACGACACCCCGAGCGGGCGGGATGCTGCCAGCTGCGCCTGCATCTGGTCGAGGCGCGCGACGGCATCGGTCCACGCCTCGTCGACCCGCTCGCTGGAGTCGTCGTAGTTGATCGCGTTGGCGATCAGGAGGATGGAGCCGTCCGCATGGTCGACCACGGCAAGATCAGTGGCGAGCAGGAACCCGAGTTCCGGGATCCCGAGCTCGTCGGGGTTGTCGTCCGGCACCCGCTCCCACGCGCGCACCGAGTCGTACGTCAGGTAGCCGACGAGGCCGCCGGTGAGCGGTGGCAGCCCGGGAAGGGGCGTCGTGCGCAGGAGGTCGACGGTGTCGCGCAGGGCATCAACCGCCCGCACAGCATCGGGCACTCCGCGCGGTGCCCGTCCCAGCCACGCGGCCGTGCCGTTGCGTTCGGTCAGCATCGCCGCGCAGCGCACCCCGATGAAGGAGTAGCGCGACCAGTTCCGGCCCTGCTCGGCGGACTCCAGCAGGAAGGTGCCAGCGCGGTCGCCGCACAGTGCCTCGAACAGTCCGACCGCCGTGACTCCGTCCGCCAGCAGCCGGCGGGTGACGGGGATGACGCGACGGTCCCGGGCCAGGGCTCGGAAGTCCTCGAGGGTGGGCGTTGCAGTGCCCGTGAAGTCGGTCATTCCGGTCCGTCCGCGAGCGCCACGGTGATCGTGTCCGCGTCGAAGCAGGTGCGGTCGCCGGTGTGGCAGGCAGCGCCCACCTGGTCGACAAGGATCAGCACGGTGTCGCCATCGCAGTCCAGCCTCGCCTCGCGCACGGACTGGGTGTTCCCGGATGTCTCGCCCTTGACCCAGCGGGCCGCTCGGCTGCGGCTGAAGTAGACGCCACGCCCGGTCTCGAGGGTCTCGCGCAGCGTCTCCGGCGTCATCCACGCCATCATCAGCACCTCGTGGGTGTCCCACTGCTGCGCTATCGCCGGCACGAGGCCGTCGTCGGTGAAGCGCGCTCGCGCGACGAACGCATCGATGGCGTCAGGCTGCATGCGCCCATTGTGCCGTTCGGCATCGCGCCCCTCCGAGGGGGCGCAGTTGCCACGGCCGGTCCATGCGACATGATCGGGAGATGAGCTCCTCATCCCATGCCCGTCGTGAGCGACTCGAGCTCGCCGAGCTGATGCTCCAACTCGGTCCGGACGCGCCGACGCTCTGCGAAGGGTGGACCACTCGTCACCTTGCTGCGCACCTGGTGGTCCGCGAGTCCCGACCGGACGCCGCGGCCGGCATCATCGGCGGGCCGCTGTCGGCCTGGACCGAGCGGGTCACCAACAGCACGGCCACCCAGTCGTACCCCGAGCTCGTACGCAAGGTTCGGACGGGTCCGCCCACGCTGTCCTGGTTCTCCCTTCCCGGCATGGACGGCCTCGGCAACCTCACCGAGTACGTCGTGCATCACGAGGACGTGCGCCGGGCCCAGCCCGACTGGACCGCCCGCGAGATCAGCCCGGACCTTGCCGACGAGCTGTGGGGCCGGCTCCGCCAGATGGCCCGCCTGTTCGTGCGGCGGGTCCCCGGGGGCGTCACGCTCGAGCGCACCGACGGCAGCGGCGGCTCGTTCGTCGCGAAGAAGGGCTCCCCGATGGTCACCGTGTCGGGCACGTCGCTGGAGCTGATCATGCGGCTGCACGGTCGCACCGCCACGCTCGCCGAGGTGTCAGGCACCCCGAGCGCCGTCGCCGCCTTCGAGGCGGCCCGGATCTCGCTGTAGGTCAGCGCACCGGCAGGCCGCTGCGCCTGAGCTCGTCCTTGACCTCGCCGATGGCGAGGGTTCCGAAGTGGAAGACGCTCGCGGCAAGCACCGCGTCCGCGCCGGCGTGCACCGCCGGGACGAAATCACCGAGGCGCCCCGCCCCGCCACTGGCGATGATCGGGACGGACACCGCCTCCCGCACCAGGCGGATCAGCTCGAGGTCGTAGCCCGACTCCGTGCCGTCGGCGTCCATGGAGTTGAGCAGGATCTCGCCGGCTCCGCGGCGGGCGCCCTCGATGGCCCACGCGACGGCATCGATCCCGGTGCTGGTGCGCCCCCCGTGCGTGGTCACCTCGAACCCGCTGTCCGTGATGACCCCGGACGGGCAGCGGCGGGCATCGACACTGAGCACCACGCACTGCGAGCCGAATCGCTCGGCAGCGTCGGAGAGCAGGGTGGGCTGGGCGATCGCCGCCGTGTTGAGGCTGACCTTGTCGGCGCCCGCTCGCAGCAACCGGTTGAAGTCCTCGGTCTCCCGCACCCCGCCACCGACGGTGAGCGGGATGAACACCGTCTCGGCGGTGCGCCGCACGACGTCGTAGGTCGTC
>Ga0302322_100002420_pt1 | contig 15736 bp, 10 predicted proteins | sample Fen_T0_2_FD_203757 | JGI IMG/M metagenome (GOLD analysis project Ga0302322, IMG submission 203757) | Peat permafrost microbial communities from Stordalen Mire near Abisko, Sweden - Fen_T0_2 | ecosystem: Environmental > Terrestrial > Soil > Wetlands > Permafrost | place: Sweden: Abisko... | reverse complement strand
AGGGTGCGAGGTCGACCTTGCCTTCTTGGACCAGCTTGATGGTGGCGGGGTGGTCGTTGACGTAGGCGATGGTGCCGCGCAGGTCGATCTCCTTGAGCACCAGAGCCTGCATGTCGATCGTCGCCGCGTGGCCCCAGATGGACACGTTGACCACGACGCCGCCGGGCTTCACCGCGACCAGGAGCTGGTCGAGCACGTCGTTGACGCTGGAGCACTCGAAGCAGACATCGGCGCCGAGCCCGCCGGTGATCTCGAGCACCCGAGCGACGACGTCATCCGTGCTCGGGTCGAGGACGTGGTCGGCGACGCCGGTGGAGAGGGCCTTCGCTTTCCGCTCCTTGCTCACCTCGGAGACGATGACGGTCAGGCCCTCGGCCTTGAGGACGGCGGACAGCAGCAGGCCGATCGGGCCGGCTCCGCCGACGAAGGCCACATCGCCGGCCTTCGCGCCGCTGCGGACGAAGGCGTGGTGCCCCACCGAGAGTGGCTCGATCAGGGCGGCCTGATCCAAGGGAATGTCGCCGACCGGATGGACCCAGCGCCGTTCGACCACGATCTTCTCGCTGAGACCGCCCCCGCCGCCGGCCAGGCCGATGAAGCCCATCTTGGTGCACAGGTTGTAGCGACCCAACCTGCACGGTGCGCATTCACCGCACACGAAGTACGGCTCGACCACGACGTGCTCGCCGACGGTGAGGTCGGTGACGCCCTCCCCCACTGCCGTGACCGTGCCGGAGAACTCGTGCCCCATCGTGACGGGTTCCTCCTCGTGGGTCAGAGGATGAGGGTGCCCGTGGGCAGGGATGAAGATCGGCCCCTCCAGGTACTCGTGGAGGTCGGTGCCGCAGATGCCGCACCAGGCGATGTCGATCGCCACCGCCCCCGGGCGCAGGACGGGTGCGGGGATGTCGGTGATCTCGATGTCTTTGGGCCCGTTGAATCGTGCTGCCTTCATGGTGTGTGCTCTCTGTCTCGGAGGAGGGAGGCGCCACAGGGACGTGGTGTCTGTGCCGCCCAGGGCTATCGCGTGCGACGGGTTCCGCAGCCGTTCAGTACCGGATGACGATGCGACCATCGATGGATCCATGGCGCATCTCGTCGAAGATCGTGTTGATTTCGCTGAGGGAGCGCGTGGACACCGTCGGGTGGATCTGACCCCGGGCGTAGAAGTCGAGCGCCTCCGCCAGGTCCTGTCGGGTCCCGACGATCGAGCCTCGGACGGTGAGTCCCTTGACGACGATCTCGAAGATCGGGGCCGGGAAGTCGCCTGGGGGCAACCCGTTGAACACGATGGTGCCGCCGCGCCTGGCCATCCCTATCGCCTGGCTGAAGGCCGTGGTGTGAACTGCGGTGACGAGGACCGCGTGTGCGCCGCCGGTCTCTCGCTGGATCGCTTCGACGGGATCGTCGTCGGATGCGTTGACGACCAGCTCGGCACCGTGCGCCAGTGCCAGCTTGAGCTTGTCGTCGGCGATGTCGACGGCAGCGACTCGCAGTCCCATGGCTCGGGCGTACTGGACTGCGATGTGGCCGAGTCCACCGATGCCCGAGATCACGACCCACTGTCCGGGTCGGGCCTCGGTCATCTTCAGGCCCTTGTAGACGGTGACCCCTGCGCAGAGGATCGGTGCTACCTCGATCAGATCCACTCCGGCCGGTATGCGTGCCGCGAAGCGCGAGTCCACCAGCATGTACTCGCCGAACGACCCGTCGACGGTGTAGCCGCCGTTCTCCTGCTGCTCGCACAGCGTCTCCCAGCCGGTACGGCAGTACTGGCATGTGCCGCACGCCGACCACAGCCACGCGTTTCCAACGAGCTGGCCGGCGCTGAGGTCCGTGACACCCTCACCCACCCGCACGACCGTCCCGATTCCCTCGTGACCGGGAATGAACGGCGGGGTCGGCTTGGCCGGCCAGTCGCCCTGGATGGCGTGCAGATCGGTGTGGCAGACGCCGGTGCTGATGAGCTTGACGAGCGCCTGACCCGGGCCAGGCTCTGGGATCGGAACGTCATCGAGGGTGAGCGGGGTCCCGAACTGATGGGTGACCGCTGCCTTCATGGTTGACATGATGCGTCTCCTCGTTCGTGGGTGATGGTGCGCGTGGTCGGGCGGATGCCCCGGTCTCAGACGAAGAAGCCGAGCGGCTTCGGGTCGTGGTTGAACAGCACGTTCTTGACCTCTTGGTAGTTGTGCAGGGTCTGCTGGTCGGTCTCTCGGCCGTAGCCGGACTGCTTGTAGCCACCGAAACCGGCCCCTGCCGGGTACTGGTGGTAGGTGTTGACCCAGACCCGGCCGGCCAGGATCTCCTGGCTGGCTCGGTAGGTGAGGTCGGCATCGCGGCTCCAGACGCCGGATCCGAGCCCGTAGATGGTGTCGTTGGCGATGGCGATGGCCTCGGAGTAGTCGGCGAAGGACGCGACGGTGACGACGGGGCCGAAGATCTCGTCCTGGAAGACCTGCATGTCGTTGGTGCCCTGGAAGACGGTGGGCTGGATGAAGTACCCCCCGGCGAGGTCGCCGGTCATCTCGGCCTTCTCGCCTCCGGTGAGGACCTTTGCCCCCTCCTGGGGTCCGAGCTCGAGGTACCGGGAGATCTTCTCGACCTGGTCCAGGCTGTTCTGGGGTCCCATCTCGGTGGTGGTGTCCAGCGGGTCGCCGACGGTGATCTTCTCGACGCGCTGCACTGCTTGCTCGAGGAAGCCTTCGCTGACCAGGCCGTCCTGGATCAGTGCCCTCGAGGGGCACGAGCAGATCTCACCCTTGTTGAGGGCGAACATGGTGAAGCCCTCGATCGCCTTGACGTAGAAGTCGTCCCTGGTCCTGGCCACGTCGTCGAAGAAGATGTTCGGCGACTTGCCGCCGAGCTCCATCGTGGTCGGGATGATGTTCTTGATCGCGTACCCCATGATCTCGCGGCCGGTGGCCGTCGACCCGGTGAAGGCGACCTTCCCAACCCCCTGGTGCTCGACGAGGGAGCGACCGAGCTGGGCGCCGCTGCCGTTGACCACGTTGATGACGCCCGGAGGCAGGACCTCGGCGATCAGCTCCATCACGTAGAGGATCGAGATGGGGGTGGCGCTGGCCGGCTTGAGGACCACCGTGTTCCCTGCCGCGAGGGCAGGAGCGAGCTTCCAGGTGGCCATCAGGATCGGGAAGTTCCACGGGATGATCTGAGCGACCACGCCGATAGGCTCGAAGTAGTGGTAGGACACCAGGTCTGCGGAGAGCTTCTTGATGTTGCCTTCCTGGGTGCGGATCGCGGCCGCGAAGTACCGGAAGTGGTCGATGGCCAGTGGGATGTCGGCGGCCAGGGTCTCGCGGACCGGCTTGCCGTTCTCCCACGACTCGAGGACGGCGATCTGCTCGAGGTGCGCCGCCAGGTGGTCGGCGACGGCCACCAGGACGGCGGCACGGTCGGTCGTCGACGTGGCTGCCCAGCCCGGGAAGGCAGCCTGGGCCGCCGAGACTGCCAGGTCGATGTCGTCGACGGTCGAGCGCGCGTACTCCGCGATCGGGAGCCCGGTGGCCGGAGCCAGGTCTTCGGCGTAGTTGCCCTTCAGCGGCTTGACCCAGTCGCCGCCGATGAAGTTCTCGTACCTGCTCTTGAGCGGGACGATGCTGCCGGTGGTTCCGGGGCGGGTGTAGATGGTCATGTGCTGCTACTTCCTGTTGGGTGCTTCTGGACCGCGAGACTGCTCACGCGGTGACGTACTGCTTGAGAGCGACGATGGTGTCGGCGAGTCCCTGCTTGGCATCTGCGAAGAACATGCCCGTCTTGGGATCGGTGAAGAGCGGGTTGGCGATCCCGGCATAGCCGGGGCTCATCGAGCGCTTGAGGACGACCACGGACTTCGCGTGGTCGACGTCGAGGATCGGCATCCCCGAGACCGCGTTTCCCGGCCGGCGCGCCATGGGGTTGGTGACGTCGTTGGCACCCACGACCAGCGCCACGTCGCAGGTGGCGAAGGCGGCGTTGGCGGCGTCGATCTCCAGCATCTGGGTGTACGGCACGCTGGCCTCGGCCAGCAGGACGTTCATGTGGCCGGGCATCCGGCCGGCGACGGGATGGATGGCGTACTTCACGTCGATCCCGTGATCGGTCAGGACCTTGGCCAGATCGGCGACCTCGTGCTGGGCCTGGGCGGCTGCGAGGCCGAATCCCGGCACGATCATCACGCGCTGGGCATAGGCGAGCTCGATGGCGAGGTCATCGGCGGTGACCTGCCTGACGTCCGTGAGGTCTGCTCCGGCCACGGTGGCCGAGGCAGCATCGCCGGTGCCGAATCCGCCCACGATGATCGCCCCGACGGAGCGGTTCATCGCCTGCGCCATCTGCAGGGTGAGGATCGTGCCCGCAGCGCCGACCAACGCACCGGCGATGATCATGAGCTGGTTGTCGATGGCGAACCCCGCCATCGCGACTGCGAGGCCGGTCAATGCGTTGAGGAGGGACACGACGACGGGGGCATCGGCGCCGCCGATGGGAAGCACCATCAAGACCCCGAAGGTCAGCGCTGCGACCAGCACCACGGTCAGCCGCAACACGCCGCCGTCGAGCACCAGGACCAGAACGCCGGCGACGAGGGCCACGGACACGACCAGAGCGTTGACCAGGCGTGCTCCCGGGAACGTCAGCGGTCGCCCGGGAACGAGCCCCTGGAGCTTGCCTGCCGCGATGAGCGACCCGGAGAACGTCACCGAGCCGATCAGCACGTCCAGGACGACGGGGATGGCGGTCGTGGCCCCGAGACCCGCCCCACCGGGGTACAGCAGGAAGGTGGCGAAGGCGACGGCGACGGCAGCGCCGCCTCCGACTGCGTTGAAGAGGCTCACCAGCTGAGGCATGTCGGTCATCTGCACGGTCCGGGCGCGGACGACACCCCAGGCTGCTCCGCAGACCAGACCTACGACGAGGGCACCCCAGGCCCATGCGTTGCCACCGTGCTCCACGAGGGCGAAGTTGATGCTCGCGGTCACGCCCACGACCATGCCGACAGCCGAGATCTGGTTGCCACGCCGCGCCGTCGACGGGGCGCGCATCAGGTGCAGCCCGACGACGAACAACGTGGCCGCGAGCAGGTAGACCAGACCGGTGACGAACGAGAGCGTGCTCATCGCACGGTCTCCGAGTCCTGGTCGTCGGGAGCGGGTTCCGGCCGGGTGAACATCTTCAACATCCGGTCGGTCACCACATAGCCGCCGCAGACGTTGGCTGCGGCCAGTGCACCCGCGACCAGGGTCAGCAGGTAGCCGGCGGGGCTGTCGGCGAGGGAGGCGGTGATGATCGCACCGACCACGACGACGCCGTGGATGGCGTTGGCGCCCGACATCATGGGCGTGTGCAAGGTCGAGGGGATCTTGCTGATCACTTCGAAGCCGACCAAGAGGCTCAGGAGGAAGATCGCGAGATTGGCGTACAGCGTCTCGGTCATGATGCCCTCGCCGTTGCCGGTGTCGATGAACCGACCGAGGTCGAGACAACCGAGGGCGGTGGCAGTTCCATGGCGGATCGCAGTGCTGGGTTGATGACGGCACCCTGGTGGGTCACGACGATGGCCGCATGGATCTCGTCCATGAGATCGACGACGACCTCTCCTTGCGGGACCAGCGAGGAGATGACCGCGACGACGTTGCGTGCGTACATCTGTGAGGCGGAGGTCGGCAGGTCCGAGGCGAGCTCACCCGCTCCGATGACGGTGACTCCGCCGGCGGTGGTGGTGCGTTGTCCGTCCACCGAGCCGACCACGTTCCCGCCCTGGTCACTGGATCCGAGGTCGATGCACACGGACCCGTGGCGCAAGGTCGCGAGAGTATCGGCCGAGACCAGAACGGGCGGCGTACGTCCGGGGACCTTGGCGGTGGTGATGATGACGTCGAACGACGTCAGCGCGTGCGCCAGCTCGGCCTGCTGCGCCGTCTCCTCCTCCGGGCTCAGTGCCGTGGCATACCCGTCGTCGGCTGCTTCCTGGCTCACCGAGCGGGTGAGGAAGGCGGCGCCGAGCGACTCGACCTCGGCACGCGAAGCCTCGCGGACGTCGTAGCCGGTGACGACTGCGCCCAGACGCTTGGTGGTCGCGATGGCCTGCAGCCCGGCGACGCCGGCTCCGATCACCATCACCTTGGCCGGGGTGGCGGTCCCCGAGGCAGTGATCATCATCGGCAGGTAGCGCCCGAACGCTTCTGCCGCCACGATCGCGGCACGGTAGCCGGCAGCGCTCGACTGAGAGCTGAGCGCATCCATCGCCTGAGCGCGGCTGAGGGTGCGCGGGAGGAGCTCGAACGCCACGGTGGTCACGCCCGCGTCTGCCAGCCGACCGATGGTCGTGAGGTTGTTGAGGGGATCGAGCAGCCCGATGAGCATCTGGCCCGAACGCAGGGTGCTCGTCAGGCCGTCATCTGGGCCGTGCACGACCGCGAGCACGTCACAGTCGCTGAGGACGGCTTCTCTGGAGGATACGACTGCTCCGGCCGCCTCGTAGTCGGCGTCGGGGAAGCAGGCTGCGATGCCCGCGCCCGTCTCCACCAGAACGCTCCGGTCCTGGCGCGTCAGCGTCGAGACAGCCTTCGGATCCAGGGCGACGCGTCGCTCGCCGCCGGTCTCGCGCAACACGCCCACTACGACGGCAGTCATGCGACACGGGCCAAGAGCGCCGTGGGTAGGTGAGAAATGCAGAGGGCCAGAGTTCGGGGAGCCGTGGATATCGAGTGCATGGTGTCCCTCGAAGCAACGAGGTCACCTGACGTGCCCGGTCATGAGCCTGATGCTCCCGGAGACCCAGTGATGTCGGGGCTTCCGGATCCGGGCCAGCTGTTTGCCTAGCCGACTTTCACCATACTCCGGACCGGTTGGACACCTGGGCCGGGGACGCCTTCGGCCGTCTAGGAGCCTGGTTGACGTCAGCGGGACCTTGTCCTCTGTCGTGGCGTCGCCGTCGAACAAAGTGTGGAGGCATGACTACAGATGAGCGCATCGCCAAGCTCGAGAACCACATCCACCAACTCCAGGACACCCAGACAGACCTGTACAAGAAGCTCGCGCAGGCTCGGGTGGATCAGTGGCACGAGCGCATCGAGGACCTGGAACTGCAGGTCCACCTGGGTGCGATGGGCAGCAACGAGCGTCTCACAGAGCTCAGCGAGCAGCTTCGCAATCAGTGGGACCGGACGCACGCTCAGATGCAGGACGCTTCGTCGACCGCCTCCGGTGCGGCCGACACTCTGTGGACCGGACTCGAGCGGGCCTACGGCGAAGTCCGCCAGGCACTACTGGAGTCCCGGAACATGATCACTCACTGAGCCCACCTCGGATCGTGGACTCACGGTGGCGACGCAGGGAGCCGGCGCTGGGTAGCCTGGTCACTGTGGCCCCTGCGTCGCTCCCGGTGCTCAGCGACAGGGTTCAGGTAGACGTAGACGATCGATGGCCAGGCTGCACGGAGCGCCGCTGCGACCTCCACGATGGCCGCCTCCACACGAGGGACGTCGAGCGAGTCGTCGAAGACCACGTCGCCGTCGACCACGAGCATTCCCGGCCCCACCACGATCGCGAAGAGGTCGGGTACTTCGATGATCCCGGGCTCGCGGCTCACGACGAGGCGCATGGCGGCAAGGACGTCCGGGGCGACTCCTCGCCCGGTGAGCAGCTCTCGGCTGGTGTGCAACAGCAGCAGGGAGGTCACCAGCAGGACGAGGCCGATCAGGGCACTGGCCATGACGTCGACCACGGACCTTCCCGTGATCTGTCGGGCGGCGAGGCCGGCAAGCGCGATCGCACCACCCATGAGTCCAGCGATACTGCTCAGGCACACCGTGGTCACGGCCGGGTCGGTACCCCGCCACAGGAACTGGACCAGGGTGAGGCCCCGTTGCCTCGCTCTGGGCAGGAGGGGCTTCAGCCCAGCACCGAGGGCAGCCAGGTCGAGCACCATGACGGCCACGAGTACGGCGTACCCGACGGCGTACGAGCCCGTGGGTTCCGGACGGAGAAGCGCCTGGAAGGTTTCGGCCGCAGCCGCTCCTACGCCACCTACGAAGATGCCGGCCGCGGCGACGAAGGACCAGAAGAAGCCTTCACGCCCATAGCCCAGCGGATGTCGCGCATCGGCTGGGCGGTCGCTGCGGATCACCCCGAAGAGGAGGAAGACCCCCACCACCACGTCGACGACACTGGTGATGGTCTGGGTCTTCACCGCCGATGACCGCGTGAGGTCTGCAGCGATCGCCAACGCAACCGTCTGCAGGACGGCGAGGATCAGACCGATGCCGACGCTGCGACGGCTCGTCAGTGTGGGCACCTGTCGTGCGGGAGCATCTTCCGAGTATGTGATCCAGGCAGGGTTCTCCCCAGTGTCGAAGGTCCCGGCCGACCGCAGTACGCGATGGCGACGGAAGTCCCTGTGCTGGCATGGCGTCGGGTGAGAGCGTGGAGAGGGGTGTACCCGCGCTCCCACTGGAGACCACGTTGACCCACGACCTGCCAACCGCATCCGCCGTCGGCGACGCTTCGGCGCCTCCAGCGGTGGCTGGTCTGCGAGGTCCCGCGGGTGAGATCGGGATCTCCGCGTCGCAGGACGTCAAGCAGGTGCTTCAAGGTCTCGGCTCGGATGCCGCGCGCGGTCTGTCCGTGACCATCGTGGCGGAGCGGACCAAGCGGTACGGCCCGAATGCGGTGTCGTCACACCATGCACGGCTGCTGCCAGTGCTGTGGAACCAGGTCCGTTCGCCTCTGCTGGGTCTTCTGCTTGCGGCCGCGATCGCGTCGTACCTGGTCGGTGAGCAGAGCGATGCCGTGATCATCGGGGTCATTGTCGCGATGTCGGTCGGGCTGGGCTTCGTCAACGAGTACCGGGCCGAGAAGGCGGCTGACGCCCTCCACGAGCAGATCAGCCACCGAGCCGTCGTCGTCCGCGACGGCCGGCCCTCCTCGGTGGACGTGACCAGGCTCGTGCCCGGAGATGTGGTCCAGCTTCAGCTCGGCGACGTGGTGCCGGCCGACCTCCGACTGTTGGAGGTCAATGGCCTGGAGTGCGACGAGTCCATGATGACCGGGGAGTCCCAGCCGGTCGACAAGGGCCTCGATGCGGTCCCGCCCGGCACCCCACTCGGCGACCTCACGTGTGTCGCGCTGATGGGCACGATCGTGCGTGCCGGCAGCGGCCGCGGCGTGGTGGTCGCCACCGGTGCCCGCGCTCAGTTCGGGGCCATCGCCGCCGGTCTCGGGGAACACCAACTGGAGACGGCCTTCCAAGTGGGCCTGCGACGCTTCTCGCTCTTCCTCGTGTACGTCGCCGCGGCTCTGACGTCCCTGATCTTCATCGCCAACCTGCTGCTCCACCGGCCGTTCCTGGACTCACTGCTGTTCTCGCTCGCCATCGCCGTCGGCATCACACCGCAGTTGCTACCGGCCGTGGTGGCAACCAGCCTGGCGGCAGGATCGAGGCGAATGCTGCGACGCAAGGTCCTCGTCAAACGGCTCGTCTGTATCGAGGACCTCGGCGACATCGACACCCTCTTCACCGACAAGACCGGCACCCTTACCCTGGGACAGGTCACGTATGCCCGCGCCGTACCGGTCGGCACGGCGCGCTCCGACGCGGTGCTCCGTGCCGGGCTGCTGTGCACCGAGTCTCTGGAGACCGACGCGGGAAGCGTGGGGGGAAATCCTCTCGACCAGGCCTTGGCCGACTCACCCGCCGCGGCACACCTACGCTCCGGTCTCAGCAACGCCACCAGGGTGGCGCTGCTGCCGTTCGACCACGACCGCCGGATGGTCTCGGTCCTGGTACGCGAGAAGACGGCCACGACACTGGTGACCAAGGGTGCACCGGAGACCGTCCTCGACCGCTGCGTCGACGTACCGGCGCAGGCGCAAGCCGCGCTGGCTCGGGAGTTCGACGCCGGCAATCGCGTGGTCGCCGTGGCCACCCGCCCGACGACCGCGGTCCGGATCGTCTCTGAAGACGAATCCGAGCTGTCCCTGCTCGGGTTCCTGGTCTTCCTCGACCCCCCCAAGCCGAGCGCTGCCGACGCGCTGCAACGCCTTGCTGGACTCGGGATCACGGTCAAGATCGTCACCGGTGACAACCCGTCCGTCGCGGCCAAGGTCTGCCGCGAGCTCGGGCTGGCCGGCGAGAAGGTGCTCACCGGGAACGACCTGGATGCGATCAGCGACGACGACCTGCCGGCCGCCGTTGCAGCCGCCACCGTCTTCGCCCGGGTCTCCCCCGAGCACAAGGCCCGCATCGTCCGGGCCCGGCGCAGCGACGGCTCGGGAGTTGCGTTCCTCGGGGACGGGGTGAACGACGCGCTGGCGCTGCACGGAGCCGACGTCGGGATCTCGGTCGATTCAGGCACCGACGTGGCCAAGGACGCAGCCGACGTGATTCTCCTGGAGAAGGACCTGGGCGTACTCGCTGACGGCGTGACCGAAGGACGACGGATCTTCGCCAACACCATCAAATACGTGCTGATGGGCACGTCCAGCAACTTCGGGAACATGTTCTCAGCCGCAGGAGCATCCCTCTTCCTGCCATTCCTGCCGATGCTGCCCTCCCAGATCCTGCTCAACAACCTCCTCTACGACACCAGCCAGCTGGCCATCCCCACCGACAACGTCGACGAGGAGCAGCTGCGCCGCCCCTCGCACTGGGACATCGCCTTCATCCGACGCTTCATGGTCATCTTCGGGCCACTCAGCTCAGTGTTCGACTTCGCGACGTTCGCGATCATGCTCGGCGTCTTCCACGCGGGAGCCGTCGAGTTCCGGACCGGCTGGTTCGTCGAGTCCCTGGCCACCCAGACCCTCATCATCTTCGCCATCCGCACCCGCCGAGTGCCGTTCTTCCGCAGCCACCCCAGCCTCCCCCTCACCCTCGCCGCCCTGGCCGTGGTCACCGTCGGCGCGATCCTCCCGGCAACCCCGATCGCCGGGGTCCTGGGCTTCAGCCCACTGCCCGAGGCGTACTTCGCGACACTGGGTGTGATGGTGGTCGCCTACCTGGTCGTCATCGAGATCGCCAAGACCTGGTTCTACCGCGTCGAAGACCAACGGTCGGCGCAAGTCACCCGTGCTCCCGCCGCGCCCGTGGCGGCCGTCGCGCCCGCGTCGCACCGACTCCTGCGGCGACGTGCCCGCCGCTTCAGCACCACCGAAGACCTGCCCAGGCCCGGCAGCGCAACCGAGCATCCGCAGACACGCGCCTGGACCCATGCTCGCCGGTCGGAATCCAGGACGCCGTGACACCTACGTCCTTCGGAATGGGACCCCCGTGACAGGGCAACCATCAGTCGGAGCGGGACGTTCACGTGTCGCCTGGGCCTGGTTCCGCAGAGTCGGTCTCGTCGCGGTCACGGTCCTGCTCATCGAGTACGTCGTCCTGCCTCAGGTCGTGGCGGCCAGAAGCGATCTCCAACTCTTCGTCGACGCCTCCCCCGTTCTGCTCGGCCTGGCCCTCATCCTCGAGACCTCGTCGCTGCTGGCCTACACCGCACTGACCTTGGTTGTGCTACCGGCCCGGGTGCGGCCACGGTTCATCGACCAGTTCCGGATCGACCTGACGGGGCTGGGCGTAAGTCACATCGTGCCTGGCGGAGGCGCCACGGCAGCAGCGCTCCGGTATCGCCTGATGACCCAGTGGGCCGTCCCACCCGCCGACGCTGCCTCAACAGCAGCCGTCCAGAGTGCGGTGGCGGCAATCGGACTCGTTGCAACGTTCGCCGGTGGCGTGATCCTGATCGGACCCGGCGTCGCCTCCGAACCGGGGTACGCGGCGGCCGGCGCCCTCGCGGTGGTGGCCTTGGCCGCCGTCGGGGTCGGCCTGCACCGCGTCGGAGCGAGCGCAAAAGTCCCCTCCCTGGCAGCGCTGAGGCCGCCCCACCTGCACACGAACGGCGGCGGTCTCGTGGGCACGGCCGTCCGTCGAGCGGCCCGCACGGCTGCCGACACGGCTCGAGCCACAGCCCGCCGCACCACGGTCCTCGTACGAGACCCCCAGGTCCGAGTCACCGTCTTCGCATGGGCGGCGTGCAACTGGGTCTTCGATGCCGCCAGCCTCTGGGTGTGCCTGAAGGCCTACGGGATCAGCCTCGGGCCCGGAGCGCTGCTCACGGCCTACGGCGCCGCCAACCTCATCGGCCTCCTTCCCGTGACACCGGGCGGACTCGGCATCGTCGAAGGCGTTCTCATCCCCGCGCTGATCGCGCTCGGCGACGCTCCGGCCGGCCCCGTGGCGCTGGGCGTCCTGACCTGGCGCCTCTTCGAGTTCTGGATCCCCATCCCGCTCTCCGGCCTGACCTACCTCAGCCTGCGGGCACTTCCAAGGCCCCCGCCGAACGACCAGCACCGATCCCACCATGAAGGCGAGGCATCATGAATGCCTTCGAGAACATGACCATCGACGCAGCCGATGGTCCATGCGGTCGCGTCGCGGATGTCCTCGTCGATCAGCAACATCTGACTCTGACCCACCCGGTCATCAGTTGCGGCACCACGTCACCGTCTTCGGACCCGCGGGTGGCCGGCCGACAGTGACCCGTACCCGGCCACCGCCAGGGGGGCGCGCATCGTGAGCACGCTGTTGTCGAGCTCGCGGGTCCAGTCCAGCCCGGTCGCCTCGAGCACAGCCACCATCTCCGCGTTCTCGGCCAGCACCGTGGCGACGACTTCCTCGATGCCGAGTCTCGCAGCGAGCTCGAGCATGTGCCTGACCAGCCGGGTGCCGATGCCGCGGCCCTGGTAGGCGTCCTCGACGATCAGCGCGAGCTCAGCGACGTGGCCTTCGCCTGGGTGGTCCGGGAATACGTTGCCCAGCCCCACGATCGAGCCGTCCTCGCTCATGACGACGAGGGTGGCGCCCCGATGGCCGCCCGTGAGCCGACGCAGGGCCAGGTCCCGCCACTCGGCAACCCCGGAGAGGTACCGCCGGTACAGGGTCTGCTCGGAGCAACGCTCGTGCATGGCCGCCACGGCGTCGGCGTCCTCGGGACGACCCAGCCGCATCCAGACCGTGCCGTCGCGCTTGACCGGTTCGACCCAGCCGAGCGCCTCCGGATCACCTTCGCTCCCGGCGATCGCCGCGGAGAGACGCAGCAGGGCTGAGGCCCGCGTCTGCTCGGCCCGGGCGAACGGCGCCCAGTCGCGGTGCAGCACGACGTGCCGGTCCGGAGTCCACTGCAGCCGCAGCACGCCGACCGCGTCGTCCTCGCCCTCGGTCGCGTCGGTCACCTCGAAGCGGTCGGCCTCCACCAGTGCGGCCGCTGCCAGCGGCGCGGAGCCCGGGTTCGTGACCAGCTCGGTGGCGGCGTCGAGCACCCGGGTCGGCAGGTCGAGGCCGTCGTCCACCGACCCCTTCGTCACGTGTCCATTGCTACCCGCGGACATGGCCGCCGCCAGCAACGTCTGAGCTGTGATCTGCTCCGGCACCGTCACCGCCAGATCGACCGTGCGGACGCCATCGCCGGAGGCCAGGACCGCGGTCCCCACGACGTAGGCGTGCAACGTGCTCAAGGCGCGCACGAGCTGAGCCAGTCCGCCCGGTTGGTCAGGGATGTCAATGCGCAGCCGCCACGGGTTGCCGGTGTCGTACTCCGACGACAGCAGCAGGTCCTCCGGCGCCACGAATGCGCCGATCCGGGCCATCAGGGCGTTCCAGCTCGTCGTGCTCGGCTGCCGCGCGAACGGTTGGACGACCGCGAGGCCTACCGACAGGGCCAGTGCGAGGTGGACGAGCGCGTCGGCATCGACAGCGTCGTCGAGCCCACCTGCTCGTCGGGCCTGATCGACGACCTCCCTCATGTTCGCGCGCCGCTGGTCTAGCCTCTCCGAGACCAGGGCGCGTACGCCGTCATCGCGGTGGGCACGGGTCAGCGCCTCGAGCTCGAGGACGCTCCAGCCGAACTCGGGCGCGGCGAAGATCTGGGCCGCAGCCTCGATCAGCACGGCCAAGGGAGGCATCGCCTCGGGGTCGGCCGCGGCCGAGGCGATGCGGTCGGCTGCCCCGGAGGTCAGCTTGGTGGCGATCACGAGGGCGAAGAGCTGGTCGCGACCACCAGTGAGCCGACGCACGGTGTGGGGAGACACCCCGGCTCGCTCGGCGACCATCGCCACCTTGGTGCCGCCGTAGCCTTGCTCGGCGAACAGCTCCGCCGCCACGTCGACGATCCGTCGCCTCACCTCGTCACTTCGCCGACCAGGGTCAGCCACGGGACTGGCCGTCGTACATCGAGTCGAGCAACGACTCGTACTTCGCCTCCATCGTCTTGCGCTTGACCTTCAGACTCGGCGTCAGCTCGTCGCTCTCGACCGACAGGTCGTGGTCGAGGATCCGGAAGTCCTTGATGGTCTCCCAGCGGTTCAACCGGCCGTTGAGCTCGACGACACTGGAGTGCACGTAGCCGTGCACGTCCTGGTCAGCGGCCAGCACGGGGTAGGCGGCTTCCGGCAGGCCCTGCGCGCGGGCCCACTGGGCTAGCGCGTCGGGGTCCAGCGTGATCAGTGCGGTCGCGTAGTTGCGCCGGTCGGCGTGCACGAACATCTGGCTGGCCAGCGGGCAGACCGCCTTGAACATGACCTCGATGGCCTGCGGCGAGATGTACTTACCACCGGAGGTCTTGATCAGGTCCTTCTTGCGGTCGGTCACCCGCAGCCGGCCGGCATCGTCGATCTCACCTATGTCACCGGTGGCGAACCAGCCGTCAGCGCGGAGCACCTCGGCCGTCGCGTCCGGCAGATTGTGGTACCCGCGCATCACCGCCGGCCCGCGGATCAGGATCTCCCCGTCGGTCGCCAGCTTGATCTCCGACCCGACCAGCGGTGCGCCCACGACGCCGTACACGGGGTGCTCGGGGCTGCCGATGCACGCCCCACCGCCGGTCTCGGTGAGGGCGTAGCCCTCGATCAGCACCATCCCGGCTGCGTGGAACCACGCGGCGATGTCCTGTGACAGCGCGGCACTGCCCGAGACCAGGAACCGAATCCGTCCGCCCAGACGGGCGCGGACCTTCGACAGCACCAACCTGTCGGCCAGCGCGAACTGCGCCCGCACCACCGGGCTCGGCCGTCTGCCCTGAGACTGGGCCTCGGAGACCTGACTGCCGACGCCGAAGGCCCAGTCGAACAGCCGAAGCTTGATCCCGCCCTCTTCCTGAACGGTCTGCACGACCTTCGCGTACACCTTCTCGAAGATCCGCGGCGGACCCCCCATGAAGGTCGGCCGGAGCACCAGAAGGTTGTCCACGACCCGGTCTATCCGTCCGTCGACCGCCGTGGGAAAACCGATCTGCAGCTGCACGGCAGCGAGCATCTTCCCGAACGAGTGCGACAGCGGCAGCCACAGGTAGTGCAGGTCATCGGGACTCAGGATCCCGATCGCCTCGGCCCCTGCACCGATGTAGGTCCAGCAGCGGTGCGGCAGCTCAACGCCTTTGGGCCGCCCAGTGGTTCCCGACGTGTAGATCAGGGTCGCGAGGTGCTCGGGCTCCACTGCAGCCACGGCGTCCTCGACCGAGCTCGGGTTCTCGACGAGGTACTTGGCGCCCAATGCCTCCAGGTCGGCCAGGCTGAGCACCCACTCGCCATCGGCCGTCCCGTCGAAGGTGACCACGCGGATCAGATCGGGCAGGTGGTCGCGCTGCGCACGCAGCTTGGCCACCTGGGTGTCGTCCTCGGCGAAGACGATGCGGGTGCCACTGTCGGCCAGGATGTAGGCAACGTCCCCCGCGGCCGTCGAGGGATACAC
>Ga0302322_100002417_pt1 | contig 15740 bp, 12 predicted proteins | sample Fen_T0_2_FD_203757 | JGI IMG/M metagenome (GOLD analysis project Ga0302322, IMG submission 203757) | Peat permafrost microbial communities from Stordalen Mire near Abisko, Sweden - Fen_T0_2 | ecosystem: Environmental > Terrestrial > Soil > Wetlands > Permafrost | place: Sweden: Abisko... | reverse complement strand
TTTTTTTAGCCCGTGAAATAGTTCAGTTCCCTGTGGTATACCACCAATAAGACTTAGTCTTCCCGCGTCAGCTTTCGCTTTTAGTCTTAAGTCTTTATACCTAGGATAGTAGGTGTAGTAAAATGCAAGGTAGTTAATGGCACACGCTTTTCGAGTTTCATCTGAATTCCTTTGATCAAGCAAATGCTTCTCATACAATTGGCAAATTCTATAGTGTGACTCAATCGCCTTTTGAGAAAATACGCTGCTCAGCGAATCATGAATTCCTTTTCGATAGTATGACTCAGCCTCCTGACAAAACCATACACCCTTACTCTGAAGGAGAACTCTGCAAAAGAACTCTCCATCATCATGCAATGAAAGTGATTCATCCCAAGGGCCTGCCTTTTCCATAAGGTGTCTCGGTGTAAGCCACGCGCTTGGATGCATCCAAATTTGCTCGGTCCATGCCGTGATAAGCCAATCGACAGGGTCTATAAAGTCCTTCCACAAAATATTAGGCGCAAAATCATTTTTCTCTGTTGAGTTGTAAAATACTTTCCATTTTCCTGCGTATACAAATTCATCTCCATGCTCTTCTACAACTTGAAGCTGATTCGCAATTTTAGATGGTGCGAGCAAATCATCGGCGTCTAAGTATTGTATGTAATCCCCATTACTTTCTTTGAAGCCGCGATTTCGAGCAGCTGCTGCTCCTCTGTTATGTTGCCTGATTATTTTTACCTGATCTCCTGAAAATTGGCTTGCGATGAAGTACGTTCTGTCGGAAGACCCATCGTCAATAATTATGATTTCTTTCAACCCGTGTGTTTGCTCAAGTGCAGATTGGATAGTCTCAGCAATGAATTCTTCAGCATTGTAAGCTGGTATAATAATGGAGACCAGGGGTTTCATCTGTCTTCAATCGCCATTTTTAAAATCTGCATTCTCACAATTCTAAAACAGTCTTTAATTTTTTATAATCCAAAAACCTACTTATTGCAATAAAATTGGTTCCAAGATAAATTTCATATTCATAATTATAATCAAACTGAGGAACAAGACCATTTTTTGTTATTCGATAGATATAATAATCCTGGGATAAAAGCTTGTAAAATTTCTTTAGTGGAGAATTTGAATCGATGTTTACACGTCCAAATTCAAATTGTATAAAATCAATTGACCTTTGTTGGAGTTTTTGAATTGCCCCTTCCAGAACAGCATACTCATGTCCCTCAACGTCCATCTTCAGAAAATGGATTGTAGAGACAGAATGTAACTCGCAGAAATGATCAAGGGTTTCAATTACAACAGGCTCCTCAATGGGCGCTGATATCCCAAAGGGTGGGGCAAAAGTCGTGTCTACCAAGGACGCCATACCAGAACCATCTTTATCCGAGTGGAGGGTACCTTCGCCCATTTTATTACTTAGTGCTATTTGAAAAGTGCGTACTGTTTCACCTAAATTATTTATCAATTTTTGAAATGTAAAGGCAGAGGGTTCAAAACAATAAACGTCAATTGAATGGTTAAATATTTCCAAAACTTCTTTCGAATAATACCCTGTGTTAGCACCAACATCAAAAAATATTATTTTTTTTCCGTTGTAGAAGCGGGCTACCTTATTGAGTAAGTCATATTCTCCGCTATTCTCAGGGTATATATACGAATGGCCATGATCCATTCCTTTAAGCCCTTGCAAGTATAAAAAATAAAAAAATGAATAGAATCTTTTATTTGTACTCAACGAATTAAAAATGCTCTCGATAAGTTTCAAAAATAAACGTTTCATTTTTTCAAACTTTATTTAATAGACGTTGCTTTACCCAATAGAGCGAGTCTCTTACGGTATTCAAGCGATCTCCGTAGATAAAAATAATTTTCATCGTTGTTGTCATCCCCACTAACAAGTTTCCATACGCCAACTGAAATCGTTTATTCAAGGTAGCTAACAATTTTATATTACGTTTTTTAATGAGTTCAAAGTCGGAACTCATCCAGCCTCTAATATCAAGCATTCGGGCCGCCTCCTTTCGAAAAAATAATCTTCCTGTCCACATGTTTTTTTGATTAGTCGACATATTACTACCGTGGCTTCGTACAAATACTTTACTTTTCTCATCGTCAAAAAATAAAAAGTATTTATCTGACAAAGCGCACCTGAACCAAAAGTTCCAGTCTTCACAAGTCACCATGCGTTCATCAAAAAATCCTACATCATGAACAATGGAAGACCTGAACAGCACACAATGAACGAGAAACATATTATCTTCAATTAATGAACTTAGGACAGAGACCCCTCTGCCTGATGAGGGTGCCGCTTCAAGTGTAATGAGTTTTGCTTTGCTCAGATTTGAAAGTTGTTTTTCAAAAATAGATACCCGGCCATATACCAAGTCAACTTCCGGTCTAGTTTTCAAAATTGTTACGTGTCTTTGAATTTTTTCTGGGGGCAAAATATCATCGGAGTCGAGTAATTGAATATAATATCCTTTAGCTAATTTAAATCCGGTGTTTCTTGCGCTTGCAAGGCCTTTATTCTTTTGGTATTGGTATAAGAAGCGAGAATCATTATCAATGTAGTTCATTGCAACCTGCCGAGTATTGTCAGTTGAGCCATCATCAACGATAATGCATTCCCAATTTTGATAGGTCTGTGCAACAACCGATTCGAGTGTTTCATGAAGTAAATGGCCATAGTTATAGCAGGGAACGATGATTGAAACCAAAGGCGATTCGATGTTCAAGATAACATTATTTTAAGGTTTTCTTTCAACTCAACAATATCAACAAGAATATCAGCATCTTGAACAGAAGTACCGCCATCTACAGAATCACAAAACTGGTAATAATAATCCAAGTCGACGGTTGAAGCGAGAGAAAAGTAAAAGTAATTTTCACCTGCGTCATGCTTTCTTAGTTCCATAACCCTTCCATGAGCATTCATAAATATCATATTTGCCAAACCAGCCCCATGAACCCCAATTAGTTTTTTGCAATGATGCATAATGCTCACCTGCTCAATAAAGCTATGATCTTCAAAATGAATTTTTCTAAATCCCAAGTTCTCCAAGTAAATTTCTACTTCAGACTCGTTTGAAATTTTCCTTTTTGTCGCTTTACTTCGACTAATGTATATTTTGTCTCCATAATTTATAGGCTGTTCAATTTTTGACTTAATGAAAGTAGCCATCTCTTTAATGACTAGAGGATGATAATTCGCCATTCTTCCTATCTGAGTCGTTGTGATTAAACATGGTATATCGTATCTCACATTTCTTTTTAACCATTCAACACGTTGAACGTTAAATAAATTTAAGGTCTCTTTATGAAATCTTTCTTCATGATTAGCCGGTAGCAGCAATACTGAAGTTGCAAGTTTTTCTCTAACCAAAAACAAACGAGGTAAGGCCTCGGTTAACCAGTGATAGTAGGTATGTGAATAGACATTATCAACAGCTAAATATTCATTCCCTATTTTAAGATGAACGGACTGCCAAAAAAAATTTATTTTGAAAAGACTCCACGAAGAAAAAGAAATTATTTCTCCATTATCGTTGGATAGGGATAGGCCAATGAAACGTTTCATACCCTTGAAAATAATACCCTGAGAAGTAAGACTAACATTTAACAGCTCAAGCACTTTAACCTCCTCGATATAAGCCACGAGTAGTTTTTCAAAAAATCGCTTATCTTTTTGTGAGATGTTGATTGGGTATTTTCTAGAAATTGTTATTGATCTAATCAAGTTTAGGATTTTTGAATTCGCAGTCATTTCCGACAGTAAGTCAATCATCAAAGACTCATGAACCTTTCAATTCTCGATTTACAAAAATGCCATCACTTACAAGTGCATCCTCCTCTAAGACAGAGATTAATTCAAATCCTGATGTCTTAAGAAAATCAATGTAGGCTTCTCGGGTAGTTAATCCTTGGTATAGTTCGTCACGGCAGAGTTCCGTGTAAATTACTCTGACTTGTTTTAATAAAGTACCCATTCCACGCAGGGCATTGACTTCATATCCTTGCATATCAAGCCACATTAAATCAATTGAAGTTATCCTTTCTTCTTGCGCCCATGTTTGAATGCTTTTCATCCTAACAGAAATTGTGTTATCAAACGAAACCCCAGGAAATAATTCAATATGCTTAGAGGGCTTTAAAATTGAACTTGAGGCATTGGATTCTCCGTCACTTACATACATAGAGATGTTTGTGTCTTTTTCTCCTAACGCGAGATTATAAGTTTTCACATTAGCTTGAGACATTACTCTTGCACACAATGCTTTGTATAAAATAGGCACGGGCTCAAATGCACAAATTAGACCCCTTGACCAAATTTTTGATAGTCCTAAAGTATCATACCCCATATGCGCTCCGGCCTCGACAATAACTGGGTTCGGTGGTAATAATTTCTTTACAGAATTATAGAGGTCCGTAACAGATGCTGGTATTCTCCTATACGCATTGATTCTTGCCGATATCGTTGAATATATACTAATGGTTATGACTTTAGTTTTAGCAATACATGAATCTGATCTTGCAGAAAAGGGATGTAGCGAAGTACCTGATGATATATGGATTTGCCATGGTACAACCTCGAATACTTATAGTCCACAATTTCAAAATTGGAATTTTCCGCTATATATCTAATTCCTTCAATCGAAAAATGAGAAAAATGTTGTTCAGGAACCCATGCATACCAATTTTCCTTCAAGAATCTCGGCATAAAGCCATTAAAATTCGTTTGTGTTAGTAACACCATTCCATTTGAACTTAAATGCAGCTTTAACATTTCCATTATAGACAAAGGATCGGGAATGTGTTCAAGAACATGAGCCATTATTATTAGAGAGTAAGCAGAATCGAATTTAGCTTCTTGAAAATAGTTGTTATAAACTTTGAATCCTCTTTTTATTGCTCTTGATGATGCACTTAGGCTTGGCTCCGTCATTTCAACTGAATACCCTTGTTTGTAAAGTAAATCAATAAAAATTCCTTCACCACCACCGATTTCAAGAATTAGATCGTCCTTTTTCAAGTATTTTTCGATGAGATGCAATTGTATACTATAACTAGTCCTTATCTCTTCAGGAAGTTCTTCAAAGCGAGTAAGTTTATCAGTTACTAATCCATTAGCATGAAAATCTTCATTCTTATAATCGGGTAAACTTGGCTGGGGAAACGTAAACGCATTGTGGCAATTCTTACACAAGTAGATATGTTTTGCTAAAGGCAGTGAAATAATTTCCCTAGTATTAGATGAATGACAAATTGTACAGTCCATGAAATTAGTCTAATTGTTTTGTCTCCCACAACGCGTTAACCGTTACTAGCCCCTTATGACTGCCATAAATCTTTCTAGAATATCTTCCCGTCTCTTCGATGGTCACCTTAACTGAAATTCCTTCCTTCGGTTCAATCATTCGTTCGTACATATTTGCTGCTTGAATAACAAATCGATAGTTGCCTTCAACCAAGACATTTTTAGGTAGTACAACCTGTGAACAATAATTTCCTGGGGCTGCTACACTTGGGCTGCTGGCGCCGTCAACTTCATAATGAAATGCGCGAAAAATAGTCTTATCAAATGGGTCGACTAAATCAATAAATAATTGAAACGCGTTAATTTGCTTTTTTACTTTAAACTGGATTATTACGACTACTTCCTTTGAGTTTTGTAAAAGAGAAGTTGATCGACCGTCTTGATTAATCTCAATTTTTTCAAATTTCAAATATTCGTCATCAGCATCCTGGTAATTTTTAACGATGTTTTCGGCTTTTTCGGAAGGTGATAAATCCATGTAATCTTTAATACCAATATCCTTTTCACCATCTGACTTCACCGAACCGTTTCTAAGCAAAATTACTCGTGAACACAAACTGTCGACAGCCGCCATGTTGTGGCTAACAAATAGAATAGTTCTTCCACTTCTGCTAACATCTTCCATCTTTCCCATGCATTTTCTCTGAAACTCTGCGTCACCAACAGCCAAGACCTCATCGATGATTAATATTTCGGGTTCAAGAAATGCGGCTACTGCAAAAGCTAATCGCAATTGCATGCCACTTGAAAAATGCTTCAAGGGTGTATCCAAAAATTTTTCCACACCACTAAAGTCAACAATCTCATCAAATTTGTTTTCAATTTCTTTGCGCCTCATGCCCAGCAAAGAGCCATTAAAGAAAATATTTTCACGACCTGTAAGCTCAGGATGGAATCCTGTTCCAACCTCCAATAAACTGGCTATTCGTCCCCGTGAAATAATGCGACCTGTTGTTGGCGGGGTGATCTTCGAAAGAATTTTTAAAAGGGTGGATTTACCAGCTCCGTTCCTTCCAATGATCCCGATAGACTCGCCCGGTTGCACGTCAAACGAAATATCTTGGAGAGCCCAAAAATCTTCGGCATAATTTTTTTTAAACTTAAGCGCATTTACCATACGTTCACGCAGGCTCAAATAACCACCTGCCAGATGTTGTATCTGGTATTTCTTGCTGATATTTTTAATTTCAAGAATGGGTTTCATAGCTTAAGCTAAATCAGCAAAAAAATCTTCAGTCTTTTTAAAATAATAGATTCCTACAATCAATAATAACAAGCCTGACAAAAGACTGATGCCTATAAAATAAATATCAAGAGAAGCACCTGTTATTGGGAAACGGAACAATTCCATCGCAGCATACATCGGTGAGCATACTAACATATACTGTAGCAAAGGGTATTTTATTAGAGAAATTGGATAGATGACTGGGGTTAAAAAAAATAGTACCTGGACCAAAAATGGAATGATATAACGGAAATCCCGGTATTTCACGTTTAACGCAGCCAACCATGCCCCTAACCCTAATGTGGCTACCACACTAACAATAATTGCAAGTGGCCAAATGAACAAAGCGAGCCAAGACACAGATTGCTTATAGAAAATGAGAATCAGACCAAAAAGAATAAAGGCCATAATAAAATCAAATAGCGCTACCAAGATAGAAGCGACAGGAATGATCAGGCGAGGAAAATAAATTTTTTTAATGATGGAAGAGTTATTGACCATACTGTTCGATGCATTCGTTAGCCCTGACGAGAAAATATTCCAGATCAAAAGCCCTGAAAAAACATAAACTGGATAGGGAATGCTTTGAGATGGAATATTCAAAGCCCGTCCAAAGAAAAGCGTAAAAATTACCATCATCAAAAGTGGTTGCAAAATGGCCCAAATAAATCCCAACACAGTCTGTTTATATTTGATTTTTATATCTCGCCAAGTAAAAAAATAGAAAAGCTCGCGGTACTTCCAAAGTTCCTTCCAATTTAATAGCCATTTATTCGAAGGCTCAATGGTGTACTCAACTTGGTCTAGCATGATAAGAGATGTGGTTTGAGGGACAGTATCATTTGTGCAATTTTATGACAAGTTAACATGAAAATTCTTTTCCTTGTTCCTTACCCTATAAATGAAGCGCCCAGCCAACGCTTTCGTTTCGAGCAATACCTGCCTATACTATTGGAGGAAGGTCATTCTTTTACGCTTGAGTCATTCCTTACTTCAAACAACTTGCATTCTTTTTATCAACCGGGAAAAATTCTTATTAAAATTATCGGTCTTGTGAGAGGCTTTTACGGCCGATTTAAAATACTATTTCGTGCGACTCGTTACGATTTTATTTTCATTCATCGCGAAGCTGCTCCATTTGGCCCCCCCGTGATTGAATGGGTAATAGCTAAAATACTTAAGATGAAAATCATCTACGACTTTGATGATGCAATTTGGCTTACAGACAGAAAGAATGAATCTTTTTTGATGCAAACAATTAAATGGAGAAACAAAGTGGCTAGTATTTGCAAATGGTCGTATAAAATAAGCTGTGGCAATGAATACCTCTGTAACTACGCTAAAAAATTCAACAACAATGTTTTCCATAACCCAACTACGATTGACACATTAAACCTTCATAACCCTGCTTTATATGAACAAATTATTGCTTCAAAAAATAATAATCGTTTGATAATCGGGTGGACCGGCTCTCATTCAACCATTAAATATCTCCACGAAATAGAACCCGTTCTACTAAATCTTGAAAATAAATTTTCGCAGCTTGAATTCTGGGTTGTTGCAGATAAAATCCCGCAATTAAAATTAAAGAGGCTACGATTTAAATCATGGTCAAAGGAAACTGAGATTATTGATCTCGCACAATTTGATATTGGCATTATGCCCTTGCCTGACGATGAATGGGCTAAAGGCAAATGTGGCTTTAAAATATTGCAATATATGGCACTTCAACTCCCTTCTATTGCCTCACCCGTGGGTGTAAATGCTGAAATAATACAAAGCGGGACAAATGGATACTTATGTTATTCATTAAAGGATTGGGAGAATCAATTGATTGAATTAATTCAAAATAAAACTCTGCGAAATGCAATTGGCTTAGAAGCTAGAAAATCTGTCGTAGAAAAATATTCGATTGCCTCTAATACCAACAATTTTAAAGAGCTGATAAAGTAAGCGATTACGATAATGCTTTCTTTCCCTCATTTGAATTACTCCTTTGATCAAGAGTTAAAATAAGCCATAGAAGATAAAAAGGGAGCAGTGGTATCTTATATCGATCTAATGTTCCAAAATTATAGGAAGAAATTCCTACCGCAAAGGCAAATGTAATTGCGAAAATGAAACAAAAGGTGGTATCTGTATTTCTGAAGAAAAGCTTAAAAGCGAATCCGACCTTGATCAAAAGATATATGGTCGCTATGAAAAAAAACATGCTCTCAACAGCAGAAAGGAGCATCAATGGATTTCTTACTTCCCACAGGTAAGGGCGGAACAGCGCTACATTAACCGCTTGTGGTGCCAGCCGTAGCATTGAGGCGAATGAATTATCAAACTCACCTAATGAATAGGAAGATCCGGCATTTGCACCGGTATAAAAGCCTATGTCATAGGCTGTTATTTTCGCAGTCTCAGCTAATTTATTTACAGAGTACTTCGTGTCTCCTTCCCCAACCTTATTGACAGAATAATAAGCAGTAAACAAGAACATTGAAACAATCAGTGGGGCAATTAATATCTTCAACACAATTGATTTCATCCTTGCTAATTGATTAAAATAGACCCAAAGAGCAATAGACGGAATAAATGCCTGGAGAACAAATTTTCTGATCGTGAAAATTGTGAACAATGATACCATCAAAAAGAATAACGTTAGAAATTTTACTCTTCGTTGAAAAAAAATCTGATCAATTGCATATACCGATATACCCAAACAGGCTAATACAATTGTATCTTTCAAGATACCGGAGCCCCAAAAAATTACCGAAGGGATAAACATAGTGGCAATAGCAATACGAAAATGCAAATGGGGATACTTTTTATAGAAAGTCAAAAACATAGACCACCCACCAATAAAACTTATTACAGAAAACAGAACTGCAGTGGCTGAATACGATGAAAAGGTAAATAGATCGAAAAAGGATGCAATGCGAACTACTGCAAACGAGGGTGGATCTCTATAAAAAAGAATTTGGACTGCATACTTATAAGTTCCTCGAATTAATTCTCCATCTGAAAAAAGAAGTTTAAGTCCTAAAGTAAAATCATCCCAAAATGCTCCCCAAATAATACGGCTTCCATGTGTATGATAGTTGAATGTATCACCTCCCGAGTAATAAAATTGATAAATTATTCCTAGAGCAATCGCAGCAAACATCTTTAAAAGTAATGCCGGAAAAAAATACCGTCTCGTATTTTGATCGGTTGCACTTGGGCGAATAAAATAAGCCACCATTAACACTCCAATGATCACCGATGGTGTTACAATGATATCGCGAAGTTCCAATTTCTATTTGTTAGTGTCTTTTGCAAAAGGTATTACATTTTTTAATCTTAATCCTTACTTGCCTTCTCCATTCTCTTCAATCTTTGTTTCGCATCTTTATAAGCCTCGTCTTTTCTACCCGCTTTCTTCTTTACTATGTTAAAATATTTTTTCGCGGTAGCCTTGTCCTTTTTTTGATAATAAATTTCTCCTAAAGATATCAATGAATAAAGATAATACCCTGAATCAGTAGCCTCTGCTTGTTCTGAATACTTTACGCAAAGCGAGTAATATTTTATTGCATCATCTAATTTTCGTTGAGAATCATAGAACTGTCCTAAGAAAAACGATGCATACCGACCGCTAATCGCCTCGTAGCCGAATCGGCCGCTATCAATGCGTTGTAAAATTTGAATACACTGTTCTTCCAATTTAGGATGCACGCTTAAGGAATAAAGCATTCGGGCATAATAGCGATGGAAGTAGGGATTATCCGGATAGGTTTGGTGCAAATATTCTGAAATTTGAAAGGCCCGCTGCAAATCATTTTCGTACCCCGCCAAAATCCGCATGAGCCAAACCATGGCCTCGGTGCGGGTGTAAAAAGCATTGTAAGAAACTTCTTTGAGTTGTTTAAGGCCGAGGGTTTTATCACCGTGACGAAATAACCAGAATATTGGTTTTAATGATTTATAATTTTCTGGCACCCATTCACGAAAATAATTATACAACGCATCGCCAAAAAGCAACTCGGGGCTTAAGTTGTTTTTTTCGCGGCACACTTCCATGTATTTCAATGCGGTCTTGCCTTCACTTGCTGCTTTCATCCAATCCTTTCTTTCCACATCGGCATGCAACTCACCTTTAAATCCATGTGCCGCTGCCAGAAAAAATGCGGCCTCAATTTTATACTCAGGATAGTTCTTATATAAATTTTCAGCTATAAGAATGGAACTATCCATATAAGAAAAGAACTTTTCGTCGTAGGTGGTAACTTTAGTGTTGGGCATAATTTTCCACCACTCTGCAAGACCCATTAAAAAATAGGGCAACGGATGCCAACGATATCTGTCTTTGAAGTCACGAAAAAGTTTTTCGGCCTCTTCAAACTTAAAATTGTAAAGGTCGTTCATCGCCTCAGTGGTCTGCAATTGAACGGTGATATCCGAAATCAAAATAATAGTGGTATCCTTCTTTACTCGAGACTGGCCAAATGAAACCATCGAAAAAATGACAAGGCAAAAAATGAAAAAAGTTACTGGTTTCCCTCTCATTCCTGATTGATTATAATCTGTAACCTGTAACTTGTAACCCATATTTCTGTTAACACAAATAAATCTAGTTTGACCACATGACATCTGATCATTCACAAACTTCACTATTTTCCGCTGATAAAAAATTAACTTTTATCGTCCTTTGCCTAATTTCTGTCTTACTTCTGTACATAAAAAAATCTTTCATAGAAAACGAAACGGCTGCGTTTGAGTTTCTTCAAGACCGCCCTGAAGGAATGATTCTGCGTATGATCAGCGCACTTCAATTCTTTTCGATTCCTTTTATTTATTTGTGGAAGTTCACTGTTATTGGATTTGTTTTGTGGGTAGGCTGCTTTCTTTTTGGTTATCGAATCACATTTTCTCAATGCTGGAGCGTGGTGATGGCCGCTGAGTTTGTTTTTATTTTACCAGAACTTGTTAAGATAGGATGGTTTCTTTTCGTTAAAACCGACCCCTCTTTACACGAGGTTCAAGCCTTTTACCCATTGTCATTGATGAATTTCTTTGATTACAACGCTGTCGATAAGCGCTATGCTTATCCTCTCCGTGCGATCAGTGTCTTTGAAATCCTGTACGTTCTATTGATGGTGCGAGGTGTTAATTTTTATTCGTTTAGGATTCACAAACAACAAAGCGCTACCTGGTGGATTGTGTCAAGTTCATATATTTTGATTTTCTTGTTGTGGTTGATTTTCTATATGATTGTCTACAAGTGATGCCATCAAGTTGATAAGAATTACTTTTTAAAGAAATTTTTAATCGCAGAACCGATTGCATTAATTTCCGATTCTCTCAATCCAATAAATATCGGCAGGCTTAAAACTGTTTTACTTAATCGCTCTGCCACGGGTAGGCTGCCTATCTTGTGGCCAAGATGAGTATAAGCCTTTTGCAAATGGATGGGATGGGGGTAGTGAATCGCTGTTTCAATTCCTTTCTGACTTAAATATTTTTTTAGTTTATCCCGGTACTTTGTCTGGATGACAAATTGATGATAAACTGGTTTTGACATTTTATTTTCTTCCGGAGGCAAGTGAATATCACCCACATTTTTTAATGAGTCGAAGTAAATAGTTGCGCTTTTTCTTCGTTCTTGATTCCACTTATTCAATCTCTTCAATTTTATCCGTAGCACCGATGCTTGCAGTTCATCCAAGCGCGAGTTTACGCCTAACATAGATTGGTCATCTTTCTCTTCTGAACCATAATTGCCGTAGGTTCTCGCAAACTGAAAAAGTTTTTTATCATTAGTAACAATTGCTCCTCCATCGCCTAAGGCTCCAAGGTTCTTAGTTGGATAAAAGCTAGTAGCATTACAGTAGCCCCAACTTCCCGTCATTTTATTCTTGTAAAGAGCCGCGTGAGCCTGAGCGTTATCTTCAACAACAAAAAGATTACTCTTTTTTGCAATAGCCATAATCTGATCCATAGAACATGGATGACCGTAAAGATGAACAGGGACTATCGCTTTGGTTTTTTTTGTAATCGAGTTTTCAATAAGCAATGGATTGATGTTGTAGGTAGAAAGTTCAACTTCCACCGGCACCGGTTTAGCTCCAGCATTTACTACAGCCAGCCAGGTTGCGTGACAAGTATGAGACGGTACAATGACTTCGTCACCTCGGCCAATACCCAAAGCTTTAAGAGAAATTAAGATTGCGTCATGACCATTGCCAACGCCAATACAATATTTTATTTTTTGATAAGCGGCAAACTCTTTTTCAAAGCGGCTCACCTCTTCATCTAAAATGAACCGACCGTTCATGATGACCCTTCTAAACGTCGCGTTTAATTCAGAACTGATAGATTGATGTTGCCTCTCCAATGAAAAAAACGGAATTCTGTACATAGCCCGAAAATACGGCAAGCCGTTAACTCCTCCGCGCTCTAAAACATTTAATTTACTCTCCGAAGTCCCGATTTTTTCGGGACGAAGGTGGATTTTCTTATTTTCGCGACTTCATCCACCGAAGTCCCGAGCAAACAGGACAAAGGTGGATTCATCAACCTTAAAAAAAATGAATTTCCAAAAAGCTAATAACATCTTCGGCTGGGCAGTTTTCACCATTGCTCTGATTACCTATTTCCTCACTATGGAAGAAACCGCCAGCTATTGGGACTGTGGTGAGTTTATTGCCGTGTCGTACAAACTACAAGTACCCCACCCACCCGGAGCCCCATTGTTCTTGCTGATGGGCCGGGCATTCTCATTTCTTGCCCTCGGTGATGTAACGAAGGTAGCTTACTGGATTAATTTCATGAGCGTATTGGCTAGTGCCTTCACTATCTTATTTCTTTTTTGGTCGATTACTCTTTTTGGTCGCAAGTTGATGGGGATCAAGAAAGATGCTGATATCACACCCGATCAAAACTGGTTGCTAATGTGTGCAGGTGCAATTGGCGCATTGGCCTATACTTTTTCTGATTCGTTTTGGTTCTCCGCTGTTGAGGCCGAGGTGTATGGCATGTCTTCGTTCTTCACAGCTTTTGTGGTTTGGGGCGTTTTGAAATGGGATGTCATTGAAGATGAAAGCAAGGCCAACCGATGGTTATTATTGGTTGCTTACATGGTTGGCCTTTCCATTGGCGTTCACATGCTCAATCTTGTTACGCTTCCAGCGCTTGGATTGATTTATTACTTCAAGAAATTTAAAACCACCACCTGGGGAGTAATCGCTACGCTTGCATTAAGTAGCGGGATTGTATTATTCATTAATGATTTTATTGTTCCCGGTCTTCCTTCAATTGCCGGAAGTTTTGAATTATACTTTGTAAACGGATGGAATTTGCCATTTGGATTTGGAGCTATAATTTTTGCGATTTTATTAATTGGTACTTTAGTCTACAGCATCTGGGCATCTTCTAAATCTGAAGGTGGCGCCTATCATGCCCTTTTGGCATTACTATTTACATTTAATCTTTTTATTGCAGTCCAAATTTCAAAAACCTTCTTGGTAATAATACCCTTGATAATAGTTTATGCTCTGGTGATATTTATAACAGGCTATAGTACAGTTGATAAAAAATGTAAAGTTCTTGTTATACTTGCTCTAGGGGTCTTGCCTGGTCTGGCGGTATGGTATTTGTTTCTTGAGGGAAAACAACTCAGATCCATTCAAGTATTTAGTAATACGATCACTCTCGCAATAACATTTATTTTGATTGGTTATGGATCATACGCGATGGTGATAATTCGATCCAATTACAATACGTTAATCGATGAAAATTCTCCTAAAGATGTAATGAGCTTTGTCCGCTATCTTAAGCGTGAACAATACGGCAGTCGTCCGCTTTTAACTGGCCCTTACTTTACTGCAAGGCCTGTTGATATAGAGTATGGTTCGCCAACTTATGTAAAAGGAAAAGATAAATACGAACCTGGCGAGCGCATCTTTACATATAAATATGCACCAGGAGAATCTACCTTACTTCCTCGCGCTTGGAATTCTGAGCATGCCGAAACCTATCGCAACATTATGGGTTTAGCCGAAGACCAGAAGCCCACATTTGCCCAAGACAAATTTTATATGTTCAAGCAACAGATCGGGCATATGTACATGCGCTATTTCATGTGGAACTTCGCCGGTCGTGAAAGCGATGAGCAAGGTGCAGGTTGGCTTCGTCCGAATGAGTGGTTTAAAAAAGTGCCGACAACTCTCGCAGAAAACCGCGGCCGCAATAATTATTTCATGATCCCTTTTATCCTGGGATTGATCGGCATGTTTTATCAGTTCACGAAAGACACCAAGAACTTCGCCGTTGTCGCTTTGCTTTTTGTAATGACGGGCGTGGCTATTGTTGTCTACCTCAACTCCCCGCCTGTTGAGCCTCGCGAGCGCGACTACATTTATGCCGGTTCATACTATGCATTTGCATTTTGGATTGGTCTCGCAATAATTGGTATGGCTGAATTCTTCAAGAGCTTCATTAAAAATGCGAGGGTGGCGACCATCACGGCAACACTAATCGGACTTACTGCACCCGTCTTGATGGCAAGGGATGGATGGGATGATCATAACCGCAGCGACCGCTTCTTTTCTGTCGATTCTGCATCGAACTATCTTGAATCATGCGATCCGCAAGGAATACTCTTTACCGGTGGAGACAACGATACTTTCCCTCTTTGGTATGCACAGGAAACAGAAGCGATACGCCCTGATACGCGCGTGATTGTGTTGAGCTACTACAACACTGATTGGTATATTGAGCAAAGCATGCGCAAAGCCAATGACTCTGAGCCGCTCAAATACACGATACCATTGAAAGAATATCAACAAGGTGGTTTGAATGATTACTTGCAGTATGCTGATCTGAAAATTAAAAGCATTGATGCAAAAGAATACATCAATCTATTGGCGAAGAGGTATCCACAACTCAATGATGGTGAACGCAACATTGTGCCAAGCCGTGTACTTACAATTCCTATCGACAAGCAAGCTATACTGGCAAAAGGAATTATTCCTAAGGGCATGGACAGCCTGGTGGTAGACGAAATGAAAATAAAAGTATTGAAAGGCGGATTGGAGAAAAAAGACCTGGCCTTGCTTGATTTTCTTGTTACCTCAAACTGGGAGCGTCCGATCTTTCTTAACAACACCTCCATTTCTCAAATCAATATCGACCTGAGTCCTTATGCTATTCAGGTAGGGAATGCCTATCTAATATTGCCCA
>Ga0302322_100002415_pt1 | contig 15742 bp, 9 predicted proteins | sample Fen_T0_2_FD_203757 | JGI IMG/M metagenome (GOLD analysis project Ga0302322, IMG submission 203757) | Peat permafrost microbial communities from Stordalen Mire near Abisko, Sweden - Fen_T0_2 | ecosystem: Environmental > Terrestrial > Soil > Wetlands > Permafrost | place: Sweden: Abisko... | reverse complement strand
GCCAGACACGCAAAGGTCGACCAGTGAGCGACGAACAACGCCGCGTTCAGCGCCCGCCGCGGCTTTCGCACGAAGTCCACCACATCCAGCCACTCTACCAGCGCCTCGCGCGGTGTCGGGCGGTGAGGCGTCTGGCCGTCCGTCGTGTATTTGTAGGTTGGCTCGAGCAGAAATGACTTCTTCGTGTCGAACGACTCGGTCATAGTCCCTCGTTGCCGTCACAGCTTCTTGATCGTGGCGATCGGCCAAGCGTCGTGAAAGCGCGTGTACTCTCGCGTGTCGGACAGGTGCTTGTAGTTTTGAACCGGCACGTGCTGCTGACCCATGCAGTGGTGACGATTGTGGTAAATGAGTCCGTCAATGGTGTCTTTACCCCAGAGCAATCTCAACCAGGGTAAGGCCCGGCCCAGATCGTCGGCTCGCTCCCAGGTCCCGATCGCAGCGCTGGCCCGGAGACTCTCGCGATGCGTGTAGAAGTTGAAAAAGAAGATGCCCACGGCGTGGACTACCCGTTGACTCAACAAGTGGATCACGAACGTCCATTGAAAGACGGCCAACCCGACTCCGAGCCCCGCTAGGTTGTAGAGCACGTTCACCGTGAGCTCGCCGTCGAAGCCCTCCTGACGGACAAATGACCAAAAGCTATATTCAGGCTCGATGACGTTGAAGAACAAAGCCCGTAGCGGGTGGCCGGTGTAGTACGGAAGCCACGGATCCTTGTCCGTGCCGAGGTTCTTGTGGTGCTCCCGGTGCACCGTGGCAAACACGCGCGTTCCGCCCCAGATGGGGTTGGACACGGGCACGAAGCGCGCCGCCCAACCAAACCGCCGCGACGAGTGCGCGTGACCGATATCGTGAATCCTGAGGTAGATCTCCGGGTACAGCACCAGGTTCGCAAGCAACAGGACCCAGATCGGGAGATAACCCAAGTGGCAGGCGAGCATCACGCCGAACGTCGCGACGCAGCGGATGACGATCGAGCGATGGTATCGCGCGATGTCTGCCGCAGTCGCGCGCAGATCCACTCGGCTTGGGGACGTGAGCTCGAACGTTGCCGCAGCAGGACCCGAGGCAGGACCTGCTTCGGCGCTCACGGAAATGGATTCTGTCTGCATCGGCTTGCCTCCGACCGACTCAGGAATCCCGCTCGAAATTTCCCTGCGGTCCGCTTGCGAGGTACTGCACCGAGGAAAGCGGCCAGTGCTCGTTGAAGCGCGTGTATCCTCCGTCATCCGACAACTCGACGTAGCGGTGAGACGGCTCCAGCATTTGCCCGAGCACGTGATGTCGATTGTGATACATCCCGGCCTCGGTCATGGCTTTGCCCCAGAACGCCTTGAAGAACCAAGCATAGGGGGCGATCTCCTTCTCGCGGTTGAAGGAACCAATCGCGGCGTTCGCAGTCCAAGTCTCGCGGTGCGGCCAGAAGTTGAACAGAAACACGCCCAGGCCGTGACAGATTCGCTGGATCAACACGTGCGTGAGGTAGGCCCACTGGAAGAAGAAGATGTTCAGTCCGTGACGAAGCACGTCGAAAGCCAAGTTTTCAGCCAGCTTTCGATCGGCCCTGCCTTGCCTGACGTAGTTGTACAGGTTCACTTCGGGTTCGATCATGTTGAAGAACAAGGCTCGAAGCGGGTACCCTGCGTAGTACTGAAGCCACGGATCCTGGTTCGAGCCTAGGTATTGGTGATGTTGCACGTGGGTGGTGATGAACGCCGAAACGCCCCCCCAGACGGGGTTGGCAAACAATGCGGTTGGCACGAAGCGTACCACCCAGCCCTTGGTCGAGAACGCGTGACAGAGGTCGTGCATTCGCAAATAGGCTCGAATGTAAAACAGCACGTTGGCGGCGATCAGGCCCCAGAGCGGCAGCACGTGGAAGGAATAGAGAACCATCGCCGCGTACGTCAGCGCCGAGAACGAGACCGATTTCAGCAGGAGACTGGTGCGCGCCGCTCGCCTCTCCTTTTGGCGCGTCCCGGTTCGCTCGAGCGCCGTGTCCCCGGCCGACTCCGGCTCGATTTCGAGAATTTCTCGTTCAATCGTCTGTTGCATCGTTCCTCCATTGCGACGAGTTGCTGGTGCACTTCGGTCATTCTGCAGCGACCGAGCTCAGCGCAAAGGCGCTGATGAGTTCGGCAATCCGCTCTGGCTGCCTCATGTTGCAATAATGGTCGCCATCCCATTGCACGATGTCGGCATGCTGCTTGGTATGCTGCTTCCACGAGTCCGTGCGCAACGGATAGCTCCACAGGTCGTGGCGCAGCGAGATCGCCGTAATCGGCGCATCCAAAAGCTCTCCCTCCACGTATTGGTAGCGCGACATCGCTGCCAGATCGGCGCGAATCATCTCGATCCTGGCCTGCCGAAAGGCGGGATCTCGCTTGAGCCGTTCCGCCGAGGGGTACTTCAGTACCCCCAGCAATTCCAGCAGCTTCTCAGTCGGCAGCTGGTGTGCGTCGGGGGCGACGTACAGATGGGGACCGACGACGCCGGCAACGATCAGGTGATCTGGGACCCGAAGTCCCTGCTGCTGAATGCGGAGTGCCAACTCGTAAGCGACGATGGCCCCGAGGCAATGACCATAGAAGACACTGCCATCGGCGAGGTGACTGCGTACGGCGTCGAATGCGATGCCGACCATTTCCTCGACCGTCCGCACGCTACCGAGTGGCTTTCGGCCGCGCCATTCGACTGTCTCGTAGATCAAGCCGGAATCACCGTGTTCGGGTCGCGGAAACTCGGCCCCTTGAACGCACGCCGGTGGAAAGCAAAAAACTCGCCTCACGGCACCTCGGTCCGGCGCATGGCGACCACGCGCCGGGACTTTCAACGGCCGGGGTGCCTGACCCAGCGCGTCGTTGTTTGGCTTGCGCCAGATGACGTCGGACAGCGCAGGCCGTGAAGCCGCGTCCGCCATGGCAATTCGAGCGCTGACGATCTCGATTACGGTTTCGCGGTCCGACTCTAGAAAGTAGTGATCACCTCTCAGCTGCGCGAGATCGTAGCCACGAGAAGTGTAACGACCCCATGCCTCCATGGCTTTTGGTGCGGCAAACAAGTCGTTGTCCGCGCAAAGGCCGGTGATGGGCGCGTTGAGCGGCGGCTGCACCGAGAATGACTCGCCGTACTGAACCACTGCACGAAAATCCGCGCGCAGCAACGGGAACATCGTCTTTCTCAAATCCGGGTCGTCAATCAGCGCGCGCGTGCCACTGAAGCTGATGAGACGCAGTACCTCCATGAACGCCTCGTCGTCTTGCTCGTGAACGATGGGCGAGTTGTACAGATGCGGCGCCATGCATCCCGAGGCAAAGACGTGGGCGGCGGTGCGTCCGTGATCCTGCTCCAAACGCTGCGCGACCTCGTACATCAGGATCGCTCCCATGCAATGACCGAAGAGGGCGAACGGACGATCGAGTAGGGGCAAGATCGCTGGGACCAAGGCGCGTGCGGCTTCGGCGATGCTGGACAGATTCTCTTCGTCGACACGCAGGCCCCGTCCCGGAAGGTTCACGGCCAGCACCTCCACCCAATCCGGGAGGGCCTCGGGCCAACGGTGGTAGACGGACGGACCGCCTCCGGCGTAGGGGAAGCAGAAGAGCCGCAACTTCGCGTCGTTTCGAGGAAGGCGGCGCGCGAACCACGCCGAAAGTTCGTCCGCGGGCTTGCGCTCTTCGCCGGTCGTCTTTGCCACCGATGAACCGAACCCCAATGCCTCGAGGAGTGCCTGGGCCAGCGTGACGACCGAATTTCGGTTGAGCTGCTGCGTGACCGACAGGGCCAGACCGAACGCCTCGAGCCGGTTCTTGATCTCGATCGCCATGAGCGAATCCGCGCCCAGCGCCGTCAGTGATCGACTGGGGTCGATCTTGGCCACTGGCGTGCGAAGCACCTGTGCCAGGGCCTCTTTGACTTTTTCCTGGGCCAGGGTGGAGCGACTCGCGCCCTCGAGCAGTGCCAGCTGCGTGCGCAATTGAGCCTCCTCCGCCGCCTGCGGGCGCGAGTCGCTCTTGCGGGTAGCCGTCGCGAGCGGCTCGCTCAGCCGTGCCTCTTTGCCGGCGGGGTTGAATTTGAGCCAGGTATCGAAGTCGATTGGGCAGACAGTGGTCTGCACACGCTGCGCGTCCATCAATTGTCCGAGCAACTCGAGGCAGTGACGGGAGTGGATGGTCTGAAGTCCGTTGCGCTCCAGGTTCTGGCGATAAAAGTCTTCGTCAGCTGCCATACCCACGTCGGCGATGACCCCCCAGTTGACCGTCAAGGCGGCGAGCCCCCGCTGGTGGCGATGATGCGCAAGCGCGTCCACGAACGAATTCGCGGCGCAATAATTGGCCGACCCCTGGTTGCCGAGCACCGAAGCCATCGATGAAAAGCACATGAAGTGGTCGAGCTCGGAGTCCAAGGTCGACTGGTGCAGGTTCCACGCGCCCAGTGCCTTCGGGCCAAAGGTCTTGCGATAGCGCTCACTGTCCAGATTCTTGATCAACGCGTCGTCGAGCACGGCCGCGGCGTGAAACACGCCGCGCAGCGGCATCGAGACCGGTATCCGTGCGAGCACGCCCAGAACCTGGTCGGCGACGGCGACGTCACACGTCTCGATTTGCACGCGAGCGCCGAGCGCGCGCAAGCGCAAGGTCGCGTCGGCTGCGCCCGGCGTGTCTAGCCCGCGCCTTCCGAGCAAGACGAGGTTACCTGCGCCGCGAGCCGCCAGCCATTCGGCAAGCTGCAAGCCAAAGCCCCCCAACCCACCGCTGATGACGTACGAGGCGTCCTTCCGAAAGCTGGCGCCCAAGCGTCCCTGAACGATCACCGGGCTTTCGGCGAGCTCTACCACTAGCTTTCCGGTGTGTTTGGCGCCGGCCATCGCGTAGAAGGCGTCCACCGCATTCGCCGCGGAATAGACCGTGACGGGCAGTGCCCGGAGCCGCCCTTGCGTGATGCGCTCTTGGATGCGGCGCAACGTTCGTCCACACAGCTCCACCTTTTGCGCGAGCATGCGATCGAGATCGATGGCATGAAAGGAAAGACAGCGCGTGAACGGACGCAGGCCGAGGGCAAAGTCCTTGTCCAGGTCCATCTTTCCGAGTTCGACGAAGCGGCCATAGTCTGCGAGCACCGACAAGCTCTGGGTGATGGCATCGCCGGCCAAGGAATTGAGAACGACGTCCACGCCCTGGCCGGCAGTAACCTCACGGATCTGGTCCGCGAAGTTCAGCGAGCGCGAATCGAAAACGTGCTCGACGCCCAGATCCCGCACCAGCTGCCGCTTCTCCTCGCTACCTGCGGTCGCGAACACTTCCGCGCCAATATCCAGCGCGATCTGGATTGCTGCCTGACCGACGCCGCCGCTCGCCGCGTGAATCAGTACGCGCTCACCTGGCTGAAGTTGCGCGAGTTGCTCGAGCCCCACCGAAGCGGTCAAGAAAGCCACCGGGATGCCCGCGGCTTGCGTGGGCGTTAGACCGGGATTGGGCACGACCAACGCAGCGTGGGTCACGGTGTGCGAGGCGAACGTGCGCGGCGCAAGTGCCATCACCTCGTCGCCCGGGCGTACGTTTTTTACGGAGCGGCCCACGCGCAAGACGCGCCCCGAGCACTCCATGCCGAGCGTCTCGTGCGACCACAGATTGCCCTCGAGCAAACGCGCCGGGAAGAGCCCGGTGGCTTTCATCACGTCCTTGAAGTTCAACGCAGTTGCCCAGACTTCTAGCTCTACTTCTTCGTCGCGCAGATCCAGGGTCGGCAAGCGCACCCAAGCCATGGACTTGAGGTCGCCGGCATTGGCCACGCAGAGTTCCATGCGCTGCGGTTCCGCATTCGCACTCGAGGCGGGGCCGGAAGAGGAGGATTCGTGTTCCGGCACATAGCGTCGGAGTCGATGGACGAAGCGCCGTCCGTGACGGAAGGCGAGTTCGTCCTCGACGGATTGTCGAGCGAGTTCAGCGACGAGACTGATCGAACTGGCCGTATCGTCGTCCAAGTCGACGACTCGTACGTTCAGGTTCGGAAATTCGTTGGCGATCACGCGCCGAAGCCCCCAGACCGTGCTGTGCGCTAGCTTGACGGGGTCGGCGGCACTGACGGCCTCGGTGCGATCGGTCAGAATCCACAACGGGGGTGTGTCGACCGCTACTCCTAGAAGTGCGCGATCGTTCGCGTCACGCGCTCGCGCGATGGCCTGCACCAAGTGCATCACGGACATGGCCCCGAGCTCTTGGTCTTGCCAGCGCGCACCAGGCTCGGGCTCGCCGTCGTCCCCGAGGCACCAGGCGTGAATGATGCCTCGAATGCCGCCCTGGGCAGCGAGCAGTGCGCCGAATGCCTCGCTCGAAGCTGCCGGCACGGTGAAAGTCCGGTCGCGTTCGGAAAATACCTGACCGGGAACCGCTACGCGGTAATCGACGCCACGGCGACGCAGCGTGTCGAGCAACGGCAGCTCTTCGTTCGGCGCGAGTATCAACCAGGTTCCGTGAAGTGCGTCGCTTTGCTCCGCGGAAAGTGGCGCATCTTGCCAGTGGTATTCCAGCATCCACTCCCGTTCCCGCTTTCTTGCGACGGTAGCGGGGTGCTCGAGCGCTTGACAGCGCAGGTCGATCACCTCTGCGATCACCCGGCCGCTCTCGTCACAGACGCGGATATCTGCTTGAAAGTGCTGCGCCGTTCGGCTGTGCAGCCGTGCATGACTAAAGAGCTTGCCTGTCGGTCTGCCGTACAGTCGCAGCTGCCTGACGCTCACCGGCAAAAATACGTTGCCGCGTCGATCCGCGTCCTCGCCATTCAGGTTTAGCGCCCCGAAAAGCGTGTGTAGGCATGCGTCGAGCAGCGCCGGGTGAAACAAGAAGCCCGTCGGCTGCGATCCGTCCGTTTGGCACAGTGCAGAAGGCAGCTCGAGCAGCGCCAACGATTCTTGCGGTCCATACCAGAGCTCTCGAATGGCACGAAACGTCGGCCCGTACTCCAGGCCGACGTCTCGGAACAGCCGATACCCGTAATCCACTGCCAAAGCGTGCGTGCAACGCGCCCTGAGCGCGTCGAGATCCAGACCCCAAGGCCCGTCGGAAACCGTTTCGCGACGGCACCTGCCGGACGCGTGCCGAACCCAACCGCTATCCGTCCCGGTGCGCCCGTGGATGCTCCAACGCTCTCCGTTACGACTGGTTTCCAGGCGCGTTTCCTCGCCATCGGTCAGATACAACGCGCGACCGATTTCGACGTCGGCGAGCACCAAACAATCAGTGCCGAGTTCGCCGGGTGGGTCGCCGTCCGCATCGATTAGCGTTTGCAACGCCATTTCGAGGTAGCCGGTGCCAGGGAAGACCACCGAGCCCTGAACTCGATGATCTTGCAGCCAAGCGAAGTCGCGTGGATGCAACGTGTTCAGCCAGGTGGGCATCGGCAATTCCAGCTTCGAACCCAACAAGGCGTGCCTGGCGAGGCTGCTTCTCAACGTGGGTGCAGCGGTCAGCCCCTTGCGGTAGCGTTCCGCGTCTGCAGACTCGGACCAATGACGGCTGCGTTGCCAGGGATATGGGGGAAGCTGAAGCAGTCGCCCGGAGCCGACCACTCGATCCCAGGCAATGGTCGCACCAACGACGTGTAATTCCGCCAAAGCAGTGGCCAGCGAGTCGAAATCGGAGTGTCCACGTCGCAGCGAGGCTACGGAGGTACCCGGGGCCGAAAGCTTGGCCAGGCATTCCCGAATCGATGGCCGTAGCACGGGTTGCGGGCCCACCTCCAAGAAGCAGGTATTGCCAGCGCGGATTGCCAGCTCCATCGCGCGGGCGAACTGGACCGTCTGACGGACGTTGCGCCACCAATACGCGGCGTCCCCGATGGCGCTCTTCGGCACCTCTCCATCGATTGTCGAGTAATACGTGACCGAACCGACTGCTGGCGCCAGGTGTCGCAGTGACCGCAGTAACTCTTGCTCGATGCCGTCCATCTTTGGACTGTGGTAGGGAACCTCGACCTGAAGCATCCGCGCGAACGTGCCTTCGGCCTCCCAGCTTGCGTTGCAGCTCCAAGAGCACGCTCTCTTCACCTGATAGGGTCAAGGAGCTCGGGCTGTTCACCGCGCCGATGGCCACGCGCTCCTCGAGGCCTTCAATCAGCTCGGCGGCGCGCTCGGTTTCAACCCCGGCCGCCAACATGCTGCCAGTCCCGGCAGTGGTTCCTTGCAAGCGGCTACGGTGGTAGATCACGCTGACGGCGTCTTCCAAGGAAAGGATGCCAGCGGCATGCATGGCTGCCGCCTCCCCGACGCTGTGACCCAAAATTGCGCTCGGCTCGACGCCCCAATGCTTCCACAGCGCGGTCAGACCAACCTGGACGGCAAAGATCGCCGGCTGCGCAATTTCTGTCTGCTGAATCCGCGATTCTGTCTCGTCGGCGCGCAACTGGTCGAGGACCGACCAGCCTGCCAGGGCCTGAAGCGCTGCGTCCACGCGTTGCACTTCGCGCGTGAAGATCGATCTTCGCCCACTTCCGATCGTCTAATTGGAGTCGAACCATCGACTCCCCATGGAGCACACGCGCCATCCAATGGAAAGCAATTTTCCTCCTTCCGGGCACGGGCACGGGCACGGGCACGCTTACGGGAGGACCTGAATTCAGGGACAGACCCTAGCCCTCGTTCGGGCTGCGGCCTGCGGTAGCCGCGAGGTGTTGGGGCGTCCCAAGGTTCGTCAGCGCACCTCGCAGCCCACCGACTGCCTCGCGGCGCGGGTCTGGAGAGGCCGCAACTGGACGCCGAAGGCTGAGCCTGCCGCCGACGTGGCGCGTGACCATCGACCCGATCTCGCAATAGCTTTGGTTTGCTTTCTGCGCAGGCGGTGGGTTGGAAGCGGGGCTCGCGAGCGGCGCCGCAAGCCGAATGTCCCAACGGCGAGTCAGCGACTGCTAGCGGGGTCCGACGACGGAATGTTCGGGCCGTTCGGCTGCCGACACGCCGCGTGAGCGGCCGATTCGGAGTGCGTCGAGCCAGTCCACGAACACTTGGATGCCCTCACCCGTGGTGGCCGAGAGGCAGATGAAGCCCGCAGATGGCATCACCTGCATCAGGTTGTCGCGGATCGCGGCGACGGAAACCCCTTGCAGATACGGCAACAAGTCGACTTTGCTCAGCACCACGAGGTCCGCTTTGCGGAACATCACCGGATACTTGAGCGGCTTGTCCACGCCCTCGGTGACGGACAGCACGACGACGTTGGCGGCCTGCCCGAGATCGTAAATCGCGGGGCAGACCAGGTTACCCACGTTCTCGAGAAAGAACACGTCGGAGCCCTTTACGGCTGCGGCGAGCGGACCGTCGTGCAAGGCGTGGTGCACCATCGTCGCGTCGAGGTGACATGCCGAGCCGGTCGTGATCGCCGCCGACGGCACTCCCGCGCGCGCAAGTCGGTCCGCGTCGAGGGACGTTGCCAGGTCTGCACTCACCGCGGCCAAGCGCAAGCGCCCACCGAGCGCCTGCGCCGTGGCCTCGATGAGCGCGGTCTTGCCCGACCCGGGCGAGCCCATCACGTTCAGTGCCAGCACACCAGCCGCGACGAAGTGCTCGCGCAGATGCCGCGCCTCGCGGTCGTTGTCCGACAGCAGGGAAGCATGGACTTCAACCGAGATTTTCTTCGCATCGCCGCAGCCGCACACTTCACACATCGACTACCTCCAGCTCCACACGCAGAAGGATGATATCTCCACCAGCGAAGAGCCGCGCGAATCCGCTGCAGCGGGTGCACTGCAGCGGGGCACCGGTGGGGAACGTAGCGCCGCACTCCGCGCAGCGCCACTCGGCCGCTTCCGGCTCGATTTCCAGCATCGCAGCGTGGTAGCCGCGCTCGGCCTTGCAGCCAGCGAACGCCGTGCGAAAGAGCTCTGTTTCGACACCGGCAAGCTCACCGATGCGCACGGTCAGGAGCCGTGCCGCGCTGCTCGGGTGCGGCGCGATGGCGCGATCGACCTGATCGAACAGGGCATGGACCAGCGAAACCTCGTGCACTCGGCTGGCTCTAGCAGATTCTCGGGAGTGGATCTCCGTCCCGTTCCAGTAGCCTGCGTGTGCCGAAGCCGGTGTCCAGCATCAGCGTGCCCCTGACGCCCGCGCGGACCCGGCCGATGCAGGCCGCATCGCGGCCCAAGGGGTGCGCGCGCAGCGCCGCAAGCGTGGCGGAGGTGACGCTTGGATGAACTCCGAGCAGCGCCTTGCCCTCGTTCGCCACGGCGAGCGGATCGATTCCCAGGAGCTCGGCGGCGGCGCGGGCCGGGGCGCTGATGGGCAGGCTGGCCTGATCCAGCAGGATTGCGACACCCGCCTTGTCGGCCATCTCCGAGAGCGCGCTGATGACTCCGCCGCGAGTCGGGTCTTTCATCGCGTGCAGTGCGTCTCCCGCCGCGGTCAATGCAGCCCGGATGAGACTGTTGAGCGGCGCGACGTCGGAGCGAAGATCTCCATCGAGTCCGAGATCATTGCGCGCGCTGAGCACGGCGAGGCCATGATCGCCGATGGTGCCGGTGACGAGGATGTCGTCGCCGACGCAAAGCCCGGAGTCGCGCACGACGCGGTGCGTGAGGCCGACGCCGCTCGTGGAAAGGACCACGCCGTCGAGCTCACCGCGCCGCATCACCTTGGTGTCTCCGGTCACGATTCGTGTACCAGCCTCGCTGCAGGTTGCGACCATCGATGCCTGAATACGGCGCAATGAGTCGAGAGGAAACCCTTCTTCGACGATGACACTGGATGTCAGCGCCAATGGGTCGCAGGCGCCCATCATGGCCAGATCGTTGACCACGCCGGACACGGCGAGCCGTCCGATGTCACCGCCGGGGAAGAACACCGGCGCGACGACGTGCGCGTCCGTAGTCAGCACGAGCCAGCGATCGCCCAGCAGAATGGCCGCGCCGTCGCCCATCGCGAGCGCCTCGGCATCGTTCACGCCGGCCAGGAAGATGGATTCGATGAGCGAGCGCATCGCAGGGCCGCCAGCGCCATGAGCCAATTCCACGAGCCCGCCGTCACTTCGGCAAAGCGTCGGATCTTCGCCGTTCACCGCGAGATCCCGGCGGCCGCCGCCCCGTGGTCGTGCCAGATGCGGCATGCGCCTTCGGTGCTCACCATGCAGGCGCCGACGGGAGCTTCTGGACGGCATTGCTTGCCGAACAAAGGGCAGTCAGTGGGCGATTGTAGCCCCGTCATGATCGCTCCGCAGCGGCACTCCGCGAGGTTCGCGCGGAGTGCCGGGGGCGTGGCCGTGGCAAGTTCGTCGGCGAAACGCAGCGTCGCGTCGTGCGCCGCGAACTCGTCGCGTAGGCGCAGATCGCCACGGGCCACGTGTGCGATGCCCCGCCAGTCCCCATCAGTATGACGAAATACTCGGAACAGGGCGTCCTGCGCTCGGACGTTGCCGTCTCGACTCACACAGCGGGCAAAAGCGTTCACGACCGCGGCTTTTCCCTCGAGCACCTGCTTCACCAGCAGCACCAAGCCAGAGAGGATGTCGAGCGGCTCGAAGCCTGCCACGACTACGGGCTTGCCATGCTTGGCCACGAACGACTCGAAGATCCCGTACCCGGTGATCGTCGCAGCATGCCCGGCCGCGAGGTAGCCCTCGATCTTCGTATCGGGCGAGCTTGCCACTACTTCCATGGCCGCTGGGACCCACTTGTGGGCGGACAGTACGAACAGGTTCGCGGGCGGGTCCGACAGAAGCACCGACGCCGTGGCCACGGCGGTGGTCTCGAAGCCCGTGGCAAAGAACACGATCGGCTCGGTCGTAGCGCGCGCGATCTCGACGCACTGTGTGGCCGCATAAATCAGCTCCACGCGAGCCCCAGCCGCGCGCGCGTCGTCGAGGGACAGGGCGGAGCCCGGCACGCGCAGCATGTCCCCGTAAGTGAGCACTCGAACCCCACACTGTGCGAGCGCCACACAGGCGTCGATTTCCGGAGCATCGGTGACGCAGACCGGGCAGCCGGGCCCCATCTGTATCTGCAAATTGCCAGGAAACCGGCTGCGCAAGCCGTAGCGCGCGATGGCCTGCTCGTGGCTCCCGCAGACATGCATCAGCGTAATGGGCCGGGTGGCCCTGGACATCGCTCGTTCCAAACGCGCCTGCAGTGCACGACCGGCGGCCACATCGCGAAACTCCACGGGCGGCCTGGTCAAGGGGCTCCCTCGACTTTCCCGGTGCCAAGCGTCCGCGCATCGGGGGCAAGGCCTTCCAAGTCGGCGCTCGTCATCGCCTCGAAGAAGGCCAGCGTCTCGGCGAGATCTTCCGGAGTGATGCGTCGGATGGCGAAACCCACGTGCACGAGCACGTGATCTCCCACGGTCACTTCTTCGTCCACGATGTCGAGCGCAACCTTGCGGCGCACGCCCCAAAAGTCGACCAGGGCGGTGTTGCCAGTGATTTCTACGATCTGACCTGGGACCCCGAGACACATGCTGCAGTTCTACGACCAATCCGCGGCGAGCGCGAGGTGGCGACGCCAAGGCCTCGGATATCAGGTCGCATCCGCTCGCAACGCGAGCACCGCGGCCCACGCTTGCCCCAGCGCGAGCCCCCCGTCGTTGACCGGCACTTGCCGCGCAATGGATACGCGCGAGGCACCCAGTCGGTCGAGCAATCCGCGCTCCAGGATCCGATTTTGAAAACAGCCTCCGCTGAGTACCACGCGGCACAATCCGCTCGCGGCGAGCACCTGCGCCACGACGGAAGCGCTCGCCTCGACGATGGTCCGATGGAATCGCGCTGCGACCCAGGCGGCGGACGCGCCGCCCCGCAGATCGTTCACGAGCGCCCGAACCGTGGGTCGAAGATCGAGCTCGTGCGCTGGAGTCAGCGCCTCGCCGCTGCCGATCTGCGTGGGCAGCGTCACTGGGTACGCGGCGACGTCGTGCGCGACGGCAACGCCTTCGAAGGCCATGGCCACGTGGCCGTCAAAGCTGGCCTCGGGCATGGCAAGCGCGAGCGCGCCGACTGCGTCGAACCAGCGGCCGAGCCCGCGCGCCCTCACGGTACCGGCACCAGTGCGAACCATTCGCGCGATCGTGGCTAGCGACGAAGGTGGCACATCGCCGAACACCGGGAGGCGCTTTGCGAGTGCCCCCGCTTCGTCTTCGCCGAACGCGTCGATCAGCGCTCCGAGCGCCACGCGCCACACCTGTCGAATGGCTTGCTCACCCCCGGGCAATGGCAGCGGACGAAACGTGCTCACACGCGTCCAGCGGCCTGCGTCGACGATCAGGATCTCCGCACCCCAGGACGTGCCGTCAGGGCCCCAGCCAGAGCCGTCGTAGGCGACTCCGACGACCGGCTCATCGATGTGATGCTCGGCCATGGCCGCGAGCACATGCGCCGCGTGATGCTGCACGCCGATGCGGCGTTCTGCGGATCTGGCCTGGGCAAAGCGCGTGGTAGCGTAATCCGGATGAAGATCGTGCGCCAGGACGTCTGCGCGCACACCTAGGAGCTGCTCGAACGCCTCGACGTCTCGCTGCCAGGCGAGTTCGCTCGAAAGCAGGCTCAGGTCGCCCAAGTGCGGGGTCAGGTACGCGAGATCGCCCACGACCAGACAAGCAGTGTTCTTCATCTGGCCGCCTACGGCGAGCACCGGCTCCGGCGCAGGCAGCGGCAAGCGGATCGGAGTGGGCGCGAACCCACGAGCACGACGCAAGACGCGGCTGCGGCCGTCCGCAATGTCGACAACCGAGTCCTCGACGCGCCGGGCGATCGGTCGGTCGTGGACCAGGAACGCATCGACGAGGCCGCCGAGCACGGTCTGGGCCTCCGCGTGATCGATCACCGGCGGGCCTCCGCTGGGGTTTCCGGAGGTGATCACGAGCGGTCGCCCAAAGCGTCTCAGGAGCTCGTGGTGCAGGGGCGTGTACGGCAGCATCACTCCCGTGCGGTGCGAGGGGCCGCTCACTTCCGGAGCAATCTCGCTCGGGCGAGAGGTCAAAAGTACGATCGGCCGCGCGCTGCCGCACAGCGCGCGGGCTGCGGCGTCGTCGACGATCACGCAGCTTGCGGCGGCCGCTGAGTCCAGAACCATCACCGCGAAGGGCTGCGCGTCGCGCCGTTTCCGTCGGCGGAGCTCACGAACCGCCTCGCGGTTCGTCGCGTCGCACACCAGATGAAACGCGCCGATCCCCTGCACGCCGAGGATCTTGCCTTGCGCGAGCAGACGCGCCGCGATCTCGAGCGCGCAATCGGTGGGCATGTCCGCGCCATCCGGAGCGCGAAGCCAGACGCGAGGGCCGCACGCGGGGCAGGCAATGGTCTGGGCATGGAAGCGTCGCTCGTCGTCACGCCGGTACTCGGACTCGCACGCGGCGCAGGGAACGAATGGGCTCATGGTCGTGTTGCCGCGATCGAAGGGCACGGCGAGCGCAATCGAGTAGCGCGGCCCGCATGCGACGCAGCTCGTGAAAGCGTACCCGTAATGGCGGTCGCCTGAGCTGGCCACTTCCAGCAGACATTGCGTGCAGCTGCCCAGATCGGGGGGCAACGCCAGAGTGACGGGACCGTTACTCTCGCTCGCGGCAATTACGAATTCTTCCGGGGCTGCGCCGCTCAGAGGCTGGAAGCGCAGTGAACGGATGGAGTCGGCGCCGGGCGCTTCTAGCGGAACGCTCTGGGCGAGCGCGTCGAGGGCGCGCCGTTCGCCAAACGCTCGAATGCGTACGCCTTGCGAGGTGTTCCAGACGCTACCCGTGAGATGCAGCGAGCGCGCTCTGCGGCACACCCAAGGCCGAAAGCCGACCCCTTGTACGGTCCCTTCGACGTCGAACTGCAGGCCGGACGAGGTCGGCAGATCGCCGACATGGGACCGGAGGCGCTCGAGCAACGACGAGAGCGCAGCCTGCAGGTGTCCTTCGGCGCGTTCCGATAGCGGATCTCCGAGTTCGAAGCGCTCACCGCGGATGGCCAGCAGCCACGCTTCTGGCGGTACCCCGTACAATTGTCGATAGGTGTCGAGCACGGCGTTCGGAGTGATGGCATGCGTCGAGTGCGAGCGCTCGGCCTCGGGCACGGCGCGGGCAAGCTGGAACGGTGGCGCCGCAGTCAGGCTAGCATCCACGAAGAAAACGAGCCTGCGTCCTTGCAGATCCAGCGCGTGCTCGATCTGCAGCTGAAAATCCGTGAGCAGCTCCACGGCGCCGCCAGCGAGCTCGGGCTCGAGCCGCTCCGCGAGTCGCTCTAATAGCAGCGGACCGAGCGCGTCATCGCCACGGGACGGATTACCGATGCCGATGACGAGGATCGGCGGGGGCGTCATCCCAAGTGTTCGCCGTCACGCACGAGACGGGTCACGAGGTTGCCCGAAGCGTCCACGATCTCGACGGCCAAGGGCATCTTTCCGAGCGCATGGGTGGCGCAGGAGAGACAGGGGTCGAAGGCGCGAATCGCGACCTCGATGTGATTGAGCAGGCCCTCGCTGGGCTCGTGGCCATCGATGTAGGTGCGGGCTACCTGCCGGATGGCCTCGTTCATCGCCTGGTTGTTGTGCGTGGTGGACACGATCAGGTTGCACATCGTCACCAGATCGCGATCGTCTACCTCATAGTGGTGGATCAAAGTGCCCCGCGGCGCCTCGATGATGCCTACGCCTGACCGGCCGCGCGGGCCGCCCGCGATCAAGTCCGGGCTGAGCAGCTCGGGGTCCGCGAGCAGGCGCTGGATGACCTCGGCCGCGTGCAGGAGCTCGATCATGCGCGCCCAGTGGTAGGCGAGTGGCGCGT
>Ga0302322_100002414_pt1 | contig 15743 bp, 15 predicted proteins | sample Fen_T0_2_FD_203757 | JGI IMG/M metagenome (GOLD analysis project Ga0302322, IMG submission 203757) | Peat permafrost microbial communities from Stordalen Mire near Abisko, Sweden - Fen_T0_2 | ecosystem: Environmental > Terrestrial > Soil > Wetlands > Permafrost | place: Sweden: Abisko... | reverse complement strand
ATCCCCATCCCCTCTGATCTTGCCTCTTTCCAATCGATCCAACAATTTGGCGATATTGTATTCAGCGATTTCATCCAACGTTAAATCCAACTCGGTGGCGACTTGGGCGATATACCATAACACATCGCCGAGTTCGGCTTTGAGCGCATCGCGTGTCTCAGGGCTGATCTCGCCATCCTTATCGCGGAACACTTTCTTGATCTTGCCTGCCACTTCCCCGGCTTCGTTGACAAGTCCCAGTGTGGGATAAATTACAGCATGTCCAATGGCGGGATATTTTGCGGTCTTACGTGATTTGGTTTGATAGTCGTTGAAATCCATAATGCTCTCTCTCAATATATTAATGGGATGATGAATCTGGTTCGTTGCTTATATTCTACCCAACTATTTCCAAATCGTTCTGCCAATGCAACTTCTTCGCGATGGGCACGTCCGGAAAAGGATGTCAACATGGAGACCAGCAAGATCAGTATGACCCATGTTGGATACAGCAGGAGTAAACCAAACATGAATATCCATGCTCCAAAGTACATGGGATGCCGCACAAAAGCATACGGTCCACTTTGAATGAGTTGATGTTCATCAAGCAGTTTGACATTCGTGCTTGTACTCAATCCCCAATATTTTCCGAGTGTGCGCCTTGCCCAGAGAGTAAACCAAAGCCCGGCAAGATAAATAATTAATCCCACAATCTTAAGAATGATCTTCGCATTACCAGCGATCTTGAAAAGCGGAACCCAGCCATAATAAAACAATGGGACACAAATCAACAGACCCACAACCATGAGCGCAATCTGCATCCATAAAGGATATTTGCGTCCTGCGCGTTCAGGCAATAAAGTGACTGCTTGTCCTTTGCGTAAAGCGATGAGCCAATCTGCAACGGTCAGCGCAAAGCTGATATAAATCATGCTGACGATAACGATCCCCGCCGCGATCCAATCGAACGTAGTCATATTACCCTCCCAAAATCATTTTTTGAGAGCGTTTACTACTTTCCATCAGGGCACGAAGTGACAGTCATACAAAGGCCGCAGGTGAAACTTTGAACTTCTTCGCCAATACACGAACCTGACGGATATTCAATTCACGTTTGCCGTTCAAGATTTCAGAAACCACGCCCTGTGAACCTACTTCAGATAGGTCGGATTGTGTCATTCCGTTCTCATCCATTAGGAAGCGTAAAATTTCGGCACCTGTGGATTCTGGAATAGGAAAATGTTCTTCTTCATAAGCATGAACCAGAGTTCCAAGCGTGTCAAGCAGACTGTAAAGTGGATGCTTTTCATTTATACCAATCTCGTCGAGTAGTTCATTCATCCGCTTTACAGCTGCATTGTATTCACGCTCGTTGCGAACAGTAAGCAAAGGCGCAATATTTGTCCAGTGAGTTTGGATTTGGTCATTTACAAGTGTCATTTCTTCCAAGCTCCTCGGTCGTATTCGGCATGAGTCAGAACATACCGAATATAAACCTTGCCGCGATTAAAGTGAATTGACGTTATCAGCCGATACTTGTTCCCGCCGATATTAAAAACAATCCAATCTTGTACTTTATCCGCTGAAGGAAAGACAGCCCGCAATTCGCTGAGATTTTGAAACTCAGTGGTTTTCAAAACCTTAAACCAGCGAACCAGTGCTGTTTTGCTGTCAGGGTATTTTTCCCAAAATTGAATCAATGCTTTGCGGGATATGATAGGCACCCTAACAGTTTATCTCAAATTGAGATATTTTGCAAGCCCCAATTTATTGCAATTATTTAAAACTTTCTGTCAATCTCTTCCACCACTCGTTTCGTTCCCCCGACACAAAGGGAGTGTATAGCGTCAGACGATCAGCGATGCCATCATAGCGTTTCTTCAATTCACTGGCTAACTTATTTTCTTCGGTTACCAGACAAAATTCATTTAACATCTCATCGGTGATGAGCATGGGCATTTCGCCCCATTCGCCTTTTGCTGCATGCATGGATAACTGTTCGGCCACACTGCTCCAGCCATGCAAGTCCATGACGGGGCGATAGGAAGGCGTGGAGGCGTAGAACGAAATTTGCATACGGGCGAAGTTCATCTCTTCAGGTGTGGTTGCAACAAAGGCAGTCACTGAAACCGAAACATCTTCGCGCTTGCGACCGGTCAGCTTGGTTCCCTCTTTGATCGCAGGCAACAGCACTTCATTCAAATAACGCGGTGTATGAAACGGATGAACATGGAAACCGTTACACAATTCACCGGCAAGTTTTGCCAAACCAGTATTTACGCCCGCGATGTAAATTGGAATATTCGGATGCTCAATCGCCCCCGGGTTGAAGAATGGCGACATCAACGTGATCTTATAATACTCGCCGCGGAAATTTAATTTCGTGCCGTTCTGCCAACAATCCCACAATGTGCGGATAACTTGAATCTGCTCGCGCAGTTTGCCAGTCACCGATTCAGGAAACGGCAGACCGAATCTTCTTTCAATATGTGCTTTGACTTGTGTGCCAAGCCCGAGGATGAAACGTCCGTTTGATTGGGCGGCGAGATCCCAAGCAGTGTAGGCTAAATTGGCAGGCGAACGCGCGAAGGAAACCGCAACAGCCGTCCCAAAGTTAAGATGCGTGGTATGTTCGGCGATCAATGTGCCAGGCAGGAAGGGATCGTGTTGAGTCTCTTGAGTCCACAATGCATCGAATCCAATTTGCTCCGCGGCTTGTGCGATCGCGGGCACATTGTTCAATCCAGTCATTGGAAGTGCGGCATCAAGTTTCATTTTTTTTAGCACCATGTGTCACAAAGGGTCACGAAGACAAAGTTAAAACCTTTGTGTTACTTGGTGACCCTTTGTGGTTAATCCAACAAATACGCCATGATCCAATTCGTCGTAGCGTTGAGACCATCCATGTGCGCGCGTTCGTAATTGTGCGAGGCATCGATGCCGGGACCGATCAACGCCAGCGCCACATCGCCGCCCGCACTCCAAAATGCTTCACCATCTGAACCATAGAACGGATACACATCGGTCTTATAGGGAACATTATATTTTTCTGCGAGCGCGCGCATTTTATTGTTCAAGCCAAAGTGATACGGTCCGCCGCTGTCTTTGATACACAACGTCGCGCTGAACTCACTCGACTCCTGCCCAACACCGACCACAGCCATATCCACCGTGACCAACTCAACAACATCAGATGGAATGCCCGCCGCCGCGCCGTGACCGACTTCCTCATAATTTGAAATATGGAAATAAACGCTGCGTGCCGGACTTAGACCTGCTTCTGCCATCGACTTGATCGCTGCAACAACATTTGCCACACAAGCCTTGTCATCGAGAAACCGTGAGCGGATGAAGCTATTCGTCAATTCAACACGCGGATCGAACGCTATACAATCGCCAACATTGATTCCCAACGCACGCGTTTCTTTTTCAGATGTTGTGCGCGCATCCAGGCGGACTTCCATATGTTCATCGTTGCGTTTGGTTTCGCTCCCCGCCGCGCTATAGATGTGACCTGACGCTGTATCGATCAACACCGAACCACGGATCTTCTCACCTTTCGATGTAAATATCCACGCACCTTCGGTTTCAATTGTGGGCCACTGAATCCCACCAATGCGGCTCAACTTCAGCCGCCCATTCGATTTGATCTCCTTCACCACCGCGCCAAGCGTATCTACATGTGCTGTCAACGCCACCGGCGGCAAATCAGATTTCACTTCCCATTTTGCAACAAGTGCGCCTTTGCGTGTGCGTGACAAAGTCAATTGCTTGTATTGCGATAACTCTTTTTCTACAAAAGCAATCGCGGGTTCTGCAAAACCCGTTGGCGATGCAATGTTGAGCAGGTCAACGAGAAATTTGGTGAAATAGTTTGTATCGATAGTTGGAAGTGCCATTGTTAGCTCCTATTATTTGTTGGAATGTTGGCTGGTTGAAACATTCGAATTTGTGAACCTATAAATCTTCAAACTGTTTGATCTTCTCCCGCCACTCATGCGGAATATTAATCGTCTTCTCTTCTTTATAATCATACGTCACCATTACCACTTCCCCCTTGGCTAACTCTTTGCCAGTCTTTGCATCCACAATATTCTGATCCCACGTCATGGATTTGTTCCCCAACTTCGCCGCGCGAACGCCAACTTTGATCTGCTCACCAAAATAGATCGGCGCCAGATATGTAATGTGAATATCCGCCAGAATCACACCGATCTCCATAAAGGACTGGTCTTTCGTAAACAGTCTCAGCTCGATCATATAGGCGATGCGCGCCTGCTCAAAATAGGTGAGGTGCTTGGCGTTGTTAACATGCCCCTGCGGGTCCAAATCCCCGTAACGGACTTCCACTGGATGAAAAAAATTGAAATGCATCATATAACGATTATACCTTTTGATGCAAAAAGCCCTGACATAAATCGTCAGGGCGTCAGGCTAATAATTAGCTATAAAAATATTCTTGAACCACAGAGACACTAAGACACAGAGTTTTTATTTATTCCTCAGTGTTTCTGTGTCTCGGTGGTTAAGAGCTTGAGATTTTTAATAAATCACTGCGAAACAGGCACTGTATATTGTAGAAAAATCCAACGGTCGATATCGATCAAGCCCCAGCCGTTGACCTCACGCGTCAGCTTCACAACCTGTCCCTGTTTCAGTGAACCTACAACTGCATTCGTCAGCCCAGGACCCGAACGTACATTCAACGATGGAATGTTGACAGTGACCGATCGCTCCATGTGATATCCCAACCCCACAGCAGGGATGATCGCGCCGCGCTCAGGGTTCGGGAAACTGGCATCGAGCGCCACATCCTTCCACGCCTTCCAAAATATATCCAGGGGATACGCATGCGCTTCACCATCTGAAACATTCGTATACAACGGGTCATGCAAATAAATATATTTTGAATCCATGCCTACGCCCACTGCAAAGTGGGGACCTTCATAATGTTTTTCCGTCAGCCCAGCATCTTCCAACGTTTTATAACGGATCAACACGATCACCGGCTTCCCGGTCGCAAACGTATTGAAGAGATCTGCCATCGAAAGCCCAGCTTTAAAGCTTGTCAATACACCCAGCTTGCCCATCGCATTACCCAAAGTCGTCACGCTCAAATAAGGATCACCCTGAATATTAAACTCGGCATAAAATTGATCGGGCGTCATGGTCGCATTGGTATACGCCCTCAACAACATCACTGCGCTCGCCGCACCACAATCATTCTTATGTCCATCTGCGCCAATGCCCAACTGTGACACATACGGCACAGGCAACAACATGACCGGTTTAAAAGCAGTGCCCCAATTGTTGTATTCAAGAGTTTGGTTCGTATCCACGTTGGTGACACGAAAATGTTTTTTATTCTGCGCCGGACTTGGCGTCGGATCGGGCGTGACCGGAGGCTGATTCTGAAACACGGGTCTTTTTCCATCCTTCGCCTCCTGGATCGTGATCCCCACAGGCTCCACATGCAATGGGTCATATCCCACTCTGATCTTCGCGCCCCAATTCTTATTTTGCAAAGCGATGTCGATCAACACGCTATCTTCATCTGCCAGATCCCAGCGGATGCCGGTCATGAGTCCACGAACTTCTGCCGCCGCAGCCAGATGCAACATAAAATCAACCTTCACTTGTTCGAGGCGATCATCGTCCCAAATATCTACTGCCAGCGATTCCTTTGTCCCATTTGCGCTCGTAACATTATGGAAGCCAAACTGCACCTTGCTCGTGCCACGTTTATAGGCATCCAATTGATCGGCAATCGAGCGCCACGCCGTCTGCAAACGCGGACGATACCCAGCTGTTTCCATATCCTTCAGCACCCCCTCGATCAATGGGCGATAAGACGGATACAATTCCAATAATTTATTTTTGTTATTTGCAATTCGATCAGTCTCGTTCATAAGTTACCACCTAATATATTACAGAGTACTAATTGACCCTTAATGCTTAGATCCACGCAACAGACTTTGACTAGATAAAAGCAGCTTAAATATGACATACCGTAATTATACCTTTTGATACAAAGAGCTGACACGTTTTCACAAAGCCCCAGCATAGTCTGCGATATAAAGAATGTGTATCTTTTTATTTTGGTTGAAATTGCCTCTTGAATTTGGATAAAAACTCCCTATAATGATTGAACAGCGGAAAATACTTTTATAAGTCTGTTTTTATAGGGAAAGGTAAACCCAAATCATCGCAACAACTTTCGAAATAACTGGCAAGGTACGTAAAGACTCAGTTGGTTTTGCAGATATCAAAGATTTCGAATTGCGCGAGAGTGGACAAATCAATGCCGCAGAAATTCTAGCAAATGAGCACATCACTCTATATAGCCTTGATTTCGAGAGGGGTCAGGCTGTGTTTGTTGAAACAGCATCCCCCAACGGTTCTATCGCAAGCGCCTTTTTACTACCAGGCTCAATATGAGAACGCTGTGCAAGTGATCACAATGCCTTTTGAAACGATGATCCAGCTGTCTCAATCAATAACAATCGATGATAACAAGTTGGTCCTCATCCACTCCACGGGGCGGGCCGGGTCCACGCTTGCCAGTCGAATCTTTGCGCAGATACCTGGCGTGATTAACATGTCAGAGCCCGATGTGCTAACACAACTGGTCGCCGCCCGTTTCGCACAACCGGATAAACAAGCTGAACTCAAGATATTGCTGGATGCATCGATGCGTCTGCTTTGTAAAACGCCAGCACAAACCGCATGGGTGATCAAAGGGCGCAGTTGGGTCATTGAACTGGGCGATTGGCTGCATGAATTCTATCCGCACACCAAGAATCTTTATTTATATCGAGATGCCGAAAGCTGGATCAAATCCACTATTGGTGCTTTTGTAGATGAGGCGAAAACAACGGCTGATCAGCTATTTCAATATGAGAATGAAACGCGCAGTTGGATGCAGCTGTTCTCACCTACGATTGCCAGGTACGATTCCAATCAACATCTATCTGCAACCGGTCTCATAACCCTGATGTGGCTTGATAATCTGGGACGTTATACGGAACTACATCAGGCTGGGATCGAGATGCTGGCAATTCTCTACTCAAGCTGGAAGCTGGATCCGCGTCGAACGGCATTATCCATACTGGATTATTGTGGCTGTCGTCCAACTGACCTGACAGCCATCGAAGAAACCCTCACAAAAGATTCACAGGCGGGGTCATCCGTTTCACAAGACAGCGTAAAAAAGAAGACAATCGATTCTCAACTCTTCGATCCAGCAGAGCTGAAGCGCCATTTACAAAGTCACGCATACATCCAAACAGCCAACTTTGAAGTAGCAAACACTTTAAAGCTGTAATACTTTCTTAATATGATTTTCCATCTTCGTGTTGTCTATCGAGTGTAAGAAACACTACAAAGTGCCGCATGGATTTAGCGGTAAAAAAGGAGTAATCATATGAATACCAATCTTCAAACTGCAACACTGGCTGGTGGCTGTTTCTGGTGTCTCGAGGCTGTTTTCGATGAAATGAAAGGTGTAATATCGGTTGAATCAGGTTATTCAAACGGACATGTGTCCAACCCTACCTATCGCGAAGTCTGCGATGGCGATACGGGACATGCCGAAGTGGTACAGGTCAAGTATGATTCATCAGTGATCTCGTTCCACGATCTCTTGAATGTTTTCTTCGCGATCCACGATCCCACCTCGATGAATCGCCAAGGCGCGGACACAGGTACGCAATATCGTTCCGCGATCTTTTATCACGATGATGAACAAAAAATGGTCGCCGAGGAATTGATCAAGAGTTTGAATGCTCAAAAGATCTGGGGTAAGCCCATCGTCACTGAAGTGACCAAACTCGATAAGTTTTATATCGCGGAAGATTATCATCAGGAATATTTTGCGCGCAATACCTTCCAGCCTTATTGTCAGGCTGTCGTTGCACCAAAGGTGGCAAAATTCCGCAAACATTTTATTGAGATGTTGAAGAAACAGCCAGCGTAGTTGATATAAAAAGTGGTTGCCGTTTTGGCAACCACTTTTTAGTCTCAGAAATACTCCGTTGGTTGAGTAGGCCTGAGCGATAGCGAAGCCCGCATCGAAACCAACAAGTAACAAGAATTATTTTGCTTATTCAGTGGTTTCAATACATCCCGCAAAAATCTCGCGGGACTACTCAACCACCGAATTTACTTCCATAATCACACAATTTCTTTAGCGGACAAATCTCACAGTTGGCCTTACGCGCGGTGCAAATCTCGCGCCCCAAGCGGATAATATTCAAATGCGCGGCATAATATGTTTCAGGCGGGAATAAAGCTTCAAGATGCGGATGGGCTTGTTCGACAGTCATCTTCTCAGGGTGGAGTCCGATTCGTCCCGTCACACGATAGACATGCGTATCAACGGGGAAGGCAGGCATATTCAGCGAAAAGCATAAAACGATCGCGGCGGTCTTCGGTCCTACGCCGTTGAATTTCGTCAACCAAGTACGCGCGTCTTCAATAGACATCCCTTTGAGAAAAGACAGATCCAAACTTCCGCGTTCTGCTGTGATGGCTTTCAACACCTGTTGAATACGCGGACCTTTTTGATTCGCCAATCCCGCCGGGCGAATGGCATTGATGACTTCATCTTCATTGGCATCGCGTACGGCTGCCCAGGTTGGGAATTTGGCACGTAGAGCATTGAAGGCGCGGTCACGGTTCACATCATTCGTGTTCTGCGAAAGGATCGTGGAAACGAGTTCATCAATCGCAGGCAATGGATTACGCCATGTCGGCTCGCCATAAAACTCAATCAGTCGTTCATGCACTTTCATAGCACGTTGCGCTAAATTGTTCATTGGTAACCAGCTTCTTTGATAAGCCGTAATGTATGCTTCACCACATCACGATGTTTTTCAGGCAACAAGCCATCGAACATCGCCGCGGTGAGGCGATACAACGTTAATGCCGCCGCGCCGCGCGCTTGATATTGGGACGATGGGGCATTAAGTCCCCAAGCCGTACGGAAGGCACTAACCCATTTCGTATCACGCCCCACCGCTTCCTGAATCAGATCAAAGTAGCGATTCTCGCTGACGATCATCAATCCGCGCTGCACCGCCACCGCTTCGAGCATGCATTTCACCAAGCCCCAGGTGGCATACAACACCGTTGACTCATGTCCACGGGCAAGACCATTCAGTATCTTATGGACTTCCTCGGCACAACCCATTATTTCTTCAGTGGCAAATTCATCCGCCGCTGATTGCAATAATGACCAATCAAACTTTTGTGCCAGCTTCTGCAATTCAACCAATGAGTCATCTTTATCGAGAATGATCTTCATGCCACTCAAGCCTGGCACCGCCCAGATCGCACGGCGCGGATTCGTCAACGCGGCGAGTTCATCATCGAGCAATGCGTATTTCAAGCTGACCAGTTTATTATCCCAATGCCGTAGGGTGTAACGGTCATATTCATTCTCTGGCAATTGGCTGACAAAGATATCAAAGTCAACATCACTATATTTTGATTCTTGTCCGCGCGCATAACTGCCAACAATACCAACACCGATGACATGCGGCGAGTCGATTTTTTCGAGAACTGATTGGATCAAGGAGTCGGATAGGGTCATAATGATTCTATTTCGTCATTGCGAGCGTCAGCGAGCAAAGCAATCTCCATCATACGGTTGGAGATTGCTTCGGGCGGAAAACACCGCCCTCGCAATGACGAGACTTTTTATTTTTCTACTTTACCATCACTTACTTTCCACACTTCCGCTTTTTCAACGAAATCAGGTTCATATAAATTCAAATCGGTTGCGGTGAACAATACCTGTTCACTCTCACCGACATATTTCAAAAGATCGGCGCGGCGTTGCACATCCAACTCAGCCATCACTTCATCAAGCAGGATCACGGGCCACTCGCCGGTGCGGTCTTTCATCCAGTTCACTTCGGCGAGTTTCAACGCCAGCAATGCAGTGCGCACTTGTCCACGGGAACCATAATCGCCGAGATCAATATTGTTGGCGAGAAAACGCAGCTCATCACGATGCGGACCGATCGTCGTCACACCGCGCGCGATCTCTTCACCGCGCAATTCTTTCAAGCGTGTGCGAAAGCCATTTTGAATCTCATCGAACTCAAGGCGTGAACGGTCAATGACAGTATCAAGCTTCAAACCGATCTGACCATTCGGTTTCGGCAACGGATCAAACGCAGGTTCATAAGCGAGGCGTAAAATTTCGGATCCATGAGTCAACTCGTGATGAACGCGCGCAGCGAGACGTTCGATCTGCTGAACGGCTTCGATACGCCACAAGATGATTTGCGATCCAAGACGAGTCAGCGCATCGTCCCACACTTCAAGCTGATCACTGTTTCCCGATCTTTCACTCAACATTTTGAGCAGTGCGTTACGCTGGGTCAATGCCTGATTGTATTCACTCAACACACGCGCATACGCCGGTGTGGATTGTGCCAACGCAAGATTCAAATAACGACGGCGGTCATCTGGTGCACCTTCAATGATCTGCGACATTTGCGGCACAAAGATGACCGCATTGAAATGACCGATGACTTCATTAGCTGATTTCTTTACACCGTCCAGCAAAATTTCTTTGCGGAGCCGTTGACCATTCACCCCCGTCGGCTCAAGGATGAGGCGCACTTCCATGCGATGTTTGCTTTTGCCGCGCTGATAATCTGCCACCAGGCGAGTAACTGCCAATGTGTTTTTTTTCGCTTCATGAAAATTAATGATCTGCCGATCCACATGCGTTTGAAAAGAGGTGAATGCCGCCAGAAAATAAATTGACTCAAGCACACTGGTCTTGCCCTGCGCATTGGCGCCGGTAAGCAAAACCACCCGTTGCGGTGGAATATCAATATCCAAACGGGTAAAACTGCGAAAGTTCGTGAGCGAGAGGTGTTTGAGATACATGTGGGGTTTCGTCAGGCGTGAAGCAGATAGACATTACGTGTTTTTACAGGTTCACACTTCCTGATCTTGCTCAACATCCTGCTGTGGTCGCCAGACGCGTGTGGCAAGTTCAGTGAATAGAACTCCGTTCAGATGATCGATCTCATGCTGAAAGATGCGAGCCAACCAGCCTTTGGCTTTGACCTTCATGATCTTGCCGTGTTTGTTCAACCCTTTGACCTCGATCTCGGCATGGCGTTCCACTTCGCCCAACAATCCTGGAATGGAAAGACAACCTTCCACACCCATTAATTTTTCCTCTGAAGCTTTGATAATTTCAGGGTTGATCATTGCCCACACTTTTTTCGGTGCGTCTTCGATTTCTTCATCCTCTTCGCGCTCATAATATTCAACAACAATGATACGATCCGAGAGTCCGATCTGCGGCGCGGCGAGGCCTACACCCGGCGCTTCACGCATGGTCTCGACCATGTCATCAAGCAGGGTTTTCAGGTCTTTATCAAATTTTGTGACGCCGTGTGCTTTACGTTTCAACACAGGATCAGGGAGTGTTACGATAGTACGAAGGGTCATGCTTTTATATATACCTTTACAAGTTTGCCTCTCCTACAGGAAAGGATTGGAGTGGGGCGATTTTATCTTATTTCTGATTTCGCTTCTGTTCTTCCTTAAGTTGGTCAGCCGCCTGATGATAGGCAGCCAGCCATTCCGCCATGCGATCGCGATCACCAGCGAGTTTGGCTTCTTCCTGCTTTACCTTGCGCGCCATGCGCCTTCGGTCAATATCAGATTGAACAGTAGCGGGGTCCATTACATCTTCAAAAGCCAGTTTATTTCCGCCAGCCGTGATGTGGACTGTTCCATAGTTAAATAGATTCCCCAAAATACCCCTGCGCTCGTATTGCGTCCCTAAAATACCATCCAGCGGTGCGACATTACGTGTCTCGGTGCCGAATGGCTTGCGATCAATGTCAATGATCTGATCGTTCGTTACTTCAAACCGGTCATTGCTCCAATCCATCACTTGATAAACGAACCAGCCAAAAAGCGGAATGAACGAGATCAAAAAAACCATCGCCCATGCATCTATAGAAAAACCATTCTGGAGTGAAATAAAAGACTCATCCGGCAAAAAAGCGAGTTGAATCAAACGTCCAATAAGTAAAAGGAGTGTCCCTAATGCGCCTACAACCGAGATCCACGCATTTATCACCAACACCACCCAGTGTTTGCGGTAGATTACTGTATCACCAGACTCATAACGAAGTTTTAGTGTATTCGTACCAAGAAACTTTAATATCGCAGCCATGCCGGCACTCGGCTTGGGCACCGGCGCACCAGATTTGGATAAAGAAGCTGGCTCACCAAAACCACGTTCCTGTTTAAGTGGAAGATTCAAACGTTTGCGAATGGCATTCTTAAGCGCCTCTTTTTCTTGTGCTTGCGCATGCTCCTTGGTACGGTTCCAATATTCTTCCACCATTTTCGCCGCTTCATTAGGATGACTTACATGATTAAACGGAATCTTCCCAACAAATGTCCGCACGATAACATTGCCATAATCAAACACTTTGCCTAGCTGGGTTGTCTCAATGCTCACTGAAAGAATCGTGCCAATCGGCGATTCCTGACGGCTATCATAAATGCCTACTACTTTTTCAAGCCACACTACCCTTTGATTGGTCACAATGTAATAATCATTACCCCAGTCAATCCACAACCAAATGCTCCACCCTATCAATGCCAATACTGCCAGCCCACTTGCCAGGGCAAAGATCAGGGAATGAATATAAAAAATCCATATCGCAAACAAGCCAATCGGCACCAAGCTCCCGACCAACGGCTGTACCATTTTTTCCCATAACACGATCGAGTGTTTACGCGCTAGAAAGTATACGACTTCATCAGATCGCAACCATTTGAATTGCAAGCGGCTTGCCAGTTGACGGCTCTGCACTGCCAAAGCAAAATTAGTTTTGATATGCGGCGCGCGCTTAAACAGTTTTTCAAATTTTGCCCGCGAAAGCGTCAGCAGGGTTGTATCAGATAATGCGGTAGCAGTCCCTGAGCGACGACGATTAGTCACCAATGCCAGCTCGCCAAAATAATCATTCCTTACCAAGATGGCAAGTTGTGTTTCTTTTTTGGCTGTTTTTTGAATGATCTTGATGCCACCGCTATAGATCAAGTAAAAAGAATCTGCTTTAGTATCCTGCTCAAAAACTATCCCATCTTTGGGAACCATTTGTTCTGTCAGTTCATCTGCAAGCGCAGTGAATTCAAAATCCTTCAAACCATAAAAGAGATGGATCTTCTTCAAAAAAGCAATTCTGGCAGAGGTTTCAATGGTCACAGTTTGATTCTATCAAATTTCACGCACAATGGCGCAACCATAAGCAGGTGTTTCTGTCAGTGTGGGCAAATGCCCCTCGAGCAGAGCTTCAACCGCTTCTTCGAGAAAGAAGCGCGTGGCTTTCTTTTGACGAAACGTCACATCATCCACTGCACCACGATAACGCAGAACGCCATCTTGATCCACCACAAAGACCTGTGGAGTGGACACCGCGCCATATAGATCTGCGACAACATGCTCCGCGTCGATCAGGACCATCGGCAGGCGTCGCGCATTAACTGCCTCTTTCATACTGAAAATTGATTCGCTTCGATTCGCGGCGATAGGTAGCAACACAACCCGGGTACCCCACTGCACAAGACAAGCCATCGTCGAACGATCTGTCCGCTCCGAATGCGGACACTCACATGACCAAAAGTTGACGACAACGATCTTGCCGCGATAATCGCTAAGGCGATGCGCATTGCCGTCAAGATCGGGTAATTCAAAATCAGGCGCAGGTTCATTCAATTGCATATAATTTTATTGCGTTTCATTTCGCCTTCCACTCTCCATCATGTTCAATGGAATTCAAAATAAAATAACAGCCAACATAAATACAGCCATTTACAGAAAGCATGGTACGGCTTGCCGAAGTGAGTAAATGATGTTTCAATTCAAGCGGGGTTAGCAAATAAATGCCGGCCATCCCTGCGCAATATATTCCCGCCGCGACGATTGCCGGGAGACTTTCCTTTATCAACGGTTTGCGCCAAGCTATGGATGCGGTATATAGCAAACTAAACAATAAGAGCGCGCCTTCAATTTGTACGCGTAGATCTTGTAAAATTAATAAATACGAGCCGTCACTCAAACGCCTGGAAATACGCGTGAACGATTCTGTCGTGCCAATACCAAGATCATTGGATAAATTCCATTGATGTTTATAGAAAAGCCACACTGCAAACGGCAATAATACAATGAAGCCAGCCAGATAATACTTCCAATTTGTTTTAAAAACGTTTTTGATGGGAAAGGATCTATTCTTCAACAATCGAACTGCAAATATGAGGCTTAATCCAATCAATGCCGCGAGGATGCCTTCGTTTTTGAGATATAGCAGAAAAACCAAACAGCACACACTTGAAAGCAAATCTATGGTTTGAGATGAATGAATATACCTACCCAATAACAACAGGGCAATTGAAAAATATAAAGCTAGATACCCATCCATATAGCCATTCCAGATTAATGGAAAGAAGCTGAAAGGAATCAATAAAAGTAGAATAAGGAAACTAAACGAGCGACGTGCAAAAGTGAACAACCAAGTTATGCCAACGACAAGCATGAACATAAGCGCAATTTTGGGAAGGTATTCGTTCCAAAAACCCATTACATACGCGATCTGTGCCGCTACTACAGGCACAAGATTTGTGTAATCAGTGTGTGAAAACAACACAGAGGGATGTTGCCAGCCAGCTAAAAGGCCAAACGAACCGGCAGCATAGATCATCTTTGCATGAAAAAACCAAATAGAACGCGCATCCCATTCTATGAGTGGTTCAGTTGCAATTGGGCTAAGGAACAAGAGACAAACAAAAAGCATTCCAATTCCCATGTTTATCAAAGTCGTAGTCAATACCTGATGTATGTGATAACGGTACAGATATACAGCAAAACAACTTATGCCAAAGACAGAAAGTATGCCTCCCACTACCAAACCGACTTTAAAAGATTGAAAACATATAACGATGCCATAGTTGATAATCAGCCCACTGGTTAATGCCAGAGCGATTTCTTGTAGTATGGATGTGTTTCGTTTCTTGATGGTTAAACTACCATGCAGTAGGTATCCAACAATTAGCCAGCCCAAGCCGAGGAAAAAGGTTACTCCCAAACCAAGCAATAGAAAAAGTTGGATACCATTAATGACAGTATGCAAGCGCCACATCCTCTTTCTGGTCAATTAACTTGCAAGCGGGATAGTTGTTTATTTCTGTGAGTGCGATGAAGAAATAAGATGAGGTAGTTTCCATTTTGATCGGCCAGGCTGATTCTACAATCCGCTGCATGATCAACCCATCCGTTGTAAATTGACCAACTACTTGATAACTGCTAATGTGATGGCTCCGTAACAAAGAAAGCATTTGCTGGACTTGAACCGGTAAGACCTCTTCACCCGTATTGGGTCGAAAAATTTTATCTAATGACGGCTTGATGTGGCTAACAGCAATTAAATTTGATCGTTTCAATTCGGTCACTGTATTTATGATCGGGGTGTTGAAAAAAACAATTACCAACACGGACACCGCCACCAATATAAAGGCTGGCGGGCGGATCGCGATTAATAGCAAAAGAAAAAATATCATGAAGACTGCATAGAATTTATTTCCTAATGAATACTCGAAGAATACCCATGCACTTAAGAGGACGAGTTGTATCAAGGTCTCTTTGTTTTTATAAGGGGTAAGTATTTTATTGAGCATATCAAATTTCATACTATTCCCTTTCCTGAATGTTCTTTCCA
>Ga0302322_100002413_pt1 | contig 15744 bp, 15 predicted proteins | sample Fen_T0_2_FD_203757 | JGI IMG/M metagenome (GOLD analysis project Ga0302322, IMG submission 203757) | Peat permafrost microbial communities from Stordalen Mire near Abisko, Sweden - Fen_T0_2 | ecosystem: Environmental > Terrestrial > Soil > Wetlands > Permafrost | place: Sweden: Abisko... | reverse complement strand
GTCAATCGACTTTTTCCCCAGGAATTCCCCATGGCCAAAATCAAGGTAAAGAACCCGATCGTCGAAATGGACGGCGACGAGATGACGCGCATCATCTGGCAGATGATCCGCGAGACGCTGATCCTTCCGTACCTGGACGTCGATCTCAAATACTACGACTTGGGCATGGAAAGCCGCGATGCGACCGACGACAAGATCACCGTCGATTCCGCTAACGCGACGCGCGAATTCGGAGTGGCCGTGAAATGCGCGACCATCACGCCGGACGAGGCGCGGGTCAAGGAATTCAACCTGAAGCAGATGTGGAAGTCGCCCAACGGCACCATCCGCAACATCCTCGATGGCACCATTTTCCGCGAACCGATCATTTGCAAAAACGTGCCGCGCCTGGTCGCACACTGGGATAAGCCGGTGGTGGTGGCCCGCCACGGGTACGGCGATCAGTACCGCGCCACCGATTTCCAGTTCCCCGGCGCCGGCACGCTGAAGCTCATGTTCCAACCCAACGACGGTGGCCCGGCCATCGAGCGCGAGGTGTTCAAGGCGCCGAGCTCCGGCGTGGTGCTGGCCATGTACAACCTGGACGAATCGATCAAGGGTTTCGCCCGCGCCTGTTTCCGCTATGGGCTCGAACGCCACTACCCGGTCTATCTTTCGACCAAGAACACCATCCTGAAGGTCTATGACGGCCGCTTCAAGAACCTCTTCCAGGAAATCTTCGAGGCCGAATTCAAGGCGCAATACGATGCCGCCGGACTCACCTACGAACACCGGCTCATCGACGACATGGTCGCTTCCAACCTGAAGTGGAGCGGCGGGTATCTCTGGGCCTGCAAGAACTACGACGGCGACGTGCAGTCGGACACCGTGGCGCAGGGCTACGGTTCGCTGGGCCTGATGACCTCGGTATTGATGTCGCCGGACGGCAAAGCGATCGAAGCCGAAGCCGCGCACGGCACCGTCACCCGCCACTACCGGATGCACCAGCAGGGCAAACCCACCTCCACCAACCCGATCGCCTCGATCTATGCCTGGACGCGCGGCTTGCAGGCGCGCGGCAAGATGGATAACACGCCGGACGTGGTCGACTTCGCGCTGAAGCTGGAAAAGGTCTGTGTGGACATGGTCGAATCGGGCAAGATGACCAAGGATCTGGCCATCCTGATCCGCCCCGATCACCCCTACCTCACCACCGAGGAATACATGGGCGTCGTGGATGCCGAACTGAAACGCCGCATGGCTTGAGATTTCACCAAGCAGAACGTCGCTGGTAATAAAGGGCCCCGCAAGGGGCCCTTGTTTTTTGCGCCGTTCGGCGCGAAACTTTCCGCCTGCCGTACCGTCCAAAACAGCCCGAAGGCAAGGAGGCCACCATGACCCGCCCCGTATTCATATCCGCGCTGATGCTGTCGCTGGCCCTTTCCGGTGGGGCGGGCGCTACCGCCACCATCGGCCAGCCGGCTCCCGATATCACCCTCACCGACGTCGATGGCAAGACCGTGCACCTTGCCGATTTCAAGGGCAAGCACGTGGTGCTGGAATGGAACAATCCTCAGTGCCCGTTCGTCAAAAAGCACTACGACAGCGGCAACATGCAATCACTGCAGAAGCGCTATGACGCCAAGGACACCATCTGGCTCACCATCAATTCCGCCAGCACCAAGAGCCGTGAGTTCATGGCCAACGACAAACTGAAGGCCTACATCGCCGGGCAAAATGCCGCACCGGACGCGTACCTCACCGACCCGGAAACCAGGGTCGCGCGCGAATATGGAGCCAAGACCACGCCGCACATGTTCGTCATCAACCCAGCCGGCGTGATCGTCTACGCGGGGGCCATCGACAGTATCTCGTCGACTAACAAGGACGACGTAAAAATCGCCAGGAATTTCGTGGTGGCGGCCCTGGAAGAGTCGAAAGCCGGCAAACCTGTCAGCGTATCGAATACCACGCCTTACGGCTGTTTTGTCGCATACCAGTAGCCGACCGGCACCGGTGATAAAAGCCCGCGTTCCCGCTGGCTTTTATCACCGGTGCGTATTCAGCTGTGCAGCATCCTCGCCGGATAGTGAATCGGCAGATTTTCATTGAGGATGGTGATGGATTTGCGGTGAATCTCGATATAACCCTCACCTTCCAGGTCCTTCAGCGTTCGGTTCACCATTTCCCGCGAGGCGCCGATCATGCTGGCGAGGTCCTTTTGCGTGAAAGGCTCGCCGACCACCCGCCGGCCGTTGCTGACGATGGCGAGTTCCAGCAGGGTGCGCGAAACGCGGCTGGAAATGTCGAGCAGTGCCAGCGAGCCGATTTTCCGATTGGCGTTGCGAAGGCGGTTGGCCAGCGTCGCCAGCACCCGCTTGGCGATGTCGGGCGATCGTTCGATGGCTTTTTGAAACGAGCGGTACGACAGAATTTGCACGTGGCATTGTTCCAGCGCGGCCACGCTGGCGCTGCGTGGCTCGTGGTCAAACATGGGAATCTCGCCGAAAAAGTCGCCGGCGGCGAGCGTGCGCAGGATCACTTCTCGCTCAGCGTCGGCCGGATCAGTCATGAATACTTTGACCTGGCCGGAAACGATCACGTAAAAGGAGTCGGCGACATCGCCCTGGCGCAGGATCACTTCGCCCTTTTCATAGGAACGCAGAGCGGCGTGCGAACCGATGCTTTCCAGCTGCGAACCCGACAAATCGCTGAAAAACGGGATGACCTTGAGCATGACCTTTTCCGGACGAATGACGTCGATATTTGTCATGATAAGTATCGCCCGCAGCTCTTCAGGTTCTTATGAATTGGGTCACAGTTCACCAATCGTAACAATCACCCCCATGCCGGGCAATCCCGGGATCAAGGGATGCTTGGGATTACCGTTACGAGACAAGTTTCCCGGCCAGGCTGCGGATGATGTGCAGCCGCTGGTGAAAGAAATGATCTGCCCCGGGCACCACGACCACCGGAATTTGCCGCGGCCGTGCCCACGCTAGCGAATCGGCCAGCGGCACCGTCTCATCGAGTTCGCCGTGAAATATGACGGTTCCAGGCGGCGGCCTGCCGCCCTGTTCCACGCCGTCCCAGTGGGCCAGCCGGCTGAAGGCGGGCGCCACCAACACCATTTGCTGGCATTCGACCCTTTCGCTCGCCGCCAGGGTAACGGCGCCGCCGAAGGAGAAGCCGGCCAGCCACAGCGGTAGCCCCGGATGGCGGGCTCGGGCGTGATCGATGACCAGCAACAGGTCCTCGGTCTCGCCGCGGCCTTCATCATGAACACCCGCGCTGCCACCAACACCGCGAAAATTAAAGCGGTAGGCGGCGGCCCCCGCGTCGTAAAAAGCACGAGCGAGCGTGGTCACCACTTTATTGTCCATGCTGCCGCCGAACAGCGGGTGCGGATGAGCAATCACGGCGACTGCGCGGGGCGCCATGTCGGCCTGCACATGCGATGCAATTTCGATCGCGCCTGCCGCTCCCGAAATCGAGTCGCGCTGCGCCGTAAAAGGAGCCGCCATCGCTATATCCTCAATCGCTCGACAATGCGACCGTTTTCGATATGTTCGAGAATGATTTCGTCGATGTCGCTCTTGTCGACATAGGTGTACCAGATCTCTTCCGGATAGACCACCAGTACCGGGCCCAGTTCGCAACGGTCGAGGCAGCCGGCGCTGTTGATGCGCACCTTGCCCTCGCCCGAGAGGCCCAATTCCTTGATGCGTTGCTTGGCGTAACCGCGCACGCCTTCGGCGTCGTGATCGGCGCAGCAGGCCTCTCCGTTGGGGCGTTGATTGACGCAAAAGAACACGTGGTGGCGGTAATAACTCATGGCAGAGTCCGGTCGGGTTGGGCCGCTATTTTATGCGCACCGTGATGCACGAACACGACGGCCAGGAAAAGAAAAGTGGTGATCGGCCATGCCTCATGGACCCAACGAGTCAGGCTGGCAAAATTGACCAGATGGCCGTGCGGCCAGTCGAACAGGCGCAGCATCTCGTCGAGCGCGCTGTAAATGCTGGTGAGCTTCGCCATGACGGCGCCGGCGAATACGCACAGGGTGGCGCCGAAGGCGCGCCAGCGATAGGCGATGTTTTTCAGGACGCCAAACAGCGATAGTCCCGCGCCCAGGCCAATCACCGTAGCCGGTCCCAGCCAGTCGATCAATTGCGGCGCCTTTAACAACAAGGCCGCCATCGCCAACTTCGCGGCGAGGCCCAGCGAGAGCAGCATTAACACGCTCAGCACTGCGCGCGTGTGCGGCTGCAGCAGCAGCGAAACGAACATCGCAAAACCCGAAACATTTAGTGCAATGCCGGTGGCCTGTGGCAGCAGGATGCGCGGGTCGTAGGGATCGGGCCGCAGCGCCGGCGAGAGCGGATTGAGAAAGTTGCCCGCTTCGAAAAACGGAATGGCCGGGTTCATTTGCGCGAACAGCCACAGCACCAGCAGCAGGATGCCCCAGTCGGTTTCCGGCTCGGCGGCGAAGTGGCGCCGCCGCCAACGCTCCACCTGCGCCAATAGCGCGCGGCCGGGTGCGATCAGCATGGCGCCGGCGCCGACCGCTGCACCGAGCGTGTTGGCGGCGAGATCGAGCGGCGATGACACGCGGGTCGGCAGTAGCGCCTGCAGCAACTCCAGTACCAGCGACAATGCGAAAGAAAGTGCTACGCACAGGACGGCGATACGGACCAATTCAGCCGCGGAGACGCGAACCGAGCCCAGGCGTCGGCGCGCGCGCGCGGCCAGCAGAGCACCGAGCGGCAGGTAGGCGACGACATTGAGGCCAACGTCGAATGAGCCGGAGTACTTCGGCCAAATGAAAATCGTGAGCGATTCCGGAATTCGCCAGCCGATGAAGGGGTACAGGCTCGCATACAGGAGCACGACCACATAGACCGCCAATGCGCCGCGACCCGCCCAGGACGCGTGGTGGATGGAAGTTGCCGAAAGGTCGCGCTGCATTCGGGCCCGTGCTCAACCGACCGGTTTCAGGGTTTGGCGATAGCGTGCGGCGTTCTGCACGTAGTGTTCCGCTATCCAGTGCAACATGGCCACATCGTCGTCACCCAGCGTTCGCACCACCTTGCCGGGCGACCCGAGCACCAGCGAGCGGTCCGGGATCACCTTGCCTTCGGGCACCAGCGAATTGGCGCCGATCAGGCACTCGCGACCGATTACCGCCCGGTTCAGCACCACCGCCTTGATGCCGATCAGCGAGCCGGATTTCACGGTGCAGCCGTGCAACATCGCCATGTGGCCGACGCTGACGCCGTTTTCCAGCGTGAGATTGACGCCTTCGTCGGTATGCAGCACCGAGCCGTCCTGGATATTGACGTTGTCGCCGAGGGTGATGGTGTTATTGTCGCCGCGCAGTACGCAATTCCACCAGATGCTGGTATTGAGCCCCAGCACCACATCGCCGATCACACTTGCGGTCGGCGCGATGTAGTTGTTGCCTTTTAGCAGCGGTCGCTTGCCGTCCAATTCGTAGATCATTCCACCTCCCGTGTCATGGTTTCATGCCGCCTGGCGCCCGCGGACCGGCTCACATGCCGCCACCAGCGCTTTCAGGAATTGATCGGCGTCTTCGCTGCGGCGGCGCGGTTCCTTCCGGTAGAGACGACAATCGATGGTGCGCCATAACAAGCTCGCGTTCACCATTTCACGTCGCAAGGTCGCGGCGTCGCCAAAACAATGGTACGCGTCGAGGTGGCGATTGACGTCGGCCTCGTTCATGTCGCGCTTCAATGGCAAGCGAATCCACAGCCCCCAAAGGGCGTATTGCTGGACCGCGAACTGCGTCGGCCAGCGCATCAGGCGGCCGGCGGTGTCGAAGTGCGTGAGCGCCCGCAATGCCGCTTTCGGCAGCGTCGAGCCGCGCGGCGGCGAAATCGCCACCGGCGCCCGTTTCCGCGCAACGGGCGCCGGCGCGCTGACGCGCAGTGCCTGGTAATTGCGATGACCGGCGCTCTTTGCCAGCAGGTTGAGAAAGGCGAGGTGGCCGGGGACCGGGCTTACGCCCGCGTCGGCCAATTGCTGCCTCAGGTTTTTGCAAAAAGAAGAGATGTCCGCCGCCTGCAGCGGAACGATTTCACGCGATGAATTCATATCATGTCTCCCGCGCGTCACTCGATGTGCTGGGGTTGCCGGCTTGCAGCAGGACGCACGAAAGATCACGGCCTGAACGGAAAGTGGACAGGTTTAGCTCGCAAATGATTGCGCGGCAACGCCTGGGTGAACTGTGGACCCTAGGGGTTTGTTGAGCTTCTGTTGGGGATCGCGTTTTGACGAGATTGGCCCATCTGCGTCGTTGCGCTCCCAGTGAAGGGAGCACCATTCACGTCGTCGCGACGCCTAGCAGGCCATCCCGCCAAGATCGCGCGCGACCCCAACAGAAGTTCAACAAACCCCTAGGATGAATTCTAGCTGATTACGGCGAGGTGCCGCTTACATCTGCTTGAAGAGGTGCGAGAACGGCCGACTGACGGTCAGATTTTCCTTGCGGCCCTTCACCTTCACCGTGGCCTGTCCGCGAAAATCGCGCGAGACCGCTTCGATGGCCGAGGCGTTGACGATGGTGGAGCGGTGGATCTGCCAGAATTTTTCCATGTCCAGGCCATCGAGCAACTCCTTGATGGGCGTCTTGATCAGCGCATCGAATTCCTTGGTCGCAACCAGCGTGTACTTCTCGTCTGACTGGAAGAACAAGACTTCGTCGATCGGGATGAGGCGCAGGTTCGAGCCGATGTTGGCCTTGATCCATTTCAGGCGTTCGCCCTGCGGGTTCAACTTTGCGGTCAAATGCGCCAGCAACGCCTCCAGGTTCTGCGCCGGCGGCGGCGGCACGGCCGATAGGCGTTCCTTAAGGCGCGCAACCGCCGTCGCCAGCCGGTCGTCTGAGTAGGGCTTCAATACGTAATCGATGGCGCCCGAATCGAATGCTTCGACGGCATATTGATCGAAGGCGGTGACGAACACGACGTGGCAACGCAGCTCGCGATTCGACAATAGGCTCTTCGCCACTTCCACGCCGGTCATTTCCGGCATCTGGATATCGAGGAAGGCGAGTTGCGGTCGGTGTTCGGCGATCGCCTCCAGCGCCGCTTCGCCGTCACCGGCCTCGGCGACGATCTTCAGTTCGGGCCACAATTTTCCGAGCTTCGTTTTCAACTGGGCGCGAAGAATCGGTTCGTCCTCGGCGATGATCGCGGTAATTTCAGTAGTCATTGCAGTCGGGCTCTATATTCGTCATGTGTGAAGGATATACAAGGTCGGGGTCCGCGTGTATCCGGGGAGCTTTATCGTTGCGGACCACCCGGGCCCGCGCGCCTGCGCTTGATCCACCAGTAAATGGCGAGGCCGCACAGGATGAACGGAGCCAACGCCGGGAACGAGGCTATCAGGATCATTAGCGGTATGAACAACAGTAATCCCGCCAGCATGACACCCAGGCCGTACAGCACCGCCACCACGATCACGATTGCCAGCGCTACCACTGCAAATGCCGCGATCAGCACTAGCGTGCCGAGTGCCTTGCCTTCGACGCCGCCGACCGGCATATCGCCGATGTTGACCGGCACCACACCGGTATACAGCCCCGCCAGAAGCAGGCCGAACAGGACGGCAGCCGCCAGCATCAGAGTGATAAAGGTCATCGAAACGATCTTGGCCCAGACGCCGTGTGTTGTCGATGCGGCAGAGCGGGTGCGGGCCCACCATCCTTGCGGCGCCGGCGGCGCCGAGCGGCTGGCGGGGCTCGCAGCCGCCGCAGCGGCACCGGGAGCCGAGCCGGTTTCGACGGGCACTTCGATGGTCGCGATCACGCCCTTGGGGTCGTTGGATTCGAGCGTAAGGCGACCGGCGTCGCCGAAAATGGCGATCAGGCGCTCGCGGATATTGGACAAGCCCACCCCGCCTCCCGCCTGGGTCGGCGTATCGGTGAGTCCACGTCCGGTGTCCTTGACGGCGACACGGATGCGATTGCCGGTGGCGGTCAGGACGCGACTTACAACGACATCGATACGTCCGCCTTCGCGCTGCGGTTCGAGGCCGTGCTTGATGGCGTTTTCCACCAGCGAGGGCAACATCATCGGCGGAAACGACAGGGTCTGCAGGTCCGTTGCGCAGTCGATGTCGAACTCGAGGCGCGTACCCATGCGCATCTTGAGAATATTGAGGTAGGCGCGCACCAGCTCGATTTCCTGGCCGACGGTGGACGTGTTTTCGCGCATCTTCGGCAGCGAAGAACGCAGGTACTGGATCAGGTGGCCGGTCATCTGGTTGGCTTGCACCGGATCGACTTCGGTCAGCGCTTGCACGTTGGCGAGTGTGTTGTACAAAAAGTGCGGCTCCACTTGCGCCTGCAAGGCCTGCAGGCGTGCTTCGGTGATCTGCCGGTTGACGTTGGAGACTTCCGCCTCTTTCTTCTTTTGTTCGGCAAATTCCTGGGCGCGGCGCGAGCGCCCTACCAACACCTTGGCCACCAGCAGCATCACGAACAAGGGGATGAAGGCGAGCAAGGCGACCGAGCCGATGCCGATGCGGCGAAAATCGCCCGCCACTTGCCGGTGGATGGTATTGCGCATTTCCATCGGCAGCGGCTCCGCTAGCGGCAGCGCAGGCAAATTAATGCCTGCCCTGCCGTTATCGTCGATGCCAATTCCAAAATTGCGTTGGCCGTGTTGGCCTGCCGTTTGAGGCGGCGCAACAACGTCCGGGCTACCTGGCGGCACGATATTGATCTGTTTCTTGACGCCATCCTGATCGGCGCTGATGGTCACACCACTCTGGGTTGCCTCGCCGGGCTTTACGACAACGCCATTGTCGAGGTCGACATCGATGCTAATCGCCTTCTTTCGGGTTTCGCCGATTTTTTTCAGCGCCTCCTTGGCGGCTTTTTCCTTTTCCTTTGCCGCCTTGATAATGTCATCCAGCGCCTTCAGGGTCGCCTTGGCGTCCATGCCGGCCGATTTCAACTTGTCGGCGGTCTCCTGGCGAGTCTCTTCGACGGCCTCGCGCGATGCACGGGCGGATTGCATCGCCGTCTCTGCTGCCTCGCGAGCCGCTTCCAAGGCGGTTTCGTTGGCCTCGATCACCGCCTGCTTATTGGCATCGGTGGCTTTCTTGGCGGCATCGCGCTGGGCGGAACTCAGTTCCTTGCGCGAGCGGGCAATTTCGCGCAGAGCGTCGTCGAGCTCCTGCCGGTTAGTCTGGTCGCTGGCATGATCCTTCATTGCTCGCACGATGTTCTCGGCGAGGTTCAGCGCGCTGTCGCCAAAGGCAAGGCCGATTTCGCGCTTGATGGCGCGCTTTTCTTCCGGGGTGGCACCCTTGTTTTCGAGCTGCAGCACCTGGGTGGGTGTTGCAAACAGCAACAACAGCACAAAAACGGCAAAGCCGGTAGCAGCCATGACCCACCAGGGCGTGCGATACAAAAGATTTCCGAAGCTCTTGAACATTTCAACCTGCTTGTTATACGGGGCAGCGGTCCAGCCACTGCGATGAGAGCAGAATACGGCCCCCTCCAACCCCATTCAACGACCAGCAGGCGGAATGCAGAATTCGTGGCATAGCCTGCGAAAGACCGGGCTGGTCGGCCGATGCGGGCGGTCGGAGGGGAAAAATCACTCGATTTGCCTGAGCGTGAGGTGTTGCCGTGACCATGTTGCCCTGAAATCGCCACGAGATCGGTGAATTTCGGTCAAAAAGACGCCGAATTCCCGGCGTGAAGGCACCTACATTTGTTTGAACAGATGGGTGTAGTTGCGACTCACGGTCAGGGTTTCGGGCCGGTCCTTGAGCTTGAGATCGGCTTGATCGCGCAGGCCCCGCATCACGCCGGCGATGGCGCGGGTATTGACGATGGTGGCGCGATGTATTTGCCAAAAACGGTCTGGATCGAGCTCGTCGATCAATTCCTTGATCGGCTTTCTGATCAGGACCTCGCCGTCGTCCATGACCACCCGGGTGTATTTGTCGTCGGACTGGAAATAGAGCACGTCTTCGACCGGGATCAGCCGCACCGTCTGGCCGACGCTGGCTTTTATCCAGCGCAAAAACACACCGCCCGGCAATTGCATTTTTTCGGAAAGCTGCCGCAGCACGGCGGCGAGCGGACCCTGGTCGTCGCTCTCGGCCGGTTCGGCAAGCCGCTCCTGCAGGCGCTCGACGGTGGCCGCCAGGCGCGCCTCGTTGAAGGGCTTCAGCACATAGTCGACGGCGCCTCGCTCGAAGGCCTGGACGGCGTACTCGTCGAAAGCGGTCACGAAGACCACATGCGCGCGCCGTTCGCGGCCGCGCCCGATCAGGCGCGCCGCCTCGATGCCGCTCATGACCGGCATGTGGATGTCGAGAAAAACGACGTCCGGTTCGTGGGCCTCGTACAAAGTGAGCGCCTCGGCACCCTGGGTGGCTTCGGCGACGATTTTTAGCGCCGGCCACAGCTTGCCGAGACGCAACTTCAGTTGGTCACGCAGCAAAGGTTCATCATCTGCGATCAGGGCAGTATGCATGGCACCATTCCTGAGAAAGCCGCTCCCGCGCCGGACGCATCATCGGTTATGAGAGCGGAATTCACGTTGTCGTCGCTCCTTCCTTGACGCTCGCGCGCGCGGCCTGTCCGTAGGCACAAGGCACCGTAATCCTCGCCACCACGCCGCGCGGGCTGTTTTCTTCCAAACATAGTTTGGCAGATTTGCCGTACAAGGTGCGCAGCCGCTCGCGGATGTTCTCCAGACCGACGCCCATGCCGTTGGATTGCAGCAGGCCCTGCCCGGTGTCGGCCACGCTGACCTGCAGCAGCCCGTCGATCACTTCCGCGCCGACCTTGATTTCGCCGCCCTGCTGCAATGGGTCAATGCCGTGTTTCAGGGCATTTTCAATCAGGGTGAGCAGCATCATCGGCGGAAACACCAGCGTGCGTACCGAGTCCGGTATTTCTACCTGGAAGCGCAGGCGCTTGCCCATGCGGATTTCCTGGATTTCCAGATACGCGCGCGCCATGGCGGCTTCGCGGCCGAGGTTGGTGGCGCCTTCGCGCATTTCCGGCAAGGCCGCGCGCAAATAGGTGATGAGGCTCTCCAGGGTGCGCCCGGCAAGCGGTGGATCGGCTTCGACAAGGTGCTGCACATTGGCCAGTGTATTGAACAGGAAATGCGGTTCGATTTGCGCTTGCATGAGCTTGAGCCGCGCCTCCAGCACCTGCTTTTCCAGTTCGTGGCGTTGCGCTTCCGCTTGCGCCACGTCCATCGCCGAACGCGCCGCCTGTTCGCGATACACCAGCACGGTGGCGGTCAGCACGCCCAGGGAAATACTGACGGCGGTAAACACCACCATGCCGAAGATCATCGGTTCGTTGGTGAACATCTGCGCAAGACTGCGACCGATCAACAGGCCCGAGATAATCGTCCCCACCAGTGCGCCGATCACCAGCGCAATGAACTGCGCATGCATCAACTTCAGCCGCGGTTGGGCAATGTTGGCGTAGACGATATCGGTCCCGACATAGGCGATCAGCATCACTACCGCCACCACGAACAAACGTACCCACAAATAGAAAAAGGGCAATTTGTCGTAGCCGAAAAAGTACGGCCAGATGATGGCCGTGGCAATCGTCGTCAGGACGATCACCTGAACGATGCGCAGCCAGCTGACTTCTTTCAGGGCGTTGGCGGGTAGCTTCATGGCGATAGATTATCGCCTTGGGCGTGCGCCGCGGAGGCCCAAACAGACGAAACGCGGGAAATTCGGCGCGGCCTGCGTCGACGCGGCGGAAAAAATCGGCGAATTGACGCCGGTCAAGCGGGAAAACGGCCCTTAGCTGCGATGAATGGCGATGCGGTGATCGCCCTTCCAGCGATTGGTGAGTCCAGGCCGCCTTGCCGCAGCCGCTTCCAGCGATTGCAACAGGTTGGTGGAAAGGTGCCGATCAACCGGCGCATCGAGCATCGCCAAGCGGCGTTTACGCGGCCGGGCGGTGGCCTGCTCAAAGCGCAGGCGACGCGGGTCGATTTGCGCCAGGGAGGCTTCGGCGTTGCCGCGCGGGCGCAACCAGCGAACGACACCAGCCATCAGGGCAAAGACGATCACCGGCGGCGCGACCCACGCCATCCAGAAAAGCCAACCCGCACCCATTTGCCATCCGTTCGCGACCATGATTCCAAATCCCAAAAAATTACGACATTTATTGATGCAACGCACGACCCGATGTTATCGATGACACGACTTGCCGTCTGTTCGTTTCCGACCAGTTGTCGATTTCGCATCCCCAACGGCTAAGCCTCTGTGAGATTGGTCACCCGACAACGTCATTCCTTTCAACCTGCCTCGCACCGGACCGCCGATTCTGCGCGTACCATGTGACGCCCCCATGAAAAAAATTGCCCGGAAGGTTGTGCCCTCCGGGCTAAATAGTCGAGGGTTCGACTAGGGGGACAGCTGCTACGAAGTGACTCACCCACTCCGGTTTGACCGGACCCCCGCACAGCGGGCGCTTCGGTCAAAGGTAATTCTCAAATCTCCCCACGAAGTGCATAGGGGGACAGCTGCTACGAAGTACAACAGCCACTTCGGTTTGGCCCGACCCCGTGGAGCGGCGCTCGGGACAAACGTAACCTTCAGACCGCCCCGCCAAGCGCACGTGGGACAGCGTTCATCTTCATTACCCCACATCCTGCATGGGGACCATTTCAACTCTTACGGCCTTTCGATCAACCCGCGACGCGGCTCATTCTGGAGGCGGCTACGTGTTCCACCGGCACCTGACGCGAGGCGGTGATCAGCACCGCTTCCATTCGTTCGACGCGGTCGAGCACCTTGGCGGTGACGAGGATCGCTTCCATGCGCTGGGTGGGCATCGCCACATTAGCCGGCGAGACGTGCGGTTTTTCATTGATCGAGGCCGGAAAGTGGAAGACAAAAACCGCAGCCCAGGCGGCGATCAGCAGCAGGACACCGGCGGTGGCGGCAGCCTGGCGACGCAATGTGGTTTGGTTTTTCATGTTGGCTCCTTCATTCATTCGTTGCAAAGTTGGGTTGCTGCGTGTTGGTATGGATCGCACTGTAGGCGGCCGGACCAAAGCGTGCGAGCACGAAGTGACGAAACGCCAAAAATGTGGGGTAATCCGCAAAAAAGGCGGTGCTTGCCGCATGCGGAAACGAAAACGGCGCGGGATTTCCGCGCCGTTTTGCGAGAGAAGACTTGACTCAGGCGTGGTGCGCGACCGGGTGGGCCTGGTGCTCGTGCGGTTTTGTGATCAGCGAGCCTGCGACCATACCGACTCCCGCCGCAACGATGCCGGCGAGCTGGGCGGGAACGACGTCGCCAAGATCCTTGAAGAAGAGAAAGATCAGCCAAGTCATGATGCCCAGAACAATGGAGGCGACCGCGCCGTGCCGGTTGGCGCGCTTCCAGTAGAGTCCGCACACCAAGGGTATGAACGCCCCCACCAGGGTCACCTGATAGGCATTGGAGACCATCTCATAGATCGGCGTGCCCTTGGTCTTGATGGCGTAGACCAGCACACCCGCGGTAAAGAAAAACAGCGTAACGCGGAATGCCCGCAATTCCTGCTTGTCGGTGAGTTTCGGAAACAAGTGCTTGTAAATGTTTTCGACAAAGCTGGTGGACGGCGCCAATAACGTAGCCGACGCGCAAGACTTGATCGCGGAAAGCAGCGCGCCAAAGAAGATCACTTGCGCAAAAAACGGCATCTGTTCCATGATCAGGGTCGGCAGGATTTTCTGCGGGTCGCCGGCCAGGAACTCCTGGGTCTTCTCCGGCATGATCAGCACGGCGCAGGCGACGATGAACATGGGCACAAAAGCAAAGGCCAAATAGCAAAGCCCGCCTATCACGGCACCGCGCGAAGCGCTCTTGGCATCCTTGGCCGACATCACGCGCTGGAACACGTCCTGTTGCGGGATCGAGCCCAGCATCATGGTGATGCCGGCAGCAAAGAAGAACATCATGTCCTTCAGGTTGGTCTCCGGGAAAAAGCGGAACCAGTCCTTGCTCACCGCCAACGCGTACACCTTGTCCACACCGCCGGCCTTTTCGCCCGCCATCCAGGCAATGGCGGACAGCCCGAGGACCAATACGATCATCTGGATGAAATCGGTCCAGGCCACTGCCAGCATGCCGCCGAAGATCACGTAGACCAGCACCGACAGGGTGCCGATCACCATGCCGGTATCGATGCTGATGTCGCCGCCACTCACCACGTTGAAGACGAGGCCCAGCGCCGTCACCTGCGCCGCCACCCAGCCCAGGTAGGAAAGGATGATGGTGACCGAACAGAAGATCTCGACCAGCTTGCCGTAACGCTTGCGGTAAAAGTCGCCGATGGTGAGGAGGTTCATGCGGTAGAGGCGCGCCGCAAAAAAGAGGCCGACGAACACCAGGCACATCGAGGCGCCGAACGGGTCTTCGACCACGCTATTGAGTCCACCGGCGACGAACTTGGAGCTGATGCCGAGCACCGTTTCGGAGCCGAACCAGGTGGCGAAGGTGGTGGTGATGATCATCACCAGCGGCAGACTACGACCGGCGACGGCGAAGTCGGCGGAAGTCTTGACGCGGGTGGCGGCGTACAGGCCGATCGACAGCGTACCCAGCAAATACAACACAACGAAACCAAGCAGACTCATAGGAACGTTCCCTTTACGCCGACCGAAGGGGGCATTTGATGATCAAAATTGTAGCAATTCGCGTGCCGACCGCCATCCCGACGGCTACTGCAGATAGCGTTCGACAAACATGACCGTGTACACCGCCGCCGTCAGCATGCCGAGGATGGCCAGAACCGCCAGCACGGTGGTTTGATAGCGTTGCACCTTTTCGACCCGGTCGATGGCATCTCGAATCTCGGCAAGACTTTCGGCCGGATTCGACTCCAGCGCCCGGTGGATCAGCCGCGGCAGTTGCGGCATGGCGGCAGTCCACAGCGGCGCTTCGCGCCGCAGCTGGCGTAAGAGGCCCCGCCAGCCGAATTGTTCGTTCATGAAGCGCGCCAGGATCGGCTGCGCCACCGCCCGCAGGTCGAGTTCCGGATACAGCTGCCGGCCCAGGCCCTCGATTTGCAGCAGCGTCTTTTGCAGCAATACCAGCTGCGGCTGGATTTCCATGCGAAAACGCCGCGATACCTCGAACAGGCGCAGCAGCACGTTGCCGAAATAGATTTCCTTCAGCGGCTTGTCGAAAATCGGCTCGCAGACCGCGCGAATCGCCGACTCGAATTCGTCGACGCGGGTGTCTTTCGGCACCCAGCCCGATTCGATGTGGGCGAGCGCCACGGCGCGATAGTCACGCTCGAAAAATGCCGTGAACATGCGCGCCAGGTAATTCTTGTCGTTGTCCGATAGCGTTCCCATGATGCCGAAATCGACACCCGAATAGACGCCGTTTTTCAGCACAAAGATGTTGCCGGGGTGCATGTCGGCGTGAAAGAAGCCGTCTCGAAACACCTGCGTGAAGAAGATCTTCACGCCATCGGCCGCCAGGCGAGCGACATCGATGCCGTGCGCCTCCAGGGCATCGAGGTCGTTGACGGCGAGGAAATCCATCCGTTCCAACACCAAAACCTCGCGGTGGGTGTAATCGAAGAATACTTCCGGCACGTAGAGCAGGTCTCCCTCGGCGAAGTGCCGACGCAGGGTGGACGCATTGGCGGCCTCGCGCACCATGTCGAGCTCGTCGTGCAGGATGTGGTCGAATTCGGCCACCACTTCGCGCGGCCGCAGGCGCCTGCCGTCCTCGAACAG
>Ga0302322_100002412_pt1 | contig 15744 bp, 11 predicted proteins | sample Fen_T0_2_FD_203757 | JGI IMG/M metagenome (GOLD analysis project Ga0302322, IMG submission 203757) | Peat permafrost microbial communities from Stordalen Mire near Abisko, Sweden - Fen_T0_2 | ecosystem: Environmental > Terrestrial > Soil > Wetlands > Permafrost | place: Sweden: Abisko... | reverse complement strand
TTCAGGCACCAGTCGGCGGCGCGGTCCGCCTCGTCGCCGCGGGCCTGGGCGATCGCGCACGAGGCGGCGGCGCGCTGCGTCTGCGGGTCGTACACGGTCACGAAGACCACGGTGTCGTGGGTGTCGGCGTGCACGTCCAGCAGGACCTCGGCCCGCGCGTCCCCCAGCCTGGCCGGCCGGGTCAGGGCGCGCATGCTCGGCTGCGGGCCCAGCTGCGGGACGCGGTCGGCGTCGGTCGTGGCGTCCGTCGACGTGGCGAAGCTGACCAGCCAGACGACCTTGCCCTGGTCGGTCGACGTCGCCTCGGTCAGCCCGACGCAGCGCGCCCACGACAGTTCCGGGCGCTTCGGGTCGAGCAACTCGAGCTGCGCCGTCCCCGCCGGGACCTCGATGGCCGAGATCTCACCGAGGCCGGCCAGGTCCACCCGGCTGCAGTCGGCCCAGGTCGGCCGCTGCGCGCCGAACACGTGCGCGTCCAGCGGGACGGCGGCGTCCGGGCCGGTCCCGGCGACGGGCACCCCGCACCCCGACAGGACGGCGCCCAGCAGCAGGGAGCCGGCGACGACGAACCGGGACGGCAGCGCGCGAGGAGTCACGTGGAGGCCTTCCGCAGGACCTCGTCGCCCGGCGCCGCGGCGTTCATGGCCGCGTTGAGGGCGGCGCCGATGAGCACCGCCAGGGCGAAGAAGTACGACCAGATGAGGATGACGATCGGCGCCGACAGCGGACCGTAGATCGAGGCGCCGCCCACCGACGCGGTGAGGAGCAGCCGCAGCACCATGCTCGCCAGGAGCCAGATGATCAGGGCCAGGACGGCGCCGGGGACGTCCCGCCGCCACGCCTTCCGGACCGGTGTCGCCAGGTGGTACAGCGTCGTCAGGCCGGCGACGCCGAGCAGGCTGACGAACGGCCAGTAGAGGAGCCCCAGCCACGCGAGCGACGGCAGGCCGGTGAACCAGCGGTGCAGCAGGTCCGAGAGCAGCCCCGGGCCCACGAGCATCAGCGGGATCAGCACGACGCCCAGCACCAGGGCCGAGACGTACAGCGTGAACGACAGCAGCCTGGTCCGGACGATGCCGCGCCGGCCCCCGAGCCCGTACATGATCGAGACCGTGTCGACGTAGACGTTCAGTGCCCGCGAGCCCGACCACAGCGACAGCAGGAAACCGATCGACAGGATGTCGAACCGGCCGTGCCCGCTCACCTCGTTGAACGTCGGGATGATGACGTTGTCGACGACGACGGGCGTGACGAAGCTGCCCGCGAGGCCGGCGATCCGGTCCCGCAGGTCCGTCAGGACGTCGCCGCCGAGCTCCTGGCCCAGGTACCCGGCGCTGGCGACCAGCCCGAGCACCAGGGGCGGCAGCGACAGCAGCGCGAAGAAGCCGGCCTCGGCCGCCAGACCGGTCACCCGGTAGCGCAGGCACACCCGCACCGTCGCCAGCGCAAGTCGCCCCAACAGGGACGAAAGGGACTGGGCACCGAGCAGCGGGGACCGGATGGTCCTCACCCGCTGGTAGGTGCTGTCGGCCGCCACATCGCCGAGCGTAACGACTGCTCGGCCCGAGCACCCGTCGCATCCGCACCGACGCGCGGCCGGCGACGGAGCGTGTCACCTGCGGACACCGACAGTCGCATCACGCCGGGTCCCCGACGTCCGGGCGCCAGTGGTTACCCTCGGCCCATGACCGCAGCCGACGAGGCGCTGAACGTGGTCCCGGCACCCGCCGGGCTCGATCTCTTCAGCAGCGACGCGGCCCTCGTCGAGGCGGTCCACCGGCACGGCGCCGGCGGCCACCTCCCCCGACTGCGCGAGCTCGGCCGGTTGGCCGGCTCGCCGCGCTGCGTGCGCTGGGCCGAGTTCGTCGACCGCTACCCCCCGCGCCTGCGCGCGTACGACCCGCAGGGACGGCGCGTGGACGAGATCGACCACCACCCCGCCTGGCACCGGCTCCTGCAGGCCGGGGTCCGGGCCGGGCTCGCCGCGACGGCGTGGCACGAGGGGGATCCGGGGCCGCCGGACGACCCCGGCCCGGTGGCCCTGCACACCGGCCGGGCCGCGGCCCTCCTCGTCTGGGCCCAGACGGACGCCGGGCACACCTGCGCGCTCACCACCACCTACGCGGCCGTTCCCGCGCTGCTGGCCGACGGCGCCCTGGCGGACCGCTGGGTGCCGCGCCTGGCGTCCCGGGTCTACGAGTCCGGCCTGCGGCGCGCGGGCGACAAGGCGGGCTGCCTCGCCGGTGTCGCGGTCGCCGAGCGGCAGGGCGGCTCCGACCTGCGGTCGGTGACGACCGTGGCCCGGCCCGAGCGCGGCGGACCCGTCGAGAGCGGCGAGACCTACCGCCTCACCGGGCAGAAGTGGTTCTGCTCGGCCCCCATGAGCGACGTCTTCCTGGTGCTCGCGCAGGCGCCCGGCGGCCCGACGTGCTTCCTCGTGCCGCGCGTCCTGGTCGACGGCAGCCGCAACGACTGGCAGCTGCTGCGCCTCAAGGACAAGGCCGGCAACCGCTCGGCCGCCTCCGCCGAGATCGGGCTCGACGGCACCTGGGGCGTGCGGCTCGGCGACGAGGGTCGCGGCCTGCGCGTGCTGCTCGGCACCGTGTCGGCCGCCCGGCTGGACGGCGTCCTGGTGTCGACGGCGATGATGCGGCAGGCGCTCGTCCGCGCCGTCCACCACGCCCGGCACCGGGAGGCGTTCGGCTCGGCGCTCGTCGACAAGCCGCTCATGCAGAACGTGCTCGCCGACCTGACGGTGGAGAGCGAGGCCGCGACCGTGCTGGCCATGCGCCTGGCCGCCGCGGTGGACGCCGGGGAGAAGCACCTGCTGCGGGTCGCCGTCCCGATCGCCAAGTACTGGGTGTGCAAGCGCGCCCCACAGGTGGTGACCGAGGCGATGGAGTGCCTCGGCGGTGATGGCTACGTGGAGGAGAACGGCCTGGCCCGGCTCTTCCGGGACTCGCCCACCGCCTCGCTGTGGGAGGGCACCGGCAACGTCGCCGCGCTCGACGTGCTCCGCGCGATGTCGCTGCAGCCGCGCGCGATGGAGGTGCTGCTCGCCGAGCTCGACCGCGCCCGCGGGGCCGACCCGCGGCTCGACCGCGCGATGGACGAGATCGCCGGCGTGCTCCAGGCCGCCTCGCGGGAGGCCCGCAGCGACCCGGCGGCCGTGGAGGCGGGCGCCCGCTGGATCGTGGAGCGGCTCGCCGTCGTCCTGCAGGCCTCGCTCCTGGTGCGCGTCGCGCCCGCGCCGGTCGCGGCGGCCTTCCTGGCGACCCGGGTGTCGGGCGGCGGCGGCGTGATGTTCGGCACGCTGCCCGTCGGGCGCGCCACGACGCGGACGATCGTGGAGCGTGCCTTTCCAGCGTGATCGCCCGGCGCGGGAGGATGCTGGTCCGGCCGGGCCCCCCGCCGTCCCGCGTCGTCGCGCGTCGTCACCGGCCGCGGGACTGGACGGCGGGCCGACGCGCGAGGAAGCGTGGGGCTTGCCAGACTGGCTCGGCACGCTTCGCTGATGGGGAGTACATGGAGATCTGGCCAGGCAGTCCGTACCCGCTCGGCGCCACGTTCGACGGCGCCGGCACCAACTTCGCCATCTTCTCCGAGGCGGCCGATCGCGTCGAGCTGTGCCTGATCGACGTCGACGGCAGCGAGCAGCGGTTCGAGATGACCGAGGTCGACGGGTTCGTGTGGCACTGCTACCTGCCGCGCATCGGGCCGGGGCAGCGGTACGGCTACCGGGTGCACGGCCCCTACGACCCCGGCGCCGGCCACCGCTGCGACCCCTCGAAGCTGCTCCTCGACCCGTACGCCAAGGCGATGGAGGGCCAGATCGACGGCGACCCGTCGCTGTTCTCCTACCGCTTCGACGACAACAACGCCCGCAACGAGGACGACAGCCTCGGCCACACCATGCTGTCCGTCGTCATCAACCCGTTCTTCGACTGGGGCAACGACCGGCCGCCGCGCCGGGAGTACCACGAGACCGTCATCTACGAGGCCCACGTCAAGGGCCTGACGATGGCGCACCCCGGCGTGCCGGACGACATCCGCGGCACCTACGCCGCGCTCGGCCACCCCAGCGTGATCCAGCACCTCACCGACCTGGGCGTCACCGCGATCGAGCTGATGCCGGTGCACCAGTTCGTCCAGGACACCACGCTCGTCGACAAGGGCCTGTCGAACTACTGGGGCTACAACACCATCGGCTTCTTCGCGCCGCACAACGCGTACTCCTCCGCCGGCCAGCGCGGCCAGCAGGTGCAGGAGTTCCGCGCCATGGTGAAGGCCCTGCACGAGGCGGACATCGAGGTCATCCTCGACGTCGTCTACAACCACACCGCCGAGGGCAACCAGATGGGCCCGACGCTGTGCTTCCGCGGGATCGACAACAACGCCTACTACCGGCTGGTCGACGGTGACCGCTCGCACTACTACGACACGACCGGCACCGGGAACAGCCTGCTCATGCGGCACCCGCACGTGCTGCAGCTCATCATGGACTCGCTGCGCTACTGGGTCACCGAGATGCACGTCGACGGGTTCCGGTTCGACCTCGCGGCGACGCTCGCCCGGCAGTTCCACGAGGTGGACCGGCTCTCGGCCTTCTTCGACGTCGTCCAGCAGGACCCGATCGTGTCCCAGGTCAAGCTCATCGCCGAGCCGTGGGACCTCGGCGAGGGCGGGTACCAGGTCGGCAACTTCCCGCCGCTGTGGACCGAGTGGAACGGCAAGTTCCGCGACACGGTGCGCGACTTCTGGCGCGGCGAGCCGGCGACCCTGGGCGAGTTCGCCTCCCGGCTCACCGGCTCCTCGGACCTCTACCAGGACGACGGCCGGCACCCCATCGCGAGCATCAACTTCGTCGTCGCGCACGACGGCTTCACCCTGCGGGACCTGGTCTCGTACAACGACAAGCACAACGACGCCAACGGCGAGGGCGGCGCGGACGGCGAGAGCCACAACCGCTCCTGGAACTGCGGCGTCGAGGGCGACACCGACGACCTCAACGTCATCGCGCTGCGCGCCCGCCAGCAGCGCAACCTGCTGGTCTCGCTCCTGTTCGCGCAGGGCGTGCCGATGCTCGCCCACGGCGACGAGATGGGCCGCACCCAGCGCGGAAACAACAACGTGTACTGCCAGGACAACGAGCTGGCCTGGGTCGACTGGACGCTCGACGACACGCAGAAGGACCTGCTGAACTTCACCCAGCGGCTGGTCGCCCTGCGGCGCGACCACCCGGTGTTCCGCCGGCGGCGGTTCTTCCGCGGCGAGGCGCACCACGGCGGGATGAGCGAGGTCGGCGAGATCGCCTGGTTCACCCCCGGCGGCACCGAGATGACGCAGGAGGACTGGACGAACGGGTACGCCCGCGCCGTCGCGGTCTTCCTCAACGGCGAGGCGATCCTCGCCCCCGACAAGCGCGGTCAGCGCGTGCTCGACGACTCCTTCATGATCGTGTTCAACGCGCACTACGAGGACATCGACTTCACTGTGCCGCCGTCCGAGTACGGCTCGTGGTGGTCCCTGCTCCTGGACACCGCGGACGACGCGGGCGGCAGCTCCGACACCGGCGACACCTACTCCCCCGGCGACCAGGTGCCGGTGGCCGCCCGATCGCTGGTCATCCTGCGCCGTCCGCTGCAGCCGCAGGGCGCCACCGCGATGACGTCCGCCGCCACCGCGACGCCGTCCACGCCGTCGGCCGCCCGGGCCGCCGGGGACGACGGATCCGCCGGCGACCTGAAAGGCACGGCCGGGCGGCAGGGGCCGCCCGGGCTGCCCTCGCCCACCCCCGCCCGGCGCCGGGAGGAGCCACCGGGCACCGGGCGCAGGTTCGGGCGATGACCGCGGGCCCGCCCGTCTCGACCTACCGCGTGCAGGTCCGGCCGGAGTTCGGGTTCGACGACGTGGCCGCCGTCGTGGACCATCTGGCCACGCTCGGCGCCACGCACGTGTACCTGTCGCCGATCCTGCAGCCGGTGCCCGGGTCGCAGCACGGCTACGACGTCACCGACCACAGCCGGGTGAACGCCGAGGCCGGCGGCGAGCGGGCCTTCAGCCGGCTCACGGCCGCCCTGGCGGAGGCGGGCATGTCCGCCGTGGCGGACGTCGTCCCCAACCACATGGCCGTGCCCACGCCGGCGCGGCTCAACGAGGAGCTGTGGTCGGTCCTGCGGGACGGCCCGCGCTCGCCGTTCGCCCGCTGGTTCGACGTCGACTGGTCGAGCGCCGGCAGCCGCGCGGTGCTCATGCCCGTGCTCGGGCAGCGGATCGGTGCCGTCCTCGCTGCGGGCGAGCTCGCGGTCGACCGCAGCGGCGACGAGCCGGTGCTGCGCTACTACGACCACGAGTTCCCGGTCCGGCCGGGCACCGAGGACCTGCCCCTGGTCGAGCTCGTCGACCGGCAGTGGTACCGGCTGGCCTGGTGGCGGGTCGCGGACGACGAGCTGAACTACCGGCGCTTCTTCGACGTCGACACGCTCGCCGCCGTCCGGGTGGAGGACCCGGAGGTCTTCGCCCTCACCCACGCGCTCCTCGTCGACATGGTCGACCGCGGGCAGCTGACCGGCCTGCGCATCGACCACCCCGACGGGCTCGCCGACCCCGCCGGCTACCTCGAGCGCCTGGCCGAGGCCACGGACGGCGTCTGGGTCGTCGTCGAGAAGATCCTCGAGGGCGAGGAGGAGCTGCCCTTCGGCTGGCGCTGCGCCGGGACGACCGGGTACGACAGCCTGGCCCAGGTCGGCGGCCTGTTCGTGGACCAGGCGGCGGCCGCGCCGCTCTCCGCGCTGCTCACCGAGGTCACCGGCGACTCGACCGGGTTCGAGCAGATCGTCGGGCAGGCCAAGCGGCAGGTCGTGGAGGAGAGCCTCCACGCCGAGGTCAACCGGCTGGTCGAGCTGCTCGTCGCGATCTGCGCCGAGCACGTCATGCTCCGCGACCACACCCGCCGGCACCTCGAGGCGGCCGTCGTGGAGCTGCTCGTCGCCTTCGACCGCTACCGCGCGTACGTCGTCCCCGGGATCCCGGCGGACGACGAGGCGGTCGCCGTCGTCCGGCACGCCGCCGAGATCGCCCGCGAGCACCTCCCCGACGACGCCGTCGACACCCTCGACCTCGTCACCGACCTGGTGCTGGACCAGCTGCAGGTGGGGCCGGTCGACCCGGCGCGGCGGTCGGAGTTCGTCGTCCGCTTCCAGCAGACCTGCGGTCCGGTGATGGCCAAGGGCCTGGAGGACACCGCCTTCTACCGGTGGCACCGGCTGGCGGCGCTCAACGAGGTCGGCGGCGACCCGCAGCGGTTCGGGGTGCCGCCGGAGGAGTTCCACGACTTCGCCCAGCGCCGCCAGCGGGACTGGCCGCACACCATGACGACGCTGTCGACGCACGACACCAAGCGCTCGGAGGACGTCCGCGCCCGGCTGTACGCGCTGACCGAGCTGACGGCCGAGTGGGCCGAGGCGGTGCGCGGCTGGAACGAGGCGGCGGCCGGGCTGCGGACGGCGGACGGCTGGCCCGGTCCGGCGACGATCTACCTCACCTGGCAGACGCTCGTCGGCACCTGGGGCACCCACGGGCCGCTCGGCCTGGACCGGCTCGGCCCCTACCTCACCAAGGCCACCCGCGAGGCGAAGCGGCACACCTCCTGGACCAGGCCCGACCCGGAGTACGACGCGGCCGTGCAGGCCTTCGCCGCCGGCGTGCTCGCCCACCGCGAGCTGATGGCCTCCGTCGGCGACCTCGCCGCCGAGCTCGACGCGCCGGCGCGGGTCGCCGTCCTCGGCCAGAAGCTGGTGCAGCTGCTGATGCCCGGCGTCCCGGACGTGTACCAGGGGTGCGAGCTCGTCGACCTGTCCCTGGTCGACCCCGACAACCGGCGCGACGTCGACTTCGACGACCGCCGGCGGCGGCTGGCGCGCCTGGACGCGGGCGAGAAGCCCGGCGACCTGGACGACGAGAAGCTGCTGGTCACGGCGGCGGCGCTGCGGTTGCGGCGCGAGCACCCGGGCTGGTTCGTGGCGGCGGACGCCGTCTACCGGCCGATGCCGACGACCACCGGCAACGCGGTGGCCTTCGGCCGGGGCACCGGCGACACCGTCTCCGTGGTCGCGATCGCCACCCGGCTGCCCGTGGCGCTGGCCCGGCGCGGCGGGTGGGGCGACCACACCGTCAGCCTGCCGCCGTCCGCGGGGGCGTGGCGGGACCTGCTGACCGGGCGCACGGTGGACGGCGGCCCGGTCCGGCTGGGCGACGTGCTCGACGACCTGCCGGTGGCGCTCCTCGTCGCCGACCGCTGAGCCGTCGCGGGTCTCAGGTCGGGGGCTGCGGCGGGAGCTTGGCCGGGGCGGCGATGAGGTCCACGCGCCGCACCCGGCCGCCGTCCACGGTCAGCACGCCGACCGAGTGGAGCCGGCCCTGCCGGTACATGCCCACGCCCGGCCCGCCGTTGACGACGGCCGGCCGGATCTCGTCGCCCGGCTCCGCCTTCGCCACGATGCCGAGCACGAACCGGGCCACCCGGTCCGCCCCCAGGATCGGGCGGCGGGCCGAGGTCACCTGACCGCCGCCGTCGCTAGTGAGCACGACGTCGGGGTCGAGGAGGGCCAGCAGCCCGACCAGGTCGCCGCCCGTGGCGGCGGCCAGGAAGGCGTCGACGGTCCGGGCGTGCTCGGCGGGGGCGACGTCCGTGCGCGGCGCGCCCGCCGCCACGTGGGCCCGGGCGCGGACGGCGAGCTGCCGCACCGCCGCGGGCGTGCGGCCCACCACCCGGGCCACCTCGGGGAAGGGCACGTCGAACACCTCGTGGAGCACCCAGACGACGCGCTCGGCCGGGCTGAGGGTCTCCAGCACGACCATGAGCGCGTAGCTGACGGTGTCGTCGAGCGTGACCCGGTCCGCGGGGTCGCGGGCGAGGGCGGCGCCGGCGGCGGGCGCGCCGCCGTCGGCGGCCGTCGCGAGCACCGGCTCCGGCAGCCACGGGCCCACGTAGGCCTGCCGCTGGACCCGGGCCGACCGCAGCACGTCGAGCGCGCGCCGGGACACCGCCACCACGCACCACGCCTCGACGTCCCGCACCTGCTCCGCCGCGTCGGCCGCCGCCAGCCGCAACCAGCAGTCGGAGACGACGTCCTCGGCGTCGGTCGACGTCCCGAGGATCGCGTACGCGATGCCGGTCAGGCGCGACCGCAACCGGGTGAACTCCACGGCCAGCTCGTCGACGCGGGTCATCGGGGCTGCCGGCCGCGCTGCTGCCCGCCGCGCTGCTGCCCGCTGCGCTGCCGCTGCCCGCTGCATTCGTGCACGGTGCGTTCCTGCTCGCTGCGCAGGTAGGCGTCGAAGGGGTGCACGCCGAGCACGACGTCGCCGTCCGGGAGCAGCCCGCCACGGGCGGCGGCCCGCCCGGCCGCCCCCGGGACCGGCACCGGGACGACGCGGCGGCGGCTGCCCCGGGCGCGCAGCAACCGCCGGACCATCTCGGGCAGCGGGATCACCTCGGGGCCGGCCATCGGCGTCGCCGTCCCGTGCGCCGGACCCACCGCGAGCGCGGCCAGCCGGTCGGCCACCTCGGCGGCGTCCACCGGCCGGCTGAGTGCCCGGGGCACCAGGACCACCGGTGACCGGCCCCGGCCCCGGTCGGCGAGCTGCGCGGCGAACGCGTGGAACTGGGTCGCCCGGAGCACGGTCCACGGCAGCGGCCCGGCGGCCAGCAGCTCCTCCTGGTGCAGCTTGCCGCGGTAGTAGCCGAGGCCCACCCGGTCCACCCCGACGATCGACAGGGCGACCACGTGCCCGACCCCGGCCCGCACCCCGGCGGTGAGGAGCCGGTCGGTCACCGTCCCGAAGAACTCCCGCGAGCGGCGACCGCTCGCCGTGCCGACGTTCGTCACGTCGACGACGGCGGAGCAGCCGGCCAGGGCGGCGTCCACCCCGGTCCCGGTCAGCAGGTCCACCCCGCGGCTGCGGGCCAGCACGACGGCCTCGTGCCCCGCCGCGTCCAGCCGCTCGACGACGAGCCGTCCCATCAGGCCGGTCCCGCCGGCCACCGCCACCCTGGTCATACGCATCGGACGGGCGGGCCGGGCGGGCTGTGACACGGGAGCCGGTGGCACGGTGACGACGGTCAGCCCAGCAGCTGGCGGGGGTTCGCGCGGACGTAGCCGGCGAGCAGCCGTGCCGCCTGTCGCGGCCCGTCGGCGCCGGCCGCGAGGGCGCGGGCCTGCTCCAGGTGCACCCTGGCGCGCCAGGGCAGCAGCGTCCGCGGGACCGGGCGGCCGGGGTGGAACGTAGGCCAGACCCGGGCGTAGTCCCGGTCGCCGATGCCCGACCCGGCCGAGTCCGGGTGGATCCGGATGTGCTGGGTGACGTCGGCCAGCTCGCGGAAGGTGCCCACGGCCGCGAGCTGGGTGAGCAGCACCCGGTCCGAGCGCGGGTACGAGCCGAGCAGCCCGGTCGCCCAGAGCGCCTCGGTCCGCACCAGGCCGGAGAGGTAGGCCAGGACGCCGATCCGGTGCGGGCCGGTGACGTAGGCGTTGACCTCCGCCAGGCGCTGCTGCCGGTCGCCGGACCACACCGTCACCGGGATCCGGCCGCGCTCCTCCGGGCGGGTCGACCGCCCCTCCTCGTCCACGAGGTCCCAGCCGGGGACGGCGAGGACGGTGTCCGGCTCCGCCTCCAGCACCCGAAGGCACGCCTCGACGAGCCCCGGCTCGGCCGGGTCGTCGGCCATGTTCCAGCGGAAGTACCGGCCCCTGGCCAGCGCGAACACCCGGTTGAAGTTGCCCGCGAGCCCCAGGTTCACCGGATTGCGGACGACGACGACGCGCGCGTCGGACGCCGCGTGGTCGGCAGCGATCTCGGCGGTGCGGTCGGTGGAGCAGTTGTCGGTGACCAGGATCTCCAGGTCGTCGACGGTCTGGCGCCGCAGCCCGTCGAGCACAGCGTCCAGATAGCGCTCACCGTTGTACACGGGCACACCGATACTCACCGTCGGTGCCGTTCCGCCGACGCGCTGTTCACCCTCACCCCGTGCGATCACTGGATCGACCGTACTCGGCCATCCCGTGGCGAGCACCACTGCCGAGGCCTTGTTCACGTGGCGTTGACGTGATCATGAACGCTGGGAGAGCCGCTGAAGTCCATGATCACGGCGAGGTGGGGGCCGGTGTCCGGGGCGGATGGAGGACGGCGAAGGCGTCGGTCACCGCCAGCCGGCGCTCCCGGAAGCGGAAGACGGCCGCGGGCCGGCCCCCGCCCCGGCCGGGCCGCACGGTCGCGCCGGTCGGCTCGATCTGCTCCCGGCGCACGAGGATGCGCTGCAGGTTCGTGGCGTCCACCTCGTGGCCGAGCGCGGCCCGGTAGTAGCCGGCCAGCTCGGACATCGTGAACTCGGCGGGTGCCAGCGCGAACCCGACGTTCGTGTAGGACAGCTTCGACCGTAGCCGGGCGACGCCGGCCCGCACGATGTCGCCGTGGTCGAACGCCGTCCGCGGCAGCCGGTCGGTGGGGTGCCAGGCGGTGTCCCCCGGCAGCACGGGATCGGCGCCGCCCGGCACGAGGCCGAGGTAACTGGTGGCGACGACGCGCCGGCCGGCGACGCGGCCCGGCTCGCCGCGGGAGTCGAGCTGCTCCAGGTGCGTCAGCTCGCGCACGTCGACCTTCTCGGCGAGCTGGCGGCGGATGGAGTCGCGCAATCCCTCCTCCGGGCCGAGGCCGCCCCCCGGCAGGCTCCAGCGACCGGCGTCCGGGGCGAACGCCCGCCACCACAGGAGCACCTCGAGCTGGCCCTGGCGCACCTGCAGGACCACGGCGAGCACCTCGTGGTCGCAGGCCGGTGAACCCGAGGTGGTCTGCGGCACGCCGTCATGCTAGCGTGATGCCGAAGTTATCGACCCACAGTCGAAAACTATTCCGACGTGAAGTCGGAAACCTGCAGCTCAGGAGGGGCGGCATGGCGATCGAGACGATCACCACCACGACGGGCACCACGACGGGGCCGGCGCCCGGTTGGGCCGACGAGGTCCGCCGGCTGGCCCGCGAGCGCGACGCGGTGATTCTGGCGCACAACTACCAGCTGGCGGAGATCCAGGACGTCGCGGACCACGTCGGGGACTCCCTAGCCCTCTCCCGCATCGCCGCCGCGGCCGGCAACCGCGAGATCGTCTTCTGCGGCGTCCACTTCATGGCGGAGACGGCGAAGATCCTCGCCCCCGGCAAGCGGGTCCTCATCCCCGACGCGGCGGCCGGCTGCTCCCTGGCCGACACCATCCACGTCGAGGAGCTGCGCGCCTGGAAGGCGGCGCACCCGGGCGCCGTCGTCGTCGCCTACGTCAACACCAGCGCGGCGGTCAAGGCGGAGAGCGACATCTGCTGCACGTCGTCGAACGCGGTGGACGTCGTCGCGTCGGTCCCGGCCGACCGCGAGGTGCTGTTCCTGCCGGACCGCCACCTCGGCGCCCACGTGCAGCGGGTGACCGGCCGCACGAACCTGCGGATCTGGCCGGGCCAGTGCCACGTGCACGAGGGCATCGGCGGCGACGTGCTGCGGGCCGGGATCGCGGCCGACCCGGAGGCCGACGTCCTGGTGCACCCCGAGTGCGCCTGCGCGACGTCGGCGCTGAGCCTGGTGGCGAGCGGCGAGATCCCGGCGGAGCGGGTCCGGATCGTCTCGACGGGCGGCATGCTCGACGAGGCCCGACGCACGGGCGCCCGCCGGGTGCTGGTCGCCACCGAGGTCGGCATGCTCCACCAGCTGCGCCGGGCGAACCCGGGCACGGTCTTCGACGCGGTCAGCGAGCGGGCCGTCTGCCACTACATGAAGATGATCACACCGGAGAAGCTGCTGCGCACCCTGCGCGAGGGCCGGGACGAGGTCGTCGTCCCGGCGGACGTCGCCGAGCGGGCGCGGACCGCGGTGCAGCGCATGATCGAGATCGGCGCCCCGATGGCCGGTGCCGAATGACCGCGCCGGCACTGACCCGCCGCGGCCCGCTCCCCGGGGCCGCCGTCGCCCTCCGGACCGCCGTCCCGGTGGCCCGCCGGTCGGCCACGCCCGCGCCGACGTGGCGCCTGCGCACGGACGTCCTGGTGGCCGGGTCCGGCGTGGCCGGGCTGTCGCTCGTCGCCGGGCTCGCCGGCAGCGGGCTGCGCGTGCACGTGGTGACCAAGGGCGCCCTCGACGCCGGCAGCACCCGGTGGGCCCAGGGTGGGATCGCCCGCGCCACCGAGGACGCCGACGACGTCGACCTGCACGTGCGGGACACGCTCGTGGCCGGCGCCGGGCTCTGCGACCCGGTGGCCGTGCGCCAGCTCGTCGGCGAGAGCCGGGCCGCCGTCGACGCGCTGGCCGCGCTGGGGGCCCGCTTCGACGCGGCCCCCGATGGCCGCCCGGCGCAGACCCGGGAGGGCGGCCACAGCCGGGCGCGCATCGTGCACGCCGGCGGTGACGCCACCGGCGCCGAGGTGCAGCGCGCCCTGGCGGGGGGCCTGGCGGCGGACGGCGTGACGGTCGTCGAGCACGCCTTCCTGCTGGACCTGCTGCGGGCGGCGGACGGCTCGGTCGCGGGCGCGCTCGTCGCCCTGCTGGACGGCGCCGGGCGCTGCCTCAGCGTGGGCACCGTCGAGGCTCGGGCCACCGTGCTGGCCACCGGCGGGTACGGCCAGGTGTTCGCGAGCACGACCAACCCGGCCGCGGTGACGGGCGACGGCGTGGCGGCCGCCCTGCGCGCGGGGGCGACGCTGGCCGACCTGGAGTTCGTCCAGTTCCATCCGACGGTCTTCGCGGGCGCCGGTGACGGGCCGGGTGACGGGCGGCGTCTGCTGGTCTCCGAGGCCGTCCGGGGCGAGGGTGCGGTGCTCGTGGACGCGGCCGGCGTGCCGGTCATGGCCGGCGTCCACCCGCTCGCCGACCTGGCCCCGCGGGACGTCGTCTCGGCCCGGATGGCCCAGGTCATGGCGGCGCAGGGCGTCGACCGGCTCTACCTGGACGCGCGCGGGCTCGGCGAGCGGACGCTGCTGCGCCGGTTCCCGACGATCGTGGCCGGGTGCCGCGACGCCGGGATCGACCCGGTGCGGGAGCTGGTGCCCGTCCGGCCCGCCGCCCACTACAGCTGCGGCGGCGTCCGGGCCGACCTCACCGGCCGCACCGACCTCGCCGGCCTGTTCGCCGTCGGTGAGACCGCCTGCACCGGCGTGCACGGCGCGAACCGGCTCGCCTCAAACTCGCTGCTGGAGGGCCTGGTCGCCGGTGGGCGGCTCGCCGCGCTGCTGCGCGCGGACCTCCCGCCCGCGCGCCGGCCCGAGCCGGTGCACCGTGACGGTCCGGACGTCGGGGTGGATCCCGCCGTCCGGCCGGCGCTGGCCCGGGCGACGGACGCCGACGCCGGGGTCCTGCGGGACCCGGCCCGGCTCGCCGTCCTGGCCGAGCGGCTGGACGACGCCGCCCCCGGTCCCGCCGGGGCGGTCCCCACCCGCGCCGGCTGGGAGGCGACGAACCTGCACACCCTCGCGGTGGCGTTGGTGGCGGCGGCGACGGCGCGGACCGAGAGCCGCGGCTGCCACCGCCGCACCGACGTCGACCACCCGCGCGAGGAGTGGCGCCGCCACCTGACGGCCGCGCTGGAGCCCGGCAGCCCCGCCAGCCCCGCCAGCGGCTCCTTCGGTACGATCCGGCAGGAGGTCACCCCATGACCGCACCGACCCGCACTCTTGCCCTCGCACCCGAGGAGGCACGGCGGCTGGCCCGCCTCGCCCTCGACGAGGACCTCGCCGGCGGGGTCGACGTCACGACCCTCGCCACCGTGCCCGCCGACCTCACCGGCGTGGCGAGGATCGTCGCGCGGGCGGACGGCGTGGTCGCCGGGCTGCCGATCGCGGCAGCGGTGTTCGCGCAGCGGCTGGGGTCGTTCGAGGGCGTCCGGACGGCGACGGCCGACGGTGCCCGGGTCCGGGCCGGCCAGCTGCTGCTGGAGGTCACCGGACCCACCCAAGAACTGCTCACCGCCGAGCGCAGCGCGCTCAACCTGCTGACGCACCTGTCGGGCGTGGCGACGCTCACCGCCCGCTGGGTCGAGGCCGTCGCCGGGACGGGCGTCGTCGTCCGCGACACCCGCAAGACGATGCCGGGACTGCGCGCCGCGGAGAAGTACGCGGTGCGCTGCGGCGGCGGCGCGAACCACCGGATGGGGCTGCACGACCAGGCGCTGATCAAGGACAACCACGTGGTCGCGGCGGGCGGGGTGGCGGCGGCGATCCGCGCCGTCCGGGCGGCGTACCCGCAGGTCTTCTGCGAGGTGGAGTGCGACACCCTCGACCAGGTCGCCGAGGCGGTGCGCGAGGGCGCGGTGGTCGTCCTGCTCGACAACATGGGGCCGGACGACCTGCGGGCCGCGGTGGCGCTGTGCGCCCCGCACGGCGTCCGGACCGAGGCGAGCGGCGGCCTGACCCTGGAGTCCGCGCCCGCCGTCGCCGCCACCGGTGTCGACTACCTGGCCGTGGGCGCCCTCACCCACTCCGCCCCGGCCCTGGACATCGCCCTCGACCTCACCTGACCACCAAACCGCCGTGATCATGCACACTTGAGTTGATCATGCACGGTTGAGCCCTGCGGAGCGGCGTTCTACCGTGCATGATCAACTCAAGTGTGCATGAACGACTCATGGCCCTGCGGGCCACCCCGATGCGAGCAAAATGTGCCTAGCGGTCAGTTCTGCGTTGGTAGATCGGCTTCCATTTTCGACTGATCAC
>Ga0302322_100002410_pt1 | contig 15749 bp, 14 predicted proteins | sample Fen_T0_2_FD_203757 | JGI IMG/M metagenome (GOLD analysis project Ga0302322, IMG submission 203757) | Peat permafrost microbial communities from Stordalen Mire near Abisko, Sweden - Fen_T0_2 | ecosystem: Environmental > Terrestrial > Soil > Wetlands > Permafrost | place: Sweden: Abisko... | reverse complement strand
GACGAGGTCGACGAGCGTCTCGGCGTCGATGTCGTTCGCGGTGCCGACGAGCAGCGTGCCGCGGCCCCGCTGGTTGTGGGTCGCAATCGGGACGAGCTCCAGGATCTGCTCGATGTCACCCGGATCGAAGCCGGCTTCGGCGAGCCTCTCGGCGGCGCGGCCGGCGACGAGCCCCTGCGCGCATGGGCAGGCGTTGATCCCGGCTGCCTCGACGCCGACGACACGACGAGCGCCTTGCTCCGTCGCGGCGGCGATCCCGATCAGGGAGACCATCTCCTGCGTCGGCAACCCGGTCACCGGAGTCAGGCGGCGCATCGGCCAGCGGGCCGTGATGCGCACCTCGGCCCGGACGGCGCGCTGACGCTCGACGATGTGCCGCGCTATGACCTCGGCGATCTCCTCCACGATCCGGGCCTCGCCGAGCACGACGTCGCCTATCGCCTCGTCGAAGACCTCGGGGAAGCGCGACATGTGGACGCCTTTCTGACCGCGGGCTAGGTCGACGGTGCACTCGATCTCGGCTGCCATCACCGTCTCGGCGTCGCCGCGCCGAATGCGGATCGCCTTCTGCACGCCGGTGACGCCGGCCCGGGAGAGTGCGAGCTCGACGGGAGGCGCCGACGCCTGCATGTCGGAGACGAGATGCGCGCGGTCACTCACGCCCGGGAACGTAGCAGCGAGGGCGCTCGCTTTCGCCTCCTGCGACCGCATCCGGCGGCCGGCCGGCATTCAGGCCGGCGTCAGGTCGCGCGGACGACGATAGCGGAGTGCATGCCATCCTCGCGATCGTCACCGGGGCAACGCACACGCTTGCGGGTGCCTCGCTCGTCGCCCTTGCGGCGGCCGTGGTCCTGCACCTCGGCAAGGTGGCTGCCGAAGCTCGCTCGTGGCACGCGATCGTCAGCCATGCGCACCCGAACGGCACGATCCGGTACCGGACGAGCCTCGGTGCGTTCGCGGGCGCCATCGGTGCCAACGCCGTCCTTCCCGCGCGGGTCGGTGAGACTCTCCGGCTCGGCATCATGCGCCGCCGCGTGCCCGGATCGACCGTCGGCACGATCGCCGGCACGATCGTCCTCGAGACCGGCATCGAGGTCGTCTTCGGGCTCGTCGTGATCGGCGCGCTGCTCCTCGCAGGCCGGTCGGTCGGGCCGGTCGCATCGCCGCTCGCCTCCGTTCGGGCGCACCCTCTCGTGCTCGCGGCCCTGGGCGGCGTTGCGATCGTGCTCGGCGCGATCGCCTGGCTGGCGCGGCGGCGCCTGGCCGGAGCCACCACCTCGCTCGTCCGCGGGATGTCGGTCGTGCGCGCGCCCCGGCAGCTCCTGCGCGGCGTGATCGCGTGGAAGCTCGTCGCGTGGACGTTCCGGTTCGCGACCGTCTACTGCTTTCTGCTCGCGTTCCACGTGGGTGGGGGCCTGTGGGCCGTGCTCCTCGTGATCGTGGCGCAGAACCTGGCGGCGCTGCTCCCGCTCGCTCCCGGCAACGCCGGGACCCAGCAGGCAGCGCTCGCCTTCGCGCTCGCCGGGACGGTGAGCGCCGCCGCCGTGCTCGGGTTCGGCGTCGGCATGCAGGCTGCGACGGCGCTGACGGACGTGGTGATCGGAGTCGTCGCCGTGGCCCTGGTCTCGTCGTGGTCCGATGTCGGCGACGCGATCCGGCCCGCCCGGCGACGCCTCGCCAACGTCGCGTAGAGGCCGTTGCGACGGACGACCGGCGAGAGCTGCGATCCGTGACCTCACCGGCCCCGCTGCCCGGCCCGGCCAGGCGCGATACTGACGGGGAGATGATCGACCCTTACGTCGTCGTGCTCGAGGACGACCTCGAGCTCCGCTCGCTCGTGACGCGCGGGCTCCGCGAGGAGGGCTTTCGCGTGACCGCCGCCGCGAGCGCCGCCGAGGCTCTCGAGCTGTTCCGGGAGCGGCCTCCGGACGCCATGGTCGTCGACATCGGGCTGCCCGACGCGGACGGCCGCGATGTCGTCCAGGCGCTCAGGGCCCGGGGCGAGTCGACGCCCGTCATCTTCCTCACTGCCCGCGACGCGCTGCCCGATCGCCTGTCGGGCTTCGCCGCGGGCGGCGACGACTACCTGACCAAGCCGTTCGCATTCGCCGAGCTGGTCGCCCGCCTCCGCGCGCTCGTCAGACGGGGCGGGAGCGGCAACTCTGTCGACGTGGGCGACCTGCGGCTCGATGCGGGGACGCACGCCGCGACCTGCGGGGGCGCGACCATCGACCTGACGCCGACCGAGTTCCGGCTGCTCGCCCGACTCGCCGCCGCGCCGGGGGCCGCCGTCCGGCGTCGCCAGCTCGTCGAGGCGGGCTGGGTGCACGGTGCGATCGTTCACGACAACACGCTCGACGTCTACATCGCCCGTCTCCGTCGCAAGCTCGAGCCTCTACCCGGGGCGCCGGAGATCGCGACCGTGCACGGCGTCGGATACTCGCTCCGATGATCCGACCGCTGCGAATCGGCGTGCGCACCCGCCTCCTGCTCGCGGCCGTCGGCGCCGTCGCGCTCGCCCTCGTCATCGGGGTGGCTGCATTCAACCTCGTGCTCGGGCACCGTCTCTCTGCAAACGCCACCGCGCTCGCCCGGGCCCAGGCCGAGGCGGAGCTCTCGTCGCTCAGCGTCCGGAACGGGGCGCTCGTCTCGCCGACAGGGCTGGAGGCCCACACTCCCGTCGGCAGCCCCGTATGGGTGTTCTCCGGGAGGACGATCCTCGAGAAGCCGCGCGTCCCCGCCACCCTGACCGCGGCCGCCGCCTCGCTCGCATCCGGCTCCAGGCGGACGATGCGGGTCAACGAGTCGATTCGCCTCTACGCGGTTCCCGTCACCGCCGGCGGCAAGCGGATCGGCACGGTGGTCGCGGGTGTCCCGATCGCCGCCTACGACGAGACGGCGACGACGGCGCTCGTCGGCTCGGTCGCTCTCGCGGTCCTGTTGCTCGCGGCGGTTGCTCTCCTGAGCCACTGGATCCTGGGCAAGGCGCTGCTGCCCGTGTCGCGCATGACGGACGACGCCGCGGCCTGGAGCGACCACGACCTCGACCGGCGCTTCGACCGCGGCGAGCCGTACGACGAGCTGACGCAGCTCGCGGCCACGCTCGACGCGTTGCTCGAGCGGCTCTCTGCGAGCCTGCGTCACGAGCAGAGGCTGACGGCGGAGCTCTCCCACGAGCTCCGGACGCCGCTCGCGAAGATCGCGACCGAGTCGGAGCTCGCTCTCCGCCGCGAGCGGACGGGCGACGAGTACCGCGAGAGCCTCGAGGCAGTCCAGCGCAACGCCGGCCAGATGACGCGCGCCGTGGAGGCGCTGCTCTCCGCGGCGCGGCAGGCGGCGGGGACGAGGCGCTCCACGAGCGACGCGCGGGACGGCGTCAGGGCGGGCGTCGAGGCCGTGCGCGAGGAGGTCACGACGGCGGGCATGGAGATCCGCCTGTCGGTGCCGCCGCGCCCCGTAACCGTGGCGATCGAGGCCGATCTGCTCGAGCGCATCGTACACCCGCTCCTCGACAACGCAGTCCGCTACGGCCGCTCGCAGATCTCGGTCGAGGTCGGAGTGAACGGGACCACGGCATCGGTCGAGATCGTCGACGACGGGGCGGGCCTCGAGGAGGCCGAGACCGAGGCGATCTTCGAACCGGGTGCGCGGGGCTCGCTCGCGAGCTCCGACCCTCGTGGCGCCGGCCTCGGGCTTGCGCTCTCGCGCCGTCTCGCACGAAGTGCCGGCGGTGAGGTCGTGGCGCAGGCGAACGGCGCGGGTGGCCGGTTCAGCGTGCGGCTGCCTCTCGCGTGATCACGAACTGGCTTCTCGGCCTGCCGCCGCTCCTCGTCTACGGGGCGCTGTTCGTCGTCGTCGCGGCGGAGTCGTCGGGCTTGCCCGTGCCCGGCGAGACGAGCCTGATCGCGGTCGGGATCCTGGCGTCCCAGCACTCCGGCATCGTGATCGAGGTCGTGATCGCCGTCGCCGCCCTGGCCGCGATCGTCGGCGACAACATCGGCTATCTCCTCGGCCGTCACGCCGGCCGGCAGCTGCTCACGCGCGACGGGAGGTGGATGGAGCGGCGCCGCACCTTCCTCGTTCGGGGCGAGGCGTTCTTCGAGAAGCACGGGCCGAAGGCGGTGTTTCTCGCCCGCTGGCTGCCGGGCCTCCGCGTCGTCGGCTCGTGGCTCGCGGGCGCGAACCACATGCGCTGGCGCACCTTTCTCCTCTGGAACGCGCTCGGGGGAATCGCCTGGGCGACGACCATCGGGCTCGCCGCCTACCTGCTCGGCCACGTCGCCGCGACGATCTTCCGCGACTTCGGCCTCATCGGGCTCGCCGTCGTCGTTGTGGCGGCCGGTGCCCTGTTCTTCTGGCACCGGCTGAGGCGCCGGCGCCGGGATGCCGCAGCCGTCGCTGCCCGCGACTGACGCTCCCTGCCGCCGTTCAGGTGCCCTTCAGGCGCCGGGCCCTAGCTTGAGAGCGCGATGGAGTTGGCAGCGTAAGGTTTCGATCCGAAGACGCCGCCGCGGCGCCCCCAGGCGCTCGCTCGGGGCGGCTCGTCCTGATCCTGGCGATCGGGCTCCTGCTGCTCACGACGGGCGTCGTCGGCGTCGTGCACGAGCCCCCGGCGGCCGCCGCCCGAGCCCGTCCGCGCGCTGCGGCTGCCACCGCGCGACCGACTGCGCTCCAGGAGCTCGTCCCGTTCCACGTCCGCTACCGAGACCTCGTTCGCAGCCACCCGGAGCTCGTCCGTGTCGTCAGGTTCGCATACACCGCGAGCGACGGCCGGTATCGAGACGGGTTCGTCGTTCTCCCGCGCGGGTACGACGTGCGGCGCCACCCCCCGCTGCCGCTCGTGATCGCGGTTCACGGGCGTGGCATTTCGGCCCGCACCAACCTCAACTACTGGGGCGCCCTGCCGGCCTTCGGCCCCTTCGCCGTCGTCGATCCGGAGGGTCAGGGGCGCCGGCTGACGCGGTACTCGTGGGGTTGGCGGGGGCAGATCGACGACCTCGCCCGGATGCCGGCGATCGTGGAGCGCGCGGTACCGGGGCTCCGCCTCGACCGCTCGAGGATCTATGCGATCGGCAGCAGCATGGGCGGCCAGGAGACGCTCCTGCTCGTCGCCACGCATCCGCACCTGCTGGCCGGAGCGGCGGCGCTCGACTCGGCCACGAACATGGTGGCGCGCTATCGGGCGTTCGCGCAGCTGCGTGACGGGCGGTTCCTCCAGCACCTCGCGCGGGTGGAGATCGGTGGCACCCCGGCGCAGGTGCCGCGGGCCTACGCCGAGCGGAGCCCGATCGCGTTCGCGCGGCAGATCGCGTGGTCGGGAGTCCCGCTCCACCTTTGGTGGAGCCTGCGCGACAGGATCGTGAGGAACCAGAATGCCGAGTCGGGGGCGCTCTACCGGGCGATCAAGCGGATCAACCCGGAGGCTCCCGTGACGCGGTACGTCGGACGCTGGGCGCACAGCAAGGAGATGCACCCCCTCGCGCGGCTGCCGCTCGTCCTCATCCGCTTTGGCCTGATCAAGCTCGACGAGCCGCTCACGCTGGGTCATCCCGCCACCGCGGCGCACCAGCTCGGGTCCGAGGCGACCGTCCACCGTTCAGGCAGCGTTCAGGCAGTGACGGTCACTGTGAAGGGGTGAGCTCGGAACCCCCCGGGAGCGTCCTCGAGCGGCGGCGAAGGCTCAGCGCGCAGCGCAAACGCCGCCGTCGGGTTGCCGGGCTGCTCGTGACCGCCGTCGCGCTCGCGGTGATCGTAGGAGCCTGGCAGCTCTCCTCCGGAGGCGGCGGCGGTAACAGCAGCTCGGCGCCGGCGCCAACGGTCGCCAGGACCGTTCCGGTGCGGGCGACCGCCCGTCTCGTGACGACCGTCCGCCTCGTCTCGACGTCGGCCGGAGTGCTTCCGAGCCCGGTCCAGAATGCGGCGGCCTCGGCCGCCGGAGCGAGCAGCGTGGTTCTGATCGGCGGCCTCACGGCCGCCGACACGTCGACGGGCGACATCATCCGGGTCGACCGGGCGCGCGCGCGTCGCGTCGGATCGCTGCGGACGGCCCTCCACGACACCGCCGCGGTGACGCTGCCCGGCGGGGTCTTCCTTTTCGGCGGCGGTGACGGGGTCGGCCAGCACGCCGAGATCCTTCGAGTCGATCCAGCGAGCGGCGGAACGAGCGTTGCCGGCCGTCTCCCGGCGCCGAGCTCGGACCAGGCCGCGGCGGCGATCGGCGGAACCGCCTACGTCGTCGGCGGCTACACGGGTACGCAATGGCTGGACACGATCGTGGCGTGGAAGCCCGGCTCGCCGGCGCGCGTCGTTGCGCACCTCCCCTCGCCGCTGCGCTACGCGGCGGTGACGGCGGTCGGCGGCAGGCTCGTGATCGCCGGGGGCTCGCGGCCCGACGGCTCGGCGACCGATGCCGTGCTCGTGTACACGCCGGGGGGTCGCGTCGTCGTCCTCACTCGGCTCGCTTCGCCGGTGACGCATGCCGCGGCGGCGCCCCTTGGTGGCACCGCCTATGTGCTCGGCGGAAGAGGTGCGACGACCGGAACGCCGAGAGCAACGATCGTCGCGATCTACGTCGCTCGGCGAACCAGCCACGCCGTCGGCCGGCTGCCGGAGCCGCTCAGTGATCTCGCCGCCGTCGGGCTCGGCGATCGGATCGTGGTGGCGGGCGGTCGTGCCCGAGGCGGCACCGTCGCAGCCGTCACCGCGGTCCGTCGCGTCACCGTCACGGCACGGAAGTCGTCCGCCGTCACGAGTGTGCCGGCTCCGCTCGACGCCGCCAACGTCTACGCGGCGGACAGGGCCAACCAGCTGCGCGGGGCCGCGCGCTTCGCCCTCTCGCGCCTGTACGTCCCGAATTCGAAGTCCGACACGGTGGATGTGATCGACCCGCGCACGTACCGGGTCGTCGATCACTTCGCCGTCGGAGGCCTGCCCCAGCACGTGGTCCCGGCGTACGACCTGAAGACGCTCTACGTCACGAACGACACGGGCAACAGCCTGACGCCGATCGATCCACGCACGGGGAAGCCGGGAACGCGGATCCCGGTGGACGACCCGTACAACATGTACTTCACGCCCGACGGGCGGTTCGCGATCGTCGTCGCCGAGGCGCTCCACCGGCTCGACTTCCGCGACGCGCACACCTTCCGTCTCCACCGGTCGGTGCCCGTCGACTGCACGGGCGTCGATCATATGGACTTCTCGGCCGACGGCCGTTACCTGATCGCGAGCTGCGAGTTCTCGGGCCAGCTGCTCAAGGTCGACGTTCGCCGGCAGCGGGTGGTCGGGACGCTGACCCTGCGGTCGGGCTCGATGCCGCAGGACGTGAAGCTCTCGCCGGACGGGAAGACGTTCTACGTGGCCGACATGATGGCGAACGGGCTCTGGAAGGTCGACGGGCGCCGATTCCGCATCACCGGCTTCCTGCCCACCGGTCGTGGCGCGCACGGGCTCTACCCGAGTCGCGATGCACGCAATCTCTACGTCTCGAACCGCGGAGCGGGCACCGTGTCGGTCGTCAGCTTCGCCACCGGCAAGGTCGTGGCGACGTGGCAGATCCCGGGCGGCAGCCCCGACATGGGCGGCGTGTCGGCCGACGGCAAGACGCTGTGGCTGTCGGGTCGCTACGACGGTCAGGTGTACGCCATCGACACGCGCACGGGCCGACTGCTGCGGCGCATCGACGTCGGCGCCGGCCCCCACGGCCTCGCGGTGTGGCCGCAACCCGGCCGCTACTCGCTCGGCCACACGGGGATTATGCGCTGATCCCGACGACGCGGAAGGGCCGCCTGAACACGGCCTGAACGCCCGCTCGGGAGGTGACACCGGTTTCCGACCCGCCGGGTACCGTTGTCTGCTGACCGGGCGGGCCTTCACACGAGAACGGAGATTCCATGAGCACCAAGCACCCTGCGCTGACCTGGGGAGCAGTCGTCGTCGGCGTCCTCCTGATCGTCGTCGCCGTCGTCTACTGGATCGAGCCCGCGAGCTCGCTGCCGTCGTTCATGCCGGGCCATGAGGCCGGCTCGGGGCACCACCACGTCAAGCACGGCATCGCGGCGTTCTTCGTCGGGGTGGCGCTGCTCGTCTACGCTTGGTTCCAGACCGGCGGCGACAAGAAGAAGCCGGAGTCGGCCGCCTCGTGATCCTTGCCGAGACGGTGATCACGTACGCGCAGGCCATCATCCTCGGCCTGATCCAGGGGGTGACGGAGCTCTTCCCGATCTCGAGCCTCGGTCACAGCGTCATCCTGCCGCAGCTCTTCGGCTGGGACATCCACCAGAACGACGACTACTTCATCACGTTTCTCGTCGCCACCCACCTGGCAACGGCGATCGTGCTGTTCCTCTTCTTCTGGAGCGACTGGATGCGCATCTTCGGCGGGATCGGCCGGAGCCTGCGCGACCGCGGCATCGCGCCCGACGACACCGACGCAAAGCTCGGCTGGCTGCTCGTCGTCGGCACGATTCCGGCGGGCATCCTCGGCCTCCTGCTCGAGCACTCGCTGCGAAGCGTGTTCGCCTCGGCCCAGTCGGCTGCGTTCTTCCTGATCCTCAACGGGCTGTTGTTGTTCGGGGCGGAGGCCCTCCGCCGGCGCGCGCCGCAGACGACCGACGACGACGACACGCGCATCGCGCGCCAGGTCGGATTCCCGCAGGCGTTCCTCGTCGGCGCCGCGCAGGCGATCGCCCTCATCCCGGGCTTCTCGCGCTCCGGGGCGACGATGGCGGGCGGTCTCTTCGTCGGGCTCTCGCACAAGGATGCGGCGCGGTTCGCGTTCCTGCTCGCGACGCCGATCATCGGCGCCGCCGCCTTGCTGAAGCTCCCCGAGCTGTTCGGCTCGCAGGGAGACGGGATTCGCGGGCAGGCGCTCGTCGCCTCGCTCTGCTCTGCGCTCAGCGCCTACGTGGCCGTGAAGTTCCTGATGAAGTACTTCGAGACCCGGACGCTGATCCCGTTTGCGGTCTGGAGCGTGGGATTCGGGATCGCCTGCAGCGTGTACCTCGCCGTCAACTGAGGCGGAGCCTCAGCGCAGGAGCCGCGAGAGGCGCCTGTCCTTCAGCTCCTTGCCGCCGGTCTGGCAGGTCGGGCAGTAGGTGATCGTGTGCTCCTCGAAGGCGACGCGGCGCAGCGTGTCGTGCCCGAGCGGGCACGGCTCGCCGAAGTGCCCGTGGATCCGGTAGACCCCCGCGTCGCTCTTGCCCGCCTCGCGGAGGACGAGCGCCCGTTGCAGGTCCTCGTCGATCGCTGCCGCGAGCCGCGCAACCTCCTCGTCGGAGAGATCGGTCGAGAGCTTGAAGGGCGAGAGCTTCGCGAGCCAGAGGATCTCGTTCGCGTGGGCGCGCCCGATACCGGCGAGCGCCCGCTGGTCGCGGAGGAGTGGATGCAGCTGGCGGCGCTCGCGGCCGAGGATCTCGGCGAGCCGCTCGGGGCCGAGCCCGAGTGCGTCGGGGCCGAGATGGGCGAGCTCCGCCTCGAGCCCCTCCGGCGTCAGCAGCCACACTCCGGCGCGCTTCTTCTTGCCCGCCTCGGTCAGGACGAGCTCGCCGCCGTCGGTGAAGGCGAGCCGGAACATCGGCGTCTTCGGTGTCTTCGCGCCGGGCGCGTGGTAGCGGAGCCGGCCGGCGCTCATCAGGTGGACGCGGAGCACGAGCGCGCCGTCGTCCGTCGGGAAGAGCAGGTTCTTGCCTCGACGATGGGCTCGGGCGAGTGTCCGGCCCTCGAGCGCAGAGAGGGGAGGGTCGAACGTCTTGACGGTGGCGATGTGGGCCGGCCCGGCGCGCGCGACCGGCGCGCGCGAGATCAGCGGGTCGAGCTCCCGCACCCACGCCTCCACTTCCGGTAGCTCGGGCATCCCGACGTAGTGTTCCTGGAATGGCCGACCCGATCCAGGTCGAGGTGACCCGAGGCGGCATCGTCGAGGCCGTGCACACGGTGCACGCCGTGGCGGTGCGCGATGGGCAGATCGTGGCGGAGGCCGGCGATCCGCGGCTCCTCACGTTCCTCCGCTCATCCGCAAAGCCGTTGCAGGCGCTTCAGCTCGTGCGCGCGCGACCCGATCTGGGCGATCGCGAGATCGCGATCGCCTGCGCCTCCCACATGGCGCGCCCGGCCCAGCTCGAGGCCGTTCGGGCGCTCCTCGCGGCGGCATCCGCGACGGAAGACGAGCTCGAGACGGGCGCGGAGCCCTCTCGGATCGAGCACAACTGCTCGGGCAAGCACGCGGGCTTCCTGGCCGTCTGCCGTGCCCGCGGCTACGAGACGGTCGGCTACCGGCTCCCCGCGCACCCGTTGCAGGAGCAGATCCGCCTCGAGATCGCCGCCGCGGCCGGGGTGCCGTCGACTGATCTGCCCGTCGCGGTCGACGGCTGCGGCGTGCCGACGTTTGCGCTGCCGCTCCACAGATGTGCGCAGGCATTCGCGCAGCTGCCGTTCCTCCAAGGAGGGTCTCGGATCGTCGCGGCGATGCGCGCCGAGCCCGAGATGCTCAGCGGGCCGGTCGTGGCAGACGCGATCTTCATCCAGGCCGTGGACGGCTGGGCTGCGAAGGGTGGCGCCGAAGGGCTCTTTTGCGCCTGTTCGCCGGACGGGCTCGGGCTCGCGCTCAAGGTCGAGGACGGGGCCTTCCGCGCGATTCGTCCTGCAGTTGCCACCTTTTTGGCGGAGCTCGGAATCGGCACCGGTACGCTGGGAGTCGTCACCGTGGAAAACAGTCGTGGCGAGCCGGTCGGGACGATCGCAACGCGCTCCGAAAGTCGTGTCCCAAAAGGCCGAGCACGCGTATAGGATTCGGCGCCTGCAAGGGGGAAGGGCCGATCCGGGGAGATCGGCAAGCGGTTCAGGGTCAGGGCTCGTCTTCGTCAACCCACGAGAAGAAGGGGTTCATGCTCTCCGTCGAGATTGCTTTGCCAGATGTCGAGGAACTGCACAAGCTCGTCGAGCAAGGGCAGGAAAAGGGCTTCCTCACCTACGACGAGATCGTCAACGCGCTCGAGGACGTCGAGTTGACGAAGGAGCAGTTGGAGGAGTTCACCACCTATGCGATCGACCACTCGATCGAGCTCGTCGAGGGGGAGCAGCACAAGCGGCTCCCGCACGAGCCCGTTCCGGTCGAGGACGAGAAGGTGGCGCCGAAGCTCGACCTCAGCGTCGAGCCTTCGCTCGACTCGTTGCGTCTCTACCTCCGTGAGATCGGCAAGGTGCCGCTGCTCACGGCGCATCAGGAGGTGTCGCTCGCGAAACGGATCGAGCGCGGCGACATGTCGGCCAAGCAGCACATGATCGAGGCGAACCTCCGGCTCGTCGTCTCGATCGCGAAGGGGTACCTGGGCCGCGGGTTGTCCTTCCTCGACCTGATCCAGGAAGGGTCGCTCGGCCTGATCCGGGCGGTCGAGAAGTTCGACTACCGCAAGGGGTACAAGTTCTCCACGTATGCGACCTGGTGGATCCGGCAGGCGGTCACCCGGGCCATCGCCGACAAGGCGCGCACGATCCGGATTCCGGTGCACATGGTCGAGAAGCTCAACAAGGTCGTCCACATCGAGCGCCAGCTCGTGCAGCGGCTCGGGCGGGAGCCGAAGCCGGAGGAGATCGCGGAGGAGCTCGAGATCCCGACCGAGGAGGTTCGCGAGATCCTCCGCATGGCGCAGCTGCCGGTCTCGCTCGAGAAGCCGATCGGCGAGGAGGAGGATTCCTCTCTCGGTGACTTCGTTCCGGACGACTCGGCCGAGTCGCCGTTCGACACGGCGTCGCTCTCGCTCCGCCGGGAGGACATCGACCTCGCCCTGGCCTCGTTGCCGGAGCGCGAGCGCAAGGTGATCGAGTTGCGCTTCGGGCTTTGCGGCACGCAGCCGTGCACGCTCGAGGAGGTCGGCCAGGCCTTCGGCGTCACGCGCGAGCGGATCCGGCAGATCGAGAACAACACGCTGAAAAAGCTCGAAGGGCTGCCGGAGGCTCAGGCTCTTCGCGACTGCGTGTAACAGAGACGCGGCGCAGCCGCTCACTTCCGGGGAGAGGCTTCAGCCTCTCCCCAGGGGTGGGCGCGAAACCCGAAGGAGAGGCTGAAGCCGCTCCCCGCTGCCTCTGCGACTGTCTCTAGCCCGCTAGAAAGCCGCGGTCGTGCAACGCCACGAGCCCGCGCTCGCGCAGCTCGCTCGTGAGCGAGACGACGTCGGCGTCGAGCGGCCCGTAGGTTGCAGCCTCGAGCCAGACGGTGCGCTCGTTGATCTCTCCCACGATCACGCGCGCGCTGTCGGCGCCCGTCCCGGGGAGCCCCGAGATCGCCCCGAGGAGGGCTTCTCGCGCCTCCGGGATCGGCGTCTCGATCGAGACGGGGAAGCGGGCCGTGACCGCGCGACGAGGATCCTTGATCGTCCGGTTCACGATCATGCTCGTCGTCAGCTGGGTGTTCGGGACGAAGATGCGGCGGGCGTCGTCGGTGACGAGCGTCGTGTAGATCAGGGCCATGTCCTCGACGAAGCCCGTCTCGCCGCCGACCGTGATCCGGTCGCCGAGCCGGAGCGGCTGCGTGAACGAGACGAGCAGCCCCGAGCCGAGGTTCGAGAGCGGCGTGCTGAAGGCGAGCCCGGCGAAGAGGGCGAGCACGGCACTCGATGCGAGCAGTGCCTTCGCGAGCTGCGACGTGACGTCGTAGAGCGAGAGGACGCTCCACGCGACGACGACGACGAGGATGCAGATGATCACGCGGCGGGCGAAGTTGAACGTCGTCCGGTGGCGGGCGACGGCCTGCGGGTCGCGCTGGCGGAGTCGGCGCTCGTAGCGCTCGTAGACGAACTCGAGGACGAACCGGACCGCGACGATGACGGCGATCCCGATGACGGCGGTGAGGACCGCCTTTGTGTTCGTGCTCGAGAAGTCCATCGACCGCGTGATTCGGCGGCGACGGGGAAGAGCCTGCCTCGCGGCGCCCTGACTACTCCTGCACGGGCTCGTTCTCGAGCCCGAACGCGGCGTGCAGATTCCGCACCGCGTTCGGGATCTCCGAGCGGGCGATCATGCACGAGATCTTGATCGGCGAGGTCGAGATCATCTGCAGGTTGACTCCGCTGTCGGCGAGCGTCCGGAACATCTTGGCCGCAACGCCCGGGTGCGAGCGCATGCCGGCTCCGATCAGCGACACCTTGCCGAGGTCGTGGTTTTCCTCAACCGTGAACGCGCCGAGCTCCTCCCGCGTGCCCGCGAGCGCCGCCTGCGTGGCGGGCACGTCCTCGGCGGGCACCGAGAACGACATCTCGGCGTTGCCGTGGACGACGTTCTGGATGATCGTGTCGACGTTCACCTGCGCGGCCGCGACGACGTCGAAGATCAGCGCCGCGACGCCGGGACGGTCGGGGATGTCGGACAACGTGAACACCACGTCGTTCTCGCTGTGCGTCACCGCCGACACGATTGGCTGCTCCATCGAAGCTCCTTCCTGGACCCAGGTGCCCTGCTCGTCCGAGAACGTCGAGCGGGCATGAATACGGACGCCGTGGTTGCGGGCGAGTTCGACCGAGCGGAGCATCAGCACCTTCGCGCCCGATGCGGACATCTCGAGCATCTCCTCGTAGGAGACCGTCGGCAGCTTGCGCGCGTTCGGCACCAGTCGGGGATCGGCGGTGAACACGCCGGGGACGTCGGAGTAGATCTCGCACGCGGCGCCGAGCGCCGCCGCCAGCGCGACCGCGGTCGCGTCCGTGCCACCGCGGCCGAGCGTCGTGATCTCCATCGTGTCCCGCGAGAAGCCCTGGAAGCCGGCGACGAGCACGATCTTGTCCTCCGCGAGCGCGTCCCGGACACGGTCGCCTCGGATCTCGCGGATCTTCGCCTTCCCGTGCGCGGCATCGGTGAGAATGCCGGCCTGCGAACCCGTCAGCGAGACTGCCTCGTGGCCGAGGTCGTGGATCGCCATGGCGACGAGAGCGCACGCGATCCGCTCGCCCGTCGACAGCAGCATGTCGAACTCCCGCGCGTTCGGCGTCGGCGACACCTGATGGGCGAGGTCGATCAGCCCGTCGGTCGTCTTCCCCATGGCAGAGACCGTGCCGACGACCCGTAGGCCCCGTTGCTTGGCGTCGACGAGACGGCGCGCAACATGCCTGATCTTGTCCGGGTCGGCGACCGACGAGCCGCCGAACTTCATGACGACGGTGTCGAAGTCCACGGGAGGAGCGTACCGGCCTCGTCGTGTCGGAAGGCGAGCATGCCAACGGTGGATGCAGGCCCGCCCCACCTGCGGTGCGCTCCGGTGGCCTCCGGTGCCGGGCGTACGATCCGGCCGTGACCTCTGAACCCGCCGCGTCGGGCCCGACGAACCTCGTCCATTGCAGCGCGGACCACGGGTTGCACCTCGAGCGGGAAAAGGTCCGCGAGCTGCTCGCCGACGGAAGCTTCTTCTGGCTCGACGTCCATGCCCCCGGGGCCTCCGATCTCGAGATCCTGCGTGAGGAGTTCGGGTTTCACCCGCTCTCGCTCGAGGATTCCTGGCGCTTCGACCAGCGGCCCAAGATCGACGACTACGACGGCTACGTGTTCCTCGTCGTCTTCGGCGCCTCGAGCGACGACGACCCCGACGGCCTCGTCGAGCTTCACTGCTTCTACTCGGACTCCTACCTCGTCACCCTGCACCGCGACGAGGCGCCGTCCCTCACCCTGCTCCGCGAGCGCTACGTCAAGCGCGATGCCCCGGTCGAGGATCCCGCCAGGCTGATGCACGCGGTCGTCGACGGCCTCGTCGACAGCTTCTTTCCCCGACTCGAGGCGATCGACGACCGGATCGACCTGCTCGAGGACGAGATCTTCCGCGATGCGGGCGACCCGGAGTTGCAGGAGATCTTCTCCATGAAGCGGGCGCTCGTGACGATGCGGAAGGTGATCACCCCGCAGCGCGACCTCTTCGCCTCCATCGTCGTCGGGGTCGAGTCGTTCCCCGGCATGACCGAGGACGACCAGCGCTACTTCCGCGACGTCTACGACCACCTGATCCGGATCGGCGACATGATCGACACGTACCGCGACCTGCTCACGGGGGCGATGGACGTCTACCTCTCGACCGTCTCGAACCGGCTCAACAGCGTCATGAAGCAGCTCGCGATCATCGCCACCATCTTCATGCCCCTCACCTTCCTGACCGGCTTCTTCGGGCAGAACCTGGGCTGGATGGTCATCCACATCGGCGGCCTCGGGCACTTTCTCGTGTTCGGGATCGGCCTCGAGCTGATCACGCTCTCGATCGTGCTCGGGTTCTTCTGGCGGCGGGGCTGGCTCAGCCGGTGAGGCCCGGCCGCCGGTACCGCTTCGCGTAGGCCGGCACGGGGATCCCGGGCCTCAGGTCGTCGGCCGGCACCGGCGCAAGCGCCTTGACGACGAGAGGGATGTGGCCTGCCCACACGTCGAGCTCTGCGTCCGGCGAGGCGCCGTCCTCCGGGCCTCCGGTGCGCACCTTCGCCGAGGCCTCGTCGAGCGGCAGCGACAGGACGCCCGTTGCCTTCAGCTCCTTGCGGGTCGGTGGGCGGGAGTCGGCCCAGCGGCCGGGGAGCAGCTTCTCGGTGAACGCTTCGAGCGTCGCGTTCTTCTCGTCCGCGTCGGTGACGGCTGTCGCGGTGCCGAGCACGACGACGGAGCGGTAGTTCATCGAGTGCTCGAAGACGGAGCGGGCGAGCACGATCCCGTCGATGAGGGTCACGGTCACGCAGACGGGGATCCCCTCACCGAGCGCCCGCACGGCGCGGCTCGCCGCCGACCCGTGCACG
>Ga0302322_100002409_pt1 | contig 15753 bp, 14 predicted proteins | sample Fen_T0_2_FD_203757 | JGI IMG/M metagenome (GOLD analysis project Ga0302322, IMG submission 203757) | Peat permafrost microbial communities from Stordalen Mire near Abisko, Sweden - Fen_T0_2 | ecosystem: Environmental > Terrestrial > Soil > Wetlands > Permafrost | place: Sweden: Abisko... | reverse complement strand
TGATGTCCCGAGGGCATTGGCTATGCGATGAGCACATCTCCCACGGGGCCGTGGACGTACAAGGGCTCGGTCATGGACCCGAACTCGCAGGCGAACGGAAACCATCCAGGTATCATCGAGTTCAAGGGGAGCTCTTACGTCTTTGGGTTCAACTGGAGATTGCAGGAAAAACGCACGGGGGCTCGAAACAAAGAGATGCGTTCGGTCTCGGTGGATAAGTTCACCTACAATGCGGACGGCACGATCCCCAAACTGGCTTTTTGGAGCGAGACGGGCCCGGCGCAGGTCGGAACGTTCGACCCGTACGCGCAAACGGAAGCTGAAACCATGGCTTGGGGTTGGGATGTGAGGACCGAGACCTGCTCCGAGGGTGGGGTCGACGTGACCACCATCGAGAATGGCGACTATATCAAGGTCAAGGGGGTCGACTTTGGCGTCGGCGCGACCTCCCTAGAGCTCAGGGTCGCCTCTACCTCGAGCAATAGTAAAATAGAGGTCCGCCTCGATACTCAAACCGGCAAGCTCGTTGGGACGTGCGCGATCGCGAGCACCGGCGGCACGCAGACCTGGGCCACTCAAACGTGTGCCATCAGCGGGGCCAGCGCCGTACACGACCTCTTCTTCGTGTTTACGGGGGGCTCCGGCAGCCTCCTCAATTTCAACTGGTGGAAGTTCATCGGGTCGGGGACGGGCGACCCCGGGGGAACCGGCGGATCGGGAGGTGGTGGAGGCGGCACCGGCGGGGTCGGTGGAAGCTCCGGAAGCGGGCCTCCCGGCGGAACTTCCGCGGTAAGCGGCGGCGCCGGTGGCTCCAACCAGGGAGGTGCGCAAAGCACCGGCGGGAGAGCCAACTCCGGCGGACAAGCGAGCACCGGAGGCGACGCCGCCGGCGCGACCAATGCGCAGGGCGCCAGCGGGGGAACCCCGAGCGGGGGAACCCCGAGCGGCGGAACGTCAAATTCCTCGACGGGCGGCACCCGTCAAGGCGCGGGCGGAGCCACGAGCGGAACCGATGGTGGCTGTGCCTGCGTAGTTCGGGGCAAGGCTACCGGCAGGCCATCCTGGACCGCCGGTCTCACGCTGCTCGCGAGCCTCGCTCTTCTCCGCCGTCGAGCGCGCAGGCGGCCGCCATCAGCTCAGCGGTATCCGTTCGGTCAGCCGCGTCACTGACGCCGCTGCCGAGCGGATAGCAAGCTCGGCAGCATCGCTCACTGCTCACCGAGTCGGAGTCGCCCAACACTGCGGGGGCGCGTCACGCAGCCTGCGCCCCGGGGCGCCCTGGTGGCTGCGCCCGGCACGCCGCCGGCGATGGAGGCTCAATGGCGTCGTTAAACCAACCAACTCGAAATCCTCCTTTCAAAAGTTGGCGTCTCGCATGGAAACGCTTGATTCTTCGGAGTTCGAGCGCGAGAGTGAAGTGTGGGATGGCGGCCAACGAAAAGCGCCGTAACCTCCGCGCCCGTGCCAGTTCGCGCGAAGCCTGCCATGTTGCCCGCTATTTTTTTGGCGGCCGTCGTCCGGGTTGCTGAAGAGCGAGGAGTCTCGCCAGCGATCGTCTTGGCAGGCGCGGGCGTGCCCCCGGAGGCGTTCGAGGCGCCCGAAGCGCCGTTGCCGCTCGAGGCCATCTTTGGCGGCTGGGCGGCCGCCATGCGCGCCATTCGGGACGACGGCTTGCCCATGCACGTGGCGCGCACGTTTTCGATCGAGCACTATTCCGTGCTCGGTTTTGCGGTGATGACGGCAGCGTCCGGGCGTGAAGCTCTCTCGCGCGTCGTTCGCTTCGTTGCGCTGATCACCAATCATGGTGGGCGTTGGGAGATGGAAGAGACCGCCGAAGCACTTCATGCCCGCTGGCTACGGCCGGGCGAGCGCTCGCTCGGCCATCGCGCCGCCAACGAATCGGTGCTCGCAGAGTTTTTGCAGGTGGCTCGGCAGATCATCGGTGCCGATCTCGACGCGCTAGCCGTCTCGTTCCAGCACGCGGCGCCGCCTGACACGCGCATGCATGTCGAGCATTTCGGCGTCAGCCCTCGCTGGCAAGCGGACGCTGACGAGCTCGTGCTGCCCAAGACCCTGCTGACTGCCGTGCCGAGCTTTGCCAATCCCGCGCTTTCTCGGCATTTCGAGGCGCTGGCGCAGCGCCTGCTGCAAGAGACCAGCAGTGACGCAGACACGAGCGCCCGGGTGCGACACGCAATCCTGGAAGCATTGCCGAATGGCGAGCCCGCGAGCACCATGATTGCCAAGCGGCTGGCGATGAGCGAGCGAACGCTGCGGCGTGCCCTGGCCAATGAGGGCGAGTCCTTCCGTGGATTGGTTGAAGCGGTGCGCAAGGAGCGCGCCTCGCTGCTCATTTCGGACCCGCGCGCGTCGCTCGCAGAAGTGGCTTTTTCTCTCGGATTCTCCCAGCTTTCCGCGTTTAGCCGTGCGTTCAAACGCTGGCACGGGCGCGCCCCAAGCGAAGTGCGACGACGCCCGCCGCTGTCCGGCGCTCGCTGAACGTGGCCCGTGCCCGGCTCTCGAGTACCTGGCGAGCGGGGCCGGCTGGCGAGAGTGGGCGATCGCGGTCCCGCCGCGCACCTCGCTCTTCGCCGTGTTCCCGGCCTCCGACGCCGCCGTAATGGTGACCATCAGTGCGACCAGAAGATCTCGATCCCCGGAGCCCTGAGCTCCGCTCAGAACGAATAACCGAGGTTCACGTTCCCAAAAAAACCGAAGTCATGCGCGTGGTGTTCGTAGCTCGTGCCATCGCAGTTTCGTAGCGTGACGCGGTTGTTGTCGAGGGTGGAGGCAATGTTCGGCCAGAAGCGCAGATTCGGCTCTAAGAACAAATGCCTGCCCAGATAGATTGAATAGAATGCGCCCGGACCGACGCTGAAGGTCGTGTAGTTCACCTCGTTCACCCCATCATTTGCCCGGACCTCGTAGTGGTGCGCCTTGATCTCGAGCAACAGGTGCAAATTCTCCGTGATGCGATAGCCCACGCCGAAGCCAGTCGTCCAAGGGACGCGCACGCGAGTTTCGTCGCGGCGCTCGGCCGAGCTCAACGCGAACCCCCCCAACTGATTCAGGTCGAGCCCCTGGCCGTGCGAGAGCTCGAAGGCCAAGCGCCCGGTCTTGTACTCGACCGCGAGGTTGCCCCCGCGAAAGAGCAGCCACTGCGAGAGCCCGGCCATCACGCTGAACTTCTGGCTCAGCCCGGGGCTCGAGTCCGTAGTGGCTGGAACGTCGGCCCACACCGGCTCGGACAAGGCCGACACGGCCGACACGGCCGATGCAAACAGTATTGCTCTCACGGTCACGCATTTGTTTGAAATCGCCATGAGGGCAACATGCGGGATGTTCGCCGTTTTGGCGTCGACCGAGCCGGCCAAGTGTTTGACCAGGACGGCCAAACGGGTGACCTCTAGATAACTCACGCTTCCGCGTACCAGTGCGAAGCGCTCGTAACCGAGCGGGTTGGCGATCTTGCCGACCAATCGGGGACGTGCGGCAGAAGCGCACTGGATCGCCCTAACGGAGGGGCAAAACGTACCGCGGCAAGCGCAAAAAATCACGAGCTGGGCGCGGTCGTGCCCGTGAAAGCGCTACTTGGCGTACACGATAGCACCATCGAGAGATAGGGTCGGGAATTCATGGCGGTTCACTTCGGCCGCACCCGCTCGATGTTCTGGACGGTGCAGGCCAGCCCGCAGCGCGACGAAGTCCCGCGTTGAGTGCGGCGCCCAGCTCGGTGCGGCGCCCAAGCGAGCGCCCGCGCCCAGCGAAACACGCGCTGGCGGAACGATGAATGGAAAGCAACCGCTGGAGAGCGAAAGCGCCATGAGCCCAACGAAACCCCAATACCGTGCGAGCCGCGACAAGGTGAGCTGTTTAACTGCAGCTGGCGTGCCAGGCAATGTACGCGCGCTATTGCATTGCCCACGGCGGTGCGAGAACGAGCGGACACAGCGTGCCAAAAACACCACACTGTCGTCGTGTTCGGCGTCCAGGCGCCGCCTGAAGTCGGCGCGGCTTTTCGGAGCGGCTTTGCCAGCTGGCAACCAAGGGCGGCTTACCAGTGGAAGGACGGGCCCTCGCCTCAATCGCGAAGGTTCAAGGTAGCGAGAGACGCAACTGAAGGTTAACTTCGTCCGACTTCCCACGCTCAAACGTCTGGGGTCACGAGTTCGTGCTTCTCGATCGTGATCTTGCCGCGAACGCCTTCGCGGTGCGATTGACGGTTTCACAATTCGATGGGCAGTTCGAAGAACTTTGAAACCACGCGAGCGCGGTGGGCGAGAAGCACGGGAATTAGGGCGTTTCCTAGCGCGCGCCCCAGCCACGTGAAGGCGGCGCGGAGGGCGGCCGCCATCGGGCAGTCTGTTTCGGGCAGCGGGACCAGGGCTGCGACCAAGGACTAGGCACGCCAGCCAGGAGCACCAGCCTCGGTCCAGACCCAGCTAGTGCAACGTCCAGATCCACGAGCGTCATGTCTTTTCCGAGCTACTGCTGAGTTGCGATTGGGTTCGGGCCAATGAACCGGCGGCGGCGGCTGAAGCGAAGCCCGGATGTCTTTGGCAATGTCTCCTGATCGTTCTTTAGATTCTTGGTCATCGTAATCATGAACAGTGCAGAGCTACCCTGACTGCCAATTATCACAGACCACGCTAGGAAGAATGACCAGAGCCGAAACCAGCGCTGCCCGTAGCGCTCAACGATCGCGGTCTCATTGCGTCTCCAGTTTTGGTACCACTTTTCGATCGTCACCGCGTAGTGCGCGCCACAATTTTCAACGCGATGTACCTCGAAGCCTGCTCGCTCGGCCTGGGCTACGACGAAACCCAGCGGGCAGCTCGCGTCAGCGCCCGGAAAAATGTACTTCGCCATGAATAGTCCCCAGACGAAATCCTCGAACTGCCAGGCGCGGCGAAGCCCCGCGATCTGCATGTAGAAGCTCCCGTCGTCCTCCAGCAAGTTGTGCACTTGGCGTAAGAACTTCTGGAAATTCTTGATACCGACGTGCTCTGCCATCTCCACGCACGTGATCTTGTCGAACCGCCTGCCGCGCAGGGTACGGTAGTCTGCGACCTCGACTTGGACACGATCGGCGACGCCGAGCTTCTCTGCCAGCCCTCGTGCATGGGCGACCTGTTCCGCTGCAAGAGTGACTCCGAAGCTTTGAGCTCCGTGTTCGCGCGCAGCATGGCAAAGAAGCGCGCCCCAGCCGCAACCGATGTCGAGATGACGGTCGCCAGGTGTCATTTGGACTGACTGGCAAATCGTCTCGAGCTTGCGGATTTGGGCCACCTCCAGTGGTTCTGCTTCGTCGCGAAAGATGCCGCCCGTGTAGACCATGGTTTCTCCCAAAAACCAGCCATAGAAGTCGTTCCCCCGGTCGTAGACCGGCTGCACGTCTTCTTTGTCAGCGCGTGCATTGTGGTTCAAATTCTGCCCCAGGAACTTGGCGAAATAGAATCTCACGTCGGACCACGTAAAGCAGAATCGAAATAGCTCGTTACGCCTCAGCAGCAACTCCTGAAGGTCGATCTTGAAGTTGAGTCGGCCTGCGATGTATGCCTCGTAGACCGTCGCCATCGGAACCTTTTTCCCTTTCCAACGGCGTCCCTCGTTCGGATCGCGAAACTCGAGTGCGTCGTCCCAATTGGCGGGCCCCGCGTCGTGGCGCCAGGACAACAGAACCAGATAGAGCAGCGGGAGCACCACTCCGAGCAGCGGCACGGCGAGCCAGTAGGCGAAAAACAGAGCAGCGCCACCACGAGTCGCCCAGGTCAACAACGTCGCTACCGTCGTCGGAATGGCCAGCAACGTGACGAACCTTTGCTCCATGAGCCAAAAGATCAGTGACAACCCATGCGAGCGGCCCCGCTCGCCCCTTTGCGATTCGGCTTGCCCGCCGGGATCAAGCTTTGATGGCGGCACAGTCGCAATCACCAAATCAGACATGTCTACCTCCCTAGATCACTTCGTGAACTTCTTGGTTGTCGATCCGCGTTTCGGTCTTCGCTGTTCGACAGGAGCTTCGAACAGGCGACGGAGAGTGTCAGTCAACTCCTGTGCGATGGTGGGCAAGCGCGTGGCGACGGTCGCGGCTCCGTCTCGGCGTACTTCGCGTACGAACGCCTGATCTTCGGCAGCGCCGACGGCGCGAGAAAGCAACGACAGACGTTCGAGGGGAATATCGGTCCGAACCGCTCCCAAGTGTTGCCCCATCATCAAAAGCATTCGGTGATACTGGTCGACGGCATTGAGCACCTCGTCCGCGCCCAGGACCTGCTCGAGATTCGCAGCCTCACGTATAGCGCATTGCATCAGCGCGGCCGCGGTCGGGTTTCCCAACATGAATTGGTACCCGCTCAAATTCACCTCGAAGATGAATTGCCAAAACTCGCCGCAGTCCTTCGGTTGCGCAATTCCTGACACTCCTCGAAACCAGCTCGTGTACGTGTCAGCAACCGCGGTCCGGAACAGATCGGCCTTGTCCTCGAAGTAGTGATACGCCGAGCTCTTGCCGATACCGAGGCGCGCGAGGAGTTGATTGTACGAAGCCCCCCGATACCCATTGGCCGCGAATTCCTCCGCTGCCGCAGCTAAGATTTGCGCGCGCCGTTCTTCCGGAAGTTGCTGGAAGCTAGCCCGGGGCATGCGCAAGTGTACTAGCAGTTGTACCGCCGGTACAAGCCAAAATGCGCGGGTGCCGTCGAAATCGGGCCGGGCATCGTGGAGGGCATACTGAACGGTGCCGCTCGTGTAAGCGCATCCCGATCGAACAAGCGAAATTCCGGGCCGCACATCACGCCATCTACGACTCCGGCTTCACCCAGGCGGAAATCGCCGCTCGCATCGGCAAGTCCCAGGGCCACGTCTCCACGGCCATGATCTTGGCCAGATGCCTCGCGCCCGCGGTCGTGGCTCGACTCGCGCAACTCCTCCCGAACACGATCCCATTCAGCGCATACTCCGCATCGCCACCTTGATGGACGACGAAGAGGATCCCGACGAAGGCCTGTAGGTTTCGGATGATTGACGCGAACACATGAGCACAGCCTCGTGCCGCAAGACGCGATCGCTCCGTTTCGAGCTCAGAATACAGCCCGCGCTGCATTGAACGTCATCGCCATCACGGTCAAAGAAGAGAGCGCGAACAGGCCGAAGCGCGCATTGATGTTGTTCCATAATGCCTGCAAGAGGCTGTGCGCAACGCGCAGGCCGACGTAGGCCCAGGCCAACGTCGCGTTGACGCCGCTACCGTGACCAGTGACGGCGAGCGAAAGCGCGACCGCATAGAACACCGTTGGCTGTTCGAATAGGTGATTGTAGTTGTCCGCCTTCCAACGCACTCGCGGCGGCAGTGTCGCCATGAGTTGCCCCTTGGGTAGGTTCGGATCGAGCTTCATCTTGGCCGCGAAGATGGCGGGGATGCGCGTCGCGTACATCCAAAACCACATGAAGTGGGTCCAGACTACGAGGGCGACGACGGGTGCAACGATAGGGCTGATCGACACCGACCGAACCCTAGGGAAAGGCGCAACCCGTGTCTACCTCCTCTGAGGCAACGTCATCGAGCGCGGCGATCTACCGGCAGTGAGCGTCGGACACCTCCGCCTTTTCACCCGCGCTTGGAAGCTTCGTTCGGCGCCAATTCGAGCGTTTCGTCCTCGAGTGTCAGCCGCCCGAGCAACCGCGCGTGCAGCGCCTGGACCATGCGTACGGCGTCGCGACCCACACCGTGAATCATGGTCGACGACAGCGAGTGCTGGAAATGCTGACCTACGAAGTACAGGCCAGGCTCGTTCTCGACGAGACCGCTCACGTGCCGTGGCTCGCCATCGTCGTCGAAGATCGGCAGCTCAATCCAGGACAGGCCGGAACTGTAGCCGGTACACCAAATGACATTGCGCACCTCGACGGTGCGGCCGTCGGCGAGCAGCGGCACACCCGCTTTGGCGCTGCTGGTGCGGGCGGCCCACTCGACGCCCGCCTGCTCCAGATCGGTACGCCGTTGCCGAATCCTCGGGGCGCCCGAGCGGAGCATCTTTGTACGCGCTCTCCGCCCCATGGGCGTCTTTATGCTGAGGATGTGGGGAAAGACCACGCGGAACAAGAGCGGCGCGATCAATCGCGACCAAAATCCCCCGATCGAAAACGGAAGCTCCCCCGGGTCGCGGCCCGAGAGCAACGTGCGATGCCGGCGCACGGTTTCAATGGCAATCTCGGCGCCCGAGTTGGCCGCGCCGACGACCAGTACGCCGCCTGGCTGAAGCTGCGACAAGCCTCGATACTCGCTCGAGTGAAGCTGAACGATTCCTGGTGAGAGCTCCTTGGAAAAATTGGGCACGTTGGGCGCCTGGTAGCTGGCCATGGCCACCACGACGTGCTCCGCCTCGAAGCGCTCGGCTCCGGCTTCGACCCGGTAGCGCTCGCCTTCGCGCGACAGTCGCGTCACGCGCGTGTCGCTGCGGACCGGTAACTGGAAATGCTCGGCATAGCTCTCGAGATAGTCGGCCATCTCGTCCTTGGTCGGAAAGGCATCGGGCGGCCCCGGAAAGGGCCAGCCGTCGAGGCCGTCGTAGCGAGCGGGCGTGAACAGGCGCAGCGTGTCCCAGCGCTTTCGCCAAACGTCGCCGATGCGCGCGCTGGCGTCCAAGATCACGAAGCTCAGGCCTAGCTTCTGCAAGTGATAGCCCACCGACAGGCCCGACTGTCCGCCACCGATCACGATCACGTCGAAGCATCTTGGAGCGCGCTCGACCGCGAGTCGACGAAACGCCTCTCCCTCCTCGATCAGTCCCTCTACCGCGAACGCCAATTGGTTGCCGTGCTTGCTCATGCCAATACTCCTTCAGCGCGACGTGCGCCGTCGACGAAGAGCAAACCTACGGGCTTGGCCCTCCATCGGCATCGGGAGGACCACCCAATTCGTCGACGTTGGCTGGGTGGTTCTACCCAGCGAGCCCGTGCTGATAAGCCCAGGCGGTCGCGGCAGAGCGGGTCGGCACCTCGAGCTTGGCGAAGATGTTGCTCAGGTGTCGCTCGACCGTCTTCTCACTCAAGAACAGCTCGCGCGCGATGATCTTGTTGGTCTTGCCCGCGGCCACGAGTCGCAGCACCTCGAGCTCACGCGCACTCAGACCGTGCGCGCCCTTGCCTGCAGCAGCACCGGCGATCGCTGGCGCAGATGGCGCTTGGAGCGCCGCCAAGTCCGGCGCGGCCCCGAGCGCCGTGAAAACCTTCTTTGCGGCATTGAGCTCCAGCGCTGCGCCGTCTTGATCGCCCAAGTCCTGAAACGCGCGAGCGACTGCGACGCGGACGCGCGCGCTCAAGTACGGAGCGCCCACGCGTCGCCAGACTTCTTGCGCCTGCCGCAACGGCTCGAGTGCCCCGCGCGCATCGCCCTCGGCCAGCGTCACGGCACCTTGCGCATGCTGAGCCATGGCGCTCAAAATCTCCAAGTTTAGGTCCAGCGCGATGGCGCAAAGCTCCTCGGCCGCCTGCCTTGCCTCACCCAGCTCGCGGGCGGCCAGCAAGATCTCGATGTGCGCGGGCAGAATGCGCGTGCGGTGCAGCGGATTTTGGGTTGCGGTCAGCACGCGCCGTGTCGCCGCCAGCGCGAGGTCGGCGCGCCCCTGGGCCAGGCGTAGCAGCGCGAGCCCCGGCTGAGGGTCCCGGCCGCGCTCACTCGCGAGCGTATAAGCCTGCTCCGCCTCGCTCAGCTCACCGCGCAAACGATAGAGCTCGGCTTCCTGGTAGCGGGCGTTTCCGGCCTCACAATCCCGACTGTGAGCCAGCCGCAGCGAGGCTTGGCGGGCTTCTTCTACGGCTTCGCTCCAAGCACCGCCGAGCTGCAAGATCTCGGAGCGGTGAACCAGGCACGCGGCTGCGAAGACGACGACCTGCGGCTGCCCGTCGCACCAGCGGCTGAGCGCCGCCGTCCATTCGCGAGCGCGATCGAGCGCGTAGCTCTGCTGACAGGCGGCGATCGCGGCGCAGTAGATCACGCCCGCCACCATCGGCGACAGCTCATCGCCGGTCACCTGCACCATCGCTTCGTCGAGCAGCAGCAAGCCCTCTGCTACTCGACCGTGCCGAATGAACGCTCGACCCTCGAAGCAGCGACCGACCGCCTGCAGGTCGCGATCTCCGTGGCGCGCGCCGATCTCCGCAGCCTTTGCGGCGGTCGCGCACGCCGCGCCGAAATCACCGGCAGCGGTGAGACGGGACACCTGCGGCAAGAGCAAATAGCCACGCTCCACGATGTCGGCCGCGTCCCCGTCGAGCACACGCTGGGCGCGACCGAGCCAACCGTTCGCCCGTGCCGCCTCACCGATCGAGACGAGCCGCATGGCGCACCAGAACGCGGCCAGTGCGGCCCGCCGAGGCTCACCCGCCTCGAGCCGCAGCTGATAGAGGCGCTCGAACCCCGCGATCGCTTCAGCCTCGCGCGCGGTGAGCCCTGCGCACTGCGCCATCCGTTCCAGGTCGTCCGCCGCGAGCGGCTGCTCCGCGCTGGCCCGCGAAAACGCCTCGAACGCCTCGCCCCAAGCCCGTCGCTCGAAGGCGCTTCGGCCCTGCATCACCGCGGCGCTCATCGACGCCCATTCTATACCCGTGGACGGCCCGACGGCGAGAGGGCCAGCGAACGGGCCAACGATTCGTGTCCCAACTCGGGGTCGCACCGTGCTCTCGTGGTTGGTTTTTCATCTGCACCTCTGGTTGGAGTTAGCGGGCGTTTTTCAGGGCGTCCGGGTTGACGACGTTGATCGGCGCGCCCGCGGCGTAAGCAAGAATCTGCTCGAAGATCTCGGCAAATTGCAGTTCGTACTCGTCGCGCGTGACGTAGCCGATATGCGGCGTGCACAGGGCCGCATCCGTGGTCAGCAACGGATGGCTCATCTCGGTCAGTGGCTCGCGCTCGAACACGTCGACCGCGGCGAGACCAGGCCGCCCGGCACGAAGTGAGCTCACCAACGCCCCCGGCTCAATCAAGCCGGCGCGGCTGGTGTTCACTAGGAGCGCGCTCGGTTTCATGCGCGCGAGATCGGCTGCCGTCACGATGCCGCGCGTGTCGTCGACCAGGCGCAAGTGCAGCGTAAGCACGTCGCACGTCTCGAAGAACGCTTCCCGGGACGGCGCAGGCGTACGGTGCTGGGCGCGAGCGCGCGCCAGGGCGGCCTCCCGAGCCCAGACAATGACGTTCATTCCGAACGCCTCTGCGTAGCCGGCGACCACCGCGCCGATCCGGCCATAGCCATAGATACCCAGGGTCTGCCCGCGAAGAGTGCGGCCAACACCGGACTGCCAGTGGCCGGCCTTGAGCGAGGCCACCTGCTGAGGCAGCTTGCGTGCCGAGGCCAACACGAGAGCCCAGGTGAGCTCCGCCGCAGCATAGCAAGCCGTGCCCGGGTGCTGGCTCGACGACACGAGCACACCGAGGCGGCTGCACGCTTCGACGTCGATGTGCGGATAGACGCTACGCTGGCTGATAAGTCGCAAACGGGGCAGTTTCTCCAACAGCGGCGCGCGGATCGCGGTGCGTTCGCGGATGAGCACCAGCGCCTCGGTGTCGTGCAGCCGAGTCGCTAGCGAGCTCACGTCATCGACGTGATCGTTCCAGACCGTGACGTCGTGGCCGTCCAGCTTGCCAAAACACGGCAGCGTCCGCAGCGTGTCGAAAGTGTCGTCGAGAATCGCGATCTTCATGCGCGCCTCCAAAACAGCCCGAGCCAGAGTAGCGCGTTCAAGGCGAGCGGCAGCTTGCGCAACGCGAGATCACTGACAATCAAGCGCTCGATCAGCGGCAGAGACAAGCCATCGCGATCCAGCGCTGCTTGGATCGGGACTTGAATGCAGCCGCTAGAAATGATGGCTAGGAGCAGCAGCGCAAACGAAGTCGCCAGCAACCACCAGGGCGCATTCGTGGGCCGCAGCACGAGCAGCGCGAGCAACGACAGGAAGTAGACGGCGATCGGAATCAGCATCACCCTGACCACCAGGGGAGTAAGGGCGCGATGGTACGCGCGAAACTCGGCAGCACCGATCAGCGGCCAAGTTCGGTAGTTGACGAACGCTTCGAAGCTGGTCGTTCCAAGACAATAGAAGGTGAGCGCAAAGGCGATGACCAGGAGCCTTTCCGCTAGCGGGCGCGCGAACATGATTGAACCTCGTAGATGTGGAGCCAGCGCAGCTCGTTCGACGAACAGAGCTTACGGCGCAGCCAGCAGCGCACCCTCCGGGAGATCCCCCAATTTGCCCACTTGCACGACGTGGGTAATTCTACTCACGCAAACGCCGGGTCGACATTTTCTGCTCGGCTCGGCGCAGTCGCCCGCGCTGTGAGCGTCCGCGGCGGTTTCGGACGGGCGCGCTGGCTCGCGGTGTTTCCTTCGACGCCGGCAATCGAAGCCCTGCCCAGCGTCCGCCGCCTGTCGGACGCTGCGCTGTTCCTCGCGCTCGACTCGATGACCGGACCTCTCTCCTGGCAGACACTGTCCTCCAGCGCTTGGCCACGGCTATCCGGTCGCGATTGGGCCGATTGCACGGCGGACGACGCCGCGACCGTCGCCGCGGCCCCGATCTGCACGATTTTGCCGATTTAGTCCCGGGCGGGGGCGCATTGCTCGGAACTCAGCTGCTCGAAACGCGGTCCACACCAGGGCCCGGTCACAGCGGTCGACTCAGCGAAAGGTCATCTCGCTGATCGCTGGCCCAACGCCGGTCGGGGAAGTGAAGACGAGGCGCGCCACGACGGGCACCGCTACTCGAACGTCGAGGACGAGGCACGCCTGATCGCGACCTGGATCGCTCGGCGTTACACCGGTTGCGAGCGGGGTCGCTGGATCGGTCCCGAACAGCTCGACCTTGGTACTCCCGAGTGACTCCTCGGTGCAGTTCACGAGCTCGACGTGATATGGCGTGTCCGGGCGCGCCAGATCCAGCCTGAAAGTGCTCACGTTTCCTTCCGGCCAGATCTCGCTCACGCACTGCGGGTTGGCCGAAAACGGTCGAGTCTGAGCTCCGCTGAACGGATGGTGAAACTCGCACCCCAGCAGCGTTGCCGCACGCTCCCCGCCTTGACCCGCGGCGCCGCCCTCACCGAGAATTGGCCCGACCCCGAGCAAGTCTCCCACGCGATCGAGCGTGAATTGCCGTTCCTGCGCTTGGGCATCGCTCGTCGTGACCACGCAATGGATTTGGTCGTCATTGTCGTCGTAAGTCGAGCCGGGCACTCCGGTCTGGCTGGTGAGCAACGCCAGCTGCTCTGCGCTGAGTTCTGCACGCGTGGCCCGAAAAATGGCAAAGCCGTCAAAAAAACCAAAGCAGGAAAGCTCGATGCGCTGCGTTGCTGTGGTCCAGAAATGCTCCGAGGCCGCACCGCCCGCACCGCCTGCACCGCCTGCACCGCCTGGGCTCGTGTCGCCGCCCGCGCCGCCCGCGCCGCCTGGGCTCGTGTCGCCGCCGACGGTTTGCTCGCCTCCTTTCCCGCCCGTGTCGCCCGGGGGGGCCTGTTCCCCCGAACGCCCGGCGGCGGGCGGGCCGGCCGCAGGCGCCGCGCCCGCTCCGCCCCCGTTCGCCCCCGGTTCATTCGGATCAATCGTGGCACTGCAGGCGAGTGCGACCCCGAGCGGGAGTAACGCCCAGCCGAATCGACGCTTCATCCACGGCAGAATAGCAGTAAGCGTGCCGCGCTGAGCGACGCGACGAATGGCCTGGTTTTGGCCGTAATCGGTGCAAGCCGAAGGCCGACGCTGCCACCCTGTGCCACAAAACGAGGCGCGCCGATCGCGCCCGTCGCTCACGGGCTTGCTCCTTTCGTAGCGCGCGCGTCTTCTTGGTGTGCGCGTCTTCTTGGTGTGCGCGTCTTCTTGGTGTGCGCGTCTTCTTGGTGTGCGCGTCTTCTTGGTGTGCGCGTCTTCTTGGTGTGCGCGTCTTCTTGGTGTGCGCGTCTTCTTGGTGTGCGTGCTGCGCGCGATGTGCTTCAGCGCTCAGGGTCGAGAACGTCCGCGCCGCCGAAGGCTGCGACGTCATTCGACGCGGTCGGTGACCATCAACCCAGCCCCGACCGAAAGGGGTTGCAGCGAGCTTCTGACGCCCGTTCGCACAGTAACCAAGGAGGTGCCGAAGTTCTCGGCTGATGCGACCGAGTTCATGGACACGTAGGTCGTCGCGAACAACAAACCGTCAGAGCGATCGAGGCGATCGGACTGCTCGACTTCGGGCAGCCCGTGGGCAGTGCCGAGAGCGCTGCGGTTTGAAGTAGCGACAACGATTCGGGCCTATCAGCGGAGAGGGAGGGATTCGAACCCTCGGGCGGCGTTGGCGATAACTTTAGGCGGCACGCGACTTTGCACGCTAACTCGGAAATGTGGCTCGAATTGGTTCGGATCGCTTTCGCCACTGCTGCTCGTGAGTCGACGTGTCGAGTGCAGTTGGGGAAGGTTCGGGCAGCGAGCGGGCAGCTCCGTTGCGTCCACGATCCGATCCGATCCGAACTGCTGCACGCCGCGTCGGTCGCGTGGCCTCCACGGACTTGGCCCTGATTTTTGACCACGCCCGAACCCGCAAAAGCGCGAAGAAACGAGGCGGATGGTAGCACGCGAGCGCTCAAACCCCACGTCCGGAACGACCACTTCGTGATCGCCGCCTCCGAACGCTTGAGGAAGCTATCGAGGAGAAGGGTGTTGCGGCTCGCACATTTGACCCGAGCGCTGAACTTGGCGTGTTCCGCCGAGGGTGTCATGCTACTCTTGCGTTCGAAGTGGCAAACGCTTGGCCCCCCACCTTCGAATCCGAAAACGCGCAAGCCGGTCGTGCGCTTTCGCTCGAAGAATGGCTGGCGCTGGGTGAAGACGAAGAAGGGGAATTCGTTGATGGCCACTTGGTGGAGGAGGAAGTGCCTGATTTTACGCACGCGCTCACCGTCTCGTGGCTGCTTCGAGTCATCGGCCTGTGGCTTGCCGGGCGCGGGTTCGTGGTGGGCTCGGATTTGAAGATCCTGACCTCCGCCAATCGGGGTCGGAAGCCGGATCTCGCAGTGATCTTGCCGGGGAGCAAAGCCCCGCCGCGCACTGGCCCACTGCGTGATCCGCCCGACATCCTGATTGAGGTCGTCACTCCCACGCCGCGCGATGAACGCCGCGATCGCGTTGAAAAAATGTCCGAGTACGCGCGCTTCGGCGTGCCGTACTTTTGGCTAGTCGATCCCACTTTGGGTGCGGTCGAGATTTTCGAGCGCACTCTGGCGGGAAACTACCAAAAGCTCGTCGGCGTAACCGCAGGCAGCATCGACCCGGTCCCAGGCTGCCCGGGCCTCGTCGTGGACGTGGACGCGCTTTGGGCGGAGCTCGCGCGCCTGCGCGACGAGGAATGAGCGGCGGCTTAGATGGGGATAGGGCATCCAAAGCGCGGGCTAGCTTGACCTAACTGGTCCTAAACTGGTCGCGCGAAACTGCCAAACGAGGGAGCCATTCATTTGTTCTTGGATGCGCCAACCTTGCAGAGGCGGAGGAACTAGTTCGCATCGCAGCATCGTTGAAAGCGCACAGGTGGTCGTCGTCGCGTCGGCAGCCGGTGCCGTCAGGCCCGTCAATCGGTCTAGTGGGCGTGGTCGCCTTCTATTCGAGCGCCGCGTTCAATACCTCCCCCGCGGGAAAGAAGCTGATTCAACAGTTCGGAACGTCCATCACCCTACCCGGCAACTCTGATGTTTTGAGACGGAGCGTCGCGTCGCGTCGCGTCGCGTCGTGAAGAGTCACT
>Ga0302322_100002408_pt1 | contig 15753 bp, 15 predicted proteins | sample Fen_T0_2_FD_203757 | JGI IMG/M metagenome (GOLD analysis project Ga0302322, IMG submission 203757) | Peat permafrost microbial communities from Stordalen Mire near Abisko, Sweden - Fen_T0_2 | ecosystem: Environmental > Terrestrial > Soil > Wetlands > Permafrost | place: Sweden: Abisko... | reverse complement strand
TCGCGAGCACCACGAGGCTGACGCCCGCCAGGGCGTCGGCGGCCACCGTCGTCGCACTGATGCGGGTCGGAAGGTCGATGCCCGGGTGATACGCCTCATTGCGGCTGTTGTCGTTGATGTCCTGGGCGACCGCGGCATCGCGGCCCCAGACCACGACGTCACTGCCCGCATCGGCCAGGACCATGGCGAACGCCGTGCCCCATGAACCGCTGCCCATCACGGCAACACGTGTCATTGCAGCTCCCTTGGCCCCGTCACGAGGGCCTCATTGTTGCGTGCGGCGGAACACCATGCGCTCGGAGGGCGGCTTCTCCTGCCGGATGTCGGACAGCATCGCGGTGATCGCGTCCATGAGCCGCTCTCCCCCGATGGCGAGGGTGTCGGCATCGATCGGGCGCTCGCGCAGATCGGAGAGGTCGACTGGGTCGCCCACCCGGATGTGCATCGTCTTGCGCGGGAACAGGTGCAGTTCCTTGGCGTACGGCCGCATCACCTCGTGCGGACCCCATTGCGCCATCGGGTACAGCGGCCGCCCCGACGCCAGGGCCAACCGCACGGCGCCGGTCTTGGCGGCCATCGGCCACAGGTCCGGATCGCGCGTGATCGTGCCCTCGGGATAGACCACCACGCACTCGCCGCGATCAAGGGCCGACAGCGCGTCGCGGACGGCTGCCGCCACCTCGGGGGTGTCGCGGTACACCGGTATCTGGCCTGCGTTCAGCAGGAGGCGGCCGATCACCGGGATGCGGAACACCGCGTCCTTCCCTAGGAAGCGCGGCGGTCGATCGGCCTCCCACAGCACCATGGCGACCACGGGTGGCTCGAACCAGGACAGGTGGTTCGGGGCGACGATGATCCCGCCCTCGGCATGCGTGAGCCGCTCGCTCCCCTGGACGTCCCAGTCGACGATCGTGCGCATGAGAGGCCACAGGATGCCGACGGCGATGCGATACGAGACGCCGAGGTGCTGGGCGCGTCGAACGTACGTGCGCTTGCTCACGCCGCCTCCCTCCGACGCTGCGAGAGTAACCCGAAATCAGGCCCCAGGTGCCGCATGCGCTTGGATGACGCCGTGGGCTCCGCACGCACGACCGGCTGGTCGGTGGTCCTGCCGGTGAAGCAGCTCGCGAGAGCCAAGTCCCGCCTCGGTGGCGCCCTCACGCCGGGAGTCGACGAACTCGCGCTCGCCTTCTTCCAGGACACCGCGAGCGCGGCCCTCGCGTGCGGGCTCGTCGACGAGGTCCTGGTCGCCACCTCGGATGACCGGGTGGCCGCGTGGGCGCTGGCCCGGGGCTGCCGCGTCGTCTCCGATGACGGCCATCCGGGCATCAACGCGGCGGCTGCGGAGGCCGCCCGCGCCCGGTCCGCATCGATGGTCGCAGTGATGGTCAGCGACCTGCCGTGCGCGACTCCCGAGGCGATCACCGCCTTCCTTTCCCTGGCGGCCGGGCACCCGCTGTCCTTCCTGGCGGATGCAGCCGGAACCGGCACCACGACGTGGGCCTCGACCGGTGACGACGACACCCCGCACTTCGGGGTCGGCTCCCGTGCGGCGCACACCAAGGCAGGAGCGGCCGACCTGATCGCCGGCCTCGGCTCAGATCCGCCGCTCGACCCACTGCGACGCGACGTCGACACGGAAGCCGACCTGGCCGACGCCATTCGGCTCGGGGTGGGCCGGCATACCGAGCAGGCGCTGGCCCGCAACGCCCCCGCATGACGACGAGGCCCCCCACCGATGCGGTGGGGGGCCTCAGACGAAGGGGGAAGCGGACGCAGGCGAACTACTTCTTCGCTGCGGCCTTCTTGGCAGGAGCCTTTTTCGCAGGAGCGGCCTTCTTGGCCGGTGCAGCCTTCTTGGCCGGTGCAGCCTTCTTGGCAGGAGCCTTCTTCGCGGGAGCGGCCTTCTTGACAGGTGCGGCCTTCTTGGCCGGTGCAGCCTTCTTCGCGGGAGCGGCCGTCTTCGCCGGCGCCTTGGTCACGATCTTCTTGGCTCCAGACACGACCGCCTTGAACTCCGCACCCGGGCGGAACTTCGGGGAGACGGTGGCCTTGATCTTCACGGTCTCACCGGTGCGGGGGTTGCGGCCCAGACGCGCCCGACGCTCCTGCGCCTCGAATACGCCGAATCCGCTGATGGCGACCTTCAGGCGCTGCTTGGTGGCCTTGTCGGTCGAGGCCACGGTGCGCTTGATCTCGTCAAGGGCCGCCTCGATGATCTCCGTGACGTCCTTCTTGCTGTGTCCCAGGCGAGCGGACACCGCATCAATCAGTTCTGCCTTGTTCACTGAAAACCCCTCCGGAGGGTGTCGATTCCGGCCGGTTGGCCGGTGCATACCAACCTATAGGCGCGACCAGCCCACTGCGAAACCGCCACGCCGAAGATTTCCCTTGCCGCGTAAGGAGATTTGTTCAGATCTGAAGGTGAGTGGTGACCTAGATCACCGCGGTGGTCGACGGCATGTACGACGGACGACGAGCCTCGAAGGCCGCGATCGCGTCCTCGCTCTGCAGCGTGATGCCGATATCCGTCAGACCCTCCATCAGGCGCCACCGCACGTAGTCGTCCACCTCGAAGGCAGCCACCAGCGCGCCCGCACGGATCTCGCGTCGGTCAAGGTCCACATCGACCTGCAGGTCCGGATTCGCCTCGATGGCCGCCCACAGCAGCTCGACGTCGGCCTGCGCCACCTGCGCGGTGAGCATGCCGTCCTTGGCCGAGTTGCCTCGGAAGATGTCGGCGAACCGGGACGAGATGACCACGCGGAACCCGTAGTCCTGCAGTGCCCACACGGCATGCTCGCGGGACGAGCCGGTTCCGAAGTCGGGACCGGCCACCAGGATCGATGCGCCTTCGAACTCCGGATGGTTCAGCACGAACTCCGGATCGTGACGCCAAGCGGCGAAGAGTCCGTCCTCGAAGCCATGACGGGTGATGCGCTTGAGGTACTCCGCGGGGATGATCTGGTCGGTGTCGACGTTGCTGCGGCGCAGCGGGACGGCGGTACCGGTGTGGACCGTGAACTTCTCCATGTCGGACTCCGTTGGTCTCAGGCCACGGGGGCGAGGTCGGCGGGCGAGGTCAGTCGGCCGGTGACGGCAGTTGCGGCGGCCACGGCAGGCGAGACCAGATGCGTGCGTCCGCCTGGTCCTTGGCGGCCTTCGAAGTTGCGGTTGGAGGTGGAGGCGCTCCGCTCGCCGGGCTGCAGCTTGTCCGGGTTCATCGCGAGGCACATCGAGCAGCCGGCCTCACGCCATTCGGCACCGGCGGCGGTGAACACCGCGTCCAGACCCTCGGCCTCCGCCTGCTGCTTGACGCGCACCGAACCCGGCACGATCAGCATCCGCACGCTGTCGGCGACGCGCCGGCCACCCAGGACGGTGGCCACGGCGCGCAGGTCCTCGATCCGTCCGTTGGTGCAGGATCCGACGAAGACCGTGTCGACCGGGATCTGCGTGAGCGGGGTGCCGGGCGTCAGCGCCATGTACTCCAGCGCTCGCTCGATAGCCACCCGATCGACCTCGTCGCGAGCGTCGTCAGGCGAGGGCACCGACGCCGAGAGCGGGAGTCCCTGCCCAGGGTTGGTGCCCCAGGTCACGAACGGGCTCAGGGTGGCCGCATCGATCACGACCTCGGCGTCATAGACCGCATCTGGATCGGAGGGCAGCGACGACCAGTAGGCGACCGCGGCATCCCATTCCGCACCCTTGGGGGCGTGCGGCCGGTCCGCGAGGTACGCGAAGGTGGTCTCGTCTGGCGCCACCATTCCTGCCCGCGCGCCCGCCTCGATCGACATGTTGCAGAGGGTCATGCGACCCTCCATCGACAGCGCACGGATCGCCGAGCCGCGGTACTCCAGCACATAGCCCTGGCCACCCCCGGTACCGATGCGAGCGATGATCGCGAGCGTGATGTCCTTGGCCGTCACGCCGTCGGGCAGTTCGCCCTCGACCGTGATGGCCATGGTCTTGAACGGCTTGAGCGGCAGCGTCTGCGTTGCCAGAACGTGCTCCACCTCGCTGGTGCCGATACCGAAGGCAAGCGCGCCGAATGCGCCGTGCGTGGAGGTGTGGGAGTCCCCGCACACCACGGTCATCCCGGGCTGAGTGAGCCCGAGCTGGGGGCCGACCACGTGGACGATGCCCTGCTCGACGTCGCCGAGAGAGAAGATCGGCACCCCGAACTCCGCGCAGTTGTGACGCAGCGCGTCCACCTGCGCCCTGGAGATCGGGTCCGCGATCGGCAGCGTGATGTCCTGCGTTGGGACATTGTGGTCCTCGGTCGCGAGGGTGAGATCGGGCCGACGGACCGGACGGTGGTGCATGTGCCGGAGTCCGTCGAACGCCTGCGGACTGGTGACCTCGTGGACCAGATGCAGGTCGATGTAGAGCAGATCCGGCTCCCCCTCGACACGCCTGACGACGTGGTCCTCCCACACCTTCTGGGCGAGTGTGCGTCCCACCATGCCTCCAAGTGACTCGCTGTGTTCCGTGGTCGATCCGCTTGACATCTCAATATATGAGACACCAATATCAACTTGTGGACAACAGTAGCGGAGTCGGGGTCGTCGACAAAACGGTGGCCCTGCTCGAGGCGGCGAGCGACGCCCCAGCCTCACTCGCCGATCTCGTCGACCGGACGGGCATCGCGCGCCCGACGGCCCATCGCCTTGCCGTGGCGCTCGAGCACCACGGACTGCTGGCCCGTGACGACTCCGGTCGGTTCCTGCTGGGGGCACGCCTGCTCCAGTGGGCCGGCGAGGTCGATCCCCTCCTGCAGCGAGCCCAGGCCGCGGTGATCGACCTGCGCGATCGCACGCAGGTCAGCGCACAGGTGTATCGCCGTCAGGGCGAGGGCCGGCTGTGCATCGCCGCTGCCGAGCCCGCCGCTGGGCTTCGCGACAACGTCCCGGTGGGGAGCGTCCTGACCATGAAGGCCGGATCGGCCGCGCAGGTGCTCGTCGCCTGGCTGCCGCCCGCCGACCTGCGACGTGCCGTGCGGGGCGCTGCCTTCGGCGCGGCCGACCTGCGCGACGTGCGCGAGCGGGGATGGGCCAGCAGCGTCGGCCAGCGCGAGGCAGGCGTCGCATCGGTCTCGGCGCCCGTCCGCGACCGGGCCGGGCTCGTAGTCGCAGCGGTCAGCCTCTCAGGACCCATCGAGCGCCTTGCCCGGCCAGCACGCGCTCACCTCACCGCACTGCTGTCGAGTGCACGGGACCTCAGCGACTAGACCCACGAGTCGTGGGGTCGCGCTGCGTGCGCCTCGCGGTGGTGCCCCGACCACGCCACAGTAGGCTCCCCGCATTGCGAGGAAGGACCGGAATGCCCCTTAACGCCGAAGACCGCGATCCGTCGGTCGATCCCGGTGACGACTTCTACCGCTACGCCAACGGGGGGTGGATCGACGCCAATCCGATCCCGCCGGGCTACGGCTCCTGGGGATCCCTCGAGGAGATCCACACGGCCAACGAGGACCTGCTGCATAGCCTCCTGCTCTCGGGCGTGGAGAACCCGCGCGACGAACTGCACCGCAAGGTCGGTGACTACTTCGCGTCGGGGATGGACACCGAGCGGATCGAGGTGGTCGGCCTCGCGCCCATCGAGCCCCTCCTCGACGAGATCGCGGCGCTGCGCGAGGCCACGGATGTCGTCGGCCTGCTGCCCACCCTCCACCGGTTCGGCATCCCGACCTTCTTCGGCTGGGCGACCGAGGTCGACCATGAGGACTCCTCGCGCAACCTGCTCTGGATCGCCCAGGCGGGGCTCGGGCTGCCCGAACGAGACTCCTACTTCAACGACTCCGAAGCAGCGATCTCCCTCCGCGAGGCCTACGTGCAACACGTGTCCGCCCAACTGCGGAATGTCGGCTGGTCTGCGGACGAGGCCTCGGCGAGCGGGCCTGCCGTCCTCGCCTTCGAGACACTGCTGGCCGAGAAGCACCTGCGTGCCGAGGATCGACGCGACCTTGACCGGACCCTCAACCGTCACGACCTCGTCGCCCTTGCGACGCTCTCCCCCACGTGGGACCTGCCGAGGTACCTCCAGGAGCTCGGGGCCGGGGCGGCCGTCACGGTCAACGTCGAGAACCCCGAGTACGTGGCCGCCCTCGAGGAGATCGTGGCCCACGCTGAACCGGCGACCCTGCGCGCGTACCTCACCTTCCATGTCATCCGCGCGACGGCCGACGCACTGCCCGCAATGATCGACGACGAGTCCTTCGCGTTCTACGGTCGACGGATCGAGGGCAAGAAGGAGCAGAAGGAGCGCTACAAGCGCGTGATCTCGGCTCTCGGAAGTGACATGGGCGAGGCCCTCGGGCGTCTGTACGTCGAGGAGGCCTTTCCGCCTGAGGCCAAGGACCGTGCCCTGGCCATGGTCGCCCAGATCCTCGCGGAGATGCGCCGGTCCCTCGAGACGCGGCCGTGGATGGACGAGCTGACCCGCGCCCAGGGCCTCATCAAGCTCGACGCCCTCACCGTCAAGATCGGTTATCCCGACACCTGGCGGGACTGGTCCGCCCTGGCCATCGACCGATCTTCGTACCTGCAGAACCGGATCAACGCTGCCCGCCTGGAGGTCGACCGCCAGCTCGCCAAGATCAGCGAGCCGGTGGACCGCGGCGAGTGGGAGATGCCCCCGCATGTCGTCAACGCGTACTACCACCCGTTCCGCAACGAGATCGTCTTCCCCGCCGGCATCCTCCAGCCGCCGCTGTTCGACGTGGAGGCCGACGACGCCCTCAATTACGGGGGCATCGGCACGGTGATCGCGCACGAGATCACGCACGGCTTCGACGACCAAGGACGCAGGTTCGACGAGAACGGCGCCTTCCGTGACTGGTGGACCACGGAGGATCAGGAGCACTTCAACGAGCTGGCCGAGGAACTGGTGGCCCAATACGACGCGTACGAGGTGCTCGACGGGGTGCGGGTCAACGGCCGGCTCACGCTGGGCGAGAACATCGCCGACCTGGGCGGGGTCGCGCTGGCCCAGCGAGCGCACGCCCGTGTCAGCGACGGACAGCCGCGCATCGACGGGCTCACGCCTGTCCAGCGCTTCTACCTCGCCAACGCCACTGTGTGGCGCGGAAGCACGAGCGACGAGCTGGCGCGCACCCTCGTGCAGATCGACCCGCACAGCCCGACGCGCTTTCGGGTCGTTGGGCCGTTCTCCAATCAGGAGGCGTTCCAGCAGGCGTTCGACCTGGCCGACGATGCCCCCATGATCCGCCGGCGCGAGGAGCGCATCGAGATCTGGTAGCCCGCCGCGCAGAAGGCCCCCCGCGAATGTGCGGGGGGCCTTCTTTGCGTAGCCCCGACGGGATTCGAACCCGCGCTACCGCCTTGAGAGGGCGGCGTGCTAGGCCACTACACAACGGGGCCGTGCATGACAAACGGTCGCACGCATGCGACCGCGCGTCGCTGGGGTACCAGGACTCGAACCTAGACTAACTGAACCAGAATCAGTTGGGCTGCCAATTACCCCATACCCCAATGGCTGCCGATTGCTCGACTTCTTGACTGGCTGGACGAGTATAGACGCTGGCCGATGGCGCCCCTCCCCCGCCCTGCGGACCGGTCAGGAGCTTGCCCGGCGCAGCCGCTCGAGAGTCACCTCGCGGCCAAGGATCTCCAGGGATTCGAACAGCGGCGGGGAGATGCGACGGCCCGTCACGGCGACGCGCACCGGGCCGAAAGCGACCTTGGGCTTGAGCCCCAGTCCGTCGATCAGAGCACTGCGGAGTGCCTGCTCGATCGTGGCCGCCGACCACTCGTCGAGGGCGGCCAGCGCCGCGATCGACGCATCGATGACGGGAGCAGCCTCCGCAGTGAGCACGGCCGCGGCGTCAGCCGGGTCAACGCTGAACCGCTCCTGCGGGACCAGCAGGAACGCGAGCATCCCGACGGACTGGCTGAGGGTCTCCATGCGCTCCTGGACCAGGGGCACGGCCGCGGCGAGCACCTGGGACTGACGCTCGGACGGCGGGTCCGAGACGACGTCGGCAGCCGCGAGAAAGGGCACGATGCGCGTCGCGAGCTCCTCGGTGGACAGGGTCCGCATCCAGTCGCCGTTGATGGCCGTGCACTTCTTGAGGTCGAATCGGGCCGGGTTCTGGCTCACTCGCTCAAGGGTGAAGGCCTGCGCAAGCTCCTCCTTGGAGAAGAACTCGCGGTCCTCGCCCATGGACCAGCCCAGGAGAGCCAGGTAGTTCAGGAGGCCCTCGGGCAGGTAGCCCTCGTCCCGGTACATCTGCAGCGACGACTCCGGGTCACGCTTGGAGAGCTTGCGATTGCCCTCCCCCATGACGTACGGCAGGTGGCCGAAGCGGGGAGTCGTGCCGTCGCTGACACCGATCGCCGCGAGGGCCTCGTACAGGGCGATCTGGCGAGGCGTCGAGGACAGCAGGTCCTCTCCCCGCAGCACGTGCGTGATCCGCATGAGGGCGTCGTCGACCGGGTTGACCAGCGTGTAGAGGGGTTCTCCGTTGGCGCGGACCAGGACGTAGTCGGGTACCTGATCGGCCGCGAAGGTGATGGGTCCACGCACCAGGTCGTCCCATGTGCACTCCGCATCCGGCATGCGGAACCGGATCACCGGGTCTCGTCCCTCGGCCCGGTAGGCGGCGACCTGGTCGTCGGTCAGCGCGCGACAGTGACCGTCGTAGCCCGGAGCGCGCTTCTCCGCCATCGCCTGCTCACGCCGGGCATCGAGCTCGTCGGGTGAGCAGTAGCAGTGGTACGCGTGACCGCTTGCAAGCAGCCGATCAGCGACATCGGAGTACAGGCCCCCGCGCATCCGCTCGGACTGGCGGTACGGGCCGTAGGGGCCTTCGACCTCGGGGCCCTCGTCCCAATCCAGGCCCAGCCAACGGAGCGCCCCGAGCAGCGCCTCGTAGGACTCCTCGCTGTCTCGTGCACTGTCGGTGTCCTCGATGCGGAACACGAAGGTGCCGCCCGTGTGCCGTGCATACGCCCAGTTGAACAAGGCGGTGCGCACCATGCCCACATGGGGATTGCCCGTGGGCGACGGGCAGAAGCGGACGCGGACGTCAGTCACGATCGATCACCGGATTCGTCAGAGTGCCAATACCGTCGATGGCAACCGCGACGCGGTCACCGGAGGTCAGGGGTCCGACACCCGCAGGGGTGCCGGTCAGGATCACGTCGCCCGGCAGGAGCGTCATGACCGAGGAGATCCACGAGACGAGCTCTGGCACCGTGCGCACCATGTCGCCGAGCACGCCGTCCTGACGCAGGTCGCCGTTCACGTGGCAGGTGATCGACGCGTCGTCGAGGTCGACGTCGGTCTCGATCCACGGACCGATCGGGCAGAACGAGTCGAAGCCCTTGGCGCGGCCCCACTGGGCATCCACCCGCTGCAGGTCCCGGGCGGTGACGTCGTTGGCGCAGGTGTAGCCGAGGACCACCTCGGGTACCCGATCCTCAGGCACCTCGCGGCACAGGCGACCGATCACCACCGCCAGTTCGGCCTCGTGCTCCACCTGCTCGGACTGCCATGGCAAGGCGATGGGCTCGCCGGGCCCCACGATCGCCGTGCTCGGCTTGAGGAAGATCATCGGTGCGGCGGGAACCTCGTTGCCGAGCTCCTTGGCGTGATCGGCGTAGTTGCGCCCGACCGCGATCACCTTGCTCGGCAGCACGGGGGCGACCAGGCGCACCTGCTCGAGCGGGAGGACCCGACCCTCCGGCGCGAGCTCGCCGAAGGGGTGCCCGGCCAGCAGGACGACGGCCTCACCCTCGATGAGCCCGAAGAACAGGTCGTCGTCGACGGCTACGCGGCAGATTCGCACGACCGGAGCCTATCGACCGGTCTCGGGCCGCCCCGGCGGCGATCCCACACGCGCCGGCCGCCGGCCCGGCTCAGCGATCGCGCCGCAGCAGGCCGAACTTGACCGCGTCCTCCAGGGCACGCCAGGACGCTGCGATCACGTTCTCGTGCACACCCACCGTGCTCCACGAGTCGACGCCGTCCGAGGTGCCGATGAGGACACGGGTCTTGGCGCCGGTGCCGGATTTCTCGTCGAGGATGCGCACCTTGTAGTCGACCAGCCGGAGCGTGTCGAGATCCGGGTACACCTGCACGATGGCCCGCCGCATGGCGCGGTCGAGGGCATTCACCGGTCCGTTGCCCTCTGCGGTCGAGATGATCCGGTCGCCCTCGATGCGCACCTTGACGGTGGCCTCGGTCTTGACGTTGCCCTCGGCATCCTGCTCGACGATCGTGCGCCACGACTCGACCTCGAACGCCACCTCGACACCCTGGGCATCGAGGAGCAGCAGCTCGAAGGAGGCGTCAGCAGCCTCGAACGTCCAGCCCTGGGACTCGAGCTCCTTGACCTGCTCCACCACCTTGGAGACGACCTCCGGGCTGTTCGAGAGGTCATGGCCCAGTTCAGCGCCCTTCAGCTCGATCGACGCACGACCGGCCATCTCGGTCACAAGGACGTTCTGCTCGTTGCCCACGATCGCAGGATCGATGTGGTTGTAGAGCTCCGCATTGACCTTCAGAGCACTCGCATGAAGGCCGGCCTTGTGCGCGAAGGACGCCCAGCCTGCGTAGGGCTGGTGCGTGTTGGGCGCGATGTTGGCGATCTCGGCGATCGCATGCGAGATCCGCACGGTCTCGGCCAGGGCGCCGTCGGGAAGGCACGGGATGCCGAGCTTCAGCTGCAGGTTCGGAACCACGACGAACAGGTCGGCGTTCCCGGTGCGCTCGCCGTAGCCGTTCGACGTGCACTGCACATGCGAGGCGCCAGCCTCGACCGCCGACACGGAGTTGGCGATCGCACAGCCGGTGTCGTCCTGGCAGTGGATGCCGAGCCGCACTCCCGAGCGCTCCTTCACATCGGTGACGATCTCGAACATGCCGTGCGGCAGCATGCCTCCGTTGGTGTCGCAGAGGACACCGACGGAGGCGCCGGCCCCGGCGGCCGCCACGAGCAGGCGCACCCCGTAGTCCGGGTCATGCTTGTAGCCGTCAAAGAAGTGCTCCATGTCCACGAACACCCGCCGCCCCTCGGCGACGAGGAAGCGCACCGTGTCCTGCACCATGGCGAGGTTCTCCTCGTTGGTGGTGCGCAGTGCCTCCTTCACGTGGCGGACATCCGACTTCGCCACCAGGGTCACGACCGGGGCCTGGGAGTCCAGGAGCGCGCGAACCTGCAGGTCGTCCTCGACCTTGACGCCTGCCTTGCGCGTGGCGCCGAAGGCGACCAGTTCGGCATTGCGGAGGGTCAGCTCGGTCCGTGCCCGCTCGAAGAACTCGGTGTCCTTGGGCATGGCACCGGGCCACCCGCCCTCGATGAACCCGACGCCGTAGTCGTCGAGGAGCCGCGCGACGGCGAGCTTGTCCGCCACCGAGTACGAGATGCCCTCCCGCTGGGCGCCATCGCGCAGCGTCGTGTCGTAAACGTGGAAGTCATCGGGGCGAGGCATGCGCGGTCCTAACGTTCGGTGCGAGGGCATCCAGCCAACGAAAAAGCCCCCCGCGGGTGCGAAGGGCTGCGCGTCGACGGGGCGTCGACGCGCTAGTTAATGATGTTGGTGGTGCTGAACACACCCTCATCCAAGCACACCGCCACGGGCGGAGGCGCCCCAGCCCGGGGTGACCCGCGCCGCTCAGCAGATCGGATGCAGCCAGTTGTGCCGATCGGGAGACTCGCCGGTCTGGATGTCGAGCAGGGCGTTGCGCAGCCGGGTCGTGACCGGGCCGGTGCCGCCCTCGCCCACCTGCCATGCCCCGCTCGTACGCGACTTGACCTCGCCCACCGGAGTGATGACGGCCGCCGTGCCGCAGGCGAACACCTCCGAGATGGCGCCCGAGGCGCAGCCCTCGCGCCATTCATCGACGCTGATCCGCCCGGCCTCGGCCCGGATGCCCAGATCCTCGGCCACGGTCAGAAGCGAGGACCGCGTGACGCCGGGCAGCAGCGAGCCGGTCAGCTCGGGGGTGACCAGTCGGGCGGAATCGCCCGTCCCGAGCACGAAGTACAGGTTCATGCCGCCCATCTCCTCGATCCAGCGGCGCTCGATCGCGTCGAGCCACACCACCTGATCGCAGCCATGCTGTGCGGCCTCGGCCTGGGCGACCAGCGAGGCTGCGTAGTTGCCCGCGCACTTCGCCTCACCGGTACCCCCGGGTGCCGCCCGGACGTAGTCGTCCGACAGCCACACCACGACCGGCTTCAGGCCACGGGGGAAGTACGCCCCAGCCGGCGAGGCGATGAGCAGGTACTCGTAGCGATTGGCCGGCCGCACTCCGAGCCCGATCTCCGTCGAGATCATGAACGGACGCAGGTAGAGCGACTTCTCGCGACCGTCGGGGACCCACTCGCGGTCCTGGCGCACGAGCGCCTCGATGGAGCCGATGAACAGCTCGACGGGCAACTCGGCCATGGCCAGCCGACGTGCGGAGTTCGCAAAGCGCTCCGCGTTCTGCAGGGGCCGGAACGTCTTTATCGACCCGTCTGCATGCCGGTAGGCCTTCAGCCCCTCGAAGATCGCCTGGCCGTAGTGCATGAAGTTCGTGGCCGGATCGAGAGTCAGCGGGGCGTAGGCCTCCAGTCGAGCGTCATGCCACCCGTCGGCCTCCGTCCACGTGGCACGGACCAGGTTGTCGGAGAACGAGCGCCCGAAGCCGGGGTCGGCGAGTACTGCAGCCCGGGCCTCGGCAGTGGCAGGGTGGTCCGACGGGTTCAGCGCGATGGGCCACAGCGCCGTGCCCAGGTCTGTCGTGGTCATGGAGGGAAACTACCCCTTCGCGGCGGCGAGCGCCCCCGCCGCCAGCGCATCGCCGATCTCGGAGGTCGAGCGCACGGAGTCCCCGCGGGCGGCCAGATCGGCCGCGACCGCAGTCTCCACCCACGCCGCAGCCTCGGTCGCGCCGACGTGATCAAGCAGCATGGCCAGCGACATGACCGTTGCGGTGGGGTCGGCCTTGCCCTGGCCGGCGATGTCGGGGGCCGAGCCGTGCACCGGCTCGAACATGCTCGGGTTGCTCCGGCTCGGGTCGATGTTGCCGCTGGCCGCCAGCCCGATGCCGCCACCGATCGCTGCACCGATGTCGGTGAGGATGTCGCCGAACAGGTTGTCGGTGACGATAACGTCGAATCGCTCCGGCTGCGTCAGGAAGAACATGGACGCGGCGTCGACGTGGCAGTAGTCCGTCTCGACCTCGGGATACTCGACCTTGACACGGTCGAAGGCCTGCTGCCAGGTCTGGCCGGCGTGCACGAGGACATTGGTCTTGTGGACGAGGGTGACCTTCTTGCGGCGGCGCATCGCCCGGTCGAAGGCGTCGCGAATGATGCGTTCCGCACCGAAGGCGGTGTTGATGCTCACCTCGGTCGACACCTCGTGGGGCGTGCCCTTGCGCAGGGTGCCGCCGGCGCCGACGTAGGGGCCCTCCGTGCCCTCGCGGCACACGACGAAGTCGATCTCCTGAGGTCCCTTGCCCGCGAGCGGACCACTGGTGACACCCGGGTAGAGCTTCACCGGGCGGAGGTTCACGTGCTGATCCATGACGAACCGCAGCGGCAGCAGGACGCCACGCTCGAGGACCCCCGGCGGAACCGACGGATCACCGATCGCGCCCAGCAGGATCGCGTCGTACGAGCACAACTGCTCGACGACGTCATCGGGCAGGAGCTCACCGGTGGCGTTGTAGCGGCGCGCCCCGAGGTCGAACTCCGTGGTCTGGACGTCGAGCCCCGCCGCCGGTGCGATCGCTGTGAGCACCTTGATCGCCTCGGCGACGACCTCCGTCCCGATGCCGTCGCCGGGGATGAGAGCTAGTGACAGGGTCCGTGACATGGCAGGAAGACTAGTTGCCGCCGAGTGGCATCCCCGAGCCGCGTCCTGCATCGTGGAACACGGAGGCTCACATGCCGAAGAAGCGATGGAATGACCTGAGTCCTGCGCAGCAGACCGCGATCCTTGTCGCCGCGTGCGTACAGGTCTCGCTGGCCGCGACGGCTTGGGTGGATCTGGCACGTCGTCCCGCGGCCGGGGTCCGCGGACCCAAGCTGGCCTGGGTGCCCGCCATCGCGATCAGCTACGTGGGACCTCTGACCTATCTGGCGTGGGGGCGACGACCCGTGCCGCCGCCACCAGGTTCGTGAGGCTCACCGCGTCCTGATCGACATGGATCGTCACCGAACGGCAGCGGCCCAGACCATCAGGCGCCTGCGGTGCCCGTCGGCTCGGTCGTGGTCGACAGGCTGATCGTCAGCCCCTGGTGGGAGACCGAGCCACCCCCCGCCTTGCGTGCACGCCGTTCGTTCATCCAGGTGATGATCCGGCCCATCAACCCGTACCTGCGGCTGATGACATCGAGGGTCTGCAGGGTCCCCGCCTCGTCCTGGAAGGCGACCGTGCCCGGCACGCTGATCGCGCCTTCCCTCACCCGACCTCGCATGTCGCAGGGCGAGATGAGGACGCTCGGGTTGTTGCGCAGACGCTTGACCTTGCCTGAGCCGGGATCGGTGACGACGACCAGGGCGTCGTCGACGCGCGCCAGCCAGACCGGCGTCGCGACCGGGCTGCCGTCCTTGCGGAAGGTGGTGAGCGAGATGTACTTCGCGGAAGCCAGGGTGTCGAGTGCGCTGGGAGTGGCCATGGCATATATCTAACAGATATATTACCCGCATGGCAAGACAGGCGCAGTCGAGCACGGCCATCCTCGGGGTCCTCTCCATCGGGCCCGCCACCGGATACGAGATCCGCCAGGCCATCAGCACCGTGCTCGGCCACTTCTGGCACGAGAGCTTCGGCCAGATCTACCCCTGCCTGGCCGAGTTGGAGGACGACGGCCTGGTGCGCACCACGCCAGGTGCACGCCCGCGCTCGTCGCGATTCGAGATCACGTCGGCCGGCCGCGCGCGGCTGCGCGCGCTGCTGGCGGAGGCACCGGTACCGCAGCACCCGCGCAACGGGGTCCTGCTCAGGACGTTCTTCGGCGACAGCATGGCGCAGGAAGACCTGGCCGCCATGCTCGACGACGTGGAGACGCAGTCACGGCAGCGGCTCGACTCCTACGCGGCGATCCGGGCCGACATCACGGCCGAGCCCGCCTATGCCGAGCACGGCCCCTTCTGGGAGGCCACCCTGCGGGCAGGCGAACTCACCGTCGAGGCCCAGCTCGCATGGGTGGCCGAGACCAGGGCCACGCTGCTGCTCAGTCGCTGATGCGCCCCTACTTCACGACCAGCGACGCCAGGCTGCGATTGACGAACTCGACCTCCTGGTCGGTCGTGTACTGCGCATCGAGGATGACGAACTTCTTCTTGTCCGGGTAGGTGCGGATGGACAGGTAGTAGGACTCGCTGGACCCCTTGCAGTTCCAGTAGGAGTTGCCGAGGTAGCTGTAGCCGTCACCCTCCTTGACCGTTCCGGCCTCGTGGTCGGTGCAGGTGGCGATCAGAGCACCGATGGTCTTGTCCTGCTCGAGCTTCTTCATGGTGCTCTTCAGGTCCTTGGCCGCGAGGTCCCCGTCGAAGGCGTAGAACTCCACGCCCGCGGCCGTGCCGTCGGTGAAGCCCTGGGCATCGCCCGTTGCCGTGATCTGACCGAAGCCGTCGCCCGCCTTGGTGTTGACGCTCGACCACGCATCAGGAATGTCGACCGAGATCGCCCCGGTGTCGTCGCTCACGGTGTTGTAGGTGACGTCCGCGCTCGTCGATGCCGAGTCGGTCGGTGCGGCGCTGGATCCATCCTGGCCACCGGACGTGTTCGT
>Ga0302322_100002407_pt1 | contig 15754 bp, 13 predicted proteins | sample Fen_T0_2_FD_203757 | JGI IMG/M metagenome (GOLD analysis project Ga0302322, IMG submission 203757) | Peat permafrost microbial communities from Stordalen Mire near Abisko, Sweden - Fen_T0_2 | ecosystem: Environmental > Terrestrial > Soil > Wetlands > Permafrost | place: Sweden: Abisko... | reverse complement strand
CGCCTCGTCGACGGTGGCGGCCTGCACGTAGGTCGCGGTGGGTCCGAGGACGGCGCCGGTCACCGGTCACCACCGGCGGTCGCCGCCGTCCAGACGCGCTCCGGCGTCATCGGGAGCCGGTCGACGTGCCGGCCGATGACCCGGGCGATGGCGTTGCCGATCGCCCCCGACGTCGGCACGCAGGGTGGCTCGCCCACCCCCTTGGATCCCCGGGGACCCGCGCCGGGGGTGTCGATCTCGATCCAGCGGACGGCGATCGGCGGCAGGTCGGCGGCCGTCTGCAGCTTGTAGTCGAGCAGGCCGGGGTTGCGCTGCCGCCCGTCCGGGTCGAGCCAGGTCGCCTCCGACAGGGCCTGCCCGATGCCCATGGCCACGCCGCCGTACACCTGCCCGTCGGCGCCGAGGCGGTTGAGGATCCGGCCGGAGTCGTGGGCGGCGGCGAAGGCCACCACCTGGACGACGCCGGTCCGCCGGTCGACCCGCACGCGCGCGGCATGCGTCATCAGCTGCGGCGCGAGGAACGACTCCAGGCCCATCCGGCCCACGCAGGCCGACGCGTCGACCGGCGGTGCCTCGGGCGGCGTCCCGGAGCCCTTGCCGAGCAGCGGCGTCCCGGTGCCGGCCAGCTCGGCGACGCTCACCTGCCGGTGGGGCGCGCCCGCGACGCGGACGGCGCCGTCGGCCAGCTCCAGGTCGGCGCGGTCGACCTCCAGCCGGTCGGCGGCGAGGTCGAGGAGTTGCTCGCGGACCTCGCCCGCGGCGGCCAGGACGGCGCGCCCGTTGTTGAACGTGGTCTGCGAGCCGGACGCCCCCATGTCCCACGGCCCGGCCTCGGTGTCGGCGGACAGCACCGAGAAGTCCTGCGGGCGCATCCCGAGCACTTCGGCGGCGAGCAGCGGCAGGGCCATGACGGCGCCGCTGCCGCACTCCAGCGCGCCGGTGACGATCGTGCCTGACCCGTCCTCGTTGAGCTTCACCCAGGCACCGGACGGGCTGGAGAACGACGGCCACCAGCCGCAGGCGATCCCGATCGCCTCGTCGTCGGGCAGGTCCTGGCCGTAGCCGATCAGCTCCAGGGCGGCCTCCAGCGTGCGCCGGGCCCCGATCGCCTCGTACACCTGGCCGGTCGGCCCGGTGGCGCCGTCCTCGACGAGGGTGCGCCGGCGCAGCTCGGCCGGGTCGAGGCCGAGGGCATCGGCCAGCTCGTCGAGGTGCTGCTCCAGCGCCCAGCACGTCTGCGGGGCCGTCGGCGCGCGGACGGAGCCCGACGGCTGGTTCGTCGAGTACATCAGGTACGACTCCACCGCCACGTTCTCGACCTGGTAAGGGCCGACGGCGTGCATCGCGGCCATCTGGGCGAAGAACCCGCCCTCGCCGCAGTAGGCGCCGCCGTCCAGCACCAGGCGGGCCCGGCGGGCGAGCAGGCGCCCGTCGCGGGTGGCGCCCGTCTCCAGCTCGACGACCATGCCCTCCCGGCGGTGGTCGGGGGCGATGAACTCCTCGCGACGGGTGAACACCAGCTTCACCGGCCGGCCGGTCGCGCGGGAGAGCGCCGCGACGTGCGCCTCGAAGTGGAAGTCGCACTTGGCCCCGAACCCGCCGCCGAGCAGCGGCACCACCACCCGCACATGTGCCTGCGGCAGTTGCAGCGTGTGCGCCACACCCGCCCGGGCGATGAACGGCACCTGGCTGGAGCTCCAGATCGTCACCCGGTCGCCGGACCACTGCGCCAGGATCGCCCGCGGCTCGATCGGCGCCGCCTGCGAGGCCTCGGCGACGTAGCGCCCACGCACCACGACGTCGGCGGCGGCCAGGGCGGCGTCCGCGTCGCCGCGGACGATCGTCGAGCGGCCCAGCACGTTGCCGTCGCGGCCGAGGTTCTCGTCGGCGCCGTAGTCGCGCCACTCCTCGTGGACCAGCGGCGCGCCGGGCTCCAGGTTCGCCACGTAGTCGGGCAGCGGGTCGAGGACCTCGTACTCGACGTCGATCGCGGCGGCGGCGGCGCGGGCGATCTCCGGCGTCCGGGCGGCGACGGCGGCGACGACGTCGCCCTCCCAACGCACCTTCTCCTTGGCGAACAGGCGCCGGTCCTGGGCGAGGGCGCCGTAGCGGACGTCGGGCACGTCCTCGTGGGTGAGCACCGCCCGCACCCCGGGGATCGCGCGCGCGGCGGCGGTGTCGATCCGCAGGACGCGCGCGTGCGGGTGGTCGGCGTACCGGAAGGCGGCATGGAGCTGCCCGGTGAGGTCGAGGTCGGCGGTGTAGCGGCCGAGCCCGGTCACCTTCTCGCGCCCGTCGGGGCGGACGAACGGCGCCGGGCCGGCGGCCTCGGTCAGCTGGGTCACGCGCGCACCTCGCAGGGGACTGGGGGACGGTCTGCCGGCCGGCATCGTCCGCCCGGGGGCGGAACGGGTGCCGGTGGGAGGAAGAGTGCCAGAGGGGTCCGACAGGAACGAGACCCGGTGTCCGGCCGGTGGGGTCACGTCACGGTCTGCGGGGGCGCGTCACGGCGCGTGGCGCGCGGCGGAGGTCCGGCTGCTCCGGCGGTGCGCCGACGCCACGGTGGCGGCGCAGCGTGACGGCGGTGACCAGGCTGTCGTCGCGCGGCGGCTCGGCGAAGCTCGCGACGACGTCGCAGCTGAAGGGCGCCCCGGCCACGACCACCCGGTAGGCCACCCGGTGCGGGCGCCCGAACCCGAGGCGGCGCAGCGGCAGGCCCGGTCCCATCGCGTCCTCCAGGGTGGCGCGCCGGATCGTCGGGCGGGCGAACGTCAGGCTGAGCGAGCGGAACCGGCCGTCCGCCAGGGCCAGCTCGCAGCGGGAGGTCCCGCCGGGAGGGGGGTCGATCCGGCCGACGCCGCGGATGTGGGCCGCGGGTGCGGTCCCCACGCGCAGGGCGGCGACGACGTCGAGCGACCCCGTCGCGGCGAGCCGGCACAGCCGCTCGCTCCATTCCTTGAGCCGCAGGAGGTCGACGGTCACGGCCATGCAGCGGCCTCCCCGGACACGATGCCTCTCCTTGCAGGGTAGGTGAGGCTCGGGCGGGCGTCACCCCGGTAGGCTCGCCGTTCGTGGTCGACGACGCGCAGCTGGTGGAGATCTACACGGACGGCGCGTGCAGCGGGAACCCGGGGCCCGGTGGCTGGGGCGCCCTGCTGCGGTACGGCTCCGAGGTGAAGGAGCTCTCGGGCGGTGACGCCGGGCCCACCACCAACAACCGGATGGAGCTCACCGCCGCCATCGAGGCGCTCGAGGCGCTCACCCGGGCATCGACGGTCCGCCTCCATACCGACAGCACCTACGTGCGCGGCGGGATCACGTCCTGGCTGGCCGGGTGGAAGCGCAACGGCTGGCGGACCTCGGACAAGAAGCCGGTAAAGAACGCGGACCTGTGGGAGCGCCTCGACACCGCCGCCGCGCGCCACCAGGTGGAGTGGCTGTGGGTCAAGGGTCACGCCGGCGACCCGGGCAACGAGCGGGCCGACGCGCTGGCCAACCTGGGCATGGCCCAGGCCCGCCGGCGCTGACTCATCCCTCCCGCGGCGGCGCGCTCCGGCGGCCACGGCGGGTGGGCAGGTCCCCGGCCGGCCCGTGCCCGTTCACACCGTTGCTGCCATCGCTGCCGTTGACCCCGTTGACCCCGTTGACGGTGGTGACGCCGTTGGCCGCCGTGACGCCGTTCGCGGGGTGGGTGCCGTTCGGGCCGTGCTCGTCGAGCGCGTAGCCGTGCAGGCCGTGCCCGTTCGGATAGGCGCTGCGGCCCGCGTGGACCTGCCCGGCGACGGCGTGGGCGCCCTCGCGCAGGTCCAGGTCGCGCGGCGGGTCCGGGTCGCGCGGCAGGTGCAGCTCGCGCGGTCCCGGGTGCGGGGCGCTGCCCGGGGCCGCGTCGTCGCGGGGGCCGGACAGCAGCCGGCCGAAGTCCGGCTCGGCCGGGTCGGCCGTGCGGGGGGCGCGCGGGGGAGCCGCCCAGGCTGCCGGAGGCGCGTAGGGGACGGTGCCGGTGGGCAGCGGGACGGCGGGAGGCCGCAGGATCGGCACGGGCGCCACCTCCACGGGGAGGCCCGCCGGGGCCGCGGTGACGGGCGGGGCCGCGGTGACGGGCGGGGCCGCGGTGACGGGCGGGGTGGCGTCCGGGACGGCGGCCTCCGGGGCGCCCAGGTGCGCCGTGGGGACCGCGGCGGGTGCGAGCGGCGCGAGGGGATCCGCGGCGCCGTCGGACCCGCCGTCCGGCCGGTGGTCCGGCCCGGTGCCGGGCGGCGGGGCGGTGACGATCGCCATCGGGATCGGCAGCTCGGCCTCCGGCTGCGCCGTCCGGGCCCGGCGACCCGCGGCACCCGGCCGCGTGGCCCCCTGCTCCCGCGAACCGAGACCCCGCGAACCGAGACCCCGTGAACCGAGACCCCGTGAACCGAGACCCCGTGAACCGAGACCCCGCGAACCGAGACCCCGCGAACCGAGACCGCGTGAGCCGAGGGCCAGGGCGAGGCACCCTCCCGCCACCAGCCCGCCGACCAGCCCGACGACGACGTCCCGCACGGGCTGCGGACCAGCCTGCGCGGTCGGCACCGTCGCCTCCCGCGTGACCGACACCTTGACGGGCGAGACGGTCTGGCGCAGTGGCGTCTCCAGTTGGGCCACGAAGGCCGGGAAGTGCGCGCAGATCGCGGTGACGACGTCGGCGGCCCGCCGCGGCGACGTGTCGGTCACCGTGACGTCGATCAGCAGGGTGCCGGGCGGGCTCGACGCCGTCACCCGACCCGCCAGGTCCTCGACGCTCGTGCGCAGCGACAGCTCGGCGATGACCGGGCGCAGCACCTGCGGGCTCGTCAGCAGCGCGACGTACGACGCGACCCGCGCCCGGCCTGCGCCGTCCGGGGACGATCCGCCCGCGGCGGACGGCTGCCCGCTCGCCGAGACGAACAGCTCGGACCCGGCCCGGTAGACCGGCGTCTGCAGTGTCGACCAGGTGCCGGCGCCCGCGGCGCCGAGCAGGGCGAGGCCCGCGACGGCGATCCACTGTCCCCGGATCAGCCGCAGGTTCTGCGCGATGGTCACCCGTGCCTCCTTGACGCCGGCAGCGCTGTCCTGCCTCGAGTGTCACTGCCTGCCATCGTGCAGCTACCCGGGCTCACATCGGATCGTGAGAACGGGGGAGTGGCCGATCTGGTGACGTCGAGCGCACGATCCTGTACCGCGGGTAGCATGCCGGAATGCGCCCGATCGCCTGGACCGTCCTGGTCGCGGCGGTGCTCCTCGGGGGAGGGGCAGCCGCGATGCGGGCGACCGCCCCCGCCGCGCCCGTGCCCGACGTCCCCCCGGCGGTGGCGACGCCGACGGGCGACGTCCTCCTCGACGCACCCGCGGCCGCGCCACCGCCTCCCGGCACGGCCGACGCAGGCCCGCCCGACGCCGGGTCACCCGGCGCGGGCCCGGACGGCGCAGGATCACCCGGCGCGGGGTCCTCGCCCGCCGCGATCCCGACAGGCTCGCCGTCCGGCGTCGAGCCGGAGTGAGCGGCCGTCAGCCCCGGCGGTGCGCGGGGGGCACGACCTGGCCGGACGGGCCGCGGTAGGTGGCGGAGAAGTGGGTGCCCGCGGGCTGGGGGCGGGGGACGGCGGGTGCGTCGCGGTCCTCGGGCCGCCCGACGACCCGGCGCAGGACCGCGGGGTCGAGGGCGGCGAGGTGCCGCCGTCCGGCCGCCTCGGCGTCCGGCCGCGAACGTCGCGGGGTGTGCGCCATGACTCCTCCTCGCCACCCGGGCCGGACCGGCGGGGTGGGATCGCGGACCGGTGGACGGCCGGTCCCGGGGTGCCTGCCCGGCGGGACCTGCTGGTGCCATCGGTGCGCCCGCAGGGGTGCTTGAGCTGCGGGGGTGCTTGAGCCGCGCCGGTCGGGGACGGGCGCGGCGTCAGACGCGCTCGGCCACCGTCACCCTGAAGTGGAAGGACTTCGTCCGTCCCTGCACGATCACCAGGTAGCTGTCGTCGGAGACCCGGTAGACGTCCCGGCCCTGGGGGCTGAACGGATGGTTGGGACGGAAGGTCCGGGCGACGTGCAGGGCCGTGGTCCGGGCCGCCGGGCGCGTCGCCCCGGCCGGTTGCGGCGGGTCGGCCCGCCAGGTGGCGCTGTCGCCGGATCCGGTCAGCTGTTCCACGATGACGAAGAAGGCGCCCTCCAGCGGGGTTCCCCCGGCGGGGCCGCCCTGGGTCACCAACTCGGGGACGCCCGACGTCGGTGTACCCCACGGCGGGATCGTCGTCATGCCCTCCCCGCTCCGCGCTCGGTACGGGAGCGATCCGGCCGGGACTCCCGGCGACAGGCTAACGGGCGCTGCCGGGCGCGACGAGCGAGAGCCAGACGTCGGGTTCCAGCTCGGGCCGTCCGGGCACCGGCCGCGCCTCCTCGTGCCACTCCTCGCCGACGGTGACGGTCGCCACCCGGCGCCAGAAGCGGGCCGCCCCGGCGTTGGCCTCCTGGAACGGGATCTCCCACGGACCGGGGAAGCCGGCGAGCGCCGCGCGCGCGGCGACGTGCCCGACGCCGCGACGGCGGGCCGCCCGGACGACGAAGAACTCGCCCATGACCCGCGCCGTCCCCTGCAGCCCGCGGACCAGCACGAACCCCGCCGGGGCGTCACCGACCCGGACGAGGTGCGCGGACCGGTCCGGGTCGGTGAAGAACGCGACCATCCGGTGCTCGGGGTAACGGCCGTCGGCTCCGGGCATCAGGCCGCGGAACTCGGAGAGGTCGTGCAGGTAGAGCTGCCACAACCGCGCCATCACGGGCCGGTCGGCGGGCCCGGCCCGCCGGAGGACGACCTCGTCCCCCGGCGGCACACGCATGGCGCGCATCGCTCCCGGTCCGGACGTCACGTGCCGGTACCTCGCGCGGTCAGGCGCGGCTGTCCGCCTGGTCGCTGACCCGGGCGATGAGCTTCTCCAGGGCGGGGCCGGGGAGGGCGCCCGCCTCCTTGTAGACCAGCACGCCGTCGCGGTAGACGGCGAGCGTGGGGATCGCGGAGATGTCCCCCTGCAGGGCGAGCTGCTGCTCGGCGTCCGTGTCCACCTTCGCGAACGTCAGGTCCGGGTGGGCCTGCGAGGCCCGCTCGAAGACCGGCGCGAACATGCGGCACGGCCCGCACCAGGTGGCCCAGTAGTCCACCAGCACGATGCCCGGCCGGGCCACTGTCTCGTCGAACGTGGCCTCGGTCAGGTTGATGGTCGCCATGCGTAACGCCTCCTCGTCATACCCAATGGGGTACATCCGTGAACATCGTCGGCGGTCACGCCATTCCCGTCGTCCGGCGTGCCGGGCCCCTGGACCGCGTCACCGTCGCGAGGGCAGGCGCAGGCAGCGCCGCGGGGTGAGGACGGCGTCGACCGGGCGGTCGCGCGACCCCACCGGGACGGGTTCGACCGCGGCGTCGAGCACCTCGGTCTCGTGGACCGCGGCGAACAGGGGCACGGTCGGGTCGAGGAACTCCACGACGCGGTCGTACAGGTCCGTGCCGTGCCCGAGCCGGTTGCCGAGCGTGTCGACGGCGAGCGCGGGGACGATCGCCACCTCCGCGCCGTCGAGGCCCTCGGACCAGGTGAGGTGGCCGTCGTCCGACAGGACCGGCAGCAGCACCCGCACCCCGCCCGCCCGCAGGGCCCGGAGCAGGGGAGCGGTGCCGGGGGCCGCCGGGGTCGAGACGTAGGCGGCGACGCAGCGGGCCGAGGCGATCTCGGGCTGTTCGAGCGCGACCGCCGCCAGGCCCCAGGCGTCGGCGTCGCGCAGCGCGGGCGGTCTCGCCTCGCGCTCGGCGTGGATCCGCTCCCGCATGGCCTGCCGGGCCTGTCGGGCCTGCTGGTCCTGCTGGGCCGACCGGTCGTCGGTGAGGAGGGCGAGGCCGCCGGGAGGGAGGAAGGAGGTGTTCACGGAGGGGACCGCCTGTCCGTCGATGACTGGACTGCACCGGACGGGTACGCCGCGGCGGGCGGGGGGCGGGGCTCACCGAGACGATCACTGCGCGTGGCCGGCGCGATCCCACGCCGGACGGGCATTCACGGGACGAGCTGCGGGAAGGTCGGGAAGGTCCGCGGTGTCGTCCACCGGGGGATTCGTCCATCCTCCCCGCGAGGTCACGCTCCGCGCAAGGTATCCGCCGAAGCGGTCACGTCCTTGCGGAGGTCGATCCCGTCGTCCATCCCGTCGTGGAGGTCCTCGTCGTCCGGCCACGGGTCGCGCTGCGGCGGGCGCAGCTGGGTCTGCTGGTACCAGGCGTACGTGTCCGCGATCCCCTCGCGCAACGGGATGCCCGCCCGCCACCCCAGCGTCGCGGCGAGGCTGCTGTCGAGCAGCCGGCGCGGGGCGCCGTCGGGCCGGCTGGGGTCGAAGACGATCTCGCCGGTCCAGCCGACGACGTCGGCCGTGAGCCGGGCCAGCTCCGCGACGGAGACGTCGGTCCCGCTCCCGAGGTTGACGGCGACGTCCCCGTCGTACCGGTCGAGCAGGTCCAGGCAGGCGGTCGCCAGGTCGTCGACGTGCAGGAACTCCCGGCGCGGGGTGCCGGTGCCCCAGATCGTCACGCTCGGCGCCCCGGCGGCGCGCGCCTCGTGGAAGCGGCGGACCATCGCGGGCAGCACGTGCGAGCGCTCGGGGTGGAAGCTGTCGCCGGGCCCGTACACGGACGCCGGCACGACCGAGATCCAGCGGTGCCCGTGCTGGCGGCGCATCGCCTGCACGTGGTGCAGCCCGGTGATCTTGGCGATCGCGTAGGCGTCCTCGGTGGGCTCCAGCGGCCCGGTGAGCAGCGCCGTCTCGGGCACCGGCACGGGCGCCAGGCGCGGGTAGACGCAGCCGGCCGCCAGCAGCACCAGGCGCTCGACGCCGAACTCGTGCGCGGCGTCCAGCACGTTGGTCTGGATGCGGAGGTTGTCGGACAGGAACTCGGCCGGGTACATCGCGTTCGCCCAGATGCCGCCGACACGTGCCGCCGCGAGGACGACGGCCTGCGGGTGGGTGGCCTCGAAGAACCGCCAGACGGCGGTCCGGTCGCGCAGGTCGAGCTGCCGCGACCCCGCGCCCAGCAGCCGGGAGAAGCCCCGCGCCTGCAGGTGGCGCCACAGCGCCGATCCGATCATGCCCCGGTGCCCGGCGACGTAGACCCGCGCGTCCCGCGGGAGGGGGTCGAGGGGTTCGGGATGGGGCATCGGGTCCTCCTGGGCGCGGACGGGTGGGTGCGGTCCTCCCAGGGTGATCCACTCAGGTGCGCCCGGGTCGCGGCACGCCGAGGGATGGTCCGAACACCCGACGCCACGCCGTCCACCAGGTGAGACACCACGGCCCACGAACCCGTCGCCCCCCGTCAGCGGCCGCGGCGCCGGTACCCGGTGACCGTTCGGGGCATCGGCGACGCGCCTTAGGTGGCATGCCTCGGGGGGTCGACGTCCCTGGTAGCCACTGATCGCCGCTCGTAGCGTGGAGATCCTCAGCCGTTCACGCCGGGGAGACGCCCGATGACCACACGCCTGCGCGACACCAGGTTGCCCCTGCTCGGAGCCCAGGCGGGGATGTGGTTCGCCCAGCAGCTCGACCCGGGGAACCCCACCTTCGTCATGGCCGACCACCTGGACCTCTCCGGCAGGGTCGACACCGAGCTGCTCATGGCCTGCATCCGCGCCACCCTCTCCGAGGTGGACGTCGCGAGCGCCACCTTCGGAGCCGACGACGACGGGCCCTACCAGCGCCTCGACGGTCCTCCCACCTGGCGGTCTGTGGTCCACGACCTGTCCGGCGAGGCCGACCCGCGGGCCGCCGCGCTCCGCTGGATGGACGTCGACCGTGCCCGTCCGGTCGACCCCTCCCAGGACTCCCTGATGACCACCGCCCTGCTGCGCACCGGGGCCGAGCACCTCGTCTGGTACCAGAGCGCCCACCACGTCGTCCTGGACGCCTACGGCGCGGGCCTGATGGTGGCCCGCGCCGTCGCCTGCTACGACGCGCTGCTCGCGGGGCGGGACGTCGAGCCGTCCCCCTTCGGCGCGTTCGCCGAGCTGGTCGCCGAGGAACGGGCGTACCAGGAGGGGCCCGACCATGCCCAGGACCGGGCGTTCTGGCAGGCCGCCCTCGCCGGCAGGGGCCCGGCCGCGACCCTGACCACCCGGCCCGGGCGGGCGGCGCACCGGGTGTGCCGCCGCGTCGTCCACGTCGACCCGGACACGGCCGCGCGGGTGCGCGTCGTGGCCCGCGGCGCCGGCGTCGCCCTTCCCACGTTCCTGCTCGCGGCCACCGCCGCCTACGTCCACCGGATGACGGGCGAGGCGGAGGTGACGCTCGGGCTGCCGGTCAGCGGGCGCCGCACCGCGCTCGCCCGCCGCACGCCGTCGATGCTCGCCAACGCACTGCCCCTGCCCCTGGACCTCCCCGCGGGCACGACCGTCGCCGACCTGTTGCGGCACACCGGCGAGCGGGCCAAGCAGGTGCTGCGCCACCAGCGCTACCGCGGCGAGCAGGTGCGCCGGGACCTGCGGGCCGCGGGCCGGCACGGTGCGCTGTTCGGCCCGCTCGTCAACATCATGCCCGCCGCTCCGGCGCTGCACCTCGGCCCGGCCGAGGCCACCCCGCACAACCTCTCCAACGGACCCGTCGAGGACCTCGCCGTGGTCGTCTACGACCTGGGCGACGCCGGCGGGCTGCGCCTCAACGTCAACGCCAACCCCGACCGGTACTCGGCCGCCGAGGTCGGTGCCCACGCCGACCGGCTCGTGGCCTTCCTGCGCGCCGTCGCCGAGGCCGACCCCGACCTGCCGGTCGCCCGGCTCGACGTCGGCACGGACGCCGAGCGCCGCGCCGTCCTGGCCGCCGGGATCGGCCCGGACCGGCCGCTGCCCGCCACCACCCTGGCGGCGATGGTCCACGACCAGGCGTCCCGCACCCCGGACGCGCCGGCCCTGCGCTCGGGCGACAGCACGACCTCCTACCGGGAGCTCACCTGCCGGGCGAACCGGCTCGCCCACGTGCTCGCCGCCCGGGGCGTCGGGCGCGGCGCCCTCGTCGCCGTCGCGCTCCCGCACGGCCCGGACGCCGTCCTGGCCCTGCTCGGCGTGGCGACCGCGGGCGCCGCCTGGCTGCCTGTCGATCCGCAGTACCCGGCCGCCAGGATCGCCCTGCTGCTGGACGACGCCCGCCCCGACCTCGTCGTCACCGACCAGCAGACCACGGGCCTGCTGGACGTCGCCGACCGGCCGGTCCTCGTCCTCGACTCCCCGGCCGTGGATGCCGACCTGGCCGCCCGCCCGGACACCCGGCCCGACCCCGGCGCCGGCCCGCGCGACCCGCTGTACGTGGTCTACACGTCGGGCTCGACCGGGGTCCCGAAGGGCGTCGTCGTGGAGAACCGCTCGGTCGTCAACTACCTGTCCTGGTGCGCCGAGGAGTACCCCGGCCTGGACGGCGAATCGCTGCTGGCGACGTCGCTGTCGTTCGACCTGACCGTGACCGGCCTGTTCGGTCCCCTCACCACGGGTGGCTGCGTACGCCTGGCCCGCCTGCAGGACGCCGGGGACGGCGGCGACACCGGGCAGCCCTGCACGTTCGCCAAGCTCACCCCGAGCCACCTCCCCCTGCTGGCGGGTCTCCCGGAGCACTACGCGCCGAGCCGCACCCTCGTGCTCGGCGGCGAGCCGCTCGTCGGCGAGGAGCTCGCCCGCTGGCGGGCGGACCACCCGGCCGCCACGACGGTGAACGCCTACGGTCCCACCGAGACGACCGTCAACTGCACCCACCACGTGCTGCCCCCCGGCGGCGAGGTGCCCGACGGGCCCGTCCCCATCGGCCGCCCGCTGCGCAACACCCGGGTGTCCGTGCTGGACGCCGGGCTCCGCCCGGTGCCGCCGGGTGCCGTCGGCGAGCTGTACGTCGCCGGTGCCGGGCTCGCCCGCGGCTACCTCGGCCGGCCCGGCGAGACCGCGGAACGGTTCGTCGCCGACCCGTACGGGCCGCCCGGCGCCCGGATGTACCGCACCGGCGACCTGGCCCGCTGGGACGCCCGCCCGGACGGTCCGGCGCTCGTCTTCGTCGGCCGCGCCGACGAGCAGCTCTCGGTCCGCGGGCACCGGGTCGAACCCGGCGAGGTGGTCGCCGCCCTCGTCGCCCACCCCGGCGTCGCCCGGGCCGCCGTCACCGTCCGCGAGGACGTCCCGGGCGACCGGCGGTTCGTCGCCTACCTGGTCCCGGCACCGGGCCACGACGTCGACCCTCCCGGCGTCCTCGCCCACCTGGCCCGACGGCTCCCCTCCCACCTGGTACCCGATGCCGCCGTCGTCCTCGACGACCTGCCGCTCACCGCGCACGGCAAGCTGGATCGCGCCGCGCTGCCCGCCCCAGCCGTCCCGGTCGGCGGGCGTGCCACAGGCCGCCCGCCCGTCACCGACCGTGAACTGCGGCTCGTCAAGATCTTCGAGGAGGTGCTCGGGGTCGACGGCGTGGGGATCGACGACAGCTTCTTCGACCTCGGCGGTCACTCCTTGCTCGCGGCCCGGCTGATGACCCGCGTCCGGGAGGAGTTCGCCGTCCGGATCACCCTGCGCACCCTCTTCGAGGCTCCGACCGTCGCCGACCTCGCCGGCCGGTTGGACGAGGAGGCGACGGAGGCGTTCGACGTCCTGCTGCCCCTGCGGGCCCGCGGCGCGCTGCCCCCGCTGTTCTGCCTGCACCCGGCGGGCGGCCTGAGCTGGTGCTACTCCGGCCTGCCCCGCCACCTGCACCCCGAGCGGCCGGTGTACGGGCTGCAGGCCGCGGCCCTGTCCGGCGGAGGGCTGCCCTCGACCGTCGGGGACATGGCCCGCACGTACCTCGACGAGATCCGCACGGTGCAGGCGCACGGCCCGTACCACCTGCTCGGCTGGTCGTTCGGCGGTGCCGTGGCCCACGTGGTCGCCACCGACCTGCAGGCCCGGGGAGAGGAGGTGGCGTTCCTCGCCCTGCTGGACGCCTACCCGCAGGGCTACTGGGACCACGAGTGGGTGCCCGGGCAGTGGGAGGCGCTCGCCGCGCTGCTCGACGTCGCCGGCTGTGGCCTGGACGCGCTGGGGGAGCGCCCCCTGGCGGGGAGCGGCGTGGACGACCTGGTCCGCAGCCACGGGCCGCGGATCGTCGAGATCCTGCGCCGCGAGGGCAGCGTGCTCGCCGACCTGACCGAACAGCACCTGCGGGCCTACGTGGAGGTCTTCACCAACAACGCCCGGCTCCAGCGGGAGCTGACCCCCGTGCCCTTCGAGGGTGACCTGCTCTACGTCACCGCCACCATCGGCCGCACCCCGACGACGCCCACCTGGCGGGAGTGGACGCCCTACGTGAGCGGCCGGATCGAGGACCACCCGGTCGCCTCCACCCACAACAACCTCACTCACCCGGCGCCGCTCGCCCGGATCGGGGAGATCGTCGAGGGGTGGTTGCGCCGCCTGGACGACGCCCGCCCGCGGGGCGGGGCGGTCCGTCAGGAGAGCGCGGGGAAGAGGGAGCGCAAGGCCGGATAGATCCGGTGGTGCACGGAGGCCAGGGGCTCGTAGCGGGCGACCCGGTCGGGGTCCGGGGTGACCGTCCCGTCGAAGGACGCCATCGCGGTCGCCGTCGCCACGATCGCGTCGGAGGTGGCGGCCGCCGCGCCCTCCGGTGCGGCGACCGTGGCCGCCCAGGCGAGGACCGCGGCGCCGCGGGCGCTGATCTCGACGCCCGCGGTCCGGCGGACCGGGCGTCCCGAGACGTCGGCGACGATGCGGGTCCACAGCGGGCTGCGGCTGCCGCCGCCCATGGCGCGCAGCTCGCCGATCCGGCGGCCGGTGGCGGCCTCCAGCCCGTCGAGGTGCAGGCGCAGCTCGAACGCGACCCCTTCGAGCAGGGACCGGTACAGGTGCGCCCGGGTGTGGCCGCCGTGCCAGCCGATCGTGACGCCGCGCGCCGCGGTGTCCCAGTACGGCGTCTGGGCGCAGTTCCAGTACGGCACCGTGAGCAGCCCGTCGGCGCCGGGTGCGAGGGCCGCCGCCGCCTCCTCGAGGGCCGGGTCGACGGCGCCGTGCAGGGCCGGGTCGCCGAACTCGCGGCGGAACCAGTCCGCCAGGTAGGCGGCGGCGTTCAGCACCGTCTCCAGGACGAACGTGCCCGACGGCGCGCCCGCCAGCGTCCGGAACGCGGCCGACGTCAGGTACGACGGCGAGGGCACACCCATGACCATCGACGTCCCCAGGTTCAGGTAACCCGCCCCCGGGTGCAGCACGTCGGCGCCCAGGCCCGCCGCCTGCCCGTCGCCGATCCCCGCCACCACCGGCACCGGCGCGGGCAGTCCCAGGGACGCCGCCACCGCGGGCAGCAGCGGGCCGATGACGGCGCCGGGCGGCACCAGCCGGTCCAGCTGCGCGGCCCGCAGGCCCGCCAGCGCGACCAGCCGCGGCGACCAGGTGCCCTTCGCCAGGTCGAGCAGGCCCAGGGAGTCCGCGGACCCGGTGCTCGTCACCCGCAGCCCGGTCAGCCGCTCGGCGAGGAAGCCGTGCACCTCGGTCACCCGGTCCGCGGCCTTCAGGACGGCGGGTTCGTGCCGGGCCAGCCACGCCAGCTTGTAGAGCGCCGGGGTGACGTCCGGCGGCTTGCCCGACTCGGCGGCCACCTCCGGCGAGCCCAGCTCGGCGATCTCGGCCGAGGCCCGGGAGTCCAGCCAGAGGATCGCCGGGCGCAGCGGGCGCCCCGCGCCGTCCAGGCACACGAACGACTCGCGCTGGTGGGTGACGGCGAGGGCCGCCACCCGGGCGGCGTCCGGGCCGAGCGCCGCGACCGTCTCGCGCAGGGCGCCCACGGTCGCCGTCCACCACTGCCCGGCGTCCTGCTCGTGCCATCCGGGGGCGGGCCGGGCCAGGTCGAGGGGGTGGGACGCGGACGCCGCGACGGTGCCCGCGCCGTCCAGGGCCACCGCCTTCGCCGCGGTCGTCGAGCAGTCGACCGCCAGCACCAGCGGGGTCACGACGCGGCCTGCGGGTCCACGATCACCTTGAGCCCCTCGCGGGCGACGGCCGTGCCGAACGCGGCGGCGACGTCCCCGAGGGCGAACGTGTGGGTCACGACGCTGCGGACGTCGACGAGCCCGCGCTCCACCAGGGCGGTCGAGCGGGGGTAGACCTCCTTCATCCGGCGCACCATGACCAGGGTGAGGCCCTTGCGCCGGGCGGTGGAGGCGCTGAAGGAGGTGTGGTCGGCGTCCGGGATGCCGGCCAGGACGACGCGGGCGCCCGGCCGGGCGGCGTCGACGGCCAGCGCGACGGCGGCGTCCGTGCCGGCGGCCTCGTAGACGACGTCGACGCCGCGCCCGCGGGTCGCCTCGGCCAGGCCGGCGGTGAAAGCCGCGGGGTCGGCCGGCAGGACGACGTCCGCGCCGAGGCGGGCGGCGGCCTCGCGGCGGTGGGCGAGGGGGTCGGCCGCGACGACGAGCGTGGCCCCCGCCGCGCGGGCGAGCTGCACCAGGCACAGGCCGATCGGGCCGCAGCCGAGGACGGCGACGGTCGAGGCGATCCGCTGGTGGCCGAGGTCGAGGGCGTGGACGCCGACGCCGAGCGGCTCCAGCATCGCGCCGTCCGCGTCGCTCAGCGCGTCCGGCAGCGGGTGGAGCAGGTGGCCGGGCCAGGCGAGGAACTGGCGCAGCGCGCCGTCGGTCGTGCCGTGCCCGCAGAACGCCACGCTCGGGCAGAGGTTGCGGTGCCCGGCGAGGCACAGCTCGCACGTCCCG